>Ga0114129_10004393_pt1 | contig 19883 bp, 22 predicted proteins | sample RhiMetdeltSRZDD1_FD_80071 | JGI IMG/M metagenome (GOLD analysis project Ga0114129, IMG submission 80071) | Populus rhizosphere microbial communities from Tennessee, USA - Rhizosphere MetaG P. deltoides SRZDD1 (version 2) (version 2) | ecosystem: Host-associated > Plants > Roots > Rhizosphere >...
GGAGTCTTTTCAGCATCCTGACCAACGCGGTCATTCTCCTGCTTGGGCAATCCGGGGTTATACCTCAGTCCGATACAGCCACACCGCCCTTTGCATTTTGGGCCGCGCAAACCATCTACATCATCACGTCCACCTTTCTGCTAAGCCAGACCCTTCGTAAACTGGATGATGCCCTCGCCAAAGCCCAACGCGAACTCAAACAACGAAAACGTGTGGAGGCAGAGCGCGGGCACATCATCAAGGAATTGGAATCAAAGAACGCGGAATTGGAGCGCTTTACGTACACCGTGTCGCATGACCTGAAGAGTCCCTTAATCACCATCGGTGGCTTCATTGGGTTGCTGGAGGAGGATGTGCGTACCGGCAATACGACTAAATTCGAAAATGATTTGGAACGCATCCGTGAGGCGAAGGACAAGATGCACCGACTGCTTAATGAATTGCTGGAACTTTCGCGCATCGGTCGGATCATGAATACGCCGATAACGGTCCCGTTTGCACAGATCGTGGAGGAGGCCCTGGCGTTGACGCATGGAAGACTCACGGCGGGCAACGTTCATGTGGAGGTATGCCAGGATCTGCCCATTGTGCATGGAGACCAGCCCCGGCTGGTGGAAGTGCTGCAGAACCTGATCGACAATTCAGCCAAATTCATGGGTGGGCAACCTACACCGCACATCCAGATCGGCGTTCGCGCAGAAAATAACGCAAAGGTTTTCTTTGTAAAGGATAACGGGATGGGGATCGAGCAAGCCTATCACCAAAAAATCTTCGGCCTGTTCGACAAACTGAATCCAAGGAGTGAAGGCACCGGTGTGGGGCTGGCGCTCGTAAAACGTATCATTGAAGTACACGGGGGCCACATCTGGGTCGAATCGGAAGGCAAAGGGAAGGGCAGTACGTTCTATTTCACCGTGCCGACCGCCACATAGCCGTATCCAGCCCCATCGTCTGATGAGAATCCCGCCTATGGTAAGGCGGGATTTTTCTTGTGTAAAATAGGGGCACGATGTAACCGGGAGCCAACGTAGAGTTGTGGAGGCAAAATGCATGAAATAACACTGCTTATCAATATCGTTGTAGCATTGGTGGTGGCGTTTCTTGGCGGGGTGTTTGCACGACGGATTGGCTTGCCTACGATTGTGGGATATTTGCTGGCGGGGATTGCAATTGGTCCGTTTACGCCGGGATTTGTGGGGGACATGGAAACCATCAGTCAGCTGGCGGAGTTGGGTGTAATTTTCCTCATGTTCGGTGTGGGTCTGCACTTCTCATTGGATGATTTGTGGCAAGTGCGCGCGGTCGCGATTCCCGGCGCGCTGGGGCGGATGATCATTATCATCCTGCTGGGCTTTGTGTTCAGCCAGCTGTGGGGGTGGACGATCACCTCCGGAATTGTAATTGGCCTGGCCATATCCATTGCCAGCACCGTCGTTCTATTACGCAATTTGATGGACAATGGATTACTCAACACGCCTCACGGCAAGACTGCTATCGGCTGGGTGATCGTGGAAGACCTGGCGACAGTATTGATACTTGTCTTGATGCCGACCCTGGTCAACACCTCGGACGGATTCAATTGGGCACAACTTGGCTTCACACTGCTAAAAGCCGGCGGCTTTGTCATTATGGCACTGTTTGTCGGAAAGAGATTTATCCCGTGGATCTTGCTCCGTATCGCGCATACACGGTCACGTGAGCTCTTTATCCTGGCGGTGCTGACCATCGCGCTTGGCATCGCGGTCGGCGCGGCAGAATTATTTGGGGTTTCACTGGCACTGGGAGCCTTTGTGGCCGGAGTCGTCGTTAACGAATCCCCACTCAGTCATCAGGTGGGGGCAGACGTGCTGCCGTTTCAGGAAGCCTTTGCTGTATTATTTTTTGTTTCCATCGGGATGCTCGTAAACCCCAGCTACCTCTTAAATAACATCGCCATCATCCTGGCCTTCACTGCCCTGATCGTATTCGGTAAAGCGCTTGTCACTGTGCTAATGGGATTTATGCTCCCATGGGCTGCTCACACTACATTGGTGCTGGCGGCTGTCTTAAGCCAGATCGGTGAGTTTTCCTTTATCCTGGGGCAGGAGGGCATGAGTCTTGGATTGCTTGACCGGGACCAATACTCGCTGATTCTGGCTGGTTCGCTCCTATCCATCACCGTAAATCCGCTCATCCTGCGCCTCATTGTCCCAGCCGAAAAATGGTTGCAAAAACTACCAGCTGTTTGGCGGCTGTTGGACCGTCATCACCCCTTGCCACTTTCCATGGCAGAGTCTATTAGTGGTCATGTAGTAATTGTCGGCTATGGAAGAGTCGGGCATCACATTGTCAACTTGTTGGGACAGATGGAAATCCCCCACCTGGTCATTGATGCAGACGCAACGCGCATCGAAGAATTGAATCGGCGCGGTGTTCCCAATCTCTACGGCGACGCAGCTAATTCAGAGATACTCACTCATGCCGGACTGGAACGCGCGCGCGCGCTGGTGGTTGCAGGCCCGGATGAGTCCTCCAGCGAATTGGTGGTGGCCGCGGCACGTGACTTAGCTCCCGAACTGCCCATCGTAGCTCGCGCGTCGACTATAGACGGAATCGATCGGCTGGCAGAGTTGGGCGCTCAGGATGTCATTCACCCTGAACTCGAAGGTGGATTGGAAATCGTGCGACATGCCCTATTGCAATTGAATTTTCCATTGCATGAGATCATACATTACATTGATGCGGTACGGCGCGATCATTACGATACACAATTGAACACGGAAGAAGAACATCGCCTGCTACATGAATTGATTAACGCCAGCGGTAATGTCGAAGTGACATGGTTCACCCTGGATTTAGATAGTCCGTTGCTTGGCAAAACTTTGCACGACGTTAATCTGCGCACGCTAACTGGAGCATCCGTGGTGGCAATCATGCGCAACCGCCAATTAATTGCCAACCCAAAATCGTCGACCGTCTTTCAAGTCGAAGACCGCCTTGGCTTTATTGGGGATAAAGAACAAATCGAAGCGGTGCAACACCTGTTATATAAGCACGAAGCCAGCGATATAGGTGTCGAATGGGAAACATAGTCATTAGCTCATCCGAATTTGAAAGACTCATGCAAACTATCGCGGATAGCTGGAATGAAGGAAACGCCCAAAAAGCCGCGAATTGTTTCAGCGAAAATGCAGTTTACGTCGAGCCGCCGGATAAGCAGGTCTATCATGGACGGAATGAGCTATATGAATTCTTCGGAGGGGATGCTGGTCCTGAAATTCCCATGCATATGACCTGGCATCATCTGGCCTTCAACGAAGTCGAACAAATCGGCTTTGGGGAATATTCATTTCAAATGCACGGGAGATATCACGGCATTGTTATAGTGAAGATTGAAAATGGCTTCATCAAATTCTGGCGGGAGTATCAATACAAAACCGAATTGAGCTGGGATGAATTCACATCGTTGAATCCATTTTAGTCGGGCGGGTTGGCCGCGAAGCATCCCCGAAGTGACACTTGCGCCGCGCTGTGCGCACGATTTGCTAAGCAAATCGAGTGCAGGTGAACGGAGGGGCGACCCGCCAAACCCTGAATTCAAACAAGCGAATTGCGCGGATTTAGCCACGCACTGGTCCCGGTCGCACACCTGCCTGGTTTGCCTAGCAAACCAAGGGTGGTGCGATTTGCCCCAGCAAATCGGGAGTGCCGGGGGAGCACACAGAGCGTTCAGAGATTTTATGTGAATGGTTTTGCTTCGTCTGCCGTCTCAAAATGCTATAATGACGGCATAAAGTAATCAGCATTGCATACGGAGGTCCACATGGCAGAATATGACTATGATCTGCTCGTGATCGGTTCAGGACCAGCGGGGCAACGCGCGGCCATACAGGCGGCCAAGCTCAATAAGCGCGTGGCTGTCGTCGAGCGTAAGACCATCCTGGGGGGCGTATGTATCAACACTGGCACCATCCCAAGCAAGACCTTGCGCGAGGCGGTTTTACATCTCTCTGGTTATCGCGAGCACAACCTCTACGGCGCGTCATACACCGTCAAACAAAATATCACGATGGCCGATCTGCTCTATCGCACCGACCATGTCATCCAGCATGAGCTGGATATCGTGCGTCATCAACTCCAGCGCAATCGCGTGGAACTCATCTCTGCCGAAGCCTCCTTCGTGGATGCTAATACGGTTCGCTTGAAATACGTGGATGCGCGCGGCTGGCGCGATGTCAGTGCCGCTAACATTGTCATTGCCACCGGGACGACTGCGACCAAGACCGACCGCATCCCCTTCGACGGAAAGCGCATCTTCATCAGTGACGATTTGCTTGAGCTCGATCATCTGCCGCGTACACTGACCGTTGTGGGCGGTGGAGTGATAGGACTGGAATATGCCAGCATTTTTTCTGCGCTCGGTGTGCGTGTGACAATCATTGACAAACGCCGTCGTCTGCTACCGTTTGTGGATGCGGAGATCATCGACTCACTGGTGTATCATTTCAACCAGCAGCGCGCCATTATGCGGCTGGGGGAAGAAGTGGATTCAATCGAACCCATCACGGATGAACACGGCCACCGCGTGAAGATCCATCTCCTCAGCGGCAAACAAATCATCACCGAGATGGCGCTGTACAGCATTGGCCGCACCGGCGCAACCTACGCGCTCAACATTGAAGGCGCTGGCATACAGACCAATGAGCGCGGACTTTTGAAAGTAAACGAGTGTTATCAGACAAACGTTTCGAATATTTACGCGGTGGGAGATGTAATTGGCTTTCCATCGCTGGCCTCGACGTCCATGGAGCAGGGACGGCTGGCGGCCTGTCACGCTTTTGGCGTCTCGACCCAGAGTTCACCGGAATTGTTCCCCTATGGTATTTACACGATCCCCGAAATTTCCACAGTTGGCCGCAACGAAGAAGAGCTCACGGAACAAGGCATTCCCTATGAGGTGGGCAAGGCGCAATACCGCGAGATCGCCCGTGGACAGATCATCGGCGATCATACGGGCCTCTTGAAGCTGATCTTTCACCTGGATACGCATGAGCTACTGGGTGTGCATATTATTGGCGAAGGCGCCAGCGAGCTTGTCCATATTGGGCAGGCCGTGATGGCGTTCAAAGGCAAAGTGGAATTCTTTATCAATAACGTGTTCAACTACCCCACCCTGGCCGAATGTTACAAGACCGCCGCCTTCGATGGCATTAATCGCCTGGGCGCATAACTTATTTTAAGGAGCAAAGGTGAGCAACAGAATCAATGTCTCATCGGGAGTAAAGTGGGAGGATATTATCGGCTATTCACGGGCCGTCAGAATTGGCAACGCAATCGAGGTGGCAGGCACGACCGCCGTCAATGAAGCCGGCGATCTCGTCGGCGCAGATAACCCCTATGAGCAGACCAAATTCATCATCACCAAAATCGAAAAGGCGCTGATAACAGCTGGCGCCTCGCTAAAAGACATCGTGAGGACGCGCATCTTCACCACCGATATCTCTCGCTGGGAGGAAATCGGCCGGGCGCATGGAGAATTTTTCAGAGAAATCAAACCCGCCTCCACCATGGTGGAGGTGAAAGCACTGATCAATCCAGCGATGCTGGTCGAGATTGAGGCCACCGTTATCCTTCAGGAAAATCCATGAAATACGAATCCATTCCATCCCTTACTCTCCCCAAAATCGGCTTCGGCACGTGGAAAATCGGCGGCAGTATGTCACCAAATCATTCCGTGGATGCACAGTCGCTGACCGCGCTTCGTTACGCCCTGGAAATTGGCTATACACACTTTGATACCGCCGAAATGTACGGTGGAGGCCACAGTGAAGAATTAGTCGGGCAGGCCGTTCGCGAGTCCGGTCAGAAGCGGGAGGATCTCTTCATTACGTCTAAAGTGACACCCAGTCACCTGAACCACAATGATGTACTGCAAGCCTGCGAAAATTCCCTGCGCCGCCTGCAAATGGATTATATTGACTTGTATCTTATCCACTGGCCTCAGACCGGGATGAGGCTTGAAGATACGTTTCAGGCGCTTAACAAGCTCGTGCGTGATGGCAAAATTAAGCATCTGGGCGTGAGCAATTTCAATTTAAATCTGCTCAAACAGTCCCAGTCACATGCTGAAACGCCCATCCTCACGAATCAAGTACCTTATAGCATTTCTGAGCGTTCCTATGTAAGAAATGGTGTACTCGAATATTGCCAGCAAAAGGACATCTTTCTTACGGCGTATGAGCCTGTAGATAAAGGCCACTTGCGCTCCAATAAGACTTTGGAAAACATAGCCAGGGCACACAACGCTACGATCTTCCAGATTGCTCTGGCGTGGCTGGTCGACCAGCCACGCGTCATTACAATCCCGATGTCGTATGATCCCCAGCATATTCGGGAAAATTTTGAATCGGCAGATATCGAGCTGACGCATGCAGAGTTTAAAGCTCTCAGTGAATTGCGGTGAGTGTCTACTCAGCATACATCCAAACGCGGAACAATTTCCGTATCTATCCATGAAAGTAGCCATTGCACCGGTAATTGCACCGGAAATCGAGATAATCGAAGAACAAGAAGAGGAAATCGAGCTTGAGCCACTGTATCGCGTCATTATCCACAACGACAACATCACACCCATGGAATTCGTCGTGCAAATCCTGAAGACCTGTTTTTATCTATCCAACCCGAAAGCCGCGGACATTATGCTGACTGCGCACGTCTATGGTTCAGCCTACGTGCAAACCCTTGCCAAAGCCGAAGCGGAGCGACGCATTAGCAAGGCGCATGCCCAATCTGGCAATGCAGGCTATCCCTTACAATTCTCAACGGAACCTGAGTAACTGATGTCTTCTCCACTGCATATACTCACCGAAATCAACCTCGACGATCTTGTCACCGCCTTCGGATGGGAACAGCAACCCCTTCTGGCTACCATCCTCCGCAAGACCTTCACTGGGCCTGCCAGCCGATTCGCGGAACAAGTCTTGGATTTTGACATGGATGTGGGCCGGACCAATCTCGCCGAAGCCTCCCGTCAGCTCATGCGCAAGCATTATGTCAAAGATGTTCGTGTCCATGGACGCGAGCATGTGCCGTCCAACGGACCGGTCCTCTTTCTCGCCAACCATCCCGGCATGGCAGATACCATCAGCCTGTTCGCCGCCATCAACCGCCCCGATCTGAAAATCATCGCCCTGCATCGTCCATTCCTGGCCTCACTCCCCAACACTACAGAGCAGCTTATCGTCGTTGACGATGATCCCGCCAAACGCTTGAATGCAGTACGCCAGGTTTCAACTCACCTGCGTGAGGGCGGTTCTGTGCTGACCTTCCCTGCGGGAGAGATCGAGCCAGATCCATCCGTCTACCCAGACGCGCTGGAGGCTCTGGATACATGGACAGAGTCGGCTGGCGTCTTCCTCCGCTTCGCGCGCGACGCAAAAATCGTGCCGGTTCTCGTGAGTGGCGTCATTTGGGATAAAACTGCCCATCATTGGATACCGAGGCTAAAGCGCGCGCGTCCGGAGCGCGAAAAACTGGCTGCCGCCTTGCAATTGCTTATGCTCATCACGCGCAATGCGCGCCCAAACGTAGTGCGTGTTCATTTTGCCAGACCCATCACCCTCCATGAAGTAGGCTCCACAGAGGCGCAGGCCATCCATCAGGTTGTGATCGAAAGAATGCAGGAATTGATCAAGCAACCATCCCGAGAGGAGGGTGTTTCGGTTCTATATACCAACAAGGAAAATACGGCAAGCCTGAAGAACAAACCTTCCCCCGAATCGATTCGATCCACCCAAAGGAGTTGACCATGAAACTGACAGGCATACACTATGGCATCATTCTTGCCGCCATCGCGACCGCGATTCTGCATATCACATTATTTCCGGACATCATGTTCACTTTGAATGGTCTTGGATATCTGGGCCTGCTCGGCGCTTATTTCTTACCGATCGCCTTCTTCCAACAAAGACACAACCTGGTCTGGTGGGCGCTGGCCGGCTATACGGCTCTCACCATTGTGTTGTGGGTGGTCATGGGCGAAAAAGATTTCAACGCCAGTCCAACCGCTCCCATCGGCTATTATGCCAAAGCCGCCGAAGTTTTACTGCTGATATTCCTTTGGTCAGATAAACCCAAATCTTGATGCAAGGTACAATGGGGGGCGTGAGGCGAAAGACCATTTACTTTACCGCCCCGGGAAAAGTCGAACTCGGCGAGGAAACTTTGCCTGCCCTCGGGGCGGATGAAGTTCTGGTCGAAACGATTTGCTCAGCGATCAGCGCGGGGACAGAAATGCTGGTCTATCGCGGCGAGTTTCCTCAGCTCCAGGATTCGCAGGATAGCTTCAGCAGCGATTTGAAGTATCCCTGTCCATATGGATATGCATCCGCGGGTCGCATCAAAGAGATCGGGGCAGAGGTGGACAGGTCGCTGCTCGATCGGCTTGTCTTTGGATTTCAACCTCATGCGTCATGCTTCCTTACGAGTCCTGCCTCCCTGATCTTTGCCCCCGCCTCCTTCTCAGCTGAAACCTGCTCCTTCCTCCCAAACATGGAAACCGCCGTGAATCTGGTCCAGGATGCCGCACCCATTCTGGGTGAACGCGTCCTTGTGATGGGACAGGGTGTCATCGGCTTACTGGCTGCATCCCTGCTCAAGGAATTTCCGCTGGAGGCCCTGGTCACAGCTGATCCTTATCCACTGCGGCGAAAAGCCTCCCTAGAGATTGGCGTGACCGATTCTTTTGATCCGGAAATCATGCGCCAAATGGAAAAGATCTCGAACACAAATTCACAATCAAGTTCAAGCTCTAAGAGCAGCTTTGTTTCCTCCACACATACAAACTCACCTCCAAAACATTCAGTTGCCTATACACAGAAAAAATTCGATTTAACTTTTGAACTTAGCGGATCCCCCAGTGCACTGAATGAGGCCATTGAGCTAACAGCCTTCAGCGGACGAATTATCATTGGTTCGTGGTATGGTGAAAAACGTGCCGAGATTGATCTGGGTGGAGATTTTCACCGCTCGCGCATTAAGCTCATCTCTTCGCAAGTCAGTTCGATTGCCCCAGAGTTGCGCGGGCGCTGGGATAAGGCGCGCAGGTTCGCGGTCGCGTGGGAGGCGTTGAGGCGAATCCAGCCACAGAAGTGGATCACACATCGCTTTCCCATCGAACAGGCGCATCAGGCTTATCAATTGCTGGATAATAATCCGCAAGACTCAATTCAGGTCTTATTCACTTATTCTTAATGAACCATGGATCGAAAATATTTGCAGGCTTCTGGCCCAGAGTGAAGGCTTTCGCTCTCGATTACATTATCATTTCCGGGTACCTGATCGCGCTCACCTTATTATTCCTGATTCTGAACAGCATTTCTGACGCGTTTCAACAGCTGTTCAGCCAGCGCGTTCAAGCCCAGATACTTGCTTTTCTCCTGGTTACTTTCCCTGTCACGCTTTATTTTTCCATCACTGAATCATCGGCTCGACAGGCGACGTGGGGCAAACAGCGCTTGGGCTTGAGGGTAACCGATCAAGAGGGTCACCGGATTCGTTTGCCAAGAGCTCTGACGCGCACGTTGCTCAAATTTGTTCCCTGGGAGATTTCACATACGTTTGTTTGGCAAATGTACTTCTCGTCGGGAGCCAACCTGGTCTTCATCAATTACGGCTTCGTCCTGGTTTATGTCTTGGTTGGTCTGAATATTGCAAGCCTGGTCATGACTAAAACACACAGAACGCTGTATGATTTTCTGGCTGGGACAAATGTCGTAAAGAATACTTTATGAAATTTCATTACACAAATCTCGAAACTTGTCACGAAGCCACTGGCGTGATCGTAGTCATCGATGTCATCCGCGCGTTCACGAATGCAGCCTTTGCTTTTTCCCGCGGCGCAAAGGAGATTTTTCCCGTCAGCACCGTCGAGGAGGCGCTACAGTTCAAAGCACAGACTCCAAACTCTTTGGCTTGTGGAGAGGTTGGCGGACTCCCGCCCGAGGGGTTCGATTTTGGTAATTCCCCCACCCAGACCAACCAACTGGATTTAAGTGGAAAGATCATCGTGCAGCGTACTGGTGCAGGGACGCAAGGCATCGTAAGAAGTCTTAAGGCAGAGACTTTGCTGGCGGCAAGCCTGGTCGTCGCAAATGCGACTGTGAAAAGCATTCAACGGCTTTCTCCAGAAACGGTGACTTTTGTGATTACTGGGCAATATGCCGCCGGTCATGGCGATGAGGACCTGGCTTGCGCTCAATATCTGGAAGCCTTGCTTAAAGGGGAACAGCCCGATCCTGCTCCGGTGGTTGAGCGTACCTTCAAGTCTCGCGATGCACTCAAGCACCTGGACCCAAATTTTCCGGCTTTCCCAAGAACAGACCTGGATTACTGTGCCCACATCGATGCATTTGATTTTGTGATGCCTGTCACCAAAGAGAATGGGCATCACGTCATGCGCGCAGTAAGTGCGTGAAATATTTGGGATGAGCCATATAGCGACACTGGCCGGCAAATGGCATTTCAAATAAATAGGAGTTGTTTTCATGTACACGCTTGGAGTTCGTCGTGATTTTATTGCAAGACATTTTCTCATCGGCGGGGATTGGGGGGCCGAAAATTTTCCCAACTCACATCATTATGTCCTTGAACTGCAACTGGAAGGAAAGGAACTCGACCAGCATGGCTATCTCGTGGATATTGTGGATGTGGAAAAACATCTGGACGAAATCGTGAAATATTACAAGGAGCAGATGTTAAATGACAAACCAGAATTCGCCGGGTTGAATCCATCCATTGAGCATTTTTCGCGTATATTGGCAATATCAATGAGTGAAAGAATCAAAGCCACGAACATTTCGGGGTTACAGGTCGTGCTTTGGGAGAATGAGTCTGCGTGGGCGGCCTATCGAGTTGAAAGGTTATCAGGCTAGCAAATTTGAACCTTCAAACCTTCAAACGGATATGAATGAAAATCGGCCTTGTGATCTACGGTTCGCTTGATACGGTCAGCGGCGGATATTTGTATGACCGCAAACTGGTCGAGTATCTGCGTGCTCAAAGCGACACCGTGGAAATTATCTCCCTGCCCTGGCGGAACTATGCCGCACATTTGACAGATAATTTTCGTTTTCGACTTCCGACGAACCTGGACATTTTGATTCAGGACGAACTTAATCATCCTTCCCTGATTGGTGCAAATCAGGGAAAACATCCTTATCCAATTGTGAGTCTGGTCCATCATTTGAGATGTTCAGAGCTACGGCCAAAATGGCGAAATGCGTTTTATGGGATTATCGAGAAGAAGTATCTTCAAAGCGTGGATGCGTTTATCTTTAATTCCAAAACCACAAAAAGGGTAGTGAATGAGTTGCTAAGGAACGGGAAACCTGGCCTGGTAGCCTACCCCCCAACGGATCGATTCGGAGATCCAATTTCGGAGAAAGAAATCAAGGCAAGAGCCAGCACCAAAGAATTACGGATTGTGTTCGTTGGCAATGTAATCCATCGGAAAGGACTCCACACTTTATTGGAGGCCGTCAAAGGTCTAGAATCTGAAGTCAGGTTGGACGTGGTTGGCGGTTTGAACTCAGAACCGCGCTACGCCTCTGAAATGGAACGCTATGTGCTCAAGGATGGATTGTCCACCATTGTCAAATTTCATGGAGCATTGGATAATCAGCCCTTAATTGAAATGTATAAGCACGCGCATGTAATGGTTGTACCATCCAGTTATGAAGGGTTTGGGATCGTCTATCTCGAAGGCATGTGTTTCGGTCTGCCCCCTATTGGGACCACGGCTGGCGCGGCCGGTGAGGTCATCACACACGGCCAGGATGGTTATTTAATTGAACCAGACGACGCGAAGGCACTTGCAAACCACCTCCATGCGCTTGCCAGAAATCGAGATTTATTGGTGAGGTTGTCCTTGAATGCGATGAAACGGTATATGTCCCAACCGAAATGGGTTGAGACGGCACAGAGTATAAGAGAATTTTTGTATCAATTCGCAGGGGCAGGCGCTTCGACTGCGATAAGAGCGACAGGATAAAGTCATGGAATATTCCTTCCCACATTACCTCCTCTCCAAGCAAAGCGTGGATGACCGCGCGCTCAACAAGGATGTGTTGAATGCATTGAAGGCTCAGCGCCTGCCGCAGCCCCTACGCATCATTGAGGTCGGCGCGGGGATTGGAACGATGCTGAGACGGTTGATCCGTTGGAACGTGGTCTGTGAGGCCGATTATATTTTGGTGGACGAATCGGATGAGAATATAGAATACGCGTCAGCCTGGATCCAGCAGTGGGCCGAGCAGGCAGGCTTTTGCTGGGAACGACATGGTCCCCTTGTGGGAAGCGGACCGTCTCAGTTGCGCGTATGGGATGCGACGCATGATGTCCGCATCTTTTTGGAGCAAGCCGACGTCTTCGATTTCATCCAAAAGAATCGAGAACCCGCCGATTTGTTGATCGCTCACGCGTTTTTGGATTTGCTTCCAATACCTGGGTCGTTGCCGGAATTGTTATCTTTGACAAATAGTTTGGCCTGGCTGACCATTAACTTTGATGGCGTGACCACGTTTGAACCAGTCATCGATGCCGCGCTGGATGAAAAGATCGAGCGGCTGTATCATAGTACGATGGATACGCGCCTGACCGGAGGCGATAGTCGCAGCGGACGGCACTTATTCGGTCACTTGCGCCGCGCCGGCGTGGAGATTTTGGCTTCGGGCGGGTCGGATTGGGTGGTGCATGCCGTAAACGGGAAATATGCGGAAGAGGAGGCGTATTTCCTGCAACATATTCTGCATTTTTTCGAAGAGTCGCTGACGAGGCATCCGGAGTTGGATGGAGAGGCATTTACAGGCTGGCTGCAGAAACGCTGTGAGCAGATCGAGCGCGGTGAGTTGGTGTATATCGCGCACCAGATGGATTTTTTGGTGAATGCTAATCGGTCATTGCGAGCCCCTCAGGGCGAAGCAATCTTTTGAAGGTGTTGGGATTGCTTGCCCGCTTTGCGGGTCGTTCGCAACACTTGCACCGCACGCACATTTGCCTCGAGCGCACGTGCGATTTGCCATGAATGGCCACGAAATGCTATAGCATTTCAAAATTCAAAAATCTAGAGTGCAGGTGTGACAGGTAATCGCGTGAAACGAATCACCTCATTCTCCGTATAATGAGTACGGAGCAGGCATGATCTATACCTACCAAATCGAAGGAATACCGTTACAAACTGGTGACATCATCTGTACGATGAATGGCAAGCCGGATATTTTGCCAGGCGAGTTCTGGCGCTTTGTTGGGCGACTTGTCCCCGGCGACGTGGACCACGTGGCGATTTACACCGGCCCTGAGGGAAGATGCGTGGAGGCCGGCGCGCATGGGGTGATCAAGTTCACCGTCTTCAAAGGTGCGTGGGACACGGAACGAATGGCGCGTCGACGTGGCCTTTTGTTTGATACATTCTACGGTGTTGCCTCCCCACTGGATAGACTTGGCCTACCAGAAGAAGAGGAGCATGCTCTACGGGCAAAGGTGGCGGAGTATTGTCTCGCGCAGCTTGGCAAGCCCTATAACCTGAACTTCCTGAAATCAGAAACCGAAGAGGCTTTTTATTGCAGCCAGTTGGCCTATAAGGCCTATCAACAGATCGGGATTAACCTGAATACAGGGCTGGCCATGGAACAGCTCCCTGGCACGAATGCGATCGTTTATCCGCAAGAGATATGGGAGGGGAGCAGTCATCGGGCAGTCGAGAGATCGCCATTGACCGGCGGTAAACTGGAATTGAGCCCGTCTCGATAAGAGGCGGGTTTTTTGTTTCTCCATGGATAGATCATGAAGGAATCAGCTGTAACATATTTCTGGTTGATTTTTATTTGATTCTCCATTAAAGTATGAACGTTCTGTAAGTGCTTCAAAGCAAGTTTCAACCAATTTTCCAGAGGAGAGAAAAGCGATGAAACTAAGTCTATTCACTGGTACGCTCGCGTTAATTAGTATTCTGGCACTCGTCATGGTTCCAACGGCAGCTGCTAGAAGGGCCAACACTGCGTATCAAACCGGATTCGTGCGCTGGCGCGCGGCGGAGAACGATTTCGCGGGCTGGTCATTCAGTGGAGTCCATCTTGGGGCAGGAGGGATATTGGAATTTGGCGGAGATGGCCTTGTTGCAGGCTCTGACCCCGCAGGTGGTTACAATCAAAAAAACTACTACAATGGCGGATCCTACTGGGTGGGAGAGGCTATCAGCCCTGAAATTCCAGCCGGCTTTGACTACAAAGAAGCTATTGCTTCATGGAACACGTCCACACCTCCAGGCACATGGGTGGAAGTTCAATTCCGCGCCAAGTATGGCGAAACGCGCTGGAGCAAATGGTATGTTCTCGGTATTTGGGCAGCAGATTATTCCACCATTGAGCGTCATTCTGTGCGCTCACAAGGAGACTCAGACGGATTTGTCGCAGTAGATACCTTCGTCTCATCGAATAAAAAGGAAGCGACAAGCGCATTTCAGCTCAAAATCCGCTTGTTCAGCGCGGATGGAAGTTTGGGCCCTGTTGTGCGAAACGCTTCGGTAGCTTACTCAACAGAAATTCCTAAGTCTGCCAATGCTTCAATAGTCGATTCTGTTCCCGTGACTACGCTCCCTGTCCCCCAATGCTCACAGATGGTTTTTCCGCCGGGAGAGGGTGGAGAAGTATGGTGCAGCCCCACTTCTACCTCTATGGTGCTAGGTTACTGGGGCTATATGCCAGGTGCATGCGAGCCGCGCGTCCGTGCAGCCGTGGAGGGTGTGTTTGACTGGATTTATGAGGGTCATGGCAACTGGCCGTTCAACACCGCCTACGCGGCAGAGCTTGGATATGAAGGATACGTCACCCGCTTTACCAGCCTGGAAAAAGCAGAGGAGTTTATAGCCGCTGGCGTGCCGGTGGTCATGTCGATCGCATGGGACAAGGGCGATTTGACCAACTCATTTATCGATTCCACAAATGGACACCTGCTCGTATTGGTCGGCTTTGACGCTAACGGGGATCTTATTGTGAACGATCCTGCCTCGCCTTCTAACGGTGAGGCGGTCCAGCACACCTATCTGCGCTCGGAATTCGAGCCGCTCTGGCTCGAAGCTTCAGGTGGAACTGTATATTTGATCTACCCAGAAGGGCATGATGTTCCTGAAATGCCATAGAGCAAACCATGGACCCGTCTCGTTGAGAGGCGGGTTTTTTTGATTCCAATTTCATAGGAGGGAAAACGCTCTCCTATGCGTTTGGGTTATCCCCCATTCCCACTCCTGATAATCATGGGTATATTGTTTTCTAAGCCGTATGGAAGCATAGAAAGAAAATGAATAATAGATTAGTGAAAGAAGGAAATATGGCGATATTTAAGGACCGAAGGGATGCTGGGAGAAAACTAGCACAAAAATTGTCGGCCTATGCGAACCGGTCAGATGTGATCGCGTTGGCACTCCCGCGTGGTGGAGTGCCGGTTGCCTATGAAGTTGCCCTGGCTTTGAATGCTCCACTGGATATATTTACCGTTCGCAAATTAGGCTTGCCGGGTCATGAAGAACTCGCCATGGGTGCGGTCGCCAGCGGCGGCGCGCGCGTCTTCAATCAAGATGTTGTTCGCACCTTCAACATCCCTCAGGGCGTGGTGGAGGCAGTTGCAAAGCAAGAGCTGAAAGAGTTGGAGCGGCGCGAACGCGCATTTCGTGGGGACCGCGAAATGCGTGAAATCCATGACAGAACGGCGATCTTGATTGACGATGGACTGGCAACCGGCGCAAGTATGCAAGCCGCGCTCATGGGATTACGCGCCAGGGATCCCGCGCGAATCGTGGTGGCCGTACCGACAGCTCCTTTGGAAACCTGTGAGGCTTTCCAACCGCTGGTCGATGAAATGATCTGCGCTACAACCCCCGAGCCGTTTTATGGCGTCGGCCAATGGTACGAAGACTTCTCACAAGTCACCGATGAACAAGTGCAAACCCTTCTTGAACAAGCCTCACAACAGGAATTGCACGAGTGATGAGGAAGCATGAACAGAACCAGTAGTGAAAACCGTTATGTCCAGATGTTAAGCATGGGTGTCCGTCTGGAGGGGATCCTGAGCATTCCCCAGGATGCAAAAGGAATAGTACTTTTTGTACACGGAAGTGGCAGCAGCCGTCAGAGTCCGCGTAATCAATATGTCGCGCAGACGTTGCAGGAAGCGGGTTTAGCCACTCTGTTATTTGACCTGCTGACTCCCGAAGAAGAGCAAGTCGATCTACGAACACGTCACATGCGGTTCGACGTCAATATGCTTGCACACCGAACGGCTGGTGCAATCGAATGGCTGGATTTAGAGCCTTCTGTACGAGAGTTTAATATCGGTTTGTTCGGTTCCAGCACAGGCGCGGCGGCGGCATTGATGGCCGCCGCGGAACTGCCCGAAAAGGTGGAAGCCATCGTTTCGCGTGGCGGGCGGCCCGATCTGGCAGAGGAGTTTCTGTCCAGGGTACAGGCGCCTACATTGCTGATCGTTGGGAGTCTGGATGAACTCGTGATCGAATTGAACGAAAAAGCACTGAAACAGGTGCAAGCTGGCGCTGAAAAGAAATTGGTCATTGTTCCAGGGGCCTCTCACCTGTTTGAGGAGCCAGGCGCGCTGGAGCAGGCGGCTCGGCTTGCCAACGATTGGTTCCAGAAACATCTGAGCAAAGTAAGCGTTGAGTAAAACGTCTTCCGAATGGTCAGCAACCCGCTTCGATGAGAGGCGGGTTTTTTTATGTCTTCTGTCATTGGGAGGAGATCACAGCCCGACAACACTTGCACCTCCCTGACACCGGACCGTCAGGGATTGGGCTGAAAGCCCATGTGGCACACACTCCCTGGCACCGTGCGGCTTAAGCCGTATGGTTTGCTTAGCCAACCAGGCAGGCGTGCCCCGGGCGCAAGTGCGATTTGCCATGAATTGCTCAAGCAATTCAAAAATCGGGAGTGCAGGTGAGCAATCTCCTACCTGGCTTGGTGGACGCTGCGCGGCTTTGCCCATTAGCTGTTTAAGGCTCAGGACCCGCAATGACAGGGCCGGGATAAGTAGTGTATAATCATCCCATTACATCACTATTATCAGCAGTCCATCGCTGTTTTCGCTTTTTTGAGTACGTCACTCAATTCCCCAAAAACATCTACAAGACTTCTGAAGAACAGGAACTAGTTTGAACTTCGAACAATTTAATTTGGATTCCCGCTTGATGCAGGGAATCAGAACCTCAAGATATGAGACCGCGACTCCCATCCAGGAGGCCGCAATCCCGGCCGCGTTGCGCGGACGAGACATCATCGGCACCGCGCAGACGGGCACCGGCAAGACCGCCGCGTTTGTCCTTCCCATCCTCAACAAACTGCTGGATGGGCCGCGCGGGATGCCACGCGCGCTCATTGTCACGCCGACGCGCGAACTTGCCGAGCAAATCAATCAGGTGGTCCATGCGCTCGCAGCGGGGACAGGGCTGAGGAGCGCGACCATCTATGGGGGCGTTGGAGCCGACCGTCAGATCAAGGCATTGCGTCACGGTGTGGAAATCCTGGTGGCGTGTCCGGGTCGCCTGCTTGACCTCATCCAGCAGAGATATGCAAAAATGAATCGCATCGAGATTTTGGTGCTCGATGAAGCCGACCGCATGTTCGACATGGGCTTTCTTCCCGATGTCCGGCGCGTCATCAAAGCCGTGCCAGAGCAACGCCAAACGATGTTGTTCTCCGCGACCTTTCCTGCTGAGGTAGAACTGCTCGCATCGCAATCGCTCACGGACCCGCAGCGCATTTCGATGGGCATCAGCAAGCCCGCGGTTACGGTAACTCACGCGTTGTATCCAGTGCCTCCGCATTTGAAATCGGCATTGTTGTTGAAATTGCTCAAGCAGACCGATTCTGATTCCGTGCTGGTCTTCACGCGCACCAAACATCGCGCCGACAAAGTAGCGCGCCAGATCGCGCACGCCGGTCACCGCGTTACGAGCCTGCACGGTAACCGTACACAGGGACAGCGCGAACAGGCTTTGCACGGTTTCAAAAAGGGACACTTTCACATCATGGTCGCCACCGACATCGCGGCGCGCGGGCTCGATATTGAAAGTATCACCCACGTCATTAACTACGATATGCCAGACACCGCCGATGCTTACATCCATCGCATCGGACGCACGGGTCGCGCCCACCGCACCGGCGACGCGTTCACATTGGTCACCGATGAAGACAGAGACATGATTCGGTCTCTCGAGCGCATCATGGGAGGACCGATCAAACGCGAGACCTTCGCAGATTTCGACTACTCGACTCCCGCGCCAGCCAGGTCTGGTCATGAACGGCACGAAGGGACTCGCCCCCCGCGCCCTGTCGCCACGCCAAAGAGTTATACAAGGAATCGGTTAGCGCCGAGGAGAAGATAAACAACGAACCCGTCTCGATGAGAGGCGGGTTTTCTTTACGACCAGAGTATTACGTTGAACGAGTATACATGAACTTCTTTAATATTACTTTTCGGCAAAAATTTTGCATCCAATGCTTTTACAATTCTTATGGGAGCAATCATAGGTACTCCCATCACCCTTGGATAAAATAACTACCAGGAAAGTAATCTGAATCAAAAGAGCCCTGCATTTCGCAGGGCTCTTTTTTACGTCTAGTTGTTTACCATTGTGACGTTGCTGGCTTGGGGTCCTTTGGGTCCTTGTTCAACATTGAACTCGACCTTCTGACCTTCCATCAGGTTGCGGTAGCCATCGCCCTGAATGGCGGAAAAATGGACGAACACGTCCTTGCCGCCTGGGCGCTCGATGAAACCGAAGCCCTTGTCACCATTGAACCACTTGACTGTACCAGTTATTCTTTCAGACATTGTTTGCCTCCTTTGGCAAATTGAAAATATTTTTAGGCAACCTGTTTGTTCCATCGGAGGTAAACAAAACAGCCCACGGATTTGAAACCGTGAGCTGTGGCTGTTCTTCTAACCAACGTAACTTACCGTTATCCTACGCTACGTATAGTAACAGACTTATCCGAATGAGTCAATCAATTCGAAGGTCAATATTCAAGGCTATAACAAAACTATAACACGTTTCCCGGCACGATGTTTTGCGTCATTTTTTCTTTTTGCTCGTTTTATATGTCCCTTTTTTCTCTCGAACTACTTTAGCAACTTCACTGGTTTCCACATCTGCTTTAGTCGGTCCCAGGTAGTCTTCAACACGAATTTCTTCATTGATTTCACATTCGGAAGGATCCCAAACGAGCATCCGTTTTGTCTGGCTAAGCTTATACTTCTCGCGTTCCGCAGCTTTAGCGTGGTACAGCGTTGGAATCCATTTCAAAGGAATTGAGACGATACGTTCGTCTGTCAATGTGACGTGCATATAGGTTTCGTCAAAACGAACTTTGTCGATTTTCACCTCGTTGGGAAAGGTGTAATCTTTCAAAGAGTAGCGGATTTTGAAAGTTTTCACAGACGCTTTTGGTTTACTTGCCGTAACCACGCCATTCCTCCAGTAAATAATCGTGATTCTCTTCTATCGCACGCAACGCCTTTCTTAATTCCTTCGGCTTCAAACTGCGCCCTTCACGTCCCACTTCGATTTCAGGCTCCAGCCAGATCTTTGCATCATTGAGACATCATCCTGAGTGGCCTTGCCGACGTGAACACTGGCTCTCGACTCATGAATCGCATCATAACTGTGGAACCAGAATATCAACCCGTCTGCTTCCAACACCTTTGGGCTCATCATTGTGAATGATTATACAACACTTCAATTGGCTTATAATCTCATCATGAACAAAATCATTCTTGCAACCGAAAAAGGACTCGTCCTCTGCGAACGTGATGGGGACAACTGGCGCGAGTCGACGCGTGGA
>Ga0114129_10004394_pt1 | contig 19878 bp, 19 predicted proteins | sample RhiMetdeltSRZDD1_FD_80071 | JGI IMG/M metagenome (GOLD analysis project Ga0114129, IMG submission 80071) | Populus rhizosphere microbial communities from Tennessee, USA - Rhizosphere MetaG P. deltoides SRZDD1 (version 2) (version 2) | ecosystem: Host-associated > Plants > Roots > Rhizosphere >...
CGCTGGTGAGCTCTTACCTCACCGTTTCACCCTTACCCTCGGAACGAGTTCCGAAGGCGGTCTATTCTCTGTGGCACTGTCCCTGGGATCGCTCCCGCTGGGGGTTACCCAGCGCCCTACCCTGTGGAGTTCGGACTTTCCTCGACTCCCCTTGAGGAGTCGCGACCATCTGGAAATCTCGTTCCGCGTGAGCCAGGCGGCTCAGCCCCGATTATAGAAGGGCGGAGGTCTACCGCCAACGTCCTAGAGTTACTCCGCGGGCGCCCTATCCAGGGCTTGGTTGGCCAGCTCGTCGGCCCGTTCGTTCTGGTGGCGCGGGACGTGGCGGAAGGTGATTTGACCCAATTGGGCGGCCCGCCGCCGGACTTCGCCATGGAGGGCGGCCATCTTCGGGTCCTTCACTCGGTAGAGGCCGTTCAGCTGGCGCACCACCAGTTCCGAATCGAGGAGAAACTCGGCGCGGGAGGCACCCAGGCCGGCTAGCATGGCAAGCGCCTGCACGACCGCCCGATATTCGGCCACATTGTTCGTAGCCCGGCCGATCGCTTCCGAGTGAACGGCGACTTCGTGACCCTCGGCATCCTGGATGACGACCCCGATGGCAGCCGGCCCCGGATTGCCGCGCGAGGCGCCGTCGGTGTGCACCAGATAGCGAGGTTCGGTCAAGCGGCCGGAGCCTCCTCGGGCGCCCAGATCAGGAATCGACCGCAGAAGTCGCAGTTGTGAAGCTTGTCCTGCTTACGAATCTCATTGACCTTCTGAGGCGGCTGCTGGGTATGGCAACCCCCGCAAGAATTGCGTAGGACCATCACCACCGCCGTGCCGCCCTTGCGAGCACGAATAGCCTCGTAACGGACGAGGACTTTTTCGTCGAGCTTCGGCACGAGCACCGCACGCTCTTTGGTCAGTTCTTCCAGCCGGCGCTTGTCCTCCGCCGCACGCTGGTTCATTTCGGTTTCTCGCTCGCCGGCTCGGCGGGTGAGCGCAGCCAGCTCGTCCTTGAGCCGCTTCGTCTTCTGTGCCGCGGTTTCCTCTTCATCGAAGAGGAGGAGGACTTGGTCCTCGAGATCCGATTTCTTCTTCTTTTCTCCGGCGATCTGGTGGTTGAGGGCCCAGAACTCCTCGTTCGTCTTGACCCTGGTCTTGTCGGTCTCGAACTTGATGACGCTCTGGTCCGTGGCGGCGATGTCTCGCTCCACGTCTCGGCGCCGCTTGCGAATGGCTTCGAGGGCCTTCTCCCCCGTCTCTACCTGAGCCGTGACCGCAGCCACGTCTTCTCGGAGCGCGGCAATGCGGCGAGGCAGTTCTTCGAGCTCCAGTTGCATCGCGCGCAATCCTTCGTCAGCGAGTTGCAACGCTCGCAAGAGATCGAGAGTGGCAGCAATACTCACGCAACCTTCCTTTCGTTGGGGACTCCACAGCGGAACGTACCTTGATTTTGGGCATAAAAAAACGTGTGCCCTGAGGCACACGTGGTGCTTGCCGTCCGGCCGGGTTCGGGCCGGAGATAACCCGCCTCGGGCGGGGAAAAATGGTGGGCGAAAGAGGACTTGAACCTCCGACCCCGTGCATGTGAGGCACGTGCTCTGCCAGCTGAGCTATTCGCCCTCATGATCTCCTTTCGAACCGCGGAGCATGGCGCCCGAGCGCGTTCTTTGGCCGCGATTGAAGGCCAAAGATGCTAGCACGCTCTCTTCGTCCTGGCAACCGGGTTGACACCCCGGAACGACGTTTCTATTCTCGCTCCGCTCGAAAACGTCCGGCCGGGCGCCGGAAGGAGGACGGTCGTGCACATCCTGAGCATGGAAGGATTTCTCTTTCTCCTGCGCTGGGTCCACTTTCTGGCTGGCGTGACCTGGATTGGTCTCCTCTATTACTTCAACTTCGTACAAGTGCCGTTCTTCGCCGAAACGGATCCCGCCGTGCGAAGCGGCGCGATCCAGAAACTCGTTCCCCGCGCGCTCCTTTGGTTTCGTATGTCGGCGGCGATGACGGTCCTTTCCGGGGTGTTCATCATCGGCGGGCGGATGAGCCAGATGGGCGCGGCTGCGTTCTACGACTCGTCCTATGGGTGGGCGATCACGGCGGGCGGTTGGCTGGGCATCATCATGCTCGCGAACGTGTGGGGCGTGATCTGGCCCAATCAAAAAGTCGTGATCGCGAACGCCGTGCAAACCGCGGCGGGTGGCCAAGCCATTCCCGACGCCGCCGCGCGCGGGCGCCGGGCCTTTCTCGCGTCCCGCACCAACACCATGCTTTCCATACCCATGCTGTTCTTCATGGGCGCGGCGAGTCATCTCACGTTGTTCTCCGGGGCCACCCCGGGCGCGAAGGCGGCGATGGCGCTTTGCCTAGCCCTTCTGGCGGTGTTGGTAGAGGCCAACGCGTTGCTCGGAACCAAGGGCGGCGCAAAAAAACCTCTGGAAACGATCGGCGGCACGATACTGGCCGGGTTCATTCTGGCTATCGTGCTCTACGGACTGTTCGAGGTGATCTTCTAAACGTTCTGGCGAAGAACAATTGAGGTCGATCGATCCAGGGCCCTAGAATGGGCCAATGCGTCTTGTCTATTCCTGGATCACGTTCCTGGGGATCATGAATCCGGGCGGTGCTCTGGCCGACGCGCGAGCAGACAGCGTCAGTGGAGACTCGGAAGGACCGGACAGCACCGCTTCGATGGTCGCTCCCCGACCTGTCTCCGTGACCCCAACCTGAAGCGGCTGACCCGGAGAAGGCGCACCGCTCCGGGGGAGTGGTATCAGTTCGCCCTGGCTCACGTCCTTGCGTTACATCGACACGGGCCTCGATCGGCCTCGCTGGCGCGCGACGCTCACCTTCCGTTTGCACCAGCGCTTGCAAATTGGCGTCGAAGCAAATCCGGTGGTAGGAGAGGTCGTTCCCCTGGCCACGCTCTTTCTCCTCACCGAAGGCGAAACGAGACCGGCTCTCTTTCTGGGAACGAGCTCCGATCGCGTGGGGTCCCCCGAAGGAACGCAGGCCTTCTATCTCACTTTCGCCAAATACCTCCCTCTCCTTCGGCTGTCGCCCTACGTGAGTTTGAATTACTCGGAATGGGACGCGGGTTGGAATGTTCCGTTCGGCGCGAGCCTAGAGCTGGGAGGCGGGTTCTACCTTCGGCCCATGTACGACGGTCATAAAAGTCACCTGGTCGGCGGTGTTTTTCGAGAGAGGTGGGGATTCGGACTCCTCTGGGTGTGGTACGAAACATCCGGAGTCTTCGTGTCGTTCGGTTTCTGAAAGGCCATGGGGAAATCATGTCGCGCCTTCTCTTCTTGTCATTCCTAGCCATTTCGCAGTTCACGCCCGGGCCCGATACGGTTCGCGCCGCCGGGAACGAGGCCACGCCTGGATCGCCCCCCGAAAAAGCCGTGTGCCAGGTCTGCTTCATGATAGGCGAAGGAGCTACTCCGGAGAAGGTCAAAGCAAGCACGGTGTTCAAGGGAACTCCCTACTATTTCTGCTCCCGTGAGTGTCAAAAAATCTTCGAAACGGATCCGGCCGGTTTTGTTCTGTCCGAATTCCCTTCCACGGCGCCCTCCTTTTCCGTGCGCGATCTGGAAGGCAACGCTTTGGACCGAGGAAGTTTCAACGATCGCATCCTTCTCCTGGATTTCTGGGCCACATGGTGCAAACCCTGTGTGAAGACGATGCCCGCCCTGGCGGCCCTGCAACAAAAATACAAAGACAAGCTGGTCGTCCTGGGGATTTCGATCGACGAGAATCCCGAGACAGTTCGAAAATACGTGGCGAAGCATGCTCCCGGCTATCAAATCGCAGTGGATGACACGGTGGCTCCGGCTTGGCAGGTTTACCGGGTCAAGGTGGTTCCCACGGCGTTTCTCATCGATGCCGGCGGAACAATGGCGGGACGATGGGTGGGACCGTCGGATGGCCGCCGGATCGGGGAAGCCATCGATTCCCTCTTGGCCCTGCCCGATCAGCGAGCTAAGTAAGCGGCGAGATCAGGAATGTTCTTGGCTAGCTGCGGCTGCTTGGGCATGAGCGCCGTCTTGCGTTTCGGTGTGTAGCCGGGCGGATAGGTCTGGTAGAGCACGCGCGCTTCGAGGAGCTCGCGCGATGCTCCCTGGATGGCGGGACCAATGGGGCCGTCTTTGGAGGGGTCGGGGTTGTGGCATGAGATGCAGACGGTCATGTAAACCCGGCGGCCCCGCTCGGGATCCCCGGGTCCCGTGGCCGCAATGTCTCCGCTCTTGGATTTCTCACTGCATGCCGTGAGCACGGCCGCGACCATCACCGTGACCACGCCCACCCAGAGCACCATTGACCGCGAGATCATGCGTTCATCCTCGGCCGCTGCGGCCGGCGCTTCTTGCGCTCGATCAGGGCAGGTAACGGCGCTTCAAATTACCCCAGGTATTAGGTTCCACCGGAACCGGATCCGATACGTTGATGGCTCCGTTCATGCTCGCGTGAAACTCGCAGTTGTAGTGGAGCGATGCGGGCGCATTCATCGGAACGACGAACGTGAGCGTTCCCACGTCAGTGCCGTTGACGGTCACACCGGTGTTGAACGCATTGGCCGTACCCGTGCTGTTGACGGTCTTGATCCAGAACGGGTGTCCTGACGCGTTGATGTTGAAGATGTAGGTCTGTCCACGGATGAGATTCAGAGTCGGATTGGTGGCCCCGTCAATCCGATAGCTGGTGAGGCTGTTGTTGCTCACCGCGAACGTCGTGGACGCGCTGGTGTTGGAAACGCCCACCAAAAGCGACACCGCGACCATAGCCGGTACTATTTTTAGCCAAGACACGGAAGAACCTCCTCGTTATGGAGCGGACTGAGAGGTCCGTAAAGTGTGCTCGTTTCTGCTCTTCTGCGTCAACAACGTGGTGGGCCCGCCTGGACTTGAACCAGGGACCGGTCGGTTATGAGCCGACTGCTCTAACCGGCTGAGCTACAGGCCCAAGGCCGAAGGAGAATACACGTCTTCAGGTCTTGGATTCAGCCTTGACCGGTCACAACCGGAGCAGGCTTTTCGTAACCGATGCGTGCGAGCCCCACTGGACGGTTCCTTCACCCCACGGGAGGCCGGATGCGTTCCCTGTATGTATTGATCGCCGGATGCCTCATGAACGCCGCCAGAGGGGAGGCGGGACTTCACCGCGTGCCTCAGGATGTTCCGCGGATCACCGATGCCCTGGCCGCGAGCGTCGATGGCGACGTGATTTCAGTCTCCCCCGGCACCTATTCTCCAAGCGTCAACGGGGAGACGTTTCCACTCGAGATCCTCCACGACGTCACGCTCTGCGGTGCCGGCCCGGGAGTATCCATTCTGGACGCGGAGGGAACCGCCTCGGTTCTCATTCTCAAGGGTGCCTCGCCACGCATCTCCGGGTTCACGATCACGGGCGGGCGTTCCAGCCAGGGGGGCGGGTTCGTGGTGTGGAACAACACGGCTCCGGAAGTCGATCACAATCTCGTTCTGATGAATGGCGTCTCGAACGTCGGTTCTGGGGCATTCATCGCCGAAGGCGCCACTCCCCACCTCCACCACAACGTGTTCTGGGGCAACTTCGACCTCGATCCGCCTTCGGGAGGCGATCCGCACAGCCTGCAGTTCTACAACGCGGGAGGGGTGGTGGAGCACAACGTCATTGGACAGGGTGACTCCAATGGGCTCCACGTCAATACCAGCACGGTCGTCATTCGCAACAACATCTTTTTCGAAAACGGAATCGCAGGCGTACGAGGACGCGGCATTTGTGCGGTGAACGGCGCCCGTCCCGTCATCGCGCATAACCTGTTTTTCGGGAACATCCGGGCAGCGCTCCTCGTCGCGCCGTCCGTCGGGGACATCTCGGCGGCGGAAGCCAACAATCTGAGCGGCGAGGATGGGATTTACGGCAATCTGGACCTCGACCCGTTCTTCGTGGACGCGCCGGCCATGAATTGGCAGCTCGCCTCGAACTCTCCCGCAATCGATGCGGGCGATCCAAGCTCCCCGTTGGATCCGGATGGAACGCGAGCCGATGTGGGTCCCTTTTATTACCCGCACAACACGAGCGGCCTCGATGACACCCCGGCGCGAGAACGGCTCTCGAGCGCCCCCAACCCGTTCAGAAGCTCCACGTCTCTAGGATTCCGCCTCGACCGCGCCGAGCGGGTCACCTTGACCATTCATGACGCGGCCGGGCGCCTCGTGACCCGACTCGTGGACCAGGTCCTCGAACCCGGCCTTCACACCGCCACCTGGAACGGCTCCTCCCCGCTCGAGGCCCAGGTTGCTCCCGGCGTGTATTTCGCCCGTTTGCGGGTCGGAAATAACGTCCGCGTGAAGCCGCTCGTATTCGCTCGATAACTCATCCACGCACAAGAGTTTGACCACCTGGCGGTGCTCCTCACCCAGGCGAGGAATCCCCGGCTGGAACGCAGTCAGATTCGCGTCCCCGAGGGCCGATCAATTCCCCCAGGGCCGTGAAATTGGGTCTTTTTGCCCTCGAGAGAGGAGTTCCATGCGATCTGTTCGATGCCTCGTCATTCTCGCTGGAGTCACCGCGCTCGTATCGATGTGCGGTTGCTCTTCGTCCCGGCGCACGAGCACGGTCGTAGTCGTGGATCGCGGCGTCGTCGTCGAGCCCAAGCATGGGCCGCCGCCACACGCGCCGGCGCACGGCTATCGCGCCAAGCACCAGAATTGCGATCTGGTTTACGACTCGGGACTCGGTGTCTACACCGTGGTCGGACATCGCGGATGCTATTACCGCGACAGCCGGTTCTACCGCAGACAGGGTGACGGATGGACGATCTCGTCCAGCATCAAGGGTCCGTGGCGTACGACCACCATCTCATCCGTTCCCAATGGCTTGGTTGCGGACCGAGAAAAATCCGAAAAGTCGCACAGCAAAAAGAAGTGGTAATGGCCTCTCGGCCATCACGTTGAAACCCGATCGGGGCGTTCTATCCGGACGCCCCGATCGTTTTCCCTGCCACTACCAGCGGTGATAAGCCGGATGCCCCGGCGGAACCGCCACGAACACGCCGCGACAGGTGGCCGTCACCTTTCCCCCGCTTTCCAGGGTCGCTTCCACCACCGCCTTGCGATCGGTCGATTCCACGACGTGCGCGCGCAGCCGTACCGGCCCACCGCTCGGCGTCGGCGCCAGCATTTTGACGGTGTACTCCGCGGTGACGGTCGAGGGCAGTGCGTCGAGCCCTCGCCGCTTCATGAGATGGAGGGCCGCGCACCAGTTGGAATGGCAATCGAGGAGCGCGCCGACGATGCCGCCATTGAGCGCCCCCGGGAAGGCTTCATGGTGCGGCTCCGGTGTCCACTCGGCGACCAGATCGTCGCCGTCTTCAAAGCTCCGGATGCGAAGTCCCTTGGGATTGGCGGGACCACATCCGAAGCAGATGTTTTCCGGCGCGTAACGCTCTTGTACGCTCTTGCTATTCATGTAGTTCGTCTCCTCGAAACCGGAGGGCCTCCGTGGCTTGGAAAACGTTCTTCACCGTATTCGCCACGATCTTCGTGGCCGAGCTCGGCGACAAAACCCAGCTCGCCACTTTGCTCTACGCCTCCGATGTAAAAACGTCCAAGACGCTCGTTTTTGCCGCGGCGGCTCTGGCCTTGGTGCTGACCTCGCTCCTCGGGGTGCTGGCGGGCGAGTTCATCGGCAAGCACGTGAGCGAGCGCACGCTCCATTGGGTGGCCGGAGCGGGCTTCATCGTCGTCGGGCTTTGGACCCTGCTTTCCTCGTAGCCGCGGTTCACCCGCGATTCGGGGCGAAAAAGTCGTTCCCCTTGTCATCGATCAAGATGAAGGCCGGAAAATCTACGACGTCGACGCGGTAGACCGCCTCCATCCCCAGCTCGGGGAACTCCAACACTTCGACCTTCTTGATGTTGTCTTGGGCCAGAATGGCGGCCGGCCCGCCGATCGATCCGAGATAAAACCCGCCGTATTTGCGACAGGCTTCCGCGACCTTGGGACTACGGTTGCCCTTGGCGATCATCACTCGTGATGCACCCTGGGACATGAAGAGGTCGACGTAGCTATCCATGCGCCCCGCCGTGGTGGGCCCGAAGGACCCCGAGGCGAGGCCGGCCGGGGTCTTGGCCGGGCCGGCGTAATAGATCGGATGATTCTTCACGTAATCCGGGAGCGCTTGCCCCTGGTCGAGCCGCTCCTTGAGTTTGGCGTGCGCCAAGTCTCTCGCTACCACCATGGTTCCGGTCAAGGCGAGGCGGGTCGTGACCGGATGGCGGGAGAGCTCGGCCAAGACGCGCTCCATGGGCTGGTTCAAGTCGATCTGCACCGCGCCCCGATCGTCGGCGTCCCGATAGGCCTCGGGGATGAATCGTCCGGGATTACGGTCCATGACCTCGATCCAGATCCCCTCGCGATCGATCTTGGCTTTCACGTTGCGATGCGCGGAACAGGACACCCCAATGCCGACCGGGCACGAGGCACCGTGGCGGGGCAGACGTATCACCCGCGCATCGAGAGCAAAATACTTCCCGCCGAATTGGGCGCCGATTCCGAGCGCGGCCGCGTGTTTCATGATCTGGCCCTCGAGCTCGTGATCGCGAAACGCGCGGCCGTGCAGGTCACCCGATCCCGGCAAGCCATCGAAATAGTGTGCGCTGGCCAGCTTGAGCACCTTCATCACTGTTTCCGCCGACGTGCCCCCGATCACGATGGCGAGGTGATAGGGCGGACAGGCGGCTGTTCCCAATAGCCGCATTTTCTCGATCAAGAACGCGTTCAGGCTGGCCGGATTGAGGAGCGCCTTGGTTTCCTGGAACAGGAACGACTTGTTGGCCGAGCCGCCGCCTTTGGCCAGGAACAAGAACTGGTAGGTTGCGCCATCCCCCGCCGTGATGTCGATCTGCGCGGGCAAGTTGTTTCCCGAATTCTTCTCCTCGAACATGGAGAGCGGCACGGTTTGCGAGTACCGCAGGTTCTCGTCGCGATAAATCTCGTAGATGCCCTGAGTGAGGTAGGCCTCGTCGCGGACTCCCGTCCAGACCCGCTGGCCTTTCTTGGCGAACACCACCGCGGTGCCCGTATCCTGGCAAAAGGGCAATACGCCCCGGGCGGCCACTTCCGCGTTCTTGAGCAGAGCGAGGGCCACGCGACGATCGTTCTCGCTCGCCTCGGGGTCTTGAAAAATGGCGGCCAGCTGCTCCAGGTGCGGGGTGCGCATCAAGAATGCCGCATCGCGCATGGCCTCCCGCGCGACTTTCACCAGCGCCTCGGGGGCGATCTTGAGCATATCCTCGCCCTCGAACTGCGCCATCGAGACGTAGTCGCGGGTCAGCAAACGATACGGCGTGGTGTCTTCGGCCTGGGCGAAGGGATCCTGATAGGCGAGGTCGGCCATGGCGCGCGTTATTGTGTCATATCGATAGCGGCAGAGCGAGCGCAACACCCCTTGTGGTATTTTCCTCCGTCCATTCGAGAGGTGCGTCATGCAATACCGTTCACTAGGCGCTTCGGGGCTTCGCGTCTCCGCAGTATCCTTCGGAGCCTGGGTCACCTTCGGCAATCAGCTCGACGAAGATCGCGCGCATGCCTGCATGCGAACTGCGTTCGAAGCGGGCGTGAACTTCTTCGACAACGCAGAGGCTTACGCGTACGGCGAAGCCGAGCGCATCATGGGGCAAGTCATCAAACGCGCCGGATGGAAGCGCTCCGACCTCGTCATCTCGACCAAAGACTTCTGGGGTGGGCAAGGCCCCAACGATCGAGGCCTCTCCCGCAAGCACGTGCTCGAGGGCGTGAACGCGTCACTGGAACGCTTGGGGCTCGATTACGTGGATCTTCTCTTCTGTCACCGCCCCGACCTGCACACGCCGGTCGAGGAAACCGTCCGGGCGATGAGCCATCTCGTCAATCAAGGCAAAGCGCTTTACTGGGGCACGAGCGAGTGGACGGCGGAACGCATCCGAAACGCCATCGGCATCGCGCGCCAGGAACACCTCGTCCCGCCCACCATGGAGCAACCGCAGTACAACATGTTTCACCGGGAGCGCATGGAGAAGGAATACCGGGGGTTGTTCCTAGATCCCGGTCTCGGAACCACCATCTGGAGTCCGTTGGCGAGCGGGTTATTGACCGGGAAATATTCCGACGGCATCCCGAAGGATTCCCGGTTGGCCCTGGAGAGCTACGCCTGGTTGCGCTCGATGGTGGAGAGCCCGGAAGGACGCACGCGCCTCGCTACGGTCAAACGGTTGGAACCGATGGCAAAGGAAATGGGAGCAACGCTGGCCCAGCTTGCCTTGGCCTGGTGCCTGGCCAATCCCAACGTGAGCTCGGTCATCACGGGAGCCTCCCGGCCCGAACAAGTCACGGAAAACCTTAAGGCACTGGACCTCGTGCCGCGCTTGGATGCGCGCATGATGGCGCGCATCGACGAGATCCTTGCCAATCGGCCCGTACCGGAGGAGGACGCACGGGACTGAGGAGTCTTCGTCAAGAATCGTAGGCAGAGTGTCGATTTTTTAGGGATGCCCGGATGCGTCGTGGCCACAACCCTGGCTTCACTCTGTCTCCTCACCCTGCTCCCTCTGTTCTTCACCCAATGAGAGGCAGGCGCTCTCCCTTACGTCGCGACCTTTGCCGCGTTTACGCGGAGGGGGTGGCGTGGAGCGTCATGGTCGGGATCGGGGAAACCTATTTCCCCGCCTTCGCGCTGGCTCTCGGTATGGGGGAAGTCGGCTCGGGCCTGATCGCGACCTTGCCCCTTCTGGCCGGCGGCATCCTTCAGCTCGTCACCCCTTACGGCGTCGACCGGATGCGGTCACGACGCACCTGGGCCGCCTCGTGCGCCTACACGCAGACCCTCACCTTTTTGCCCTTACTGGCGGCTGCCTTCCTCGGGGCTCCGTCGGTGGTCGTCTATCTGGCCGCGGGGGTGTACTGGGGAGCGGGCATGGGCGCCGGACCGGCCTGGAATCCATGGATGGACCAGCTCGTCCCCAAGCGGATTCGGGCGCGTTTCTTCTCGCGGCGAAGCCGGGCCACGCAACTCGGAGTCATGGGCGGACTCTTCCTGGGCGGCGTCATTCTCGATGCGGCCAAACACCTCGGTCATCCGCTGCTTGGGTTCGTGGTGTTGTTCGTGATCGGCGGGGTGGCCCGGACCGTCTCCGCGCGTCTTCTCACGCTGCAGAGCGAACCGATTCCTCCCAAACCGGGAGAAGCGATCCTCACCGGGCGAGATCTGTGGCGGCGGGTGAAGCGGGGGGCAGAGGGGCACCTGCTTCTTTATCTAGCTCTCATGACCGCCACGGTGGCCTTGGCCAGCCCATATTTCACCCCGTATCTGCTCAAGCACCTCCACTTCTCCTACACCCGCTACATGCTCCTCATCGGCGCTTCGTTCGCGGCCAAGGTCGTCGCGCTTACCTATCTCGCCGGCATCTGCCGCCGGCTGGGGGCTCTGCGGGTGTTGCGTATCTCGGCCGCCGGAATCGTTCTCATTCCATTTCTCTGGCTCTTCACTCACACCTTCGTGGGTCTGGTCGTCTTGCAAGTGTTTGCCGGCGCGATGTGGGCGGGCCACGAGTTCGCGTCCTTTCTTCTTTTCTTCGACACCATCCGGGCCAACGAGCGGACGAGCCTCCTCACCGCCTATAACCTGGCCGGAGCGGTGGCCACGGTGGGCGGGTCGATCGTGGGGGGAGCCATTTTGGGGCGTTTAGGCCCCGAGCAATCCGGGTACCTGGCCATCTTCGCCGCCTCGGGCGTAGCGCGGTTGGGGGCCTGGGTCCACCTGTCCCGGCTTCGGGTCGGCCGGGAACCCCAGGTGGAGCTCACCTCTTTTCGATTCACCGCCCTTCGGCCGGCCGCGGAAGGGTTCTTACGACCCGTCCTCTCCACGGTGGTGCGCCTCCGCCCCTTCTCCAGGAACGGTCCTCCGGATAAGGATTCCCCCGATACCCCTAAAACGTAATTGGGGCCGGGGGGGACTTGCGTTTTGGGTGGAGGCCTGCGTAATGTTCTCGGCCGGTTGTGAGAGGGGGGCATCTTGTCCCTTGCCTAGGGTAACGGTAGGATCCCTAAGATGTTGCGGAGTGCTTGGCTCCGTGGCTTCCTCCCGGTAGTGGGCGGGGCCTACCTGCGCTCTCGTGCGGGCCTTGCAAATAAAACGGACGGGTCGCCGGGCTAGCGCGATTCCCCAGTCCGCCGAACGGACTGGATGGGAGATGGAGAAGTAGAATGAGAACACGGCTGTTTGCAGCGTTGTCCCTGATCATGATGCTCGTCTTGGTGGCCAGCTGCGCCAAGGCGCCTCAGGACCAGGTTCAGTCCGCCCAGGCGTCACTCAAGGCGGCTCAGGATGCCGAAGCCGGCACCTACGCCAAAGACGCGATGGCCAATGCCGAACAACAAATGGCGGCCCTCGACGAAGAGATGAAGGCGCAGCAGGGCAAGTTCGCCCTCTTCCGTTCCTACGGGAAGACGAAGGAGCTGGCCTCGGCAGCTCAGGCCGCGGCCGACTCGGCGAAGAACGCGGCCCAGGAAGGGAAGGCTCGGGCCCGTGATGAAGCCACGGCTGCGATCAATGATGCCAAGGCATACGCGGACAGCACGCGCACGATGCTGGAGCACGCTCCCATCGGTAAGGGCAGCATGACCGACATTCAGGCCATGAAGCAGGATATGGCCACGATCATGATGAACCTGAGCGAGGCGGACAGTGCGTTTGCCGCCGAACAGTACAATGAGGCCAAGGCGAAGGCAGATGCCGCTAAGTCGAGTGCTCAAGGCATTCAAAGCTCGATCATGCAGGCCAGGGAGATGGCTCGGGGCCACCACTAAGTTGCCCCGGCCTTTCCCATTGTGGGGCTACGGAAAGGCTCGAGGCAGGAAGCTACGGAGATGGCGGATATTCCGGGCCGCGAGATTGTCGCGGCTCCGGATCTTCGCCCTCTCCGGGCTCGGCCTTTTACTGTTGGTAGGGCTGTCGTTCGGCCTGCCGCTTTGGACCGGACGCGCCCGCTACCCTCAAATCGAACGCGATATCGCCAATCGCGCGATCGAGGATGCGCGCCGGGACGAAGCCAACCATTGGGCTCCCGAGCGCTACGCCTCCGCGGTAAACGCGTTCAAGGCCGGCGTCGACGAAGGCATACGCCAGCGTGGCCGGCTCATCCCCTTTCAGAACTATGCCGTGGCCGAGGACCGGTTCTACGCGGCCGCCCAAAATGCTTCCGAAGCGATGCGGGAAGGAAAATCGGCGCGATTGGGTATGGCTTCCCGGGCCGCCGAGATGATTCATTTGGCCCAGGACGTGATCCACGAAGCCGAGAACAGCGTGCGCATGGTGCCGGTAGGTTTCATCCCCCGCATGCGGCTCCAAAAGTCTCGGATGTCGCTCAGCGAGGCGACGCTCTACACCCGAAATGGCCGGTACGACGACGCCTTCGATAAGGCGAAAGACGCCCAATCCGATGCCCTCTGGGTCTTGACCGCCACTGGAGCCGCGGCGTCGCGATATCTGGATTCGGATCTCGTGCGTCAGTGGCGAAATTGGGTCGACCAGACAGTGGCCGAATCCCGCGCCGGCCAGAGCTCGGCCATTGTTGTGATCAAAGAGAAAAACCGGGTCGATCTGTATCAGGCCGGGCGCATTCGCAAGAGTTACAACGCGGACATGGGACGAAACCGTCTGTCATCCAAACTGTATGCCGGCGATCGCGCCACGCCGGAGGGGCGTTATTACATCACCCAGAAAAAAGGACGAGGCGATTCCAAATACTACAAGGCCCTCGTGCTCAATTACCCCAACGCAGCCGACCGCAAACGCCTCGCTCATGCCAAGACCAACGGGCAGGCATCTCGAGGCTTGGGACTGGGCAGCTTGATCGAAATCCATGGCGAGGGTGGGCGCGGCCAAGACTGGACGTATGGCTGCGTGGCTCTCTCCAACAACGATCTCGATGATCTCTTTACCCGGGTAAGCGTAGGAACGCCGGTCACAATCGTGGGTGGAGATGGCCAATCCGGGAAATTCTCGGATCTGGCTCGCCGCCTCAGCGCACCTCCGCAATAACATGACTGACTTCGCCCAGACTCCCTCATCTCTCCGAGAGCGTTTACGCCGGCGGCGGCGGATGTCGTTCTGGCAGACCATCGTCACCCTTCCCGCCCGGCGTTCCGTCCGCGTCGGGATCTCGCTCTTCGTCATCGCATTTCTGGGTCTCTTCTGGACGACCGGGTTCAACTATCAACGCCTGTCGAAGGTCGAGGCGGCCTCGCTGCGTTCCCCCAAGGGGGCGGCCAAGGTTGCCCCGGCCGTGCTTCAGAAAGAGCAACGCCAGCTCAAGACCGCTCTCAACAAGAAGGTCATCGGGGCCAACTACATCGTTATCGATGTGACGAACAACCGGCTCGTGCTTAGAACCCGCGACGCGGTGCTTCGAGAGGCCAAGTGCTCCACCGGCTCGGGAATCCGGCTCAAGGAGGGTGGCGGCAAGGGCCGCGAGTGGCAATTCGATACGCCCCGCGGCATGTTCCACGTGCTCCAGAAGGTGGAAGATCCGGTCTGGAAGAAACCCGATTGGGCGTTCGTCGAGGAACAGGAACCGGTGCCCAACAATCCGAACGATCGCATGGAACCGGACATGATGGGTGAATACGGCTTGCATCTGGGTCATGGGTATCTCATTCACGGAACGCTTTACGAACGGCTCTTGGGACGCAGCGTAACTCACGGCTGCGTGCGCTTGGGCCGGGACGACTTGAGAGCAGTCTATGCGGCGAGCAAGATCGGGACGCCGGTCATCATTTATTGACGGGTTGATTTCCCTCGGGCTCGTTATCGCCCTTCTGGGCGCGAACAAGCCGGGGAAAACTCCCGGTGCGGCGGGCAAATCGTCGTCCGCCGCGAACGCCACCGAGCTTGCCTCGGCCAATGCCCAGCTGCGCCGACAGCTCGACCTCGCCACCGGAGATACGTTCTATTACACGCTCGATCCCGTCCGTCGCGTGTTGCGGTTCATGTATCAAGGCAACGTGCTATTCGAACGGAATTTGCTGGACGTAGAAGTGGGCACGCGCCGCGGATTTCTCGGCAAGGGCGCCGCGCCTAAGGACTGGGCGGAACGCGTATGGTCGTCGGGCGCCCTCGAACCACCCCGTACCTCCTCGCGCCTCGAGCTCGACGCCTCGTCCGCGGATTACAAGACGCAACGAGACGAGAACCTCGTTCCCCCGACGCCCGAGGAAGCCTATCCCGCGCCGGAAGTTTGGTGGATCCGTTACGCGGGCGGCATGGCGGTCGAGGTGCACGGAGTCGCCGACACGACACGGACGCGGCCGGGATTTTTTGCCAACCTGAGTCAGCAATGTCAGGATTCGCTCAAGGCCCTCGTTGCCTCCAACCACGATGCGATCCGGATCCGGCTCTATCTCCCCCGTCCCCAATCCGACATGCTCTACCGATCCGTCCCCCCCGAAACCCGGTTCACGATCCTTCCGGTTTCGTAAACCCCCGCTTCTCCATCATCGGCAACAGCTCCGGGGCCAGCTTGGCCAGGATTTGTACGGTGAGAGCACTCGTGAAGTGATAATCGGCCGCGCGCGGGCCGGGGACATAGGCGGTCACGGTTCCGAAGTAGCGGTCGCCGATGAAGAACACGAACGTCCCCGCTCGATTCACCACTCGAGATTCGATCAAGAGTCCGCGTCGATCGAAGGTATCGAAGCGATGATCCCCCGTGCCCGTCTTGCCTCCGATCGGAATCGCGGTCCCGTCGGATAGCACGAAGGCGCCCCGAGCTCGGCGCGCAGTTCCGTTTTGGACCACGTCCTCCAGGGCCTTCTTCACGGTCGCGGCAATTTCGGCGGGCAGGACGCGTTGACCAGCCACGCGCTCCGGATCGAGAACGGTTTCGAAGGGCGTGCCGCGCGCGAAGTCGAGCTGGCCCAGCCGTCCCGACGGAACGCGCACACCCTCTCGCACCAGGATACCCATGAGCTCGGCCAAGGCCGCGGGCCGATCTCCCGAGCTTCCGATGGACGTCGCGTAAGACGGAACCAGGGAGTCGAAGGGATAGCCCAGACGGCGCCACGCCTTGTGGATGACTTTGAACGCATCGTCTTCGAGCATGATCTGGATGCGTGTGTTTTGCTTGTCCAGGCTCTTGGTGGTGTATAACCACTTGTACGCATCGACACGAGCGGCCTTGCTCTTATCCACTACTTCGGACCACGACGCGCCCGGATTCTCCTCGAGGTATCCGACCAGCCACAGCTCCAAGGGATGCAGATGCGAAATGTAGCCCCGGTCGTGTAGATCGAATTTGTCGGGGCCATAGGTGTCATAAAGCATGCGGGCTTCGCCCGGCTTGAGCGTGGTGCCCAGGCGGTCGACCAGATAGCGTTCGAGCTCCTCGGGGGGCGCCGAGGGTCGCACCGACCGGAACACGACGCTGAGCCGCTTCTTGTCCCGGCCCGCCGTGTCCCCGGCCACGCGCAAGAGCTCCAGGCCTCGCTTTCCCTGGTATTTGGGATAGAACTTGGCCAGATAATCCTTGCCTTCCTTTTCGGCAAAACGCTCGAGATAGGCGCGTCGGGCCGGGTGATGCAGGTCCTTGAGCATGGCCGGGTCGAAACCAGGGAGCTCTTCCCGCGTGAACCGCACCACATCCCGCATGAGGCGGATGAAAACCAAGTTGATGGATTCGCGAAACGCTCCCGCGACCGTGAACTGCCGGTTGTCGTCGGATTTGTCCAGGTTCACGAACGTGTGTTGCCCGCCTCCGGTGAAGAACATTTCGGCCGTGCTGCTCGAATACGTGCGTTCCATGGCCGCGTCCAGCATGGCGGCCAGGCTCGTGTCGGACGCGGTGGAGAGGTAATCGAGCGCCCAGTTGCGGAGCACGCTGGTCTCGGAATTCATATGGTGACGGAGCGCCGACGGGGTTTGTCCGGCGTAGGTTTCGTGCAGGTGGGCGATGATTTCTAAGTAGTAGACGAGGGTTCGCAGTTTGGCGGTCGAGCCCAAGTCGAGCTTCGTGCCCTCGTTGATGTCGAGCGGCTGGTTCCAGTTGTCGACCTGCACCCGAAGCACGTTTTCGGTCGGCATGACTTCGTAGAGCGTGAAGCTATAGATCACGTCCCGCCGATCCGGTGCGAGCAGATGTTCGCCGTACAAACCGAGCGCCCCCGCCACGTGCGCATCGGTAAGATCGCGCACGATGTGGGCGACCCCGGCCTGACTGTCGCCGTCGAGGGTGGTCTTGGCGATGAGATCGATGCGATCGAGGGCGTAGAGCTGTTTGAGATCGAGAAGATTGAGGAGCCGCGTACGAATGGCGTTGGCCGCTTTGCGATCCACGAATGAGGACGCGATCGGATTGGCCGCCGGCGAGCGGAAGGCGAGCCGCTGGGCTAGAGCGACATCGCGTACTTTGGGAGAGAGAATGCCGGCCGTGCCCAGGAGCCGGAGATAGCGATCCGTGTCGGCCACGAGCTTCTCCCGCTCCCCCATGAGCGATTCGCTGGGGCGCCGCTGGGCGACGAAGAGCGACAGCACCTGCTTCATGGCCAGGCCGGCGGCGGCGAGCTGCGGGCCCTCGAGCTGGTCGGGATTCTCGAGCAGTTTGTTGACGCGATCGAAATCGGCGCCGTACCAGGCCCACAGGGCGTCGCCAAGCCCAATCACTTCGCCGTAACCAGGCACCGCGGCCAAGGGCACTTGATTCATGTATTCGAGCACGATCCCCTTCCGCGCCTCGCGCGTGTCCGGTCCATCCAGATATGCGCGCAGGCTGGCCGAGATCATTTGCCGGAGCTTCTCCCGCGCCGACGAGGTGCGCCCTCCCGGTGAATGCGAGAACTTCTCGATCTGCGTGGCCAGCGTGCTGCCACCCGGCTGGGCGTGATGCGGATCCAAGAGGCCGGTCATGAAATCGAGGGTCGCCTTCCCCAATCGGTCCCATTCCACGGCCGGATTGCGGTAGCGCCGATCGACGTTCAGGAGCTCCCGGTTCTCGATGAAGAGAAGGGATTCGCGCACGAGCCGCGGGATCGATTCGAAATTCGGGTAGTAGCGCTGCGGGAACGAGGCGGCGTAGAGCGTGTCTTCGCTGGCGTCGTAAAGCAGGAGTCCCGCCTTACTTTTTTCGTGATAAATCGGATAGAGGCCCCGGCGGCAGAGCTCGAGATGACGGGCGGACATGCGAGCCTGACTCGTGACGCGGTAGCCCTGATGCTCGAGCTTGGTCAACGCTTCGGGAATGAGCGAGTAGCCGCGTCGTAGGTCCATGGGTCCGCCCTCGGGATAAAACACGGAGTCGCTGGCGCCGGGGGCGAGATGAAAGGTGAGCTTCGACGCTTCTTTTGAAAAGAGGCGCGACTGTAAATAGGACGTGCGACCCTCGACGAGGACGATGCCGGTTGTCGCGAGTGCCACGGCAACCAACGCGAGGGCGCAACCGAGGCGCCGGTTCAGACCGTGCCTCGGCTGGGTCTCCCCCTCGGGGGAGAGGGTAGGAACACCCGCATTTTGCATGGCGAAGGAGTATATGGAAGCCGCGGAATGGAGACTAGCAGGGGTCCTCGCAAAAGGTGAAGGCCGAGTCCCTTTGCCCGATGGCTCGTTCGTGAGATAGTCCCGCTCCGTGCAGCGATTGCTTCTTCTCTTCCCCACCCTCTGGGATGCCAAGCAGCTCGAAGGGTGTCGAGGGCCGGCGGATGCCCTCGATATCGTGCTCGTTGACCCCCCCGACGCCGAATGCCCCTGGAATTTCGATCTGGCCGGCTACCTCGACCGCTTGGCTCGGGAATTCCCGGACGTGTCCGGTGTCGCCAGCACGAGCGACTATCCGGGTGCTGCCGCGGCCGCGATTCTGGCGGAGCGTCTCGGGCTCCGCGGTCCGTCGCCACGGTCGGTCCTGACTTCCGGCCATAAGTATCTCTCCCGGTTATCTCAGGAGGCCTCGGTTCCGGGAGCGGTGCCGGCCTTTCACTTGGTCGACCCGCGGGCGATCACAACGTTGCCGATGGCGTTCCCCTGCTTCCTGAAACCGGTCAAAGGATCCTTTTCGGTCATGACTCGCCGGGTGGAGAGCCGGGACGACCTCTCTCGGTTTTTGCGCCGCCCCGCGGTTACCGAGTTTCTAACCTACTACCTGCATTTGTTCGACACCTTGTTGCGCTTCTGTCCTTCACTCGAGATCGGCGCGCGCTATTTCTTGGCAGAGGAGTTCTTAACCGGGACCCAGGTAACCGTGGAGGGATACGCGTCCGGCCCCGAGGTTCACATCCTCGGCGTCGTCGACTCGGTCCTCGACCCGCACACCGGAAGCTTCCTTCGTTTCGATTATCCATCCCATATCTCCTCGGAGCTCGTAGCACGCCTCTCCGACATCGCGGCCCGAGCCATCCGCCATCTTGGCTGGACAGACGGCCTCTTCAACGTGGAGATGATCGTCGACCCCGCGGAAGAACGCATTTCCATCATCGAGGTGAATCCGCGACTCTGCGGACAGTTTGCCGATCTGCACCTTCATGTCGATGGTCTGAGCACGTATCGCACGCTGATCGAGCTCGCCCTCGGACGCCCGGTGACGCGGGGCGGGTCAGGAGCCTACGGTGCGGCCTCGAGCTTTCCGCTTCGGGTTTTCGAACCGTCGCGGGCCGATGCCCTACCCAGTCCGGACCGCATTCGCGAGATCGAGGCGCGGGTGCCGGGGAGCTCCATCTGGATCGAGGGAGGTACCGGCCACATCTTCGATGATTTCGACGTACCCGAGGATGGTCAGAGCGCGCGTTACGGAGTGGTCAACGTGGCCGGCGAGAACCCCCGCGAAGTGCTCTCGAAGTTCCGGCAAATCGAAACCGCGCTCGCCTGCCGCTTCACCGCTCTCGAACCTCGCCC
>Ga0114129_10004395_pt1 | contig 19878 bp, 4 predicted proteins | sample RhiMetdeltSRZDD1_FD_80071 | JGI IMG/M metagenome (GOLD analysis project Ga0114129, IMG submission 80071) | Populus rhizosphere microbial communities from Tennessee, USA - Rhizosphere MetaG P. deltoides SRZDD1 (version 2) (version 2) | ecosystem: Host-associated > Plants > Roots > Rhizosphere >...
GTTGACCGCGACCGCGTCCACCTTCGCCCGCCATGACGTCCTGGTTGCTCTGGGCGCCGGGCTGGCCGGCGTCGGACGGGCAGAACTGGAGGCGTTGGCGGACCGGTTCTTGGCTGAGCGGGCGGTCAGCGTGGTCGCCGACCGGGCGGTGGAGGAGCGCCGCTGGTCCACCCCGGAGCTGCTGGCCGTGGAGCAGCGGCTGGTCGCCGCCGCCACCAACCGGATCGGCGAGCAGACGGCCATGGTGTCCCACGAGGCCGTCCGGGCGGCCTTGGCCGCCCATTCCACCGCTGGCGCCGATCAGCAGGCGATGGTCCGCGATGTCTGTCAGGGCGGCGCCGGCGTCACCGTGGTCGTCGGGCGGGCCGGGACGGGCAAGACCTTCGCTCTGGGGATCGCCCGGCATGCCTGGCAGCTGGACGGCTACCGGCCCCTCGCCTGTGCCCCTACCGGGATCGCCACCGTCAGCTTGGAGGCCGAGGGGTTCGAGGAGGTGGCCACCTGCGACCGGCTGCTGGCTGACCTCGACCGTGGCCGCGAGACGCTAGCCAGCCGGACGGTGCTGGTGGTGGACGAGGCCGGCATGCTCGGCAGCCGCAAGCTGGCCCGCCTCCTCGACCAGGCCCAGCAGGCCCAGGCCAAGGTGGTGTTGGTCGGCGATGATCGGCAGCTGGCGGCGATCGACGCCGGCGGCGGCTTCCGCGCCCTCCGCATGCGTCTCGGCGCCAGCGAGTTGACCGAGAACCGCCGCCAACAGCAGGCCTGGGAACGCGAAGCCTTGGAGTTGGTGCGGGGTGGGCTGGTGGAAGAGGCGGTGGCCGCCTACCGGGCCCACAACCGGGTGGTGGCCGCCGACTCCAAACCGGCCGCCACCCTGGCCCTGCTCCAGGACTGGTGGCAGGCCTGGCAGGACGCCGAACACGACCCAGCCCAGGAGGTGATTGTGCTGGCCGGCCGGCGCGCCGAGGTTGACCGGCTCAACATGGCCTGTCAGCAGCTGCTGGCAAGCCAGGGCCGCCTCGGTCCTGAGCGCCTCCAGGTTGAGGACCGGCAGCTGGCGGTGGGGGACCGGGTGGTGTGCGGACGCAATGCCATCAGCCAGCTGGGGGTGGCCAACGGCACCCGCGGCACCATCACAGCCCTCGACCCCGACGCCCGCACCCTGACGATCCGGGCGGACGGCAAGGAGCCGCGGGAGGTGACCCTACCCGGCTGGTACCTGGATGGCCGCGGCCGTGGAGAGCGCAACCGCCGGGTGGATCTGGCCTATGCCACCACTGGCCACCGCGCCCAAGGGCTGACCAGGTGGCGGGCGCTGGTTCGCCTCACCGGCACCGAGGACAGCAACTGGCTGTATGTGCAGCTGTCCCGCGCCCGCCACCAGACCACCCTGTACCCGGTGGTCGGGCCCGAGCCCCAAGGGCCAGCCGAGCTGGATCTGCCCGACCGCGATCCTGGCGACGGCTACCGCCAGCTGGCCCAGGCGCTGTCGTGCGCCGGTGACCAGCGGTTGGCGATCGATACCCCCAGCAGCCTGGATCTGCGGCGGCTGTCGACCGCCGAGCTGCGGGCTGAGCGGGACCGGCTCCGGGGCCTCCTCGACCAGGCCCCCCGAGACCGGGCGCGGGAGCTTGCGCGGGCCAGCGCCCGCCGGGCCGAGGCCGACCAGGCCCTCGAGCGGCTCACCGCCAAGAACGATCAGGAGCACCAGGGCCGGGGGATGCTTCGCCTACCATGGCGGGTCGCGCCGGCCGGTGCCGGACCGGGGGTGGTGGCGGTGGCCCGCCAGCAGGCCGACCGCGCCCACAATACCGAGCTCACGCTGCGGCGGCATCAGCAGCGCCGGGCCGGCTGGCTGGAGGCCAATGCCCACCTCGGCCCGGCCTACCGACAGATCATGCGGGAGCTGGCCTGGCAGTGCCGCGCCACCGGACTGGCCGCCGAGCATGACCCGCCCGCCTACCTGCGCGAGGAGCTCGGCCCAGTGCCCGAATCGACCCGAGGCCGGAGGGCCTGGCGGCAGGCCGCCACCGCGATCGAGGACTACCGCCGCAGCTACCACCTCACTGATCCCGACCAGGCGCTGGGGCCGGTGCCGCGGGAGCCGGTGCAGCGGGCCGCCTGGCAACAGGCCTGCACCGCCGCCCAGCGGACCAAGGACCGCCAGCGCTCTCAGGACCGCCAGGAGCGAACGGCATCGAGCCGCCCAGCCCCCAGCAACCGCCGCGATCCAGACGCCGCCCATGCCCGAGACGAGCGGGCGCCAGCACGCCGACGCGGCCCAGAGCGGGCCGCCGGCTAGCACCAGCGAAGGAGGCCAGCATGGTCAGGTCCCATCCCCCTCAGCCCGACCCCGACGACCTGTGGCCCGCCTGCGCCGAGCAGCCGCCGGGCATCTCAATCCGGCCCCTCAGCCAGGGCGACCTCCAGGCCCTGCTCGCCTACCTCCACCACGACGACCAGCATCACGACCAGGGCGAGGGCCCCCTGGCCGGGCCGGCCGGGCCGCCGGCCGCGGGCAGTCCGGTGGTGGCGGTGCGGGTGCGGGCCAGCGTCGGCCGCCCCGGCGCCTCCGCCCACGCTCAATACCAGCGCCGCCGCGCCATCGAACGAGCCCGCTGGACCCACAGCCTGCCCTGGCGGGCTGGCGCCGTGCTGGCTGCCGGCGTGACCGCCGGGCTGCTGACCGCCCAGCTTGCTCCTCGGCTGGCTGGCCTGCTGGCGGTGGTGGCCGCGGCCGGGCTGGGCTGGCGGCTGCGGTTCCACCCCAGCGTCGACACCCTCGCCTGGCGGCGCGGGGCCGCCGGCGAGCGGCGCACCGCCCGCCTCCTCGCCCCCCTGGAACGCCACGGTTGGGCGGTGCTGCACGACCTGGCCATCCCCGGCAGCTCGGCCAACATCGATCACCTGGTGATCGGCCCGGGCGGGGTGGCGGTGATCGATAGCAAGCGGTACCGGGGGCGGCTGCGGCTGGACCGCGACGGCATGGTCTGGCTGGGCCGCCACCTGCTCGTCTCGGCCCTACGCAAGGTGCTGTGGCAGGCCGACCAGGCCGACGACGTCCTCGGCATCGCCGACCTTTGGGTCGGCGCCATCGTTGCCGTGCACGGCACGTCCATCCCCTTGGGCCGCGTCGATACCGACGGGGTCACCGTCGTGTCGGCCCGCCGGGTCCCTGACGTCCTTCAGGCGTTGCCTCCGATCCTTGGGCCCGAGCGGGTGGCCTGGCTGGCCGACCGGGCCCGCCTGCGCTTTCACCCCGCCGCCTGATTGGCGCTTCGACGGGGTGTGTCGCGTCGGGTGCCCGTCCAGCGAGCCGGGAACCTCCCAGGAGGGACCCCGGTGAGGAGTGGTACGGCGCCAGAGTTGGCCCGCTCCTCGACGTCGAGCTGCCAACGTCCGCCCCGTAGCCACAGCTGTTCGACGACTTCGACGGCACCCACGGGTTCCGGCGCCAGCACGTCGCGTTCGTCCGCACCGACGGGCAGGTCAGCCCGGAGCTGGTCCGCAGGCTGATGCGGCAGCTCGGGCTTGTCCCCTGTCAGCCGCAGCCGTACCGGGCTACCACGGTGCGTTGCGAGCAGGCCGGCGACCTGGTCCCATGCGAGGCAGGCCACAAGCCGGAGCCACTCGTAGCTGTCAGATCGTGCGGTGATGGACGTAGCACCAACGCAGCCTTGAACCACGTCGCAGCGGGGCGGCGATGGGGTGGTCGGTCTCTTCGTAGTGGGCCATGGCGTTTGGTTCGGTGAGTCATTAGAGCAGGCCACCCAGCCGCAGGACAGGCATAGCCACAGCTCGATCCAGTCCTCGCCCGGGCAAGGCACCCTTGGCAGCCGGTCGAGTGTGGCTGAACAGGGTTGGCGACGGCGACGTGGCGACACGGACGCCGTCGGGAATGGCCTGCCTCTTGGCGGCATGATGGTGGCATCGGGCCTCGAATCGGCCTGTCCGGTGGAGCCTTCGAGTCAACCCCGGGGCCGCGTCGCGAAACCGGCAATAGGAGCAAGGCTAATCATGCGGAATGATGGGGTGGACTGGGGCATTGACGCGTCGACGTGTCCTTGGGATGCTGACTCAATCGAGTCACCCCGGACAGCGCGCGCGGGGGTGGCGCATAGAGAGCTTCGACGGGCCGCATCCAGGGGATCGCCGTCTGGCGGCGGCGACGACGACGTATCAATCGGAGGCTAGCTCTTCGCTGCTGCCGCGTTTGGCATCGAGTCGCAGCATCGCGCACACATACATCGTGGGAGCGCCGACGGACTCCTGCTCGCAAGCCCCACACCCGGGTCCGCGGTAGCCGGTCATATTGCGCGTCCCAGATCAGCGGGGGGATTCCTGTGCCTACCGACGGTTCCTTGCCGAGTGACGAGCAGTTCTTCGGCGCGCTGCCAACCAAGAATGGGGACGAGGCGCGGTCGGTCTATTCGCCCGCCGCCTACCTGGCCGATCTCCTGCAACTGATCGACGACCGGTTCCGGGGCGCCGCGCTGACCGAGAACCGTCGGCTGATCAAGGAGATCCCGCTCGACGCCGCCAACACCTACACCGAGGTCCCGTACCTGGACATCGTGAACGAGGTGCTGGCGGGGCGCCTCCAGGCGAAGCCGGGGGAGGCCCCCTACGAGGCGCTGACGGGGATGACGTGGCCGTTCGGCCTGCCCTTCTCGCTCGCCGACCTGCGGCGGCGGAAGTACCTTCAGGTCGCCGGCGTTGCCCCAGACCAGCTCTACCGGCAGTTCGCGGTGCGACCGGACCCCGACGTGGTGGCAAGGGAGTATCTCGGCCTGCCGCGCGAGACCTACGACCTGGTCACGACCGCCGCGACCCGCGAAGCCGAGGTCAAGGCCCACTACCAGCTCGACGGCGCCGAGTTCACCACGCTGAAGTCCGTCGACCGGTTCCTGGCCAAGACCGGCCTGACCGGGCGTGAGCTGGCCCAGCTGTTGTTCGGGGATCTCAGTGCAACGGCGACCGGCGAGCCGGGGGACTCGGAGCGAACCCGGGCGTCCGCCTTCTTCGTCAACCAGGGCGGCCGTCCGGTGACGGTGAACGCCGACGAGGACCTGCTCGTCTGGGACGACGGCCCCGAATTCACGCCGTGGCGATGGTTCGAGCGCGTCAACCGGTTCGTCCGGCTGGCCCACGGCGTCGACATGTCGTTTCCCGACCTCGACCTCGTGCTCCGCAGCCTCTGCGGCAACGTCCTCGACCGAAGCGCGGTCCGCACGCTGGCCGTGGTCAAGCACCTGGCGTCGACCTTCGAGCTGCCCATCGACGTCGCCTGCAGCCTGGTCGCGCCGATGAACACCTTGGGCATCGGCGACGGCCAGGCGCCGGCCGACCTGTTCAACCGGACGTTCAACGGCCGGTTGGCCGAGATCGACGGAACGGTCATCCTGGCGTCGGCGTTCATCGCCCCGGCCTACCGGGAGCATCGCCGGCTCACCTGCGCCGGCGACGTTCTCGCGCCCCGGAACAAGGAGTACCGCCAGCGGGTGGCCCGTGCGCTGGGCCTGTCCGAGACCGGTCTCGGCGAGATCGTCCGGCGGTTCCGTCAGAAGTACCGCGCCCTGCGGGAGGAAAGCCCCTTCGACGAGGACGAGTTCGGCCTGCCGGCGCTGTCGCTGCTGCACCGCGTCGGCAGGCTGGCCGGCGCCCTCGAGCTCGCCCCGGCCGACCTCTTCGGGGTGCTCGACGCGCTGAACAGCGATCCGTCGATCCGCGCGCACAACACCTTCGGCCTGCTGATCGACACGCCACCTTCTGAGCAGGACTGCTACCGCATCCTCGCCGGCGGCACGGCCGCCGACGGGCTCTGGCTGGTCCAGACCCTCACCGCCGTCGTCAGGTGGATGCAGGCAGTGGACATCACCGGCGCGGAGCTGCACGAGGTCCTCGGCGGCGGCGCCGAAACCGCGCAGGACGCCGAACGCGGCGAGGCCGCCCTCGCCGCGCTCGACGGGCTGTACCAGCAGTTCCAGGCCGTCCTGCTGGCACCGGAGGTCTTCGTCTCCGAGCGGTTCAGCGAGCGCGCCGCCCGCGTCATCCACGACACCCTGACCAGCCGCGGTGCAAGCCCGGTCTCGGCGCGGGACGCGCGCCTGGTGCGCATCGGGGACGCCGCCGCCGCCGCGAGCGCCGCCTACGCCTGTCTCGGCCGCCTCCCGGTGCTCGACGAGCGCGACTTCGTCGGGCTGGGCCTGGCCGACCGCGTCCAGCAGAAGCTCTTTGACAACCTCGTCGTTCGCGGCTACCTGGAGGCCGACGGCTTGGTGATCGAGGCCGGCCTGCCGAAGTCCGCGGACGGGTTCACGCCGGCCGGGGACTTCAACGCCGTCCGCGAGCCCCTGTTCGAGCTGATTGGCCAGCTGTGCCTGGACCAGGCCGAGGTCGCCGAGGACGAGGCGGCCCCGGTGGACAGCCTCACCGCCGTCGCCGTCTTCCCCTCCGACCTGGACGACCTGGAAGAGCTGTCTGCCGCCGAACGCGACGAGCTGTACGACAACCTGGTCTTCAACCAGTACCTCGACCCCGAGGGAACCGTCCTGTGGGTCGAGTTCTTCGCGGAACCCTCGAACGCCGCCGACTTCTGGGTCAACGTCGACCTCGGGCCGGTCGGGCCGGCGGTCTGGCGGCGGTTGCGCGACCAGATCGCCCGCTTCGACACCGAAGAGCTGGCCCTCGACCCCGCGATCCTCGCCGACCTCGGGCTGGCGGTCGACGAGGTCGAGCGCGTGCTGGAGAGCCTGCGGTTCAACGGCTACCTCGACGGCGACGGCCGCTACCTCGACAAGCGCGCGCTGCTCGGGCTGCGGCGCGACGAGCTGAACCTCGCACTGGAGTTCCACCCGCACCGCCACCGTATCCTCGACGCCCTGCAGGCCCAGATCGGCGCGTTCCGGGCCGAGCTGGGCACGGTGGCCCCCGAGACCCTCGGCGACATCGCCGACGACGCGCTCGCCGGGCGGATCGTCGCCGAGCTCGACGACCGGTGCCTGACCGATGGGCGGGTGCGCGACGATGTGCGGTCGTTCTTCCTCGGCGGCGGCAACCAGTTGGGGCTCTGGCTGGATCTCGACCAGGGCGCCGAGGCCACCATCTGCCAGCGGATCGCGTCGGTGCTGGTCGAGCAGCAGCCCTACCAGCTCGACCCGCAAGCGCTCGCCGACCTCGACCTCGAGCCCGGCGAGGTCGATGTGCTGGTGGGCGTCCTGGCGCTGGCCGGCGACCTGAGCGCCGACCTGACCGTGCCCGAGGACCGGGTCGCCTACTTCGTCGACGTCCGCCACGCGATCGAGTTCACCGTCGAGGGCTTTGAGGACTACGCCAAGGACGTCTTCTTCCTGCTGCACGCCGTGGCCAAGGAGCTCTCGCTGGGAACGGCCGAGATCCTCGCCCGACTCGGCGAGCAGGCCGACAAGCAGCGCCGGACGCTGGTCGGCGCGTTCCAGGACGCGTTCGGGATCCCGGGCGACACGGTGGAGGCGATCTGCCATGCACTGTGCGGCGGTGTGGCGGACGCCGTCGAAGACCTGGTGGCGCCGGTCCTCGCCGCCGGCCGGAGCACCGGTCAGGTCACCACCGAGCCGGCCGACAGCCGGTTCCGCCTGACCTACCGGCGGCTGACCCAGTTCGCCCTGCTGGCCGCGAAGCTCGGCCTGAGCGGCGTGGAGACCGAGGTCGCGTTCCGCGACCAGGACCTCGTCGGCAAGTTCCCGGAACGGCTGGTGCTCCCGCCCGGGCTGGCGACCTTCGACGCGCTCCTGCCGAGCGCCGACGGGCACATCTACGTGTTCAGCGGCGACACCTACTGGCGGTACTCGGCGGCGACCTACGCGCTCGAGGACCGCACCGCCCAGCCCCTGAGCACCCTGTCGACCGGGTTCGCCGCGCTCGCCGGCGTCGACGCGGCGTTCGCGGACGCGACGGGAGCGGAGTGGCTGGTCGGACGGGACCGGAACGGTTGCTCGCTCGCCTTCCGGAAGGCTCCCGGAAGCTCCCGCTGGGTCGCGACGGCGCGGGCCTGGGGCAGGATCAAGAACAACTTCGCCGACCCGGTCCGCATCGACACGGCGTTCCGGGACGCGGACGGGAAGACCTACCTGTTCGCCGGCGACCAGTACATCCGGTACTCCACCGACGACTTCGCCGAGGTCGACGAGGGGTTCCCCCGGACGATCGCGGCGAACTGGCCGGCCGAGGGGATGCACGCCACGCTGCCGCCCGGTTTCGAGACGGCCGTCGACGCGTCCTTCCAGGGCCTGGACGGCCGGACGTACGTGTTCAAGGACGGGCGGTACGCCGCATCCGGCGACGCGGCCGCGCAACCGGTCGTGGACAGGTGGGGCCAGGTCCGCAACGCCTTCGCGGGTGCCACCCGGATCGATTCGGCCTACGCCGAGGGCGCCGCAGTCTACCTGCTGCGGGGCGACCAGGTCGTCCGCTACGTCGACTCCATCGAGAACGGCGGCGTCCGGGTGGACGAGGGCTATCCACGGCGCCTGGAGCAGCACTTCGCGGACCTGCCCGCGGAGTTCGAAAGCGGGATCGAGGCGGCCTTCGCCGGTGCCGGCCCCGGGGTGACCCTGTTCAAGAACGGGCGGACGATCAGCCCGCCGCCCGGCGACCGGATCGTCCGGCGGGTGGACAAGCGCTGGGGCCTGCTCGGCGTGGTGCTGCCCAGCGGGACCGTCGACGCCGCCTTCGTCGGCCTCGACGGGAAGACCTACCTGTTCAGCGGCGACCGGTACATCCGCTACTCCGGGGCCGACTACTCCTACGTCGACGCCGGCTTCCCGCGCCTGATCGCCCGTGACTGGGGCGGGATGGAGCGGGTGAACGCCGCGTTCGTGCTGGACGGCAAGACCTACCTGTTCGGGACCGCCGGGCTGCTGTTCCGGGTCCCGGTCCCGGAGGAGGCCGACTGGGCCGCCTACGAGGCCGACCTCGACGCCGGCGAGGTCCCGCCGGGGCTGCAGGAATGGCTGCTTGCGCACGACCTCCGGCTCACCGCCGACGGCAGGGTGGCGGGCCACAGTCCCCAGTGGACGGTCCCGACCGAGCACGGCCTGCGGGTCGAGGTGCGACGCGAGCCCGGGTGGATGAGCGTCTGGAACGGCGCGGACAATGCCGGGCAGTTCTGGGTCCGCTACTCGGGCCGGACCTATGCCCGACCCGACGACGGGTACCCGCGGCCGCTGACCGAGGACTGGTGGAACCTTCCCGACGCGCCCACCGACGGTCCGGCCCGCTTCGGCAGCGTCGACGCGGTCTTCACCGGCAAGGACGAGCGGACCTACCTGTTCTCCGGCGACCGGTTCGTCTTCTTCGACAACCGGCACCGCTGGTGGTCGGAGCCCAAGCGCCTCGGCGAGGACTGGGACAGCATCCCCTTCGAGCAGGTCGACGCCGCCTTCCTCGGCAGCGACGGCAAGACCTACGTCTTCGGCGGCGGGAAGTACGTGCGCTACTCCGGCGAGGACTACAGCCGCGTCGACGACCGGTACCCGAAGACCATCAGCGGCTACTGGGGCAACGTCGTCAACAACATCACCCGCTCCGGGACCGTCGACGCCGCCCTGGTGGTGCGGTCACCCGCCGAGGCGGGCGATGGCGAGCGCACCTACACCTACCTGTTCTCCGGCAAGCAGTATGTCCGCTACGAGGGCACCGCCTACACGACCATCGACGACGGCTATCCCCGCACGATCGCCGCATCCCTGGCGGCCGAACCGCGGTTCGCGAACCTGACCGTCCGGCTCGACGGCGGCATCGACGCGGCCGTCGCCGACCAGCGCAACGTCTACCTCTTCGTGGGCCCACGCTGCCATGTCGTGTCCAGCTCGCTCTACCGGCGCTACGACCACCTCGGGCTGCGCCGAGCTGGATGCGCCTTCCTCGAGGACGGCGCGGTGCTGGTGGAGGACGACGCCGGGTGGCGCCGGTACACCGCCCTCGAGGCGGAGACGATCGAGAAGACCGCAGTCCGGCCGCGGACCCTGCGGTCGGCTCCCCCGCAGTTCCACACCGGGCTCGACGCCGTCCTCCAGGCCCCCAACGGCAACACGTACCTGTTCAAGGGCCGGACCTGCTACGACGTCCGGTTGGGCCGGGAGTTCCCGACCGCGGAGGACTGGGGTCGTCCGCGCAACACCATCGCCGACGGCAACGGCGTGGACGCGGCGTTCGTGGGCCGGGACGGGAAGACCTACGTGTTCAGCGGTGACCAGTTCGTCAGCTACGCCGGGTCCGACTACCTGGACACGGAGATCGAGGGTCACCCGCGGCTCATCAGCGAGCACTGGGGTGGGCTGACCGAGGTCGGGCTCGCCTACGTCAGGGACGGCGTCACCTACCTGTTCGAGCCACCGGACGCGAGCGGGAACCGGCGCTGCGTCGTGTACTCGACCGCCGATTACACCCGGCCGGACCCGGGCTACCCCCGGCTCGTGGGCGCCGACTTCTGGGGCGTCCCGGAGGAGTACCGCCGCGAGGGCTTCTCGACCATACAGGCGGTCCTGTTCGACCGGGACAACACGCTGTACCTGTCCGGCTCGCAGTACCTGCAGCACAACGCGTCGTCCGGGACATGGTCGTACCCCAGGCCGCTCACCCGGCTGTGGCCGAGCCTGCCCCTCGGCACCACCTCGGTGCCGCTGCAGACCGCGTTCACCGGCGGCGACGGCGCGACCTACTTCTTCTCGCGAGACCAGTTCACCCGCTACGCCGAGGGCGGGTTCTCCGCGCTCACGCCGACCGCGCAGCGCTGGAGCCGGATCCGAAACAACATCACGTCGACCGCCAGGGAGACCGCCGTCGATGCGGCGTTCGTCTGGCGCGGGACGACCTTCCTGTTCTCGGGTGACCAGTACGTCCGCTACTCGGGACCGAGCTACCGCTATACCGACCCGGGGTACCCCAAGCCGGTCGTCGACCTGCGGCAGGAGACCTGCTTCCGCAACCTGCCCGACGCGTTCGAGCAGCTGCTGGCCGACCGGGTTGCGGCCGGCAGCCAGACGGTGATCGACGCCGTGGTCGCCAACGACCGCAACCTCTACCTGTTCATCGACCAGTTCTGCCACGTCGTGTCCCAGAGCCTCGAGGCGACGTACGACCTGAGCGTCTTGGGTCGGGTCCGCAACAACCTGGCGGACACCGGCAGGGTCGACGCGTCCTTCGTGACCGGCGACCAGACCTTCCTCTTCTCCGGCGACCAGTACCTGCGCTACTCCGGCGGCGAGTACGCGTTCGTCGACGAGGGCTACCCGCGCGGCATCGCCGCGTCGCTGCCTGCCGAGCTCGGCGTGGAGACGCTGCCCGAGCAGTTCTCCGACGCGATCGACGCCGCCGTGGCGGGCGCCGACGGCCGGGTGTACCTGTTCCGGGACCGGCAGTTCGTGCGCACCGGCGAGGCCTCGCCCGCCGCGCAGCCGATCACCGGGACGTGGGGCAAGGTGCGCAACCGGTTCCTCGCCGACCCCGACGACACGTCGATCGACGCGGCCTTCGTCTCCCGGGATGGGAGCCTGTTCGCGTTCAAGGGCGACCAGTACCTCCGCTACCTGACGCCCACCGCCGAGTACGCCAACGACGGCTACCCCCGGACGATCAAGGACGACTGGGGAGCGCTTCCGCAGACGTTCGAGAGCGGGCTGGACGCGGCCTTCGTCTTCGAGGGGACCACCTACTTCGTCCGCGGGGAGCAGTACGTGCGCTACTCCGACCCCGCCCAGCGCCGGGTCGACCGCATGTACCCGCAGCCCCTCATCCGGCGGTGGGGTCGCTGGGCCGACTACACGCTCAGCGACCTCCGCGTGATCTGGCGCTTCAAGGAGCTCCAGGACCGGACGTCGGACCCGCAGGGCGGCTTGGCCGGCGCCCTGAGTTCCGCGGGCGTCACCGCCGACCCCTATGCCCGGGTGGCCGGCCTGTTCCACTGGGACGTCGACGAGCTGATGTGGGTCCAGCGCCACCACGCGTTCCTCCCGGCCGCGGCCGGGTTCGAGGCCGCATTCGACCTGGAGCTGGTCCAGACGGCCGTCACCCTCTTCGAGACGGCCGCCAAGCTGGGCGGGGCACCGTCCACCGTCTTCACCGACGTGTGGAGCCCGCTGTACGCCGCTGGTGCGACCGGGTCGCGGGCGGCGGCCGCCGACGGCCTGTACCGCCTGCTGGCGCTCCGGCACAGCGGTCCGGAATGGGCGGCGCTCGAGCGCCAGCTGCACGACGAGTTCAACCTGGCCAAGCGGGACGCGCTCGTGCAGGCGGTGCTGGCGCAGTCGACCGACCTGCACAGCTCCCGCGACCTGTTCGACCGGCTGTTCATCGACGTCGACATGGGCAGCCGCGGTACCACGTCGCGGGTGCGTGAGGCCATCGCCGCCGCGCAGCTGTTCTTCCACCGCTACTTCCTCGACCTCCAGCCCGTCATGCTCCACGCCGGGGACGGCGAGCTCCCGGCGCGGCCCGACGAGGTCAAGGCCGAGCTGCGGCGCTGGTGGGGCTGGATGAAGAACTACCGGGTCTGGGAGGCCAACCGGAAGGTCTACCTGTATCCGGAGAACTACCTCCGGCCGGAGCTGCGGGACACCAAGACGCCGGCGTTCGCGGCCCTCGAGGAGGACCTCCTCCAGGGCGAGGTCACGCCGGCCTCGGCCGAGCGCGCCTTCCGGCGCTACCTGGACGAGTACACCGAGGTGTCCCGGCTGACGATCGCCGGAGGATACGTCCACGAACCTGCCGATGCCGGCGAGCTCCCGTGGCACCTGGTGCTGTTCGGGCGGACGAAGACCGACCCCCGCCGGTACTACTACCGCCTGGCCGAGTTCTCCCGCGAGGCGAGCCGGGCCGCGCAGTGGCACCCGTGGCTGAAGGTCAACATCCAGATCGACAGCGACAGGGTCTACCCGGTGTTCGCGTTCGACCGGGTGTTCGTGTTCTGGACCACGGTGGAGGAGGTGGCCGAGGCCGGGGAGACGGCGACGTTCACCGAGACTACGGACGGCGGGACCCGCTCGCTGACCGGCGGCGGCCAGACCATGCGCGTCGTCAGGATCTTCTACTCGTTCTACAACCTGAACAAGGAGTGGGTCCCGGCGCAGTCGCTGGCCACCGAGCCCCCGATCCGGTACCCGTGGCCGATCTCCGACGTGCAGTTGCTGGTCGAGCGGTCGGCCGTCCTGGCCGACGCGGCCACCGGCAGCGGGGCCGGGCCGGACGGCGGCGACGCCCACGAGAACATCGTCGTGCGGTGCTCCTACGCGGTTCAGGTCCTCACGACCACCGTGCGCCAGACCGTGGCCTTCAGCCTCACCCCGGAGCTGTACACCAGGCCAGCCGCGCCGGTCAGCTTCGACGACAGCGGCACCGAGCGCTTCACAGGCCTCTTCAAGGAGCCCGTCACCTCGAATGGGAGCTCACCGGCGCCGGCGGCAGGCGGTTCCGCCGCGCCCGCGGTGGCCGCCCCGACCGTGGTGATGTTCAACCAGCCGACCGAGTCGTCGGACGCACCCTGGTTCAGCTTCGACTACAAGGGCGGCAGCTTCCTCTGCAAGCCGGCGCCGCTCCCACCCGTGCAGGTCGAGCGGCTACCCGTCAAGGGCGGCGCCGGGGAGCGGCTGCCGGCCTGGGACCGGTTCCAGGCCGGGTTCACCAGCCCGGACGTGCAATCACACCTAGCCTGTCACGTGTTTGCAGCTCCCCAGGCAGGCACCACTCCGCTGTTCCGGCTCTTCAACCGCTCCAACGGTGATCACTTCTACACCACATCGGCCACGGAACGAGACAACGCCATCGCAAAGGTCGGCTACGTCGACGAGGGGACTGCCTGTCACGTGTTTGCAGCTCCCCAGGCAGGCACCACTCCGCTGTTCCGGCTCTTCAACCGCTCCAACGGTGATCACCTCTACACCACATCGGCCACGGACGTAACGAGCTGGTACCTGAACGCCAACGGCCAGTACGTCCAGGTGGACCTGGCCGGGAACATCAGCGGGGCTCAGCCCATCGGCAGCCGCTTCGGCCGGGCCCGCAACGCCCTCACCGAGACCGGCGTCGTCGACGCCGTCCTGGTTCGCGGGCAGTCGACGTACGTCTTCTCCGGCGCCGAGTACTTCCGCTACACCGGCGAGCCCTTCGCGGTCCTGGACGAGGGCTCCCCGAAGCCGATCGCGTCGAACACCGACGGCCTGCCGGCATGGAAGCGGGTCGACGCCGCGTTCACCTCGCCGGGCGGCACGACGTACTTCTTCTCCAACGAGCTCAAGGCGTTCGTGACATCGACGGCGTTGCGCACCCCCCGATCGATAACCGACTTCTGGGGCAAGGTGAAGGAAAAGGAGAAGGAGAACAACAAGAAGGCGACCGCCGGGACCCCGTTCTTCGACCGCCGGCTCGTGGACGCCGCGCTGGTCCGCGGCCAGTACACCTACCTGATCTCGGGCGACAGGTACGTCCGGTACACCGGCGACTCGTACGACTACGTCGACGACGGCTACCCGAAGGACCTCGCGGACAACACCGAGAACGTTCCCGGGGCAGCCGTCCGCGAGGTCACCGACGGCCGGGGCGTGGTCTACCAGTTCGACAACGACACCAAGACCTGGACCCGGACCCGCCGCGGCCGGCGGCCGGAGACGTTCCCGACGGCCGACCTCGGGCGCGGCACGTTCGGGATCGAGCGGGCGGTGGACGCCGCCTGCATCCGCGGCCGGCACCTCTTTCTGACCAGCGGGACCCGGTTCGTACGCTACACCCTCGGAGCCGGGCCGGTCCCGGAGCTCGTCGACGCCGGCTACCCGAAGGCGTGCTCGGTCGACGTCGACGCGCTGGTCGAGCTCAACGGCCAGGTCTATGTGTTCTCCGGCGACCGGTACGGCCGGCTCGCCGCCGGCCAGGAGCTGGACTCGCCGATCGCGCTGCAACCGATCTCCGGCAACTGGGGCAACCTGCCGCACCATTTCCGCTCAGGGCTGGACGGCGCGGCCGGGACGGCGGCCGCGCTCTACCTGTTCCGCGGCGACCGCTACGCCCGGTACCCGCGGACCGGCCCAGCCGGCATCCCGCTGATGATGCCGTACGAACACTCCGGCGCCACCTACGAGATCGTCCGGTTGACCAGCGGCAGCGCAGTGACCCTCAACCAGCGGCTGCTCGCCGGAGGCGTCGCCGCCGTGCTGGACACCGCCACCCAGGAGACCGACGAGACGCCGGCGTTCGACACCGGGCGTTCGGCGGCCACGGTCATCCAGGTCAATCGCGACCGGGTCGACGACGGTCACCTGCCGGTCAGCTCGCACCTGGACTTCGACAGCGCCAACGGCATCTACTACTGGGAGGCGTTCTTTCACGCCCCCCTGCTGATCGCGCAGGCACTCAACGGCGCCCAGCGGTTCGGCGAGGCGAAGCAGTGGTACGAGTACATCTTCGACCCGACGCACAGTCGGGACTACTGGCGGTTCCTGCCGTTCCACGCGGTGGACGTCGGCGCCCTGGTCGACACCTGCGGCGAGGCTCTCGGCGTGCTCCGAGGCGCCCTCGGCCGCGCGGCCCCCGGTCCGGATCTCGCCGCGCGACTCGACGGGGTGCGCGTGCTGGGGCCGGCGTTCGCCCAGGAACGCGCCGTCCGCGACGACGAGGCAGGCGTCCTGCGGAGCGAGCTGCCGAAGCTCGTCGGTGACCTCACGAGCTTCCTGGCGACCGCGACGCCGCGCCTGGAGGGCGTCCGAGACCCGTCGGTCCAGACGGCCCTGCGGAGCCTGCAGGAGGCGAGCGCGATCCTCGGGCGGCTGGAGGGCCGCTACGACCTCATGATCGGGGGACTCGAGGCGGCGGTACGGAGGTACCTCGACGATCCGTTCGACCCGCACGCGATCGCCGCCATGCGTCCCGGCGCCTACCGCCGCGCCGTGGTGATGGCCTACATCGACAACCTGCTCGACTGGGGCGACATGCTCTTCCGGCAGTACACCCCCGAGAGCATCGACGAGGCGCGCATGCTCTACGTCCTCGCCCACGACCTGTTGGGCGAGCGGCCCCGGCGGCTGGGATCGCGGCCGATGCGCGAAGCCGAGTACTACGGGCAGCTCGGTCACGAGCCGGGCGAGTACGACTTCCTGCTGCGGTGGGCGGCCGACGGCCGTGGAACCAACCTCGTCCACGCCAGCGCCGTGCCGGCGACGGACGACTCGTACTTCTTCGTCCCGGAGAACAGCGTGTTGGGCGACTACTGGGGCCGGGTGGAGGATCGGCTGCGCAAGATCCGGCAGTCGCAGGACATCCTCGGCATCAGCCAGCCGCTGCCGCTGTTCAGCCCGCCACTCGAGCCCTCGGCCCTGGTGCAGGCCGTCGCGGCCGGGGTCGGCGTCGAGGAGGCGGTCACCGCAGCGGCCCCGGTGGCGACCCCACACTACCGCCTCGGGTTCATGCTGCGCCGGGCCCAGGACCTCGCGCAGCGGCTGAGCCAGCTCGGCAGCGACCTACTGAGCGTGCTGGAGCGGGGTAGCGCCGAGGAGCTCAACCTGCTGCAGAGCAGGCACGAGGGCACGATCCTCGGGATGACCCGCGCGATCAAGGAGGAGCAGGTCGCCATCGCCCGGACCAACCTCGCGGAGCTGGCCGAGAGCGAGGCCGCGGCCAGGAACCGCCAGGCGCACTACCAGCGGCTCCTCGACCAGGGGCTGAGCCCGCTGGAGCAGGCCCAGATCGGGCTGATGATCTCCGCGTCGGTCGCGCACGGGGCGGCGGCCGCGCTCAAGCTGGCGTCGGGCATCGCGCACGCGGTCCCGCAGTCGAAGCTCGGCCCCCTCATCGTGGGGATCGAGGTCGGCGGCGAGCAGGCCGGTGACACCCTGGACAAGTTCTCCGAGTTCTCCGAGTCGCTCGGCGAGGGCCTGAGCGTCACCGGTGAGGTCCTCGGCGTCTTCGCCAGCCACCTGCGGATGCAGGAGGACTGGCAGCTGCAGCTCAGCATGGCGAGAAGCGATGCGGCCCAGGTCGTCCTGCAGTCGCAGGCGGCCACCCGACAGCTCGCCGTCGCCCAGCGCGAGCTGGAGATCACCCAACAGCAGATCGCGCAGAACCAGTCCGTCACCACGTTCCTGCGGGACAAGTTCACCAACGCCCAGCTCTACCAGTGGATGGCCGGGAAGCTGTCCGGGCACTACCTGCAGGTCTACAACATGGCCTACGAGCTGGCCAAGGGCGCCGAGCGCGCCTTCCAGTTCGAGCGCGGCGTCAGCGAGAGCGAGGCATCCTTCATCCGGCCGCTGTACTGGGAGAGCCGCCGGAACGGCCTGCTGGCGGGGGAGGCCCTCGGCATGGACCTGGAGCGCATGGCCAAGGCCTCCCTGGACGCCGACGCACGCGGCCTGGAGATCGTCAAGCGCATCTCGCTCGCTGAGCTGGACCCGGTGGCGCTGCTGCACCTGAAGAGCACCGGAACCTGCGAGTTCACCCTGTCCGAAGCGCTGTTCGACTACGACTTCCCCGGCCACTACCGGCGCCAGCTCCGATGGCTCTCGGTCGACTTCGTCGGCGCCGACGGCGAACCCAGCACGCCGAACGCGATCCTGACCCAGCTCAACTCCAAGACGGTCCTGCAACCGGACCCGAAGGCGGTGAAGTACCTGCTCGACCCGAAGGGAATGCCACCCGAGACGCTGCGTACCGACTGGCGCGCCAGGCAGCAGGTCGCACTGTCGCACGCCCAGGCCGGGGACGAGAATAACGGCATGTTCCGCCTCGACCTCGACGACGACCGGTACCTGCCGTTCGAGGGCACCGGCGCGGTGTCCGCCTGGCGCCTGGAACTCACCGGCCGGCGCTCGGTCGACGACCCGAGCCAGCTGAACGACGTCGTTCTCACCCTGCGCTACACCGCCGACGGCGGCGACCCGGTGTTCACCAACGCGGTCAAGGGCATGCTCAAGCCCTACTCGACGTTCCGCTTCGTCGACGTGGCGGCGGAGTTCCCCGAGGCCTGGGAGGAGTTCCTCGGCAGCGACGACGACGAGCTCGTGCTCAGGTTCTCGGCCGACATGTTCCCGGCAATGGCCAGCCGCCAGATCCCCGCGATCTACGCCTGGTTCGACGTCGCCGGCCAGGACGGGGTGAGCATGGTGCTCAACGGCGACCCGGACTGGACGCTGGAGAACGGCAAGGCACTGCTCACCAACCGGCTGAGCGTCAGCAGCCAGGGGTCGGACTGGCGGTTCGCGCTGAACGGTGACAAGGCCGCGCTCGCGAACGTCAACCTCGCCCTGAGCTACAAGGCGAACGTCGACTGACTATTTTTCTGGAGGTCCGATGCCGAAGACGAAGCGTACCGCCAAGACCAAGCCGCTCACCAGGAAGGCCACCTTCGTCCGGGGAAAGCACCTGGTCATCGACAAGGCCAGAGCCCCGGCCAGAACCGCCAACGTCGTCCAGCGCGCGGCGTTGAACCCGGTCGACCCGAACGACCCGAACGCCCCGAAGGTGCGCGCCCAGAAGGACGAGGTGTTCTTCAAGCCACACAGCCTCGAGAGCGCCCCCTCCCAGTACGCCGTGGCGTCGACGCGGCTGGCCAGGTTCCTCGACATGGAGAAAGTCATCGCGCACAACGCGTTCGCTAAGGTCAAGAACGTTCGGGGCGTCGTGTCCGGTGCGGCGCCCGGTGAGCCACTCCTCACGACCAAGCGCGACACCGAGGTAAAGCCGCAACCAGACTGGGACCGGCGGGACATACAGATGTGGATGGATGGCGCCCAGATCGTCGAGCGGGACGGGAAGTACTGGGACGTGTCGCGCTACGTCTACGAATGGGTCAACTTCAAGGACCCGCGGATCCAGAAGGGCCTGTCCGACCTGCAGCTCTTCGACGCGATCAGCGGGCAGACAGACCGCCACGGGGGCAACATCTTCGTCAACCCGCAGACCGGTGAGGTCACCGGGATCGACGACGACCGGGCGTTCGGGAGCGGCACGCCCGTCGCCAACCAGAAGGTACCCTCGGGCAAGTACGTCGGCCTGCCCGCGCTGGTGGACCAGAAGACGGCCGAGAGGATCCTCGCCTTGGATCCGACGAACCTGCCCGAGGAGCTGTTCCAGCGCGAGAACGACTCCGAAGTCCTGACCCAGAAGGAGATCGAGGACGCTGTGCTCCGGTTCGTGGGCGTCCAGCTGTACCTTCGGGAGCTCCAGAAGAGGGGCGCCCTCGTCGGCCAGAACGGCACGAGCTGGGACGACGCGACCTACCAGCAGGCGCTGCAGGCTCCCACGAGTAGCTACCTGGGACGCCAGGCCGCGGCCCTCGAGGATGCGCTCCAGCGGTCGGCGGCCAACGATCCCATGTACGCGGTCGACGGCGCCCCGCCGCCCGACACGCCGCCACCGCCGCCGGTCGCGCCAGCGACGACCACGCCTACGATGCCCGCGCCAGCACTAAACATCCCACTAAACATGCCGCCGCTGCCGCCGCAGCCGCGGTGGCAGCCGCGGAGTCCGCGGATGGCAGTGGTTTCGCCCTCGCGAGCGGCTGAGGTCCGCTGGCTGGCCACTACCGCCCGCGCGCAAGCGGTGTCGGCAACGCCACCGGCAGAGGATCTGGACAGTTCCGGCGACACGTCGGACGACAGCACCACCACATCGGCCGACGACCAGCTGCTGTCCGAGCAATAAAGCTCCCCTCGCCCGCGACTCTCCAAGAGATGACATATCCCGGAAGCCAGCGCCCCCGGCCGGCCGAGGGCGCTGAGAGCACAGACTGACACTTAAAGGGCTGCGCCAGTAGGCGTGGCCAAAACAGGGCAGGCACGAGCCGTGATGATCACCGGGCTCTCACGCCCTGCGGTCACATGGAGGACTCGTGCCTGCCCTGCCATCGTCCATCCTGGA
>Ga0114129_10004396_pt1 | contig 19876 bp, 14 predicted proteins | sample RhiMetdeltSRZDD1_FD_80071 | JGI IMG/M metagenome (GOLD analysis project Ga0114129, IMG submission 80071) | Populus rhizosphere microbial communities from Tennessee, USA - Rhizosphere MetaG P. deltoides SRZDD1 (version 2) (version 2) | ecosystem: Host-associated > Plants > Roots > Rhizosphere >...
CAGGTTCCGCTCGATGAGAGGGACATACCTTCGCTCCCCGAGGGCGTCACGCTCGGCGGTAATGAAATAGAAGCGATTCTCGTTCGAGCCTTGCGCCTGCATGAACTCGCGCCTGAGCCGCGCTTACCGTTGCGCGAAATCCTCGACGCCACATTCAAGGATGTTCGGCCGAACGCTCATACGCGGAAACTTGAATATATGGATCTGGTGGCTGTGAAGGAATGCACGGATACTCGCTTTTTACCGCCAAACTATAGGAATCTTACGCCCGAGGATTTGGAGATCCGCATCGAGGCGGCCAGAAAGTTTGTATAAGTTATGGATCTCCTTGGCATGTTGCGAAAGCTAGGCGATCGACTCGGTATTATCGAGTTGGCTGCCGATCCACAGCAGTCATCGCATCCCGTGAAGATACAGACGCGAACCATCACGTTGGATGAGTTGGTCTCCATTCAGCTCAAGAATGTACGAGAGTTGGCGGAACTGCCCCTGCAATTGCCGGCATCCTTCGAGGACATTTTCGAGGCCGCGGGGATCCACGCGCCATCAAACGGTTGGTCTGTGGACAGGCTGCGGCAATTCTTGAACAGCGATCGCGTTCGAACAATGGATCGTGCTGAGGCACAGCGTGAGACGCTTCAGATGCTGGCTTCGGAAAAAGTAGATGCAGCCGAGGTGATCAAGGATGCCATTTCACGCGACCAGGCACTGGACGCGTTCGCCGACTTCACTCTCAAGAAGATTCAGGCCCTGAAAGAGCAAGTCGAAGCCGAAGAGAAAAAATGGAACGAGTGGCGTGCGCTGAAGCGTCAACGCGAACAAGAGATGGCAAGAGCGGTGGGGTTGCTGATCGACAAGCCCGTAATTTCAATTGAGGAGGAATAGTTTTCTCCATGTAACATTCACGGAACTAATCTAGAATTCTTTCCGTTTACCCAAGATGACTCACAGAGAGGGCTGCGATGGCCATTATGTCGCGCATAGGTAGGCTGTTCAGAGGATTTCTAGGGTTGTTTGTCAGCGGGCTCGAGGAACGTAATCCCGAGGCCCTGATGGAGGCAGCTCGTCAGGAATTCCGTCAAAAGATGGTGCAATACAACCAAGCCCTGGCGCAGATGGCCGGTGTGGCCGAACGCCTGAAGAACCAAATCAAAGGCAAAGCGTCGCGTGCCCAGGAGTTAGAGCGCAGGATTCTCGCCAATCATCAAGCCGGAAACGTCGAATTGGCAGGCGCTCTGGCTCGTGAGCTTCAGGAACTCAAAGCCGACCTGACGACAGACACGAACGAACTTCAGGAAACAGAAGGTGCTTACCAAAACAACCTCCGTCAGGCAAAGTTGACTCAGAAAGAATTCGAGGACAGGATCCGCAAACTTGAAAAGCAACTGTCCCAGGTGAAGATCAAGGAAGCTCAGGCGGAAGCGGCGGCCGCCCTCAGCAGCGTGGCCTTTAATGTGGGTGACTTGGGTGATTCGATGAAAACCGTCGAGGAGGTCCTCACCAAGCGTTACGAGAGATCTGCCGGCAAGGCGCGCGTCGCGGCCGACATGGTGAATATGGAGCAGATTCAGGAGAAGGAAGCCGAACGAAAAGCCCTGGAACAAGCTGCCCTTGCCGAATTCCTCGCAAGCCAGGGGATTCAGTCTGCCCCAGCGGCGGAATCCCCAGCCACAGCCAAAGAGATCGGGCCTACGCAAAAAAGTTAGCGTCCGTCTCAATAGGAGCGAACGATGGCAAACGAACAAGCGCGCCTCACATTGGCAGGCAAACTCCTTTCGATTCTTCTCATCCTCGGCCTTGTCGGAACCGGCGTTTACGTTGTGGGCAAGAGAGGTATTGGTGGCCGTGGATCTTCATCCACTCCGGCGACGGAGGCGCCCCAAACCGAGGCGCCTGACACAAAGGGCGTCACCACCGTAAGCGAATACAAATATGTACCGGGAGACCGGCTTCCTGCAGTCAAGGGGGTTAGTCAATACAAATGGGATGCGAACCAGAAGGTCTTACGCTTCTCTTATAACGTGTGGTCCGGCTGGCTACCCGTCATCGCAGCAAATCGTGGCACAAAGCCAAATGCAGACAGCGTATTTGCGAAGAAGTACGGCTTCCGAGTTGAGATGGTGCTGATGGACGATCCGGTCGTTGCGCGCGACGCTTTTGCGTCCGGTGAAGTTCTTACTCTTTGGGGAACGGCGGACATGATGACGCTGTTCGCGCCCGAACTGGCGCGCGACTCGCGGACGTCGCCTCGCGTCGTGCAACAAATCGATTGGTCCAATGGAGGAGATGGCATTGTCGTTCGCAACAACATCAAGTCGGTGAGTGACCTGAAGGGTAAAACCATCACACTTGCACAGAATTCTCCCAGCGAGTACTACCTGACTTCGTTGCTTCTTTCGGCCGGATTGCGCCCGGGCGACGTTAAACCGAAATATACCGCCACGGCTTTCGAGGCAGCAGCCGCGTTTGTTGCGGATAAAAGTGTCGATGCGTGCGTGTCGTGGGCGCCGGACATCTACAAGATCCCGGAAAGAGTTGTCGGAACGCGCATCCTTTCGAGCACTGCCGACGCGAGCAAACTCATCGCAGACGTTTATGCGTTTCGCGCCGACTTTGCGCGCGACCATCCGGAGGTGGTGGAAGGTCTCGTAGCCGGAATCTTCGAGGGCATGGACATGGTGAAAGAAAAGCCCGAGGAAGCCGCCAAGTGGATGGCCGACGCCTTTGGTATGAAACCAGAGGAAGTCATGAACATGCGAAATGACGCCCACCCGACGAATTTTGCGGAGAACGTGCAGTTCTTTCTTAACGCGTCCAACCCTACAAATTTCGAACGCACGTGGAAGAATGCGGCTTACGTCTACCGAGAGCTGGGACGGATCAACGCTCCTATTCCCTTCGATCAGGTGATGGATTTCTCCATCATCCAAAACATGCAAAAGAAGGGGCTGTTCGCTAATCAGACAGACGAAAGTGTGGCCTCGTTTACTCCGTCCAGCTTCCGCAAAACTCCTGCCGAAGCACCGATCTTGACCCAAACCATCCGGATCAACTTCTTTCCGAACTCCGCCAATCCTTACGAGCCCGCACGCGATGATTTGGATAAGCCGGTGGCTGGAAAGCTATACGATCCAAATGTCGATGCCACGCTGGAGCAAGTGGCGCGGCTTGCAGGACAATTCGGCCGCGCTGTGATTCTTATCGAAGGCCACACGGATTCGAGCATGAAGGGACGAGCTCCCGTCCAGGCAGTACGTGACCTGAGCCTGGCGCGTGCGGAAGCCATCAAACGAGCGCTGATCGAAAAATTTAAGTTCGACCCTAACAAGTTCAGCATTGCAGGCAAGGGTTGGGATGTCCCGGCCGACCCCAGTGCACCCGATAACCATGCGCTGAACCGGCGCGTGGAGATCAGCGTTTTTCCGCCCGAGCAGAAGTGAGTTTCGTTGATGGCGCAACGCCACAGCAATGGCCTCCTGTTTCTCGCCCTAGTCGTGGCAGTGATTGCCGCAGCAAGAAGCTGCGATCCCAACCCTCCGCAATTGCTCAATGTATCTACGCCGGTATCAACTCCGGTCACGAATCCAATCGAAGATGCACTCCGGCCGGTATCTGTTCCTGAGCGACGGGAAGGAATCGTCGCGGCGGTCCTTATTGACACGTCCGGCAGCATGGCGGAGAGAGTTAAAGATACCGATGGCACGCTACGGCCGAAAATCGAGATCGCGCAGCGCGCCGCATTAGATCTTGCGAACCAGTTCGAGAGCTATGCGCGCCAACACGCGGATCAGACCATTTTCTTCGGGATATACGAGTTTAGCGGCCGTGGTGGGCGATCCTGTCGCGAAGTCGTTAAGTTGGGGCCGTCGAGTCGGTCCAATTCCAGTGCCGTCCGGTCTGCAGTACAACGAATGCGGCCGGAAGGGGATACTCCCATCGGAGATGCGATCATCACGGCGAAGCGCGACGTGGACGCGACGGGCATTTCTAAGCGCCACATTCTGGTGATTACTGATGGCGAAAACAATAAGGGGCACTCACCCGAAGATGTCGTTCGAATCATTACGAGCCAATCTGAACCGGATCGCGCTTCGGCCTACTTCGTGGCCTTCGATATCGCCGCCGCGAAGTTCAATTCCGTTCGCGATGCAGGAGGGTTGGTTATGGGTGCATCGAATGAGTCCGAACTCAAAAGTACGTTGGACTACGTGTTGACCGGCAAGATTCTCGCTGAGCAGCCACCGAAATAGCCCAAGAGCTATCAGGCTTATTGCGGAACTCGCTCCTTACAAATCTCCACGATGCAAATAGAGTCCACCGTACGATTAGCTGGCGGCACGGCCATTCCACGCTCGATCATTAGTTTTCGAATGAGCGCTCCAGTCTCAGGACGAGCAATAGCGGATTGAACGCCAACACGGACAAGGCCATCGGCGTAATCAACGGCTTGGAACGTATGCCCCGCAATAATGGATCCCAGGTTCTCGGTATCGCGGCTTCCGCCGTCACGGGTCTCGAGCTTCGCACCCTTTTCGACCAGGACCTGAACGACCTCGTTTCTCCCTTTTAGTGCGGCGCCCATTAAAGGAGTTCGACCATCATGATTGGCATGGTTTGGATCGAGACCCAGATCCAATAGCATTTTGATGGCTTCCAGATTGTCTTTGGCAGATTGCTCATAGGTGACTCCTTCCACCCAGCCTATTCCCGCAGCAGCAGTCAAAGCGGTATCGCCGTGATCGGTTTCGGCCATCGGATCGGCGCCGTGTGAGAGAAGGAGTTTCATCAGCGCGGTGTCGCCGGATTGAGCTGCGCGCACGAAAGGCGTGGCGCCGGCTTCGAAGAACCATTGCATGGTAAAGATTGTTCTGCTCAGGGTGTTCTCTTTCACCCGGGCGTTCGGATTTGCGCCGTGATCAAGCAGTATCCGGATGAATTCGAGATTGTCCATGTCCGGTTTTGGTACTGGAAAATCGCCGCCTTCAATGTTTCTGTTATCGGTCGCCAGGTAGAGTGGTGTCCAGTCCCCTTTGTTCGCCAGGTTCACGTCTGCTCCGCGTTCAATCAAATACGCGCCCAGCTTGTAATGCCGGTTGTTCGTTGCGACTAAGAGAGGGGTCCAGCCATAGTTCGTGAGTTGGTTTACATCGGCACCCGCATCGAGCAATATCTTTGCGGATTCGATGTCGCCTTCGCGCGCTGCAAAGGTTATTGCAGCGAGTCCTCCGCTTTCGGAACCTACCAGTCCGGCAATGACAGTTTCGACATCGTCTGCATCTGTCGTAGGTTGACGTTGTTGCCTGCGTGAGGCGATTCGGGGGCTAATTCCGTTTTGTGCTTCCCACGCGAGTTGCTGTTCATAGGTTCTTCCGGCAGCCGCAGCCTGGGCCTGCCGTTCTGCATGGGCCTTGACAGCCTCCGTATCCACGCGCGACGCCATGTAATTCCTTGGCAAGCCGGCGGAGGCCGATTTCGCGTTCAAATCCGCGCCCGCCTGAAGCAACGTTTTCACCACGGCCGGGTGCCGTTGTTCAACAGCCCACATGAGTGCGGTGGTCCCGCGAAGCGGATCTTTCGCATTGAGGTCCACTCCGGCTTCAATGAGTAACTTCGTAATGTCGGGATTACCGTTGCGGGAAGCCAACATCAGCATGGTTTCGCCGGCGGGTCCCCGCTGTTTTGCGTCTGCGCCGGCCTTTAACAAACTCGTCACAATTGCAGGATTCCCATAGAGGCAGGCTAAATAAAACGGTGTGACGCCGTCTTGAGTTTTAAGATCGATTTTCGCACCTGCAGTGATAAGTACACCAAGCGCTTCGGGATCATTCCGGTACACAGCCCAATGCAGAGCCGTGGCCCCACCTGGCTGTGCGGCATTGACATCCGCTTTTTGCTGAATCAACGTCCGAAGAGCGATTCTGTCGCCATTCATTACGGCATCCGCCACCGGGCTTCGATCAGCGGTAAAACCAAATGTCGAGCTGCATAGCAATAGAATGGCTGTATGGAATACGAACAGGCGCTTGATCATCATCAATATTCGCTCGACATCAGATTTCGACACGGTATTTGTCGATGATAGGGTGTGTCAACATACTGAGACAAATTGGTCCAAATCGGGCACTTACAACCGGATATACTGCACTGCATTTACCGAACTCTCTCAGGGTAGCGAGGAAACTGCAAGTATGAAGACGGAAATCCGTGACGAAAATCAGCAACCGCTCAAATTGTCCAGACGTGAATGGCTTCACCGTACGGCGGCCGCCGGAGTATTCACAGCAACTCCGAGCCTAAGCAGGATCGCCGGAGCTTCGCCGCGCGCCGAATCCAGCAAGATTCAGCTGAGCATGTGTCTTTCGGACAACGATCGCACACGCGCTTTGCGAGAAGGACATGTAAAGATCGATGGTGTCGACCCAATCGTCAGTACGGCACATCCGTCGGAAATGTTCTGGCGCGAGCTGCATTTCTCAGAGTTCGACATCTCGGAAATGTCCTGCTCGTCGCTATTGATGGCGATCGCCCACGGAGATAATCGATTTGTCGCAATTCCCGTGTTTACGTCACGAAGCATCTTTCACACCGGTATTCTTATTCGAACGGATCGGGGTATCGAAAAGCCGGCGGATCTGAAGGGCAAGAAGGTTGCTGTACCCGAATATCAACAAACGGCTGCACTCTGGTGCCGCGGGGCCTTGCAGCACGAATTCGGGGTGACACCGCTCGATATCGATTGGTACATGGAGCGTACCGAAGAACTCAGTCACGCGAGCGCGACGGGTTTCCAACCACCGAAAGGTTTAAAGTTTCAACGCATTCCGGAACAGGAAAACATTGGTTCGATGTTAATAGCGGGAAAGATCGACGCCTCGCTACTGTACCTCAACGAGGTAAATCTGGTCGATCGAAGCCGAGTGGACCTCAAGAATCGTTCCGATGTCCGAACCCTGTTTGCAGATCCCCTGGCCGAAGGCGTTCGGTACTACAAGAAAACCGGTTTTTATCCCATCAATCACTGCGTTGTATTCAAGCGAGACGTCGCCGAGAAATATCCGTGGGCGGTGCTGAATGTGTTTAAGGCGTTTGACGAGGCGAAAAACCAACTTCGTGAGCAGGGCCGCAACGCCGCGGCCGTGTATTTCGATTTAGGCCTAATCAGTTCCGAACAGCGTAAAGCACTCGATGTCGATCCATTCGCCTATGGTGTAAAGGCGAACCGAAAGGTGCTCGAAGCGATCACGCAGTTTTCATTTGAGCAAGGTCTAACACCTCGGATGTTGAAACTCGAAGAGGTGTTTCATCCAGCGACGCTGGAGCTATAGACTACCGCGTGTTCAGCAAAGGAATGCTGTTGGCGGCCGGAGGTGGAGCGATGGATTGCAGAAATGCATAGATATCGGCAACCTCTTTGTCGGAGACGACCTTGACAGTGTACGGCGGCATTTCCCCGGTTGGCTGCCGGATATATTTCGAGAATGCTGCGAACGCTGTTGGACGGGGAGCTAACCTCGGGCCAACTCCTCCCTGGCCTTCATAGCCGTGACACTGGTAGCAACCATAGCTTGAATAGATCTTTTTACCGTTCTGAACGTTGCCAGCTGGCGCATCGCCCGTCGCCGGCGGCGGATTCTGCGCCAGTACGGAGGAAACAAGCACTAACCAGACCAACCCCCCAATGAAATTTCGCATCGTTTTCTCCCAGCAAATCTACCGTGGTTGAGTTACGACATCTACCACTGCCGGTTCTCCACGCTGGACCACGTCAAGCGCACGCCGCAGAGCAGGGCCGAGGTCTTTGGCTTCAGTAATTGGTCCTTCGCCGTGGACACCCAATCCACGGGCTACCGTTGCGTAGTCGATATTGGGGTCTTCGATTTTGGTGCCGATTCCTGCGTTCGTAATGCCGCGTTGATGCCGATTAGCCATGCGTTGAATGTGCATGACCTCTTGATGATATGCGCGGTTGTTGTGCATGACGCTCAATAGCGGAATCCGGTGATGTGCTGCCGTCCACAACACGCCGGGCGCATACATGAAGTCTCCATCCGTCTGTATGCTGACGCAGAGGCGGCCATGTTTTCGATGGGCCAATGCGGCCCCTACGGAAGAAGGCAAGGCGGAACCCAGACCGCCAGCGCCACCGGAAGCAAGAGTCTGGTGATACTTATCCACGTTCCACATACGGGAGACGTTGCCACCCACGCTCGCCCAGTCTTTGTCCTTAATGACGTTCCACAATTCCGCGGATAAACGCGCCGTGCTGATGGGCGAGGCGTCCCAGGCGTACGTTGCCGCGACGCGACTCTGTTCCAACGATTGTGCGGCCGACGCGGCCAATTTCTTTCCGCGTTCCTCGTAGACTCGCTTGCGATCGGCGGTGATCAAACGTTTGCAGGCTTCAATTAGCGATGGCAATGTCGCCTCCGCGTCCGCTGCGATGGCCATATCCAACTCGGTATATCGCTGGAAGTCTTGATAGTTGCTCTTCATATAAAGGTCGATCGCCGAGATGCTGACCAACTTTGCGTTTTGCTTCGTAATCGGGCGCGAAGAGCGGATCAGTTGATCACGATAATTGTTCACGGCTCCCCAGAAATCGGGAACCTCAAGACCAACCACCAAATCCGCATTGCGTATCTGCCCGCCGGCGGGCTGGCTCAGGGAATGACGCGTCGGAAACTTGCCGCCGGACACCGGGACCTGAAGCAACTCTGCCAATTCCACCAACAACTTCATGCCCTGTTCCGACCGGATCGACTGGCCGCTGAGGATCACGGGGTTTTCTGCGTCAACCAGAAGTTTCGCGAGCGCTGCGACGGCGGCCGGATCTCCCGCCGGCGGTGAAGTGGGCGTGAGTTTCGGAATATGTAAGCGAGACAGATCTTCAACGGGGGCTTCTTGCAGATCGCTATCCGCTACCAGGACTATGGGTCCCCGGGGTGGGGTCATCGCAATCTTGTATCCCCGCACAGCAGACTCCGCGAAGTGTGTGAGCGAGATTGGCAAGTCATCCCATTTCGTGTAATCGCGAACCATGGCAGCAGCATCTTGCGCACTGTGGTACCACTCGATTCCAGGACGCCGCGCCGCAACGTCAATCGTATTTCCCAGAATGATCAAGACGGGCTGCCGAGCCGCATACATGTTGTAAACAGCCATCGCGGCGTGCTGCAAACCGACGGTGCTATGCGCCATGACCGCCATCGGCTTGCCTTCCACCTTGGCGTAGCCGTCTGCCATGGCGACGGATGACTCTTCGTGGCAGCATGTAAGCAGTTCCGGGTTCTTGTTGCCGCCGTAATTGACGATCGATTCATGCAGAGAGCGGAAACTGGACCCTGGATTTGCCGCGACATACTCGAAGCCCAAGGACTTAATGACTTGCAGCATGAAATCCGATCCAGGATGATCCGTCGTGAGCACTTCTACGTCGGTGGATACCGGTTCGGTCTCTGCCGCCAAGCTTCTAGCCGACGGCAGCGGTGCGGCGGCCCGAGCGGCCTGGGTCTCCTGAGCTTTTGTTTCGATCGTCGTCGTGGCCAGAGCCGCAGCGCCGGCTGCGGCGCCTTTCAGAAAGCGACGCCGATTGACCGGATGCTTTTTTGACTTCTCCATAAGACCTCTCGTCAGATTATGTAAAGCCGTACGCCATGTGAATCACGCGAATAATCCTCTCCTCTGTAAGGAGGGGAATGTCGCCTATCCCAACCAATTCGTTCACACCTTATAAACCCCTACATTCGCTTCGTGCGTATATTGCTAGAAGTCTACACGGGCATTAATCAGAATCGTTCGCGACCCTGTTGCGGTCGTTATTCTCCCGAAGGTTGTCGAATTGATATTCGTATCGGGAAGCCCCCACTGGGGCTTATTCAGAATATTGATCGCATCGGCACGCAATGTGAAAGTCGTATTTTCGCGAATCCTTACTTTCTTGCTTAATGCCATGTCCAGGCCGAGAGTTCCGGGACCTTTCACGCCGGGCAAATTCAATGCCGTGTTGCCCGTAGTGCCCGGCTGCGGATTCTGAAGAACGATATTGTTGGCACCATCAACGACGACCTGATTTGTGAAACGGCCGGGAAGGGATGTATCCCCGCCATAGTTCGGCAATGGTGCGGTCTGCGTTTTCAGATCCGAGAAGTACTGGACGAAGCCATTACCGACTTGCACCTTCCCTAAATTGTCAGGGAATTTGCCGACGAGATCTGCCGTGTTGGCATTGGTGTTGGCTCGAATCGCCAGCGTTTTGATCGGCGATAGAAATTCGAGCGGCTCGCCTGAGAGCCACGAGAAGATACCGGACAGCTCCCAGCCTTCGACGACCCGCTGGACCCAACCTGGAGAGTTGTTCATAAAAGCGCGGTTCGACCCGAATGGCAGAGCCCAAGTACCATTTCCCTTGAATATATGGGTGCGGTCGAAGGTAACGAGGCCTTTCTGCAAACTTCGATTTCGAGGATCGCGGACCGTTGCCGTACTGCTGCTGCCGCTGCCGTTCGCGGCCGCTGTGTTGCCAAGAGTCTTAGACCAGGTATAGCCGAATTGGCCTGTAAAACCTTTCGCAAGACGCTTTCGGACTTCGGTTTGAAAAGCATGATAAGTGGAGTTGTCGTTGTTTCCATGCAAGGCCACGCTGCCGAACTGCGGGTTTACAACAATGAAGTTTTCCGGCAGCGATCCGTTGCGGAGCAATCCGCCGTTCACACCAGTCAACGCCGAGCTGCTGTTTAACCAGTTGGCGAGGTTGAGCACATCGCCGTTGGCAATCCATTGGTTGGTCGTTGTGAATCTTCGCAACGCTTGCGATCCGGTTAGCGAGCTTCCGACTACGCCGACACCAGTGACGTTCAGGCCATTCAAAATGCGATCAAAGAGCGGCGCATTTCCTCCTGCGCGTGTGACGTTGAATGCATCAAGGATGCCGTTCTCGAAAATGTTGAGCTCGTTCAGTTCGATGGGATTCCAGAGCTTCGAACCCTTGTTGCCCAGATAACTCAACTGGAGCGTTAGATCCTTCGTTAGTTCCCGTTGAACTGAGAAATTGAAGTTCTGACTGTACTGAATTACACGGTTATCGGTGAAGCCGCTAAGAGTGGTGGTCCTATTCGTCAACGGTACAGGATCGTTGGGACGCGTGCCGCCTGTAGAGAGTGGCACGAGGCTAGGATTCGCAGCTGCTCCCGCAATGTCGAGGTACGTCGGTGTGTATATGACCTGTATCTGGGATCCGGGCTGCGCGCCAATCTCGCGGCCATACTGCTGATATGCCGGGGCACCGGCGTAGTTGATGCCGTATCCACCCCGCACCACGGTACTTCGTTTGAACCATGGCAGCGACCAGCTGAAGCCAACCGAGGGAGCGACATTGTTCCAGTCATTCTTGTACGGCAATACGTCTGGATTGGGCGACTTCTTTCCCGCCGGCTCGACATTCGTAAGCGAACCGCCTGTTGCGTAGGGATTCCACAAGGCACCGAAGTTCGTTCCTGAAATCCCGAAGAAGCCCGCCTCACCGCCTTTTACACGCGTCGCCATTCCGGTCAGGTCGTAGGGCACACCATATTTGTCGTACCTGACGCCCAGATTGAGGGTGAAATTCGGTTTGATTTTCCAATTGTCCTTAAAGAACCCTGCCCAGTCGTTCTGTCTGTAAGTGCGGATCACGAATACCGTATCGCCCGTGTAGTCGAGCCAGTCCGTAGCCGAGGGATCGTTGGTCCAAAACTTTTCGCTGATATCGCGTATCGTTCCCGCCAGGTTGGCAAGAAGATCCTGAGCGGGGGAAATGTCGTTATTATTCAGGCCACGGAAATTTGTAGCGGTGATGTTCGGAACGGGAGTGTTGCCCACGCCCAGAATAGAATGTGCGTATGCGGTCGCAATTCCTCCTGAGTTATTTTGGCCGGAGCCACTGTGCGTCCATTCGAAACCGGTTTGGAACGAATGCGCACCTTTGATCCAACTGAGTGTGTCCGCGAACTGCCAAAGCGGACTCGGATTGAAGCGGGGAGCCGCTCCAGCTCGATCGAACGGCGCATAATTTCCCAACGTAGTTCCGCCGACGGTACCGGGTTGTGTGTAGAACAGCTTTCCCTTGAGTTCCGGAAACGTACCCAATGCTTCCTGCGATGATGCGGCGATATCCGTTTCCTGCGCACCGCGTACACAGCAACCAACATCAAAGGGAGACCAGCCGAACCAGCTGTCGCGCTTCAGTCCCCACCGGGCTTCGTTCAACAACGTTGCCGAAAGCGTCGATGTCCACGCAGCCGTGTAGATATCCGGGTACCGTCGAATTTCGCCAAAATATCCATTCGGAAAATCCGGCAGTCCGGTTTGACCTGTAACCCCCCAATCCTCTTCTCGACTCATCGTATAGGTGAGTTTGTTTTTGGTGTTCACTTGATAATCGAAGCGGGTACTGAGGTGGTCTCTATTCGTATTCGGGTCATTACCGGTGGAAGTGTCGGTTCCGGGGTGTCGCCTGCGCCACCGGAAGCCAGCGGTGTTTAACCCGTCGCCGACCGTGTAGTCGTTCGGCAAGGGCATACGAGCGAGGTACTCAGGGCCGACCCATGTCGGATCAATGCGCGTCCGATTGGGGTCTTTGACATCACTGAAGAGATTAAAGGAATTCAAGAAGAGCGGCGCACCGCTGGCTGCGTTAGTCAGAATGTTGCCGTTTAGATCAACCGAAGGCGTCGTAGAAAATGCATTGCCATTCCGCCGGCTTGTTCCACCGTTCGCTCCTGTTGCACCTTCTGTCAGATATCGGAAGATTCCTTGCCGCGCCGGCTCTGTGAGGACGTTGGAAACGACGCTTAGTTTCTCGACATAGCGCTGTTCGTCGATGAGGACGAAAAAGAAGGCTTTATTCTTTACGATCGGTCCCCCGAGGCGGCCGCCAAACTGATTTCTGTTACTAAACGTTTTGTCGGCGCCAACGAGATTTTGAAACCAGCCTTGCGATGCCAGTGCAGAGTTCCTGTTGGAATAAAACAGCGCGCCATGAAAATCGTTCCCTCCGGAACGTGTTTGCATCTTGACCTGGCCGGAACCACGTCCGGCTGCCGCATCGATGCTGTTCACAATGACTTGAACTTCTTCCACCAGGTCTGGGCTCGTAAACACGGCCGAGTACGCGCCATTCCAGTCGTTGTACCGGCCGTCCATTGTCGGCAAGCCGTCGCGTGTGGTGTTCATTTGACTCATGCGGGCGCCGGCGAAGTTATCGCCGACCGCGCTGGAAGCCGCTGTTCTAACCAGGTCGAGCACATTCCTACTCGCCAGTGGCAGGCTCCGCACCTGAACATCAGGCAGTACATCACCAACGGAATTAGATGTTGTCGCGAGCGCGGTGTTCGCCTCCGCCACCACTTCTACGGCTTGCGTGACGGAGCCGACTTGCAGGGAAAAATTTAAGCGGACTTGCTGACCTTGACTGAGTTGGACGTTGTTATACGTAGAGGTTTGAAATCCGGATAGGGCAGCGGAGACTGTGTAGACGCCAGGTTGTAAGCTGGGAAATTCGTAATTCCCGGCTTCGTTAGAAAGCCTCGTTGCCGCAATACCGGTGTTGATATTTTTAGCTGTGACTTCGACTCCCGGGATCAATGCACCGCTGGCATCAGAAACGGTTCCACCGACTGTCGCGTTGACTTGAGCAAAAACATTGGTCGAAATACCCACAAACAGCATCAACAGAGCTGTGTAAACAATTGCAAAGCGTTTCATCATCTCCTCCTCCAGGCTGACGCGCCACTACGGAACAATCCTGCTCGTGCGAGGCGGGGCGCCGTCAGCACCGACCACCGTTTCTTGATTTCTGTTATTGTCTTGGCAAACGTATTCGAACATTTCGGCGCCGGCATTCCAGCGCAGAAAGAATCCGCCGGACCACCTGGCTGTGTATGCGCCGGGGTCGTCGACAGTGACTTCGTACTTCAACGTGTTGGAATCCGTGCGAGTGAACTGCTCGATGAGATGCAAGCGGTCGGTATGCGGCATGCCTTCAGCCTCGATCCATGATCTTTCGTTAAAGCCGACAGTATCGACGACGAGTGTGTCTCCCTCCCAGTGACCTACGGAGTGTCCGTAATAGCCCGGAATAAGATCGTCCCCTGTGGGGTGAGGTCGCCCATCCATGTAAATCGTGCGATAGCTCTGAGGACCGCCGATATCGAAGATCATCATTCGTTGAATTTCGGGCATATCGACAAACTCAAAACCGTAGGCGGTTCCGATTTGTCTCGGGCCCGGCGATGGTTTGCAGCGTGCGTGTGGTGCGTCCCGTTCGTTGTTCGCTTGACGCTCCTCATACAGAGCTCTCGCCCAAGGTTGGAACGGCACGTCCGGCAGTTTCAGATTTGTCGGCAGCCCTCCGGGACCGGCGGCGATTATGCTGTTTGGGTTCGACGCCAGTTGACCGCGACCCTGCCGTATCCAATGACCCTTCTCACCGGGAATGGGCCCGAGATTTACCTTACCGTCCGGCCAGCGTGGGGTCGGCCCTGCGGGTTGTCTCTGTCGTGCGTTCTGGCTCCAGGATATGGGAGTCAGAAATAGCGAAAACAAAGCCTGGGCCAAAAACAATTTTGCAAATATCGACTTGAAACGCATTGCAGTCATTTGTCTCCGCATGTCTAAGGTCGGTTGTCCTGACAGTAGTACTCGGGCGGGTCCTGGCCGGCGATCCACCGGAGCGTCCACGTGCTGGCCCATGGCCTGGTGTATGCGCCTGGATCGTCCACAGTCACTTCGTATTTCAAGGTGTTGAAGTCCGAGCGCGTGATTCGCTCTGTCAAATGCAGTTGCTCTGTGTGCGGGAGGCCTCCGTTGGACAACCAGAACTTTTCGTTGAAGCCCTTCGTGTCGACGACCAGAGTGTCGCCTTCCCACTTGGCCACGGATCGCCCGTAATAAAGAGGGTTATCGTCGTCTCCCCCCCGCTGACCTCGTTGCACTCGTCCATCTGTGTAGATCAGATGCCAATTGCGGTTCGCCCCACCCATCAACACAAAAATCCGATCGCGCCGTTGGTCTTCCATGAACTGAAGACCGTAACGAGTCTGGTACAGGCGTGGGCCGCCCGGTGGCAGGCAAGACACGTACATTGGATCGTCTTTTAGATTTGTGCGTTGCCTATAGAGGTACAAATCGCGCGCCCAGGTTTGAAACGGTGCGACCTTTGGGGCATCTGCTATGTTTTTGAGAAGGCCGTAGGCGTCGAACTGAATGTTGTTGCCGGCTTCAGAAAGGCTCGACGCCGACGGACTCGACCAATAGCCCGGCTGTCCGGGGAGGGCACTCAGTCTTGGATGTCCATCCGGCCATCGCGGCGTTTCCGCCTGTTTCGTATTTTGCGTCGGTTGCGTTTCCGCCGGAGGGGTGAATAGCTTCTTTCCGGTAGTTCCAAGCACGACCGAATTCGCCCATGCCTGCTTGCTTCCGTCTCGGGCAGGATTGCCTTCCACGGTGATTTCATCGCCGGGTTTAACAGTATGAGAACTCCAACCTCCCCGGCGAAGATCGACTGGGCTTTCCAACTCCACAGCCCAACTTGTTACCGTGGTGCCTCTGTCCTTTACGTTTATGAATACGTGTGCGTGAGGGTTGGCCCAATCAACACTTGTGACAACTCCACGTAACGTAACGCTGCGGTTTGTGTCGAATTTTGCGGAAATTGGATGATGAGCAAAACCGGTCGACACAGCGAGAACGCACAGCATCGCTGCTATCAGTGAACCTCTCAAGTCTTCCTCCCGAGGTGAATGACGGCCGGAACCTATTGCACGACTTGGGCCTTGTCAACAGGCTGAGACAAATTGGTCCAAATCCCGAGACGGCACATTCAGCAAATTAGCTGTATTATTCGTCCTATTTTAGGCGCCGTCTATGAGGGTGTGAACGAATAGTTGGGATAAGCGATAATCCCCTCCTCACGGAGGAGGGGATTATTCGCTTGATTCACACACTTCACGTAGGAAACTACGGAGACTCCATGATCGGTCGTTGCGGTTCTGCCATTCTCGTCAGCATTGCGTTCATGACTATTGGTTCCGGATGTCAAAAGGAACTCGGTCAACAGGCGAAACCTCCGGTCATTCGTATTGCGCAAACCCAGGATCGTTTACTGAACCCCCTGACCGAGGAGATAAAGAAGACGCTTCGGGAGCATTATCCGGCGGAGGTCGTTACGGTGACTCCACGGTCCCTCACGAACAATGCGCGCTCAATTGAAGATCGTGAGGTGGAATTAGCGGTAATCCCTGCTAACGTCGCGTATTTGGCGTACACACAAGGGTGGGATGACCTACACCAGGCGCACAAGAAGCTGCGTGGAGTGGCGGTGCTCGACACGATCGCGTTGCATTTGATCGCGAGGGAGAACAGCAATATTTCGAAACTCGCCGACATCCGCGGGAAACGTGTGGCGATGGGACGCAAGGGTTCGACGACAGCTGTAACAGCAGAAATGATTCTCGAGAGTCTTCATTTGACACCTGAGGATGTGCATGCCGAGTGGGTTTCGGGTGACATCGCCATAGAGGAGTTGCGCTCGGGAAAGTTGGATGCTGTGTTCAACCGGGGCAATGACCAGGAATTTGCGGTTGAAGAGGTGATGCAAAAGCTACTGCGCGTGAAAGGAGTCCGGTTCATTCCTATTTTGAGGAGTGAAACAGAAGACATCCGATCCACGCATCCATTCCTGCGGCCAATCTCGGTCCCTGCGGGCATGTACGGGCATCACAGTGAAGTTGAAACGATCGGCGTGGATAGCCTGATGGTTTGCAGGGATGATCTCCCTGAAGAGTTGGTGTATTGGATAACCCGCACGCTGGTTGAATTGCGTCCGTCTGTCGCCCGTTCAACGCATGTTGATCCCGAACGAGTACACGCTACACCGATTCCGTTGCACTCCGGCGCAGCAAGGTATTACCGCGAAAGGGAATTGTTTCATTGATGGGATGGATTTCATCGGGCGATCGGCCTCTCCGCCAATATTATCTGCCGACGGTTGCTTCCGTATTAATTGCCACCTGCGTTCTTCTCCTGTGGTTTGCGTATCGGGTTACTAACGGCTGGGAACGAAGCATGAGCCTGCTGATGGAACAGCGTGCTTCGGAGGCGATGACTCTGATGATTATGGCTTTCAGCCGCGACATGCGCGGCGTACAGAGCCAGATATTGCCTCAGTTGGAGTCCTTTGACATCCATTCTGCCAGAAATGCGCTGGCGAATGAGATCGCAATGGCGTTCTCACGCTTTCCGTATCCGGAATCATTTTTCAGTTGGACGGCGGACGGAACGGCCGACGGGATTTCATACGTCTTCAATCGTACCGATCGAGTACCGCCATGGTATGAAAGGGATGTCGAGGGAGCGAGATTTCCTGTGACCATTCTGAAGAACCCTCGTGAGATCCGCCCGTTGATTCATGTCATTCGCAGTAGATCTTCGCAATTGACCCCCTTCGCGGTCTTCGAAACAGCGATCGGTGACAAGAATTACCAAGTGGTGGCGCGACTGCGCTATGGCGGACCGTCCGACACATCCCTGCAGAGCATGATCGGCTTTACAGTGAACATCGAGTGGGTGCGCGCCCATTACTTCTCTGAACTGACGTCGCAGCTTTCTCGCATACTTGCGAGCCAGACGAATACTTCCCTTACTGTACTCGATGAAAACGGCGGGGTGGTGAGTGCAACCGGTCCTCCGGGAATAATTCGGTCCGCCTCACAACATGCTGTGCATGAAGAGAGGTTCCCTCTACTATTCTTTGAGCCTTCATTCAAGGCAACCGCCCCGGACGGAGCCCTTCCCGAACGATATTGGACAGCCCGCGCAGAGGCAATCGTCGACGATTCAATGCTGCCGGCTTTCGGCGGAGCTCGTCGGATGTTTTTGTTGATCGCTGTTGCGACGGTGGTTGCGGGTATTGCTCTCGTATTGACCATCCGAGCTTTGCGCGCGGCAGCTCTTCTGGCTACGATGAAATCCGAATTTGTCTCTGCGGTCACGCACGAATTGAAGACACCCCTCTCGAGCATCCAATTGGCTTGTGAAACCCTCGTCAAGGGACGAGTGCGTTCACAAGACGCTACGACCGAATACGCTCCGCTGCTCCTCAGCGCTGTCTCGCGGTTGAATCGAACGGTGGACAATCTGCTATCCACGGCGCGCGTTCACGATGTTCGAGCTTTTTATAATTTTGAGACGCTCGACCTGGTAACGGTATTGGAGCAGGTGCTGGACCGGTTTCAACCTCGGCTGAAAGAACAAGGTTTTGAGGTCGAAATGGATGTTCCTGCTTTTCTGCCGGCAGTTCGCGCAGACCGAACCGCAATCCTTCAGGTATTCGATAACCTTCTCGATAATGCAATCCGCTATTCGAACGGAACGCGGTATTTGAAAATCGCAGCTAATGCATCTTCTAAAGCCGTAGTTGTGCACATCACAGATCGTGGCTCAGGTATACCCGCGGAAGAACTGCCTCATGTCTTCGAGAAGTTTTTTCGCGGGCACGACGCGGCATCTGCCGGATCCGGCTTGGGGCTGGCGATCGCACAGCGGGTAGTTAAAGATCACCACGGGCAGATTCGCGTTCTCAGCGAAAATGGCGTCGGAACGACGGTAGAAGTGCGGTTGCGGAGCCTGGAAAATGAGGAGTCCGATAATGAAGCGGCGAATTTTAGTCGTTGAAGACGACGTGCTGCTGGCACGAGCACTCTGCGACAACCTGAGCTATGAAGGATTTGAGGTCGCATTGGCTAGCGAGGGGCACGCGGCTTTAAAAAAAATCGAATCGTATAAGCCGGATCTGATTCTCCTCGACATCATGTTGCCTGGACTGAACGGATTCGACATTTGTCGCCATCTGTCGCAGCAGTCGCGCCGTACGGCGGTGATTATTATTACCGCGCGGTCGCAGAAGGATGACAAGCTCCTGGGATTTCAGTTAGGCGCTGACGATTACGTGACTAAACCCTTCACCGTCGAGGAGCTATTCGCGCGGATTCACGCAGTGCTTCGGCGTGTCCATCCTGCGGCAGACATGCTGGTGCTTGGCCAGTTCAGCTTTGATTTCAAACACTATTCCGCAACGCGCGGGAAACAGGCGGCATCGTTCACTCAGCGCGAAATGGAAGTGCTGCACTATATGAGTGAACGTCCCGGCATGGTGATCACCAGAGAGGAACTCTTGCGGAAGGTTTGGGGCTACCAGCATGCTCCCTTGACCCGGTGTGTCGACCATTTGATCGCGCGCCTGCGTATTAAGATTGAGCCCGATCCGAGGCATCCCAAGTACATCCACACTGCGCATGGGGATGGGTATCGGCTGAACCCGGACCGGGAAATTTGAAATTTGAAATTGGACAATTCCTGCATTTGAAATTCGAAAACCGAAATTTCAGATTGGACCGGGCAATTCCTCGAGTCCAATTTCCAGTTTCGGATTTCTAATTTGAGATGCAGGATTTGTCCAATTTCAAATTTGTTCCCGGCCTCACTCTAACGAAGTTATGACTAACCAGGAATGGATCGATCGGTTCCTTCAATACCTCAGAATCGAAAAGGGTGTTGCCGACAATACGGTCCAGTCTTACAAACACGACCTGGCCATGTATCGTGAACACCTCGGCACTCTGGGTCTTTTGGAAGCGCAGCGGGTAGACGTATCGAAGTTCTTGAAATTCCTGTATGCCCGTCAGTTGAAACCTCGATCCGCTACGCGAGCATTCGCGGCCGTTCGCGGTCTTCACAAATTTTTGATTCTTGAGCGCGCAACCACAGAGAACCCGACGGCAAATGTGGACCAGCCACGTTGGTGGAAGCCATTACCAAACGTTCTCGCATTCGAGGAGGTGGA
>Ga0114129_10004397_pt1 | contig 19875 bp, 14 predicted proteins | sample RhiMetdeltSRZDD1_FD_80071 | JGI IMG/M metagenome (GOLD analysis project Ga0114129, IMG submission 80071) | Populus rhizosphere microbial communities from Tennessee, USA - Rhizosphere MetaG P. deltoides SRZDD1 (version 2) (version 2) | ecosystem: Host-associated > Plants > Roots > Rhizosphere >...
GTCACGGATGCACCTGTCGCTGAAGGTTGTCGATCTCCACGGCTTCGATCGTATCTGCTGGCGTAAAACCGAAGACCGCGCCGTAGAAGTACAACTCGGCTTCGAGGCTGCGCACGATCGTCGTGGCCTTGCGGAAGCCATGTTGCTCGCCGTCGAACGCGATGTAGGCAACCGGAAGCCCTTTCGCCCGCATCGCATTGGCCATCATCTCGGACTGATTGGGCGGCACGACTTTGTCCTCGAGACCCTGAAACAGAATGAGCGCGCACGCGAGGCGGTCGACGAAATGAATCGGCGATCGCGCAACGTACACCTCTCGCGCTGCTGGATACGGACCGATCAGCGTATCGAGATATCGTGATTCGAACTTGTGCGTGTCGCGCGCGAGCACTTCGACGTCGCTAATCCCGTAGTAGCTGGCGCCCGCCTTGAATGCACCGGGATGGAACGTCAATGCGGCCAGAGTGGTGTAGCCGCCCGCGCTTCCGCCCCTGATGATCAGTCGGTCTGGATCCGTTTTGCGCTGCGCCACCAGATGACGTGCGGCGTGCACCATGTCTGCGACGTCGGCAATGCCCCATTGACCGTTGAGACGCTCGCGGTACGGACGTCCGTACCCGGAGCTTCCCGCGTAGTTCACGTCCACGACGGCAAAGCCGCGCGTCGTCCAGTACTGGACTCTCAAATCAAGAGTCGCGTTGGTGGCGGTCGTGGGACCGCCATGACTGATGGCGATGAGCGGTGGACGTTCGTCGTGGATGCCGGCGTGCGACGCAGAACGCGGCGGGTAATAGAACGCGTGCGCAGTGAGTCCATCGCCGTCAGCGAATTCGATGGCTTCGGGGACCGAGATGTTCGCCGCCTCGAGATCGAGAGTGGACGACACTTGCAGCGTTTCTCGATCACCGGTCGAGAGGTCGATCCGGAGAATCGCGTCGGGCGTCGTCGCCGAGGCCGCCACGACGACCGCATGATCCGAGGTCGTCGTCAGCCAGTCGTGAGGCTCGAGTCCATCGGCGAGCCTCGACATGAGGCCCGTGCTCGTATCGACGAGCCCGAGGTACCAGTGCCCACCCCTCGTGTACGAGACGACGATGCGAGAGGGACCCGCAAACGCCCACGTGGTAGAGCCGAAGACCCACTGCGGCCTGCCGAATTCAGCTTGGTCCGGCGGGTTCGTGATTACTGGATGCACTTCGGAACGATGCAGGCCCGCCTCCGCCTCACGGCTCCGGCGAGGCAGGCGATAGATCGTCCACCAACCGTCCCTGTCGCTGACGAAGTACAACGCGCCGTCGGGAGACCACCCTGGTTGATAGATGGATTCGGCCGCGCCCCCGGCCACGCACGTGGCACCGGCCAACGTTGCTGAGTCGGTGATCTCCGCAACCCACAGCTCGGTACCGTCCCACGGCATCTGGGGATGCCGCCAGCACAGCCAGGCCACTTGCGATCCGTCTGGGCTCAGTCGTGGCGTTGAGTAGAAGTCGTAACCCGACGCGATCACCTCGCCTGCAGTCGGTGGACCATCGAGGGGAATGCTGACGAGCGTCGTCACCGGCTCGCGATCCGCGTGCGTGTGATCTTCGCGCACGCAGATCAGACGACGCCTGCGCGCATCGTAGGTCGCGTCCGCGTAAAACCAATCCCCAGGAGGCGTGACAGCGTAGGGCGGGCCCTGTTCTGCCCTTCGACTCTCGCTCAGGGCACCCCGAGCAACGTCGAGGGGTGTGGACCCTCCGGCACCTATTCGATAGATCCGTTGGTCCCCAAAGTTCGAGAAATAGATCTCGGCGCTCGAAACGAGATACGCCCCGCCGCCGTACTCGTGCACCCGCGTGCGAACGTTGAATCCCGGCGGCGTGAGGTCCGTGCGTCGACCGTCCGCGCTTCGCCGCACGAGCACGTTACGCCCGCCTTCACTCGGACGTCCCTCGAGCCAATAGATGTCGTCGCCATCAACGGCGACGGAGCCAAGCCGTAAGCCTTGGCTGGCGACGACTTGCGCGGTGATCGTTGACGGCCACGTTCCATAGGCCTTCTGCACGGCAGCAACTGTACCTGGTTGTGGATAGAATCTGCGACACGAGGGCACGGAGGTAACAGAGGTCACGGCCACGGAGGGAATGGAGGCCACTTCCTCTGTGTCCCACGTGAGGCATGAACCCATGAAGAAACTGCTGTGGACGGTGCTCATCGTGTTCGGCGCGTCACTCCTCAGCGCCCAAGACAACCCGTCTCGTGCCGTCGAGTGGCCGAACTACGGCGGTGATCCCGGCGGCATGAGGCATTCGACATTGACGGATATCAACGCCGGAAACGTCCAACGACTTCAGCCCGCATGGCAATGGAAGCACTGGGAGGTTCCGCTCAAGGAGTACGACACGGTGCCGGGTCAATTCGAAGCGACACCGCTCATGATCGACGGCACGCTCTATGTCACGACGCCGTACAACAGCATCGCTGCGCTTGATGCGGAGTCGGGCAAGGAACGCTGGCGATTCGACGGCGCCGCATACGAGTTGGGCCAGGTGCTCTCGGGCAGCGGATGGAAACTGCGCGGCACTGCCGTGTGGCGCGACAATGGCCGGCTGCGACTGTTCTTGAACAGCCGGCATCGCCTGTTCGCGCTCGATGCACAGACTGGAAAGCCGGTGGCCTCGTTCGGCAATAACGGCCAGGTGTCGCTGACCGACGGGCTCGCGCGCATCTCCGACATCAGGCACGCCACGCAAAGCTCGCCTCCCGTCGTCTACGGCGATCTCGTCATCGTCGGCAGCCAGGTTCCAGATCGTGTGCAGCTTCCGGATCCCATGGGGTACGTGCAGGCGTTCAATGCTCGCACCGGCAAGCGCATGTGGACGTTCTCGGTGATTCCGATGTCGCCAAAGGATCCCGGGGCGGAGACATGGGAAAACGAATCGTGGCGCCGAAACGGACATGCCAACGTGTGGGCACCGATGGCGCTCGACGAAAAGCGCGGCCTGCTCTATTTGCCGACGTCGACACCGACGAGCGACTACTACGGCGGACAGCGGCCCGGCGCGAATCTGTTCGCCGAATCGCTCGTCTGTCTCGACGCAGCCACCGGCAAGATCAAGTGGCATTTCCAGACCGTGCATCATGGGCTCTGGGACTGGGACATCCCCACCCAACCCACTCTCGTCACCATCACCGTGAATGGCAAGCCGATCGACGCCGTCGCGCAGGTGACGAAACGCGGTGACACCTTCGTGTTCGATCGCGTCACTGGCACGCCTGTCTGGCCGATCGTCGAGCGACCGGTGCCGACAGACAGCGACGTCCCTGGCGAGAAGCCCTTCGCCACGCAGCCCTTCCCGACCAGGCCAAGGCCGTTCGTCGATCAAGGAGTCACGCTCGACGATGCGAACAACCTGACGCCGGAGATCAAGAGGCTGGCACAAGAACAGATGCAGAAATTCCGCATCGGGCCGATGTTCACGCCGCCTTCGCTGAAGGGAACGCTGCAGAGGCCGAGTCAGGGCGGCGGCGCCAACTGGGGTGGCGCCGCATTCGATCCAGGGACGGGGTACCTGATCGTGCGCGCGAACAACGTAATCGGCGTGAACCGCGTCGCCAAGAACGACGGATCGAATCCGCTCGTTGGCGTGGAGTACTCGAACGTGTTTGCCGGCGGTGGCGAAACCGCAACCCTGCCTGGAGGCTTGCCGCTCATCTCACCTCCCTATGCGATTCTGGCGGCGATCGATCTGAATCGCGGCGAGATCGTCTGGAAAGTACCGCTCGGAGAGGGCAGCGCGGCGATTCGGAACCATCCGCTCCTCAAGGGCGTGGCACTCCCCGATCGGCTCGGGTCCTCGACGAACATGGGCGGCGCGATGGTGACCAGGAGCGGCCTCATCTTCGTCGGCGGAGGCGACGGCTACATCTATGCCTTTGAGACGAAGACGGGCAAGGAGCTCTGGCGCGAGAAGATTCCCTATACAACATCGGCCAACCCGATGACGTACCGCACCGCGTCAGGCAAACAGTTCGTGGTGATGGCCACGGGGACAGGCGCCGACAACGCGCTGGTCGCGTTTTCGGTGGCGAGTAATTAGAGCAACGTACGTAGTGTCCGGCTCTAGAAGCCGGACCTACAGAGAATCACATAGTCTGGAACGAGCGCGAACTTAGTCCAGCGATAGCGGGACAGAGGCGTGCCTCCTCCCTAATCCCGAGCCAATCCCTGTGCTCGAGCGGGCGTTTTTCTTGCACCACCGTCGGGCTCATGCCTCGCCGTGTGTCCCGCTCAGCGACCTTCCTTATAGCCGTCCTGTTACCGCTTGGCGCTGCTGCGCAGTCAGGTTCACGCGATCTGGCGTCGCTCGTGGAAACCGGCAGCAAGGCACTCGAGGCGGGTCAATTCGGCGACGCGCTCGATGCGTTCACGCAGGCGTCGGCACTCGCTCCTCGCGATCCCAGTCTTTGCTTCGGTGTGGGTGTGTCGGCGTTCATGCTCGGGCACAACGACGACGCGCAGGACTGGTTCGAGCGAGCGCTCAAGTTGAACCCGCGCTACCTGTCTGCGTCGGAATGGCTGGGAGAATTGCACTACCGGGCGGGACGCTTGAAGGATGCGATCGAGACGTACGAAAGTGCGCTCGAGCGGTCACCGGGCACAGCCAAACTCGAGTCGCGGCTGGCTGACTGGCGTAAAGAGTCTCAGCTCCACGATCGCCTGTACGAGTCGCGCGGCGCGCACTTTTCAGTCTTGTTCGAAGGGCCGGCCGACGAGTCGCTCGCGAGCCGCACCGTCGAACGACTGGAACAGGCCTATTGGCGGATCGGTCAAGTGCTCACGGCGTATCCCACCAAGCCGATCACCGTCGTGCTCTACACGAAGGAGCAGTTTCGCGACATCACCCGCCTCCCTGGTTGGATCGCGGGCGCATACGATGGCCGTATTCATGTGCCGATGCGTGGGGCCCTTGGTCAAACCGAGGAGCTCGACCGCGTGCTCGGTCATGAGTTCGTGCACGCTGTTGTCGCCATGCTCGGCGGCCGCAACGTTCCCGTCTGGCTGAACGAGGGCCTGGCGACGTACCTCGAACCGGGAGGCAGCGAGGAGGCTGAAGCCGAGCTCGCTCATGCGGCCGCGCGGCCACCACTGCGTCAGCTCCACGGCAGCTTCATGCGCCTGTCCGCAGACGACGCTCGCGTCGCGTATGCGCTCGGCACGCACGCGGTCCGGCGCATGATCGAGTTGCGGAGTCCATCAGCCGTCGTCACACTGCTGCAGCAACTCGGACAGGGCGCCACGTTCGCGACCGTATTCCATCAGCAGATCGGCATGCCGTACGACGACTTCCAGACGATGATCGCTCGAGACTAACTCACCGAGTCGGTTTCGGGAGTTGGAGGTTGGGACGTGCGTGTTTTGGATACGATTAGCACGTGCTCCATCAGCTCCTCGGCTCGAGCAACGCCATCGCGGCCGTTCGCGTCGAGCTGACGCGTCTGCTCGCGCGTCCAGCGGTGACGCCGAAGCGTCTGCCCCCCGTGCTGATTCAGGGCGAGACGGGCACCGGCAAAGGTCTTGTCGCACACCTGATCCACGAGATGGGCCCGCGGGCAGACGCGGCGTTTGTCGACGTCAATTGCGCGGCCATCCCGGACACGCTCCTCGAAGCCGAGCTCTTTGGATACGAGCGCGGTGCGTTCACCGACGCCCGTCAGGCGAAGGCGGGGCTGCTTCAGGTCGCACATCGCGGCACGATCTTCCTCGACGAGATCGGCCTGATGCCGGAAGGCCTGCAGGCGAAGTTGCTGAAGGCGCTCGAGGATCGATCGGTCAGGCGTCTCGGGAGCACGCGCGCCGAGCCAGCCGATGCGTGGGTGCTGGCGGCGACGAGCGAGAACCTGTCCGAGGCGATTGCCGTTCGCCGCTTTCGCGAGGATCTCTATCACCGCCTCGCGGTCGTTATCGTGCAGCTGCCGCCGCTTCGCGAGCGAGGCGACGACGTCCTCCTTCTCGCGCGCCATTACTTGAACAAGGCATGCGGCGAGTACGGCCTGCCTTCAAAGGATTTGACGGCGGACGCGGAGCTCGCCCTTCTGGCGTATCCGTGGCCCGGCAACGTACGCGAGGTTGCCAACGTGATGGAGCGCGTCGCGCTGCTCGCGGACGGGAGTCAAGTAACGGCGACCGCGCTGCGCCTGCCGCACGCTCCGCGGACGATCGGCCCCGCGGTGCGCTCCGGTGGAAGCGTCGACGACCAGATGGCGGCGCTCGAACGCGTCCGCATCGAAGAGGCCCTGCGCATCGAAGGCTGGAACATCTCGCGCGCGGCTGCTCGGCTCGGGTTGCCGCGGAACACGCTGCGGTATCGCATCGAGCGACACGGTCTTGCCGAAGCGGACGACAGCTCGAAGCGTCGCCGCAAACTCGACACGGCGCCCGCGAGCGCCCCTTCGTCAGGGGTCCAGTGGCAACGCACGCGAGTCACGCTCCTGCACGCACAAGTGCTGGAAACCGATCCGCCAGTCGCAGAGCACGAGCGTGAACGCGCGCTCGAGCAGCTCGGCGCGAAAGCCAGCGGCTTCGGCGGGCGGATTCTCGACCTCGGGCCGTCCTCGGTGAGGGTGGCATTCGGTCTCGACGCGTCCGAAGACGCGGCGCATCACGCGGCTCACGCGGCTCTGGCGATGCAGCGCCTCGTGAGCGGGGCATCGATCTCCCGACCGCTGCCCGTGCGAATCGCCCTTCACACCGACGAACTGCTCGTCGGACGTCTCGACGATCGGATCGAGCTCGATGCGGACGCGCGGCGCACGGCGCAGGGCGTGCTCGAGGATCTGCAGCGCGAGACGGTGGAAGGCATTCTCGCCTCTCCGGCAACGAAAGCGCTGATTGAGCGCCGATTCGATGTCGAGCCCACTCCCCTGTCGGCAGGCGACCAGCCATCCTGGCGCGTGATGGGACTGGTGGAGACGGATCGCCACTCGACTCCATTCGTCTCGCGCGATCGTGAGATCGCGATGCTCGATGATCTCCTGGCCCAGGTTGAAGAGGGACGTGGTCACGCCGTGCTGCTCGCGGGCGATCCGGGGATGGGCAAGTCGCGCCTGCTGCACGAGTTTCGCCGCCGAACCAAGGGTCGGGCGTCCTGGATGCAGGGCTCGGCGGTCTCCTTTGGCAAGACGCTTCCCTTTCATCCGCTCATCGATCTGCTGAAGAACGCGTTCTCGATCCAGGCCGACGATTCCGATCCGGTCGTCGTCGAGCGAATCACGTACGCCACTGCAGGCTTCAGCGAGGCGTTTCGGCCATCGGTGCAATTCCTTCGGGCGTTGCTGTCTGTGGAATCCGGCAGCACCGCGATCACCCCGCTCGATCCCAAGCTCCGTCGCGCCGGGATTTTCGACGCGGTCCGCCAGTTGTTTCTCGAAACGGCCGCGGCTCGCCCACTCGTCGTCGTGCTCGAGGATCTCCACTGGATGGACCCGGCGACCGGTGAGTTCCTCGCGATGATGATCGAGAGCCTGGTCTCGGGCCGGATTCTCCTGTGCGTGACACACCGGACGGGCTACGCGTTGCCGGTCGCGCCAGGCGTCTTCGACGCTCAGCTCGTGCTCTCGAGGGTGTCGCAGGCCGGCACAGAGACGATCGGCCGGTCGCTGCTTGGCGCATCCGCTCTCTCGGCCGAGTTGCAGCGACTGGTGGAGGTCAAGACGGAGGGCAACCCGTTCTTCGTCGAGGAAGTGCTTCGATCGCTCGACGAGCGCGGTCTTCTCGTTCGGCACGGCGACGCCATCGGGTTGCCCGGACCGACCGGGAAGATTGAGATTCCGAACCGCGTGCACGATGTCATCCTCGGGCGTCTCGATCGGCTCGATCCAGCGGCGCGCGAGGTGCTGCACGTGGCTGCCGTCATCGGGCGTGAGTTTCCGCGCCGTGTGCTCGAGCGTGTGCTGCCCGACGCGCACGCGACGATCGAGGACCGCCTTCAACAACTACGGGCTGCCGACCTGATTCACAACGCGCGCGTCTGGCCTGACGTGATCTACGTCTTCAAGCATGCCCTCACGCACGAGGTGGCGTACGACGCGCAAGGAGAATCACCGCGCAGCGCGCAGCACGCACGCATCGGCGACGCCATCGAAGTCGTGTACGCCGATCGACTGTCGGAGCATTTCGGCGTCCTCGCGCATCATTTCACCAGGGCACAGCGATGGGACAAGGCGCTCGAGTACTTACTCGCCGCCGCGCAACAAGCGGAGCGGACGTTCGCCACGCGCGAGGCGCTCGGGTTGTACGACGAGGCACGTCGCGCCGCGGAACATCTCGCGGGAGGTGTTGGCGATCCGATCACGCTCATCGGGATTCACGAAGCGAAGGCGCGACTCTACTTCGTCACCAGCGATTTCGAGCGCTCGGCTCAAGAAGGCGAACGGATCCTGCCCCTTGCGCGACTGATCGGCAATCGCGCCAAGGAGGCCGAGGCACACGTCACGATTGCCTGGGCATCCACGTGGGGCCGTAATCTGGAGGCCGCCATTCGCTCCGCGCGCGAGGCCCTCGCGGTGGCCGAACCGGCTCATGCCCTTGCCGCGCAGGGGCGGGCACACTTCACCATCGGGTTCGTCCGCGGCGTCACGGGCGTCCTCGACGAGAGCGGTGCATCGCTCGAGACCGCAGTGCAGATGAGCACCGCGGCCGGCGACGCGGTCAATCGATCGCTGTCGCTCGCTGCCGCGGGACTGCTTCGGAATTGGGCCGGCGAGTACAGCGAAGCCGCGCGTCTTCAGCACGACAGCGAATCATTGGCACGCGAGTGCGGCGTGCTCTTTCCGCTGCTGTTCAGTTGTTTCTTACGCGGCCTGACACTGACCGGGAAGGGCGATTACGACGAGGCGTTCGCCTCGTTCACCGAAGGCCTCTCGCTCGCGCAGCGTGTCGGTGATGAGGCCATTCATCATCGACTGCTCAACTGCCTCGGATGGTTGTACGCCGACCTCGGGGACCTCGACCACGCGGAGGAACTCAACGCCATCAGCGCGCAGATCGGGCGTCGCCGCCGCGATCCAGGCACCCAGCCAAACGCGGAACTGAATCTCGGCGACATCTTTCGAGCCCGTGGCGACCTGGTCGGCGCACAAGAGCAGTACGACAGCGTGTTCAAGTACTGGAGAAACCCGTCCACCAGTCAGTGGATGAAGTATCGATACTCGATCCGGATGTTTGCGAGCATGGGCGAGCTCGCGCTGGCCCGCAACGACCTCAGTGTTGCGCGATCACACGCTGCGGAGTGTCTCGAGCTGGCGACGCGAACCGGCTCGCGCAAGAACCTGGTCAAGGCGCACCGCCTCGGCGGCCAGATCGCCTGCGCCGAACGCGACTGGGATCACGCTGAAGATCATTTCCGAGCTTCGCGCGAGCTCGCCACCTCGTTGGGAAACCCACCGCAGCTGTGGAAAGCCGAGCTCGCGTTCGGCGACTTTCTGCGAAACGCGGGACGCGTGGATGAATCGCGGCAGGCCTACGCTCGGTCGTTCGCGATTATGCAGCAGGCGCGAAGCGGTCTCCGTCACGACAAGCTCCGAGACGCCTTCGAGAAGAACCCGGACATGCGAACCGTTCGGGACCTGCTCGCGCATGCGTGATCTGGGCCACCTGCCGCCTTCAGGCGGCCTTTCGCCACGTCCGGTACCGAGGCGGGACCCTCCCCGCCTCGGCCCCCCGGCTACGACAGGATGAGCGACTGTCGAGTAGCCGTCGTTCTCACGACGAACAGGATCGTTGCCGTCCCGACAATCCCCACCGAGAGCGCGAGCAGTTCCGCTATGGTGCTGACGGCAGCCAACGCGCGCATGCTGATCGCCAGTCCTGCCCACATCGAGATCAGCGCAAGCGCTTTGCTCTTGAGTGGCATGCCCCTCGTCTCCTTGAACCGGCGAAGCGATGGTCCCAGCCACCGGTGCGTTCCAGCCAGCGCTCGAGTGTGGGCGAGCTGTGCGCGAACAGATACGAGGCAGCGATCACGAACACCGTCGTCGGCATCCCCGGCACGAATACGCCGATGATCCCGAGCGCAACCGAGAGCACGCCGAGCGTGGCATAGAGCACGCGGCGAATCGATCCTCGTCTCGTGATGATGGTCATGGCGCCCTCCACAGTGATACCGAACTCGCTGTCACGCGCGAGCGCGCACGGTCTCGACGGCATCCGCAGGCCGCCTCGGGATGGGCACAATCATCGGCACGCGCCGCTTGTATTCGGCGTACTCGGGATGCGCCGCGATCAGATCGTGTTCTTCCAATTGAATGGCGACCAGGATGTACGCGGTCGTCATCACCGCGAACAGCAGGTGCGTCACGGTCATCGTTGGCGTCGCCCAGAACGCGAAGAACCATCCCACATAGAGGGGATGCCGCACCAACCGATAGGGCCCCGGCGTGACGAAATCGAGCGGTCGATACTCGCGACCGCGCAAGTGCATCCACACTTGTCGGAGTCCGAACAGGTCGAAGTGGTTGATGAGGAACGTGGTGACGAGCACCAGCAGAAATCCGAACGCGAAGAGCGCGTACGCGATCGCGCGGCCCGTCGCATTCTGAATGTCCCACACGACGCCGCCAAGTGGGCTCCACTGCCAAAAGAGCAGGATGAGCGCCAGGCTGCTCGCGAGTACGTACGTGCTGCGCTCGGCTGCCTTGGGAACGACTCGAGTCAGGACGCGTTTGAACCCGGGACGCGCCATCACGCTGTGTTGGACAGCGAAGAGGCTCAACAACCCAAGATTGATCAACAGCGCCGTTCCGAGCGGCGCGGTCGCGGGCGAATCCAGCGACTTCGGCACGAACAGATTGCCGACGAAGCCTGCCGCATAGAGATAGGTCACGAAGAACACGCCGTAGGACACCAGCCCGTACCCGAATACCAGGAGTCTGCTCATCACATCCCTCCAATCGACCGGCACCCATGGCAACGGCCATGCCCGGGAATTGGAGTACCTAACGTGTGGCGTGTCAGGAAGATGCGCGGACGAAGGCCGACGACGCGCATGCCCAACTGCCGAATTTTGGGCAGTTCGACAGGTGCGACCGAGTAGCCGGCGAGAACCTGATCGATGGTAGGTTAGCGGGCACCGAGAGAATCAGGACGTTCTCGACAGGGAACCGAGGAGGCACGCGTGATCAGAATTCCGGCTCTGACAGCCCTCGTGTTGTTGCTCGCAATCCCCATTGCGCGCGGCCAGGGCTCTCAAACGGCCAACGAGGCGCTTTGGGAGGCCGCTCGCGCAGGGGATACCGCGCGCATCACGGCCGCACTGGCGCAGGGCGCCGACATCAATGCCAAGGCGCGATACGACGTCACGGCGATCTTCTTCGCCGCGAGCAGCGGCCGGCTCGAGGCCGTGAAACTCCTCGTTTCACGCGGCGCCGACGTCAACGCGCAAGACAGCTTCTACCGCGCGCGACCCGCCGACATGGCTGGCGCGAACGGTCACGTCGAGGTGATTCTCTTTCTGCTGCAGAACGGCGCGGAGGCCGATGGTGTGCTGACGAGCGCGGTCCAGGGAAACCAGGAAGCGCTGGTCAAAGCGGCCGTGGCGGGCAAGGTCACTCGACAAGGCCTGACGGCAGCCCTCGGCCTCGCTGGCACCATGAAACGTGACGCGCTGGTGCCGCTGATCAAGGCCGCGCTCGACAAGCTCCCACCAGAAGCCGCCGCGGCCACGTTCAAGGTCGATCCGGCAACGCTTCCGAAGTACGTGGGCAACTACCGCGACGCGGGCAGCGGCATGACGATGGCCGTCACCGTGCAAGACGCGACACTGATGTTGCAGGTCCAAGGACAGCCTCAAGTGCGACTGGTGCCATCGGCCGAGAACGTCTTCCGCGTCGTCGAGGTGAACGCCACGCTCACGTTCAACGAGCGAGCAGGACTCGTCGAATCGGTCGGTCTCGTACAGGGGCCTGCGAACCTGACGCTCACACGCGTGACCGCAGACGCCGCTGCGGCGGCAGCGGCTGCATCAGCAGCCCCGGCGCCGGCTGCCGCGGCACCGACCGCGATCACGCGACCCACAGGATCACGTAACTGGCCCTCGTTCCGGGGAGACGGCGCCTCAGGGAATGGCGACGGCCAACGCGCCGTGACCGAGTGGGATGTGGCGACGGGCAAGAACATCAAGTGGAAGACCGACATTCCAGGCGTCGCGAATTCGAGCCCGATTGTGTGGGGCAATCGTGTATTCGCCACGACGGCGATCAGCAAAGCTGGTGACAACAGCTTCAGGACCGGACTCTACGGTGACGTGAAGCCGGTCGAGGACCTTTCGCCGCACGAGTGGAAGATCTACAGCCTCGACAAGGCCACCGGAAAGATCGTGTGGGAGCGAACGGTGGCCACCGGTGCACCGAAGACCAAGCGCCACACCAAGAGCAGTCAGGCGAGCTCCACGCCGGTCACCGATGGCAAGCGCGTGGTCGCCGTGTTCGGATCGGCCGGCGTGCTCGTCGCCTGGGACTACAACGGCAAGGAGCTGTGGCGCGTCGACCTCGGGGTGCTCGACAGCGGATGGTTCTTCGATCCGGCGTTTCAGTGGGGCCACTCGAGCTCGCCGATCATCTATCGCAACTCGGTGATCCTCCAGGCCGATGTGCAGAAAGGCTCGTACATCGCGGCGTGGGATCTCTCAACGGGCAAACAGCTCTGGAAAACCGCACGCACCGACGAGATCTCGACGTGGGGTACGCCGGCGATCGCGCGAACGGCTGACGGTCGCGAGGAGCTCGTGACAAACGGCACGAAGGTCCGCGGCTACGATCCGGCGACGGGCAAGCTGCTGTGGACGCTGGGGCCCAATTCAGAAATCACGATCGGCTCTCCAGTCGCCAGCAACGGCCTCGTCTACGTGACGGGCGGGTATCCCCCGGTGCGGCCTATTTACGCGATCAAGCCTGGAGCAGAGGGTGACATCTCGCTGCAGAAGGGACAGGACTCGAACCAGGCCATCGCGTGGAGCAACATGACCGAGGGCACCTACATCCCCACGCCGCTCGTCTACGACGGATACCTGTTCACGCTCAACATCAACGGCATCGTCACGGCGTACAACCCGCAAACCGGGCAGCGCGCGTTTCGTGGCCGCGTCGGTGTGGGTGGTGCGTTCTCGGCGTCACCTGTTGGCGCAGACGGCCGCCTCTACATCGCCAGCGAAGACGGCGAGGTCTATGTGCTCTCGGCGACGCCTGGACTGATGCAGATCGCGAAGAACGACATGAAGGAAGTCATCATGGCGACGCCGGCGATCTCCGATGGCCTGATCGTCTTGAGAACGATGGGCCATCTCTACGGCGTCGGGCAGTAGTGAGAATCAGAAACTCAAAACTCAAAACTCAAAACTCAAACAATACTCGGAACGCAAAACTCGAAGAGAGGTCGCTTGCATCGGCCGTGTTCTGTTTTTGAGTTCCTTTGAGTTTTGAGTTTTGAGTTTTGAGTTACTCGATCACTTCGCTGCGACGTCTGCACGCCATCCGTGAATCACATTCAGTCGGGTTCGCGGCAGCTCCTGCTTTCGCTTCGCTACGAGGATCCGTTGGCCATCGGGCGACAACGCATATGACGGTCCGGGGCTGTCGTTGAAGTCGATTCGCACGATGAACCGCGGCGGCTTCCACTCGAACAGGGGTGCGAGACGCACTTCGGCACTGAACCAGCGGTTCCCGTTCCGGTAGAAAAGCTCGCTGCACTTCCGGCACCACTTTGGTTCGGAGCCGGTATCTGAAATCTTCTCGACGCGGTCGCCGGCAGGCAGCGGGCGGACGTTGATGCCGGAATCAGCGTAGGCCAGCCATCGTCCGTCTGCCGAGATGTCGTGGGTACTCCCAGTAAAACTCATGTACTGCGGCGGCGCAGCCGTCGCGCCGTCGCGCGGAATGGAGACAACACCGATGCGGTCCGCCGGAAACTCGTAGAACGAGAGGCGCTGTCCGTCCGGGCTCCACGTGCTCGGCGTGAGCCGCGTTTGGGACTCGGCGACGGTCACGGGAGGACGGTCGGAGTCCAACCGTTGGACCAGGATCCGATACGGCTTCTCCTCAGCAAAGCTCGTATACGCAAGCGCGTCGCCGTTGGGCGACCACTTGGGCCATCCGGCACTGTCGGTCGCTGGCAGACGACGGGACGCGTTGTGTTCGACGTCATAGATGAGGATGTAGTCCTTGTTGTCGCTGACATGGATCGCCAGGCGGCGACCGTCATCAGAGAGATCGAACATCCCGTAGACACGTGGCTCAATCGGGAGAAAGTCGGTCTGCCCTTGCCGGCTCACCCAGGCGATTCCCGTGACGCCAATATCGCCGCCCGGGACATAGACCAACACCCCAGTTGCGGACACGGCGAGCTGCAAGTGTGGATAGAGCGCGTGCATCCGCACTCCGGATGCAATCGGCACTGGGTCACCAACGACCTGCCGCTCCGAGTCGAACTTCGCGACGAACACCCGTCCAGCACGGCCGAACACCAGATCCCCAGCGGACGTCAGCCGGGCGTCGTAGCCGTCGCTCGTCAGTGTCTTCGCCTCTTTGGTCGTCAGGTTCACAAGTTGGATCTGAGCGAAATCGGCGCCGATACCCGCGCGGCGGTAGGTCCCGAGGACGGCTTTTCCGTCTGGCGTCACGCGGCCGTACCTGAATCCCTCTCGTCTATCGCCGGCCAGCGCCGGACTTCCGCCGCGGGCGTTCACGCGAAAGAGCCGCCTCCCCTCGTCGACCGCGAAAAACAGCTGATCGTCGTCGGTCCAGGTTCCGAGGACGCCCACGGACACGTCGCAAATCGTCGACGTCGTTCCAGTCGTGAACGAATACGTCTTGACCTTGTCGTTGGTCAGGAAGCCGACGGATCGGCCATCGGGCGAGAAGAATGGGTGCAGCGCGCCTTCGGTGCCCGCGAGCGGCTGGACGTCAAAGCTATCGAGCTGGCGCGCGAACAGGCGAACGGTCCCACCCGACGATCCCACGTACACGAGCATCCGCCCGTCCGGTGAGATATCGAGCAGCGTGGAATCGTATCCGACGTTGGCCGCCTCAGCGTCCAGAGCGAGAGGTGCATCGGCAGGCAAGTTGATTTCAGCACTGAGACGCGGACCACCAGTCGACGGCACCCCACCCGACGTGTCGCGCGACAGCCAGCGTGTGCCGATGATTCCCAGGACGAGTCCCGCCACGAGCATCGCACCCAGCGAGACCATCCAACGACGACCAACGGGGGTTGACTCCGCTGCCACGTCACGTTGGCCCGTGGTGGCGAGCGCGTCGCGCAGTTCGAGTCGCGCATCGCCGATGTCTCGCAGGCGGTTCTGCGGATCCTTCTGCAGACAGCGTCGCACGACGCGAACGACGGACGGTGGCGCTGTCTTCGCCAACGCGCTCCAATCCGGTTCGCGCTCGATGACCCGCGCAATCGTTTCGGAGATGTCGTCCCCGGGGAATGCGCGGGTGCCCACCAACATCTCGTACACCACGCAGCCGAACGCCCACACATCCGCCCGTTTGTCGACGACTTTGCCGCGCGCCTGCTCGGGACTCATGTAGGCGGCTGTGCCGATGATCACACCGAGGCGCGTGGCGGCTGGACTGATCAACGTTGGCGACTGTGACGCATCGGATCGGACGGAAGTCGGATCGAGTGCTTTCGCGAGACCGAAGTCGAGCACTTTGACCGTGCCATCTGCGCGCACCTTGACATTGGCCGGCTTCAGGTCGCGATGAATGATCCCGTGGTCATGCGCGCCTTCCAGCGCTTCCGAGATCTGTCGAGCGATCTCACACGCCTCGTCGAGCGGAAGCGCGCCGTGGACAAGTCGATCCGCCAGCGTGAGACCTTCGACCAGCTCCAGCACCAGCGCGCGTGTGACCGCCTGCCCTGAGCCTGTCGAAGGGTGCGATTCCTCCAAGCCATAAATGGAGGCGATGTGAGGATGATTGAGTAAGGCGAGCACCTGCGCCTCTCGTCTGAAGCGCGCGAGCCGATCGGGGTCGAGCGCGAAGGCGTCGGGGAGGACCTTCAGTGCGACGTCGCGAGCCAGGCTTGTATCACGTGCTCGATAGACCTCGCCCATGCCGCCCATACCGAGCAGCGAGAGAATCTCGTACGGACCGAGCCGATCGCCTGGAGTCAATGACATTACTCAGACTTTGTGCGCCTCGTGAGTTTATCCTCGCGTGAACCCTGCAATGACGCGGACACGGCCGTTACCAAAAACTTCTTGCGCCGGCTGGCAGGGCCCGACGTAGACTACGTCGATCCGAAGCTACCGGGGAAGCGTCGGCACGTCTCATTCCAAGGTCCCCGGAGTTGCGCACTCGTTTCGGCGTTGTCGGCGGCTGCCCCAAGTCATTCGTTGCAGAGGGAGGCCCGGCGTGAACGAAAACGGCAGCTTTGCGAGCCAGACCGCACCCTGCGGTCGCTCCGTCAGCGGACACCACTACGAAGATCACGATGATGAGGTCGTCGTCACTCGGGAGACCGTCTACGACTGCGGGTGCCAGAGCATCCAGCACGAGTATCACGACGGAAGTGTCAGCCGGAGGATCGTCCGCCATGACGGACGCGTGCTGACCGACGAGCTGTTGTCAAGAACGTGACCCCCTCTCACGACGTGGTGTTGGTGGGCGGCGGCGGTGCGGGTCTGCGCGCCGCGATTGCCATCGCGGAGACCAATCCCCGTCTCAAGATAGCCGTCGTTTCGAAGGTGTATCCCATGCGGAGCCACACGGTCTCCGCGGAGGGCGGTGCCGCGGGTGCGATTGCTCCCGACGACAGTCTCGACGAGCACGCCTACGACACGATCTCCGGCGGCGACTGGCTGTGCGATCAGGATGCCGTCGAGGCGTTCGTCAAGGAGGCACCGCAGGAGCTCCTGCGCCTCGAGCACTGGGGGTGTCCGTGGAGCCGTGAGCGGGACGGCCGGATTGCCGTGCGCCCCTTCGGCGGCATGAAGAAGATGCGCACGTGGTTCGCCGCCGATAAGACCGGCTTCCACATGCTCCACACCTTGTTCCAAACGTCTCTCAAGTTCACCAGCGTCGTTCGGTACGACGAATGGTTCGTGACTCGACTCCTTGTCGACGACGGCCGTGTTCAGGGCGTGGTCGCGATTGATCTCAAGTCCGGCAAGATCGAGGCAATCACCGCGCGTGCCGTCATCCTCTGCACGGGCGGCAGCGGCCGCGTGTTCCCGTTCACGACGAACGCGTCCATCAAGAACGGTGACGGCATGGCGCTCGCCTACCGTGCCGGCGCGCCGCTGAAAGACATGGAGTTCGTGCAGTACCACCCGACAGGGCTTCCCTTCACCGGCATCCTGATCACCGAAGCGGCACGCGCGGAAGGCGGCTATCTGATCAACAAGGACGGCTACCGCTACCTGCAGGACTACAACCTGGGCAAACCGCACCCGGAGCCGGTGTTCCGGTCCATGGAACTGGGCCCTCGCGATCGATTGTCCCAGGCCTTCATGAAGGAGATGGAGAAGGGGCGCACGATTGAAACACCCTACGGCCATGTCGTGCATCTGGATTTGAGACACCTGGGCGCGAAGAAGATCGACGCCAAGATCCCATTCGTACGCGAGCTGTGCTTGAAGTACCAGAATCTCGATCCAGTGAAGGATCTGATTCCGGTGCGGCCTGTTGTCCATTACATGATGGGCGGCGTCCATACCGACATCAACGGCGCCACCCCGCTCCCCGGACTGTACGCGGCGGGAGAAGCCGCGTGCGTGAGCATCAACGGCGCCAATCGTCTCGGGTCGAACTCGCTGCCCGAGCTGCTGGTGTTCGGCGCGCGTGCGGGCAGGGCCGCAGCCGAATATGCATCGCGGGGCCTCGACCTCAACCCGCAGATCATCGCGCAGAAAACCGACGAGCATCGGCGCCTCGAGCACGATCTGCTGAACAAGAAAGGGCACGAGCGGATTGCCGATCTTCGGACGGAGATGCAGAAGACGATGGAGGCGAGCGCGGGCATCTACCGGAACGGCGCCTCGCTGGCCAAAGGGGTGGAGACGACGCGCCGCCTCCAGGAGCGCTACGCGGACGTCGCCATCGAGGACCACAGCAAGACGTTCAACACGGAACGGATGGCGGTGCTGGAGCTCGCCTTCATGCTCGACGTCGCCGAGGCGATGGTCAATGCCGCGATGCGCCGCGAAGAGTCGCGCGGCGCGCACCAGCGCACTGATTTTCCCGGACGCGACGACCAGCGGTTCCTCGCGCACTCGCTGAGTTATCGCACCGCTGACGGTTCAACTCGTGTGGAGTACCTACCGGTCACGATCACCCGCTGGCCGCCGGGCGAGCGGGTTTATGGGGAGGCCGCACCGCATGCGGGACCACATCACGTTACAAGTCGCCCGGTATCGTCCGGAGCAGGAGTCTGAGATCACGTTCGACGAGCACGAGGTCCCCTGCCCGAAGGACTGGGTAGTACTGGACGGGCTCAATCACATCAAGGACCACGTCGACGGCACCCTGTCGTACCGCTGGTCGTGCCGCATGGGTATCTGCGGCAGCTGTGGCATGACGGTCAACGGCGAGCCGAAGCTGACGTGTGCCACCTTTCTGGCCGACTACGCGCCGGGGCCGGTCCGCGTGGAGCCGCTCCGTAATTTCCCCGTCATCCGAGACCTCATCGTCGACATCGACGACTTCATGCGCAAGCTCGCCCGCGTGAAGCCGTGGATCGTGCGGCAGGCGGAGAAGCCGCTGGCGGAGGGCGAGTACCTTCAGACGCCGGACGAGCTCGACGAGTACAAACAGTTCAGCATGTGCATCAACTGCATGCTGTGCTATGCGGCGTGCCCGATCTACGGCCTCGATCCGAAGTTCATCGGCCCCGCTGTCATCGCGCTCGCGCAGCGCTACAACTACGACAGCCGCGACGAAGGGTCGGCGGATCGGATGACAGTGCTGTCTGAGCACGAAGGGATCTGGGGTTGCACATTCGTCGGTGAGTGCACCAAGGTCTGCCCCAAGCACGTCGATCCGGCCGGTGCCATCCAGCGCTACAAACTGACGGCTGCACTGGATTCGATGAAGTCGTTTTTCCTGCCAAGGGGGGCGTGATGGCGGGGAGCCACGTCTACACGGACTATCACCCACGGTGGCTGCGGCGGCAGGTCTCGACCTACTGGTGGCTCGAAAAGCGGGACTACTTCGCCTTCATCCTGCGCGAGGCGACGTGCCTCTTTGTGGGGTGGTTTGTCGCGTATCTGCTGCTGATGGTCAAGGCAGTCGTCGGCGGGGTGGGCAGTTACCAGCCGTTTCTCGACTGGTCGGCGACACCGTGGGTGTTGACGCTGAACGTCGTCAGTTTCCTTTTCATGATTTACCACGCCATCACGTTTTTCGTGGCCGCACCGCAGGCGATGGTCGTGCACGTCGGTCGCCGTCGAGTGCCAGGGAACCTGGTGCTGGCAGGCCATTACGTCGCATGGGCCGCCGTCTCTGTAATCGTGTCGTGGCTACTCCTGGGTGCCTGATGATCAAACGACATCCCGAGCCCTTGTTGTGGATGCTTTTCAGCGCCGGCGGCGTGATGTCGGCGATGTTCATGCCGATTCTGCTGCTGTTGTTCGGCGTGGCGTTTCCGTTGGGGTGGCTGGCCGCGCCGTCGCACGAGCGAATGCTCCTGGTGCTCGGCAATCCCCTGGTGGGTCTGGTGCTCTTCGGTCTATGCGCGCTGTCGTTGTTTCACTGGGCGCACCGATTCCGGCACACGCTGTATGACGGCCTGCAAATCAAGCATCTCAATGAAGTGATCGCGGTCCTGACGTACGGCGCCGCAATCGTCGGCTCGGTGGCGGCCGCCTACTTGTTGTGGCAGATTCCATAGGCTGA
>Ga0114129_10004398_pt1 | contig 19873 bp, 15 predicted proteins | sample RhiMetdeltSRZDD1_FD_80071 | JGI IMG/M metagenome (GOLD analysis project Ga0114129, IMG submission 80071) | Populus rhizosphere microbial communities from Tennessee, USA - Rhizosphere MetaG P. deltoides SRZDD1 (version 2) (version 2) | ecosystem: Host-associated > Plants > Roots > Rhizosphere >...
ACTGCTCCTCGAGCGCGTGGCGCTCGGAGCCGAACGTCGTCTGGAGGTCCTGGACGACCTCGATGACCAGCTTGTCGGCCTCCTCGACGGAGCTTCGAGGGTCGTCGACGAACCGAGACTGGATACCCTCCCAGCGTGCGCGGTATCCCGAGGTTCGGTCGGCGGGCAGAAGCGAGTCATGCGGGGTGGCTTCGGCGCGCTCCCTCCGATCGCTCATCGGCACCGGCGCCGACGGATGCGGGGCCGCCCCCGCATCCTCGGGCTGGATCTCGTCGTTCGACGTCACGCGTCTTCGTCCATCCCCTGGCGCTCCCTGCTCATCGGTCCGGTTTCGACCCGGGTAGGCTCGGGACATGCCGACCGCCGTCTGGACCGGCACCCTGAGCTTCGGGCTCGTTACGGTGCCGATCCGACTGATCCCCGCGACCGAGCCAAAGGACGTCCGGTTCCACCTCTACGACCGTTCCGGCCGTCGCGTTCGGTACGAACGAGTCGTGGAAGGTTGGGAACCGACCGAGCCGGAGGTGCGCGAGCCCCTCGAGCCGGCGGCCAGGGAGCCGTTGCAAGCGGAATCAGAGGCTCCGGCCTCGGCCGCTCGTCCCGAACCGACGACCTCCGAGGCCCCGAGCGCGGAACCCACCGCCCCGGTCGCGGAACCGCTCGCCTGGGAGGACGTCGTGCGCGGGCGCGAGAACGAGTTCGGCGAGGTCGTGATGCTCTCGCGCGAGGAGCTCGAGCAGGCCCGCCCGCAGCGCAGCCGAACGATCGACATAGAGGACTTCGTCGAGCTCTCCGACATCGACCCGGTGTCGTTCGAGAAGACGTACTACGCGGTGCCCCAGTCGATCGAGGCCGCCAAGCCGTACGTCCTGCTGCACCGCGCGATGCGCGAGGCCGATCGCGCCGGCATCGGCCGCTTCGTCCTGCGCACCAAGCCGCACCTGGTCGCCGTCCGGCCGATGCAGGACGTGCTGGCCGTCGAGACGCTGTTCTTCGGCGACGAGGTGCGGGACCCGGCGGCGTTCGTCCCGGGCCTGGACGGCGTCGAGGTCGACGAGCGCGAGCTCGAGCTGGCGATCCGCCTGATCGACACGCTGAAGACCGAGTGGGACCCGTCGGTCTATGCGGACACCTACCGCGAGGAGCTGCTGCGGATCCTGTCGGAGAAGTCGCCGGTCACGGCGCCCGCCCAAGCGACGACGGCGCCGGCCGCGGGGGGCCCCTCGGCCGTCGAGGAGCTCATGACCGCCCTGCGAGAGAGCGTCGAGGCCGCGAAGGCCAAGGCCGACAAGCGGGGCTCGCGGTCGAAGCGGGCCGGGTGAGGGTCCCCGACCCGCTACCCTGTGGCGTCCCTGCCCGCAACCGAAAGGCCCGCCATGAAACGCACAGCCACGATCCTGTTCGGCCTGGTCTTCCTCGTCCTGGCCGCCCCGCCCGCCCACGCCACGTTCCCTGGCGACAACGGGTCGATCGCGTTCAGCCGGTTCACCCACGGCCAGGTTGACATCTGGATAGTTCAGCCGGACTCGACGAGCACGCAACGGCTCACCAACTCGGCGCACGCGGACGAGAGCTTCCCCGACTGGAACGCGGCGGGCACGCAGATCGCCTTCAGCCGGTGCGCGCAGGGCACGTTCGGCAACTGCGACATCTGGGTGATGGACGCAGACGGGAGCAACCGGACCCGTCTCACGAACACGCCGAACAACCAGGAGACCTGGCCGGCCTGGTCACCCGACGGCTCGCAGATCGCCTTCACATCGGACATCTCGGACGTGCTCCAGGACATCTGGGTGATGGACGCGAACGGCGCGAACCAGACGCAGCTCACCACCACGGGGGCGTTCGACGCGTTCCCCGAGTGGTCGCCCGACGGATCGAAGATCGCCTTCACCAGCGACCGCATGCAGCCCGACGACATCTGGGTCATGGACCCGGACGGCTCGAACCCCGAGCGGCTGACCACGGGGAACAAGGTCGACGAGCGGCCCGACTGGTCGGCGGACGGGAGTCAGATCACGTTCTCGCGCAACGGGCAGAACATCTGGGTGATCGACGCCGACGGCTCGAACCCGACCCAGCTGACCGACAACAAGCGGCCCGAGTTCGCGCCGACCTTCTCCCCCGACGGGACGATGATCGCGTTCAACCGCGAGGGCCCCCCGGACCGGTTCGGCGTCTGGCTGATGGGCAGCGACGGGCCACCGGCCGACAAGCACACGTTCGGCCGATTCGACTTCTTCCCGGACTGGCAGGCGGTCTAGCTTTCGACGCGTTACGTGAAGTCGGCCTCGGCCGAGCCCGGCGGCGCGGCGTGCCGCACCCTCCAGATGGCGACGAGATAGAGCGCCGGGACCCCGGCGTAGATCGACCAGCTGACCCGGGGCGCCACCTCCGCGACGATGACGGCGATCACGTACAGGGCCATCGGGACCACGATGAGCAGGAGGCCGGCGCGGCGGGATCGCGCGTCGACGCTCTCGTAGAGCAGGTGCGGGCGGGTCGTCGCATACAGGAAGATCCACAGCCGCGTCGCGGCGACGGCAACCAACAGCAACCCATACAGGCGCAGCGCGACGGGCTCGGTCTCGTACCGGGCGATCAGCGACGCACCGAACGGGATGATCGACAGCGGGAGCAGGTACAGGATGTTGAGCCACACGAGCGGGCTATCGGTCCGCCGGACGTGAGCGAACAGATCCCGGTGCCCGGCCCACGCGATGGCGACGACCACGAAGCTGATCAGGAACGCGAAGAACGACGGCCGGATCTCCTCGATCGCCCCCTGGAGCGTCTTGCCCTCGGTGAGCTCGGGCACCTGGATCTCGAGCACGAGGAGCGTGATGATGATCGCGACGACGCCGTCGCTCAGAGCGAGAACTCGGGCCGGGTCGTGCGTGCGCTCGTAGGCCTGTCGTTGCCGTTCCGCGTCCATTGCCGCCCCCTCGCGTTCGAGCCTGCGGCGAGGATAGCCGCGGGCTACCATCCGCTCACGTTGGAAGGTCAACGCGATGGATGAGCACCCGGTCCAGGAGCGCACGAGCGCCGCCGGCATCGTGCTCTTGACGCTGGCGTCGGCCCAGTTCCTGATGACGCTCGACACGTCGGTCATGAACGTGTCGATCGCGCAGGTCGCCAAGGACGTGGGCACGACCGTCACCGGCATCCAGACCGCGATCACGCTGTACACGCTGGTGATGGCCACGCTGATGATCACCGGCGGCAAGATCGGCAGCCTGATCGGGCGCCGCCGCGCGTTCTCGATCGGCTGCGTGATCTACGGGGCGGGGTCGTTCACGACCTCGCTCGCGCCGAACCTCACCGTCCTGATCATCGGATGGTCGTTCCTCGAGGGCATCGGCGCCGCGCTGATCATGCCGGCGATCGTCGCGCTCGTCGCGTCGAACTTCCCGCCCGCCGGGCGGCCGCGCGCGTACGGCCTGGTGGCCTCGGCCGGCGCGATCGCGGTGGCGGCCGGGCCGCTCATCGGCGGGATCGTCACGACGAACTGGACGTGGCGGTACGTCTTCGCCGGCGAGGTCGTGATCGTGTTCGCGATCCTGGCGCTCACGAGGAAGATGCAGGACGTGCCCTCGGAGGGGCGGTTCCGCCTCGACCTGGTCGGCGTCCTTCTGTCCGCGAGCGGTCTGGGTCTGACGGTCTACGGCGTGTTGCGGTCGGGCGAGTGGGGGTGGGTCCAGCCAAAGCCCGGCGGACCATCCTGGCTCGGCGTCTCGCCGACGCTGTGGCTGATCGTGATCGGCCTGCTGATCGTTCGGGCGTTCTTCGCGTGGGAGGACCACGTCGTGGAGGCGGGCCGCGAGCCGCTCGTGCGTTCGGCGATGCTGCGGAACGCCCGGCTGGTCGGAGGGCTCACGATGTTCTTCTTCCAGTACCTGATCCAGGCCGGCATGTTCTTCGTGGTGCCGCTGTTCCTGTCCGTCGCGCTCGGGCTGAGCGCCGCCGCCACCGGTGCCCGCCTGATGCCGCTTTCGATCACGTTGCTGGCGGCCGCCGCCGGTATCCCGAAGTTCCGGCCGAACGCGTCGCCCCGCGTCGTCGTTCGATGGGGGCTGGCCGGCCTGCTGGCCGGGCTCGTCTCGTTGATCGGCGCCCTCGAGCTGGGCGCGGGTCCCGAGATCGTCACGGTCCCGCTCCTGTTCGCCGGGTTCGGGATCGGGGCGCTCGCGTCGCAGCTGGGCGCCGTGACGGTCTCGGCGGTGCCCGACGAGCAGAGCGGCGAGGTCGGCGGCCTGCAGAACACGATGACGAACCTCGGGGCCTCGCTCGGGACCGCACTGGCGGGGTCGATCCTGATCGCCACCCTCACGACCGCGTTCATCCATGGCGTCGAGGACAACCCGGCCGTCCCTGCCCAGGTCTCGCAGAACGCGGCGGTGCAGCTCGTCGCAGGGATCCCCTTCGTATCCGACGCGGACCTCGAGGTGGCGCTCGACGACGCCGGCCTCCAGGGGGCCGAGGCGCAGGCGATCCTGGACGAGAACGAGCAGGCGCGGATCCTGGCCTTGCGGGCAAGCCTGGCAGTGCTCGCGATCGCGGCCGTCATCGCACTGTTCTTCACCCGCTTGATCCCCGTCGAGCCGGTCGGGAGTTCCGCGGTTCGGACGGAACCCGCCGGGGAGCCGGCCCCGTCCTGAGCGGGCTGCCGGCGAACCGATGAATCCGGCCATGGCCCGCCGTCTCAATTCCCGTCCACGACGCCACAATGGAAGGACAGGAGCTCACGGAAGGAGGCTCGGATGAACCTGAACAACATCCTGATCGGGTCCGATGACCCGAAGCGGCTGGCCGAGTACTACACGAAGCTGTTCGGCGAGCCGAGATGGGACGAGGGCGGCTACACCGGCTGGCTGATCGGCACGGGGGCGGTCAGCGTCGGGCCGCACTCGGAGGTCAAGGGCAAGAACCAGAGCCCGGGCCGCATCATCTGGAACATCGAGAGTGCGGACGTCAAGGGCGATTTCGAGCGCCTGAAGGCCGCCGGCGCCACCGTCGTCCGCGATCCGTACACGCCAGAGGGCGCTCCGCAGGACCAGGGCGAGATGATGGTCGCTACGTTCGCGGACCCGGACGACAACTACTTCCAGCTCGTCAGCCCGATGTAGCGCGGCGGCTCACGCGGGCGCGAGGACCGCGCGAACCTTCGGCAGCGACAGGAAGCTCGAGCGCAGGTCGTCGTCGTCGATCGTCCCGGCGATCTCGGCGACGACCGCGGCGGCTTCCGCGCCGAGCTCGGACGCGCCGGCCTCGTCTCCGCGGGCGGCCGCCACCGCGCTCAGCTCCGCGTCGATCTCCCAGAGCACCCGGCGGTAACCCATGTCCCGGGCGCGCGATCTCGCCTCCGCGAGCAGGGGTTCCGCATCCGCCGGTCGCCCCGTGGCGACAAAGGCCCGTGCCTTGAGCAGGAGGGCCTCCGGGAGGAACTGATGCAGCTCGTGCCGATGCAGCCAGGCGATCACGGCGTCGGCGATCCGGACGGCCCCGGCATGGTCTCCCCGTGCCGCCGCGAGCTGACCTCGCAGGATGTCGACGTGCGCGCCGGCCGCCCCCCGGACCGGACCGGGCAACCGCCCGAGGTCGGCGTCGGCGATCGTCGACTCGGCCTGCTCGGGCTCGCCCGCCGCGAACAGGATCTCCGCCTTCGACACCATCGCCATGGGGACGGCAAGGGGCGTCTGGCCCCTCGCGATCTCGAGTCCCCGGTCCGCGAGCTCGGTCCCCCGATCGATCTGCCCGAGCCGGGCGTACTGGACCCCGAGATCGGCGCGCGCGGCCGACTGCGGGATCAGGAAGCCGGCCTCCTCGGAGCGCTGGATGCATTCGCGCATCCTGGCCATGGCCCGGCCCACGTTGCCCTGCTCCACGTCAACGAGATAGGCGTTGAACAGGCTGTGCGCCTGCCCCCACGGATTGCCAATCTCCCCGGAGATCGCGTAGGCCTCGTCGTACAGGGCCAGGGCCTCCTCCGGCTCACCGCCCAGCGCCAGCAGCGCGGCGGTCCCGATGAGGTTCTCGCAGAGCATGGGCATGTTGCCCATCTCCCGCCAGATCGGCCTCGCCTCTTCCAGGCAGGCGCGGGCCGCGGACACGTTGCCGACGGCCGCGTACGGGCGCCACAGGTCGTTCAGCGTGAAGGCGATCTGCTCACGAGCATCCAACTCGCGCGCGATCTCCAGGGAACGCTCGCCCGCGTCGACCGCCTCGTCGGCGTCGCCGCCGCCGAAGACGTCCAGGATCATCAGGTTCCACAGGGCCTTGGACTCCGCCGATCGGTCGCCCAGCTCGCGCGCGAGCGCGATCGTCCGCTCCGCCAGCTCGCGCCCCCTCGCCCCATCGAACACGGGCGTCGGCGTGGCGTGGATCGTGGTCAGCGCCATCTCGGCGCCGAGCACCCCGCCGCGGTCGCCCACGTCCCGCGCGAGCGCCGCCATCTCCTCGTAGGTCGCGACCGCATCGTGGTAGCGACCGGAGAGCTCGAGCACCCGCCCGCGGCTCGGATACAGGTGGCCGATGGCCTCGGCCGTAGCCTCGCGCCGCCCGGCCGCCTCGATCGCCGTCGCGTACTGGGCGGCCGCCTCGGCGTTCGCGTACAACCGGCCGGCGTTGTCGCCGGCGAGCGTCGCGTAGCGCAGCGTCCGCTCGTCGTCGCCCGCCTCCCGGAAGTGGTACGCGAGCACCGGCGCGAACTCGTCGAGCCGGTTCGCGTAGCGCTCCTCGAAGACCGCTCCCACGCGCTGATGCAGCTCGCGCCGTCGCCGCAACAGGATCGTGCCGTAGGTCGCGTCTTGCGTGAGGCTGTGGTGGAACGCGTACTCGCGATCGGGTGTCCGGGCGGTCTCGGAGATCAGGCCCATGCGCTCGAGCGTTCGCAGCGACGAGGTGAGATCCTCCTCGCCGGCCACGGCTCGAAGGACCGGCTCGGAGAACGAGCGCCCGATCACCGAGGCGAGCTGCAGCGTGTGCTTGCAGTCCTCGTCGAGCGCGTCGAGCCGGGTGGTGAACAGCGCCTGCAGCGTGTTCGGGATGGCGATCTCGTCGTGCTCGAGCACCGCCACGGCGACCTCCTCCACGAACAGCGGGTTGCCGTCGGTGCGCTCGAGGATCTGGGTTCGGACCTCGGGATCCCCGTCGGGGATCAGCGCGTCGATCAGCCGGCCGCTGTCGTCGCCGGTGAGCGGCTCGAGCGCGAGCTCGATCGCGCGGTGCGGGTACTCCGTCTCGAGCCACTGCTTGAGCCGCCAGGACTGCGCCTGCCGATCCGGGCGGTACGCGAACAGGAACAGGGCGGGGAGGTCGTCCACGAGCTTCGCGGTCTCGATCAGCACGTCCATCGAGGCCTCGTCGCACCAATGCAGGTCCTCGAACACCAGCAGCCGCGGCTCGTCGGCCCCGAACGCGCGCGTCGCGGCCGGCACCAGCTCCATGATCGCGTCGCGGAACGCCTGCCCCTCGAGCGGCTCCTCCCCGGGCTCGGTGACGCCGAACAGCGACCGCCACACGCGCATGTGCGGCTCGAGCCAGTCCTCCTCCGAACCGGGCTCCATCGTCGCGGCCAGCTTCCGGCGGACCTCCTCGGGCGGGTCCGTGTCCTCGATCCCGGCGAGCCGGGCCAGTACGCGCCGGTACTGCGCGTACGGCCGCGTCGCGTCGTAGGAGACGCACTGCCAGATCTCCCAGAGGCGATGGATCTCGCCGCCGATGCGTGAGTCCTCGGGCCGGCGGCGAGACCACTCGGCCAGGGTCTCGTGGACCAGCCGGGACTTGCCGAGCCCCGCCTCGCCGATCAGCGAGACCATCCGCCCGCGGCCGGACTGCGCCTCGCCGATCGCCTCCCGGAGCTGCTCCATCTCGCGTTCGCGGCCGACCAGGGGTGAGCCGCGGAGGCTCCGGGACTCGGCCACCCCGGCCTTGCGGCCGAGGACCCGGAACGCCGACACTGGCTCGGCCTTGCCCTTGACCTCGATGCCGCCGCGCGATTCGAGGTCGAAGAACGGCTCGACCAGCCGGTGGGTCTCGGCGGTGACCTGCACGGTGCCGGGCTCGGCCGTCTGCTCCATGCGCGCGGCCACGTTCACCGCGTCGCCCATCGCGGTGTATTCGAGCCGCAGGTCCGAGCCCACCTGCCCGACCATCACCGGGCCGGTGTTGATGCCGACGCGCACATCGAGCTCCAGGCCGCGCTCCGCCTTGATCTGCTCCCTGTAGCCGGCGATCCCGGCCACGATGTCCAGGCCCGCCTGGACCGCGCGCTGCGGGTCGTCCTCGTGGGCGATCGGCGCGCCGAAGAACGCGAAGATCGCGTCACCCATCAGGCGCGCGAGCGTCCCCTCGTACCGGTAGACCGGCGCGATCAGACGCTCGAACGCGCCGTTCATGATCTCGGTCCAATCCTCGGGGTCCATGGTCTCGGCCATCGCGGTCGAGCCCTTCACGTCGCAGAACAGCATCGTGACGACTCGCCGCTCGCCCTCCATGGCGCGGCCCGCCCGGGCGGCCTCGAGCTTGGCGAGCAGCTCTTTGGGCAGGAAGGTGTCCAGGGCCGGGCCGGCCCCCCCGCCGGCGTCGAGCCGCGTCCCGCACGCGTTGCAGAATCGCGCGCCGTCGGGGTTGTCGGTCCCACAGCTCGGACAGATCACGCACCGAACGATAGACGCTGGCCCTCGGAGCGCTCGGCTATCGTTCGGGCGTGCCGGATCGGTTCGACCTGCTGGTGTTGGGTGACGTCAACCCCGACCTGATCCTGACCGGCGACGTGGAGCCCGCGTTCGGTCAGGTCGAGCGGATCGTGGAGGACGCGCGGCTCACCGTCGGCGGCTCGGGAGCGATCGTGGCCTGCGGAGCCGCGCGGCTCGGGCTTCGGACCGCGATCTGCGGCGTTGTGGGTGATGACGTCTTCGGGCGGTTCATGCGGGACGAGCTCGAGCGCCGAGGCGTGGACGTCTCGGGGCTGGTCACCGAGCCGGATCGGCCCACCGGGCTCACGGTCGTCCTCGCGAGGCCGGACGACCGCGCGATCCTCACGAGGCAGGGCACGATCGCAGATCTGCGTCCCGATCTGGTCGACCGACGCACCCTGGACGCGGCCGGGCACATCCACGTCCCTTCTTACTACCTGCAAGACGCGCTGCGCCCCGAGCTTACCCCCCTGTTCGAACGCGTCCGCACGAACGGCGCAACGACGTCCCTCGATCCCAACTGGGATCCCTCCGGACGCTGGGACGGGGGCCTCCTGGAGCTGCTACCCGTGACCGATGTCTTCCTGCCGAACGCCGAGGAGGCGGCCCGCATCGCCGGCGCCGAGGACCCCGAGGCGGCCGCACGAGCGCTCGCGTCCCGCGCGGGCGTCGTCGTGGTCAAGGCCGGCGTCGACGGGGCGGTCGCGGTCGAAGGCGATCTGCTCGTGCGCGCACCGGCCGTCGCCATCGACGGGGTGGACACCACCGGCGCAGGGGATACGTTCGACGCCGCGTTCCTCGTCTCGCGGCTCGCGGGCGATCCCCTCGAGCGGTCGTTGGCGATCGCGAACGCGTGCGGGGCGCTGTCGACGCGGGCCCTCGGCGGCGTCGACGCGCAGCCGACGATGGACGAGGTCCTCGAAGCGCTCGAGTTCGATCGATGATGGCCGGATCGCATCGCTTCTAGCCCGTGCACGCCAGGCGGGCATCGCCCCAGTCGGCGTGGTCGAAGGCGTTCCCGTCACCGCCCGAACGCACCTCGAGCGTCATCGCGTCCACGCCCTTGAGGTCCGCGGCGATCGGGATGGCCGCCTGCGGCCCTCGCACCAGGCCGCTGCTCGCCAGCCGTTCGCCGTCGCCCCACACCTCGAACACCACCGAGCCCCGGTCTCCGACCTCCTCGTCCAGACCGACGTCCGCCAGGAACAGCGAACATCGTCCGGCGAGGTTCAGGACGATGCGCGAAGGCGCGTGCGCGCCGATCCCGTGGTCGAACGCGGCGGTCCCGACCCTGATCGGGCCACCGTCGTCGGGCGCGCGTTCCCCGTTGCTCCGGTCGACCTCGGGAGGTCCCCACCCGTTGGAGGACGAACTCCACTCGACGTCGCCGGCGTAGGTGACGGGGCCCGCGATCGAAGGCGTCGGAGAGGGTGGTGGGGCGGCGACCTCGAACGCGCCGAGGTCGATCCCCCCGGCCTGCGCCCGAGTCTCCCCGGCGAGATCGGCCGCGCCGGACACCGCGAGGAAGGCTCCGGCATCCACGGCCGGCGAGCTCGCCTCGATGCGGAAGTCATCCGCCTCCGGGTCCACGAACGCCGGATCGGCGAACTCCGAGTGGCCGTCGTTGCCCGACCTCGCGCTCCATCGCTCGAACTCGCCGTACCCGACGTCCTTCCACTGCCAGGTGCCGTCCGAGCCACCATCGACCGAGTAGTAAAGATTGTGATCGAGCACGTTGCCGACGTTCTCACGGTAGGCGTTCTCCACGAAGACGTGCCGCGGGCCGGCAACGATCACGTTGTTCGCGATCAGGTTGTCCCGCGTGTCGAACTGCACGAGCAGCTCGACACCGTCGGTGTTCACGATCGTGTTGTTGACGATGACGCAGTCCTCGGTGCTTCCCCGGCGCCGGTCGTAGCCGCCGATCGCGATCCCGATCGCGGTCGAGTCGTACACCACGTTGTTGCGGACCGTGACGTTCCTGGTCGAGCGTCCGGCGTGCTCGCTTGCCAGTTCGATGCCGATGTTCACGTCGTGGACCGTGTTGCCCTCGATCAGGACGTCCCGGCCGCCGTCGACGTAGATGCCGTCGGCGCTCCGGTCCCTGCCGTACGCCGGGTTGCCGTAGCTGTCGATGTTCCACACGGCGTTGCCTCGGATCACACCGTCACGAGCCTGGTCGACCGTCGGATCGGACACGGTGCCCTCGAACCCGATCACGTCGATGCCGATGTTGTTCGTGTCGTGGACCCTGTTCGCCTGGATGAGGAAGCCCTCGACGTTTCCGTTCACGACGAGCGCCTCGGATGAGCCGAGGCTCAGGCGCGCGAGCTCGTTGCCGACGATCCGGACCTCCCCGATCGGGTGGTCGGCGGCGGTACCGAACACGGCGATTCCGTGCGCATCCCCGCCGTTGCGCCCCTCGAACGTCGTCCCCATGTCATGCACGATGTTGTCGGCGAGCCGGATGTGATCGGATGCGCCGGTCACCAGGATCCCGATGGGCACGTGTCCCGTGACGTCTGTGCGGTATCCGGTGATCTCGAACCCCCTGATCTCGATGTACCTCTGGGACTCGATCGTGATCATGGCGCTCTGATCCGCCGGAACCTCCAGTGACGAGCCGTCGAGGACGACTCGTTGGTCGGGAGCCGCGGCGAACGTGATCGGCCGTCCGGGCATCCCCGAAACCCGGATCTCGACCCGCTGGTCGTAGACCCCGCCCCGCACGTACACGAGCGAACCCGGAGCGACCGTGTCCGCGGCATGCTGGAGCGTCGCCCACGGATCGTCCTCGGCCCCCGACGCCGTGTCGCTGCCTCCCCTCGCTACCCAGAAGGTGGCCCTCTCGTTCGAGGGTGCGCCCGTTCCGCGGGTCGCGATCGCCCACACGGCGATCGCCAGGAGCAGGGCACATGCCGCCGAGAGCACCGCGATCATCCGGCGCTCGCCGGTCACGTGGTTTCGATCGCCAGGCCGGTGGACGGGTCGAACAGCCGGACGGCATTCGGCGCGACCCCGACCCGCAGACGGGAGCCGGCCGATGGGCGTTCTTCCGGCGGGAGCCGGATCGTCACGTTCGACCCGGCGCCGTCGACGTCGGCAAGCAGCGTGGTCTCGGCGTCCGGCATTCGCACGGCCCCCTCGAGCCGGTCGATCGAGCCGTGCACGAGGACCTCGTCGCCGAGTGGCTCCACCACGTCGATCCCCACCTCGAACGCCGCCCCCGCGTGATCGTGACCCACCGGCCGCAGGCCCTCCGGGCGGATGCCGACCAGCACCGGGCCGTCCGGCGCCCTGACGCGGTCGAGCTCGACGTCACCGACCACGACGCGGCCGGCCGACGCCGTCCCCTCCAACAGGTTCATGGGCGGCGAGCCGATGAACCCGGCCACGAACACGTTGGCCGGGTGGTCGTAGACCGACTGCGGCGGGCCGACCTGCTGCAGGATGCCCTCGGCCAGCACGGCGATCCGCTCTCCCAGCGTGATCGCCTCCACCTGGTCGTGGGTGACGTAGATCGTGGTGACGCCGACGCGCTCGTGCAGCCGCTTGAGCTCGGCGCGCATCTGAACGCGGAGCTTGGCATCCAGGTTCGACAGCGGCTCGTCGAGCAGGAAAACCTGCGGCTCCCGAACCAGCGCCCGACCCATCGCCACCCGCTGGCGCTGGCCGCCCGAGAGCTGGCCGGGGCGCCTGCGGAGCAGCTCCTCGAGGCCGAGCATCCGGCTGATCTCGTCGACCATCCTGCGGACCTCATCGGGCTTGGTCCTTCGCTGGCGGAGTCCGAAGGCGAGGTTCTTCTCGACCGTCATGTGCGGGTAGAGCGCGTAGTTCTGGAACACCATCGCGATATCCCGGTCCTTAGGCGGCACGTCGTTCACGACCCGGCCACCGATCGAGATCGTGCCATCACTGATCCGCTCGAGGCCCGCCACCATCCTGAGCGCGGTCGACTTCCCGCAACCGGAGGGGCCGACCAGGATGAGGAACTCGCCGTCGGCAACGTCGAGGGTGAGCCCGTCGAGCGCGACGACGGGTCCCGGATACACCTTCGTCGCCCGGTCGAACGCCACGCGAGCCATCGCCCTAGCCCTTCAGGCCCTGCGTGGCGATCCCGCGGACGAAGTACCGCTGGGCGAGGAGGAACAGCACGATCAGCGGGACCATCGACATGATGTTGGCGGCCGCCACAAGGTGCCACTGTGTGTTGTGCGCGCCCTGGAACGTCGACAGCCCGAGCTGCAGGGTGAACGCCCCCTGGTTCGTCAGGATCGTGACCAGCGGCCACAGGAAGTCGTTCCACGTCCACAGGAACTGGATGACCGCCAGCGTCGCGAGGGCAGGCAGCGAGAGCGGCACGACGATCCGCAGCAGGATCGACAGCCGTGAAGCCCCGTCGATCCGCGCGGCCTCCTCGAGCTCGATCGGCAGCGTTCGGAAGAACTGCGTGAGCATGAAGATCCCGAACACGTTGACGAGGTTCGGCACGACGAGCGCCCCGAGGTGGTCGAGGAGCCCGAGTTGCTTGACGATCAGGAACGTGGGGATCAGCACGACCTGCAGCGGCACCATCAACGTGGCGAGAAGCACGAAGTAGATGAACCCCCGGCCGAGGAACCGGATCCTTGCGAACGCGTAGGCCGCGAGCGTGCACAGGACCAGGTTGCTCGCTACGACCAGCACGGTCACGACCGTGGTGTTCCAGAACCAGCTCCCGAACGCGGACTCCCGGATCACGTCCAGGTAGTTCACGAACTGCGGCGTGCCGGGCCACAGGATCGGCGGGAAGTGCAGGGTCTGCGCCTCGGTCTCGAGCGACGTCACCACCATCCACACGAGCGGGAGCAGCATCACCGCCGACAGCGGGATCAGGAACAGGTGCCACGGGTCGAACGGGAGGAAGCGGCGACGCGGGCGCTCGACCATCCCGACCTCGCCCGGCAGCGAGCTCGGGCCGGGTCGTACGCGCGGGGGAGCCTCGGCGACGGTGGTCACGATGCGTAGTGGATGACGCGCCGGCCCAGCCAGAACTGGGCGAGGGTCAGGACCAGGATCACCAGGAACAGCACGTAGGCGATCGCGGCGGCGTATCCCGCCAGCGAGAGGCTGCCGAGCCCCTGCTCGAACGCGAGCTTGTACACGTAGAACACGACGACCGAGGTTCGGCCGACCGGGCCCCCTTTGGTGACGAAGAAGACCTCGTCGAACAGCTGGAGGGCGCTGATCGTCGACCAGACGACCAGCAGCAGCGTGGCGGGCCCGAGCATCGGCCAGGTGATGCGCCAGAAGGAGGTCCAGCGGCTCGCGCCGTCGATCGAGGCGGCCTCGAGCAACTGCTGGGGAACACCCTGGAGCGCGGCGAGATAGATGATCGTGTCGAACCCCAACCATCCCCAGACCGTCATGACGACCAACGCCAGCATCGCCTGGTTCGGGTCCTCGAAGAAACCGAACGGTCCGAGGCCGGCCTTGCCGAGCAGCCAGTTGGCGAGCCCGAAGTGTTTGTCGAACAGCCAGAGGAACATGATGCCCGTCGCGATCGTCGAGGTGACAACCGGGATGAACACCGCGAGGCGGTAGAAGCGGATGAAGGCGATCTTGCGGTTGAGGGCATGTGCGACGAAGAGCGCCGCCAGGATCGAGATCGGCACGAACAGGGCCGTGTAGGTGATCGTGTTGATGGCCGCCTGCCTGGCCTTCGGGTCGCTCGCGATGCGCGCGTAGTTGTCGAACCCGACCCACTCGCGATCCGGTGATATCAGCCCGGCCTTCTGGAACGACAGGATCAGGCCCCACACGATCGGGAGGATCCCGAAGACCACGATCAGGATGACCGCGGGCAGGATGAACGCCCATCCGGACAGGTGATCCGAGACCAGGAACCGCCGGAACGGCGTCACCGTCCCTGCGTCCTGCGAGGCGGCCGACATCGATGGGCTCCGGCGCCCGGCCTATCCGCCGGCTGCCAGCGCGTCGTTCGCCTCGGCAGCGGCCTGATCGAGCGCACTCTTGGCGTCGGTCTCGCCGAGCATCGCCGAGACGATCGCGTTGCCCATGGCCGTCGAGACCGACGGATAGGCCGCCAGGACGGGCCGGGCCTGCTCGACGTTGGTCAGGTTCTCGGCGAACACGTCGACACCCGGCCACGCGTCCGCGAAGTTCTTCAGAAAGGCCCGGTGCTCGGCCACCGAAAGGCGGATCGGCAGGTGACCGGTCGCCAACGCCTCCTTCTTGATCTGCTCCGCCGACGTGAGCCACTGGAGGAACTTCAGGGCGGCCTGCTCCCGGCCGTTGCCGTTGTCGAACACGCACCACATGTCGGGCCCCGCGATCGTCTGATGGTCGCCATCGAACCCGGGCAGGATCTCGACTCCATAGTCGACGTCGGGGAAGCTCGGCAGGTCCCATGGACCCGTCTCCAGCATGGCGATCCGGCCGCTGTTGAAGACGTTCGTGTAGGCGGAGTTCTGGATGTCCAGGAAGACGGACTGATCCTCGACCGCCATCCCCGTGAAGACCTGCAGCGCCTCCACGCCCTCCGGCGAATTGAACGCGGCCTGCGTGTTGTCCTCGTTCAGGATCGACCCGCCGTTCTGCCACAGGAGCGGATCCCAGTGCCACACCGAGTCTTCGGACGCGTCCATCGGATAGGCGAAGCCGAACTGTTTGGCGGCCGGATCAGTGAGCGCCTTGGCCGCGGCACGTAGGTCGTCCCATGTCCAGTCGGGACTCGGGTAGTCTAGGCCGGCATCGTCGAACAGCGTCTTGTTGTAGACGATGGCCAGGTTGTCGACGAGCGCGGGAACCCCCAGGACCTTGCCCTCGAAGGTCGCGGCCGAGCGCGCCCCCGGGATGAAGTCATCCCAGTTCACGTTCGGCTGGTTGACCCAGTCGGACAGATCGACCAGACCCGGCGCGTCCGCCACCTCGGCCAGCGACGATCCGTACTGATACGTGATGTCCGGCGGCTCCCCGCCCTGCAGGGCGACCGTGAGCTTCTGCAGCGCGCTGTCGTTGTTGACGTAGAGGGGATCGATATGGATCTTGGGGTTCTCTGCGTTCCATTCGTCCAGCGCGGTGTTCAGCCAGTCCTTCTCGTAGTCCGTGTAGCCGTGCCAGAACGTCAGGCAGAACTGACCGTTCGCCGGGTCTTCGGTGCAGCCTTCGTCACCTCCTCCGCTGCAGGCGGGCATGAGCAGCCCGAACATGGCCATGACGACCAGCAGACGTCCCTTCACGGGGTACACCTCCACGGCTCGAGATCGGAACGCTTCACGATGGCAGCACCACCGAACGCGTCAGGTGGACGGGATGATCGGGATCGAGGCCCTTGGCCTCGGCGAGCGCGATCGCGGTTCGGTGTACGAGAACCAGCTCGGCCATGGGATCCAGCGATGCCACGCGGACCGCGGCGCCGGTCGCCGCCGCGTCGCCGGCGACGGCGGGATCGGGCGTGCCGAGGATCCACACGAGCGATCGCTCGGTTGCCAGGCTGATGGGGCCGTGTCGGTATTCCATGGCGGGGTACGCCTCGCTGTACGTCTGCGTGGCCTCCCGGAGCTTGAGGGCCGCCTCCTCCGCGAGCCCCACCGTCCAGCCGTGCCCGAGGAAGACGGCGTGCTCGAACGCGGGGGGGTCCCAGGGTCCGGCGAGCGCGCGCTCCGCGTCGGCGATCGCGCCGCCGAGATCCTCGCCCAGGTGCCCTCGGAACAACGCCAGCACGGACGTCGCGAACCGCGTCTGCACGACCGATCGCTCGTCGGCGAAATCCAGGACGACGGCGGCATCCGCGCGGGCGGCCGCCGGCGATCCGGGATCGGCCGTGACCACGGTGCGAGGCAAGCCGTCGAGGCGCTCGAGCAGCTGCACGACCTCGGTGGTCGTGCCGCTGCGGCTGATCGAAACCACGCGGTCGTACCGGCGGCCGGACGGGAACTCGGAGGCGGCGAACGCGTCGGTCTCGCCCCATCCGCTCGCCTCTCGCAGCGACGCCACCGCACGGGCCACGTACAGGGAGGTCCCGCAGCCGGCGACGGCGACCCGCATCCCCCGCCCGCCGAGCTCGGCTCCCAGGCCTTCGGCCAGCTCGGTGGCCCTCCGCCAGCTGTCCGGCTGGCTGGCGACCTCCTGCGCGATAGCGCTCATTTCCCCGAATCTAGGGCACGAACGATCATCCGGTCAAGGCGGAGCCGCCGTGAACGCGCATGCGTGAGGGTATGCTCGGCCGGCGATGCGCCAGACCGACCGGCTCTCCTCGATCCTGGAGTCCCTGGCCGCGGACGGGGCCGTCGACGTGACCGAGCTCTCGGAGAGCCTCGGGGTCTCGGCCGCGACGGTCCGGCGCGACCTCCAGCTGCTCGAGCGCCAGCACCTGCTCACCCGGACGCACGGCGGGGCCGTCGGCCACGATGTCTCCTACGAGCTTCCCCTGCGGTACAAGGGCGCCCGCCACCAGACGGAGAAAGTCCGGATCGCGGCCGAGGCCGCGACGCGTGTCTCCGACGGGGCCGTCGTGGGGCTCACCGGCGGGACGACCACCACCGAGGTGGCCCGCGCGATCTTGGACCGCCACGGGATCACGGTCGTGACGAACGCGCTCAACATCGCCGGAGAACTCGCGATCCGCGCCGACGTCAAGCTGGTCGTGACGGGCGGAACGGCCCGACCCGAGTCCTACGAGCTCGTGGGCCCGGTCGCCGAACAGGCGCTCGAGCGGCTCAACCTCGACGTGGCGTTCGTCGGCGTGGACGGCATCACGGTGGAGGCGGGCCTCACGACGCATCACGAGGTCGAGGCCCACACCAACCGAACGCTGATCGATCGCGCGCGCCACGTCGTCGTCGTGACCGACAGCTCCAAACTCGGGCGGGTGGCGTTCGCGCAGATCGCGCCGCTCGAGGTGGTCGACGAGCTCGTCACCGACGACGGGGCCGGCCCGGATGCGATCCGCGACCTCACCGAGGCCGGCGTCGACGTCACCGTCGCGTGAGGATCCGACGCGCCTAGCCGCGCCGGATGGGCTCGGGGATGAGGTCGCCGTGCGCCTCGATCAGATCGTCGACCATATCGACGATCTCGGTGGTCCGGAGTGTGGCCCCGGTGTTCGGGTCCATCAGCGCAGCCTGGCGCACGAGCTCCCGCGATCCCTCCAGGACGGCTCGAACCGTCAGCTCGGCCACGTTGACGAACGTCCGGTTCAGTGCGAGGCACTGTGGCGGCAGGGCGCCGAACCGGGTCGGGGACACGCCGTTCGCATCCGCGATCACCGGGACCTCGACGCACGCGTCGTCGGGCAGCCCGTCGATCAGGCCGTCGTTGCACACGTTGCCGTAGAGCTCGGTTTCCGTGCCGAACTCGAGTGCGCGGATGAACTGGCTGGCGAGCTCGTCGTTCGCCTCGATCGGCAGCGTCTCGCCCACGTCGAGCGCGCGCTTGATCTCCTCCCACTCGGCCAGGTTGTCCTGCGAGCGCCGCAGGTACTCGTCGACCTCGATCCGGTACCGAGCGACCTGGTCGTCGAGGTGGAGGAACCACGGCACGTACTCGGCGCTGTGCTCGGAGGACTCCGTCGGAAAAAAGCCGAACCGCCTGAACAGCTCGACCCGGACGCGCCGACCGAGTCCCTCGGGGTCCGCGTCGACGATCTCGCGGAGCCTCGGGTACAGGTCTTCGCCCGTCTCCCGGTCTCGGAACAGGTAGACGAAGCACTGGTGGTTGAGGCCGGCGGTCCGGAACTCGATCCGCTCGAGCGGAACTCCGACCGTTCGAGCGAGGAACTCGTGCGTGTCCCGCACGCTGTGACACACGCCGATCACGCGCGCGGCCGGCAGGCGCGAGCCCGACCAGATGCCCCAGGGGACCATCGCCATCGGGTTCGTGTAGGTGAGCAGGAGGCCGTCTGGGCAGCGTTCGACCATCTCGTCGGCCATCTCGATCATCACCGGGATCGTCCGGAGGCCGCGCATGATCCCGCCGATGCCGATCGTGTCGCCGATCGTCTGCCGAAGCCCGTACTTCTTCGGCACCTCGAAGTCGGTCAACGTGGCGCGGTAGCCGCCGACCTGGATCTCGTTGATCAGGTAGTGGGCGCCGTCGAACGCCGGCGCGCGATCGGCGTGGGCTGACACGGGGTAGCCGGCGTTCGAACGCTCGACGATCTGCGCGGCCGCGCGCTCCGCGTAGCCGAGGCGCTCGGGGTCGATGTCGTGCAGCGCGAGCTCCAGCGCGCCGTGGAGCTCCGCGTACCCGCACAGGTCCGCGACGATGCCCCGGGTGAATTCGACGCTGCCCGCCCCGATGATCGTGACCTTGTGCACGGCTGCGAGTCTGGCAGCCGTTGGTTGGGAGCGTCGACCCGATCGCGGGGGTCGAGCCGGGACTGGATATCGTTCACGCGTGATCGTCTGCGTCGCGGCGAACCCGTCGATCGACAAGCTGTTCGAGGTCGAGCGGCTCGTCCCCGGTGCCATCCACCGGCCCGTGGGCTTCGTGCAGGTGCCGGGCGGGAAGGGGTTGAACGTCACTCGGGCGGCCCACAGCCTCGGTGCCGAGGTTCGAGCCGCGGGCATCCTCCGCGGGCACGCGGGCCGATGGATCGAGGAGGCGCTGCAGGCCGAGGGGATCGACGGCGCGTTCGTCTGGACACACGGTGAGAGCCGGTCGTCCCTGTCGGTGGCCGACCGCGACGACGGCTCGCTCACCGAGTTCTACGAACACGGCGGCGAGATCCCGTCCGCGTCGTGGGTGGAGCTGGTGCAGGCCGTGAGCGATGCATCCCGGCCCGGGGGGCTGCTCACGATCTCCGGCTCGATCCCGCGCGGCGCTCCCGAAGACGGGTACCGCGATCTGGTCGCCGAGGGTCGCGCGGCCGGCGTTCGGGTGGCACTGGACGCCGAGGGCGGGCCGCTCCGGCAGGCGATCGGCGCCGAGCCGGAGGTCGTGAAGGTGAACGCGGCCGAGGCGGCCGGGCTGCTCGAGGTCTCGGTCACCACACGCGACGAGGCGCTGGCTGCCGCAGCCAGGCTCCGCGAGCTCGCCGGCGGCGGCGGCCATGTTGGCATCGTGACGATGGGCGCGAACGGCGTCGCCGTGGCCGGGCCCGACGGGACCGCGTACGAGGGCGTCCTGTACGAGCGCGGCCGGTATCCGGTCGGCAGCGGCGACGCGTTCCTGGC
>Ga0114129_10004399_pt1 | contig 19870 bp, 21 predicted proteins | sample RhiMetdeltSRZDD1_FD_80071 | JGI IMG/M metagenome (GOLD analysis project Ga0114129, IMG submission 80071) | Populus rhizosphere microbial communities from Tennessee, USA - Rhizosphere MetaG P. deltoides SRZDD1 (version 2) (version 2) | ecosystem: Host-associated > Plants > Roots > Rhizosphere >...
ACGAGCGCTGCGCGGTGAGCCTCGACGGTGACCGGGCCCGGGTGACGGTGACGCAGATCTCCGGTGTCCTCGCGCGCCGAATCGTCTGCCGGGTGCGGCCGGGCGATACGCTGCGGGCCGGCCAGCGGTACGGGTTGATCCGCTTCGGATCGCGGACGGATCTGGTGCTGCCACGGGGCACGGAGCTGCGGGTGCGGGTGGGGGAGCGAGTGCGGGGCGGGGAATCGGTGATGGGGGTGCTGCGATGAGACGGAGACACGCACCCGATGCGGGTCGCAGCCCGCGTCGGAGGAAGTGGCAGGAGCTGCGCCAGCAACCGCGGCGGGGGATCTTCCTGCTGCCGAGCCTGCTGACCACCGGCAATCTGTTCTGCGGGTTCCTGGCCCTGGTGCTGGCCTCGCAGCAGCGCTACACGGACGCGGCGATCTCCATCTTCGTGGGCATGCTCATGGACATGCTGGACGGCAAGGTGGCACGGATGACCAAGACGACCAGCCAGTTCGGCGTCGAGCTGGATTCGCTCGCCGACGTGGTTTCCTTCGGGGTCGCGCCCGCCTTCGTCCTCTACTCGATGGCCTTGGCCCCACTGGGGCGCGCGGCCTGGCTCGGCGCGTTTCTCTTCGTGATCTGCGGCGCGCTCCGCCTCGCGCGCTTCAACGTCTACGCGGGGGTGACCGACAAGCGGTACTTCGTCGGGCTGCCGATTCCCGCCGCCGCCGGCGTGGTGGCCTCGGTGGTGCTGCTGCTCGGCACCGACGACATCCCGCGCTGGCTCGGGGCCGCGATCGCGGCCGGAACCTACCTGGTGGCGATCCTGATGGTCACCACGTTCCGCTACTACAGCTTCAAGGAGATCGATTTCGCCCGTCGCCGGCCCGCCGGCGTGCTGGTGCTCGTGGTCCTCGGGGTGCTGATCGTCGCCACTCATCCCCAGTGGTTCCTGTTCCTGCTCTTCTTCGCCTACGCTCTGAGCGGCCCGACGCGTCCGCTGTGGGCGCGGCGTCGCGACCCGGCCCCCACCGCGGCTCCCGCCGGCTCACCTCCCGCGCTGCCTGGGAACCGGGAGCCGAGGGACCCGACCGAGCGGGACCGGAGGATCTGACATGGCGACCTACAAGATCGCGGTGCTGCCCGGAGACGGGATCGGCCAAGAGGTCACTCCGCAGGCGCAGCGGATCCTCGAGCTCGTCGGCCGGGCCGCCGGCATCGGGTTCGAGTTCGAGACCGGGCTGGTGGGCGGCTCCGCCATCGACGCGGCCGGTACTCCGCTACCGCCCGCGACCCTGGCGCTCTGCCGGCAGGCCCACGCGATCCTCTTCGGGGCGGTGGGCGGACCCAAGTGGGACACGCTGCCGCAGGAGCAACGTCCCGAGCGGGGGCTACTGGGCATCCGCAAGGAGCTCGATCTCTTCGCCAACCTGCGCCCGGCGACCTGCTTCCCGATGCTGGTGGACGCCTCCCCGCTCAAGCGATCGGTGGTCGAGGGCACCGATATCATGGTGATCCGCGAGCTGACCGGCGGGCTCTACTTCGGCGAGCCCCGCGGGCGCGAGGAGTTCGCCGACGGCGGCGCGCGCGCGGTCAATACCATGGCCTACACCTCGCGCGAGATCGAGCGGGTGGCCCGCGCCGCGTTCGACGTGGCGATGAAGCGCAAGAAGCGCCTGGCCTCCGTGGACAAGGCCAATGTGCTGGTGGTCTCGCAGCTCTGGCGGGAAGTGGTCACGCGGGTGGGGAAGGACTATCCGCAGGTGCAGCTCGAGCACGTGCTCGTGGACAACTGCGCGATGGCGCTGGTCCACAAGCCCACCCACTTCGACACGATCGTGACCGAGAACACGTTCGGCGACATCCTCTCCGACGAGGCGGCCATCCTGGCCGGCTCCATGGGCATGCTGCCGTCGGCCAGCCTCGGCGGCAAGGGGGGGCGCATGGGACTCTTCGAGCCCGTCCACGGCACCGCGCCCGACATCGCGGGCCAGGGCGTGGCCAATCCGATCGCGGCGATCCTGTCCGCGTCCATGCTGCTGCGCTACTCGCTCGAGCGGGGCGCCGACGCGGACCGGGTGGACGCGGCAGTCCTGCGCGTGCTGGAGCGGGGGCACCGGAGCCGTGACATCCACTCGGCCGGCACCAAGCTGGTGGGCACGTCGGAGATGGGCGATCTCATCGTGGCCGAGGTCGAGAAGTCGTACTGACATAAGAAGATAGATAGGAGACCCTAGGCAATGGCTTCAGGCGTGGTGGTGGCGGTGATTGGAGTGACGGGTGCGGTGGGGCAGACCACGCTCAAGATCCTCGAGGAGCGCAAGTTCCCGGTCCGGGAGCTGCGGGCCTTCGCGTCCGCGCGCTCGGCGGGGAAGATCGTCACCTTCAAGGGTGAGGCGGTGCGGGTCGAGGCGGTCGGGCCGGGCGCCTTCAAGGGCGTGGACATCGCGCTGTTCTCCGCGGGCTCCGCCCAGTCAAAGGAGTATGCCCCCCAGGCCGTCGAGGCGGGCGCGGTCGTCGTCGACAAGTCGAACGCGTTCCGGATGGACCCGCAGGTGCCGCTGGTTGTGCCGGAGATCAACGCCCACGCGGCGCGCGGGCATCGGGGCATCGTGGCGTGCCCGAACTGCACCAGCATCGTCACCGTGATGCCGCTCAAGCCGCTGCACGATGCGGGGCGGCTCCGTAGGGTGGTCGCGACCAGCTTCCAGGCGGTGTCGGGAGCCGGCGTCAACGGGGTGGATGAGCTGCGCACCCAGACGCTCGCGTGGGCCCGGGGCGAGGCGATCACCCCGAAGTTCTTCCAGCATCAGATCGCCTTCAACGTCATCCCCCACATCGACAAGTTCGGCGCCGACGGCTATACCGGCGAGGAGACTAAGCTGGTCAACGAGCTTCGCAAGATCCTCGAGCTGCCCGACCTGCTGGTCTCGCCCACCACGGTGCGGGTGCCGGTCTTCACGGCCCACTCGGTGTCGGTGAACGCGGAGACCGAGGTCAAGATCGGCTGCGCGCGCGCGCGCGAGGTCTTCGCCGGGTTCCCGGGGCTCAAGCTCTGGGACGAGCCCGCGGAGAATCGCTACCCGATGCCGGTGGTCGTGGAAGGCCAGGACGACTGCTACGTGGGGCGCGTCCGCGAGGATCTGACGCTGCCGAACGGGCTTAACTTCTGGGTGGTAGGCGATCAGCTCCGGAAGGGCGCCGCCCTGAACGGCATCCAGATCGCGGAGCTCTTGATCCGCTGACCACACGCATCGTCCGGCTCACGCTCGCTTACGAGGGCACGGACCTGCACGGCTGGCAGGTGCAGCCGGGGCTCGCGACGGTGCAGGGCCTCCTGATGGCCGCCGCAGCCCGGGTGCTCGGTGGGCCCGTGAAGATCACCGGGGCGAGCCGCACGGACGCGGGCGTGCACGCGCTCCGACAGGTCGCCAGCCTCGCCACGTCCTCCGCGGTCACCCCCGCGGCCCTGCACCGCGCGCTGAATGCCCTGCTGCCGCCGGCGGTGCGCGTGCTGGACGTACGCGAGGCGCCGGCCGGCTTCGACGCCCGGCGCTGGGCCCGCGGCAAGCGCTATGCCTACCTGATCGATCGCGGCCCGCAGGCCGACCCGTTCCTTCGGCGCCACGCCTGGCACCCGTCGTTCCCGCTCGACGAGGACGCGATGGCGGCCGGGCTCGCGCTTCTGCGCGGCAAGCACGACTTCAGCGCCTTCTGCGCGGCAGCGGGCCAGGATCGCACACCGACCTGCACGATCACGTCCGCCCGGGTCGTGGCCCGGCGCGAGCGCCTGGCGATCTGCCTCTCCGCCGACAGCTTCCTGCACCACATGGTCCGCAACATCGTCGGGAGCCTGGTCGAGGTGGGACGGGGCGCGCGACCCCCGGGGTGGGTCGGGGAGGTCGTGGAGGGTCGGGACCGGAAGCGGGCCGGGCCCACCGCACCTGCCCAGGGGCTGGTGCTGGTGCGGGTCCTGTACGGGCCGGAGGCTTGGTCTCCCGCCGGCGGGGTCGCCCCATGATCCCGGAAGAGGGTGCGGAGGACCGGGGCCGCGGCAAGGGCTTCAAGGCCCGGAAGCGTGAGGACCACGCCCTGGTCCTGATCCGGGAACTCCTGGCCAGCCTGGACAATCCCGTGCAGGCCCGGCGCCTGCTCCTCGAGCTGAGTCGCTACTACGACCCGATCCTGGGGGGCGCCATCGTGGAGGTCCGCCATCAGCGGGAGATCATGGAGGCCATCGAGGGGGGCCGACCGGGGGAGGCCGAGGCCCTGGTCCAAGCCCGCTACGCCCTATATATCAAGGATCGGGCGCACCTGGGCCGGGGCGAGGAGGGCTGAGGGCCCGCCATGATTGCCTTGACACTGGTCAGACCACCGCCCTAGAATCCGTACAACTTCCCGACCCTAGACGCAGGCGTACCACAGCGAGGTGTCGTCATGAGCCTATCGCGGCGTGATTTCCTCAAGTACGCGGGGTCGACTGGCGCAGGTGTCGCCGTCGGGACCGCGGCCATCGACCTCAAGCCGGTCCAGGCGGCCGCCACCACCCTGAAGCTCAAGGAAGCCAAGGTGCACCCCGGCGTCTGTCCGTACTGCGCGGTCGGCTGTATACAGCTCGTGTACTCGAAGGGCGACAAGATCATCGACATCGAGGGGCACCCGGATACGCCCCACACGCTCGGCCGGCTCTGCCCGAAGGGCGCGGCGACCATCCAGCTCTCCAACAACCCGCTGCGGCCGACCAAGGCGATGTACCGTGCGCCCGGGTCGGACAAGTGGGAGGAGAAGCCACTCGACTGGATGTACGAGCAGATCGCCAAGCGTTACTACGACGCCCGCGAGAAGTACTTCATCGAGAAGGAAAAGAACAAGGACGGCCAGGACGTGGTGGTGAACCGGCTCGATGCCATCGCCTCCCTCGGCTCGGCGTGCATCGACAACGAGGAGTGCTACCTCCTCAGCAAGCTCAACCGCACCTTCGGCATCGTCTACCACGAACACCAGGCCCGAGTCTGACACTCCGCCACGGTCCCAGCTCTGGGGACCACGTTCGGGCGGGGGGCGATGACGACGAACCTGATCGACATCCAGAACTCGGATGTCATCATGGCCACCAGCAACTTCGCGGAGAATCACCCGGTCGGCTTCCAGTGGGTGATGAAGGCGAAGGAGCGCGGAGCCAAGTTCATCCACGTGGATCCGCGCTTCACGCGCACCAGCGCGGTGGCCGACATCCACGTGCCGCTGCGGTCGGGCACCAACATCGCCTTCTTCGGCGGGCTCATCTCCTACGCGATCCAGAACAATCTCTACTTCAAGGACTACGTCGTCCACTACACCAACGCGCCGTTCCTGATCGACCCGGCCTTCAAGACCGCGACCGACGGGGGCGGCCTCTTCACCGGGCTCGAGCAGACCGGGAAGGGCGGCGTCGATCCCCACGTAGCCGAGACCTACAAGCGGGATTCGTGGAAGTACCAGCTGGACGGAGAGGGCAATCCCAAGCGGGACCTGACGCTGCGTGACCCCAATTGTGTCTTCCAGCTCATGAAGCGGCACTACAGTCGTTACACCCCCGAGATGGTGGAGCGGGTGTGCGGCATCCCCAAGGAGAAGTTCGTCCAGGTCGCCAAGCTCTACTGTGAGAACAGCGGGCGTGAGAAGACCGGGACGATCACCTACGCGCTGAACCTGACCCAGCACACCAATGGCGTCCAGAACATCCGGGCGCTCTGCATGCTGCAGATCCTGCTCGGGAACATCGGGCGCCCGGGCGGCGGGGTCGTGGCCCTTCGCGGTCACGCCAACGTGCAGGGCGCCACCGACCTCGAGTTGCTCTACCACGAGCTGCCGGGCTATCTGCCGATGCCGTTGCGGGACCTCCACCCGGACCTCAAGACCTACCTCGAGAAGGTCACGCCCAAGGGCGGCTTCTGGGTCAACCTGCCGAAGTTCATGGTCAGCCTGATGAAGGCCTTCTACGGAGACGCGGCGACGGCGGAGAACGACTACGGCTATCAGTGGCTGCCCAAGCGGGCCTCCGCCGACGCCTACAGCCACCAGCACATCTTCGTGGACATGTACAAGGGCTCCATCAAGGGGTTCCTCGCCGACGGGCAGAACCCGGCGGTGGGGGGGCCCAACGCCAAGCTCGCGCGCGCCGCCATGGGGAAGCTCGACTGGCTGGTGGTGAAGGACATCTTCCTCACCGAGACCGCGGAGTTCTGGAAGGCCCCGGGGATCGCCGCGAAGGACATCAAGACCGAGGTGTTCTTCCTGCCCGCCGCGCCGGCGGCCGAGAAGGACGGCTCGCTGACCAACACGATGCGGCTGATCCAGTGGCACGAGAAGGCGGTCAACCCGCCCGGCGACGTCACCTCGGACGCCGAGTTCTTCGTGAGCCTCGGCAAGCGGCTGCAGAAGCTGTACGCGGGCTCCAAGAAGGAGCGCGACAAGGGTTTCCTCGCGGCCAGCTTCGAGTACGGAGACAATCCCAAAGAGCCGAACATGGAGTTGGTCCTGAAGGAGGTCAACGGCTTCGCCACCCAGGAGATCACGGACAAGGACGGCAAGGTGGTCTACAAGAAGGGCCAGGCCCTGAACACCTTCGCCCACATGACCGACGACGGCAAGACCGCCGGCGGCTGCTGGATCTACACCGGCGTCACCGTCGAGGGCCCCGACGGCAAGCTCATCAACAAGGCCAACCTGCGCAAGCCGGCCGACGACAAGGACTACCTGGCTCACGGCTGGGGCTTCGCGTGGCCGGCCAACCGGCGCATTCTCTACAACCGGGCCTCCGCGGACCTCGAGGGCAAGCCCTGGAGCGAGAAGAAGAAGCTCATCTGGTGGGACAAGGAGGCGGCGGGACAGGAGCCGGAGAAGAAGGGCAAGTGGGTCGGTCTCGACGTCCCCGACTTCAACGCCTTCCTGGCCCCGGACGCCAAGAACGGGGACAAGCCGTTCATCATGCGAGCGGACCTGGTCGGCGCCTTCTTCGGCCCGCTCAACGACGGCCCGTTCCCGGAGCACTATGAGCCGGTGGAATCGCCCACCAAGAACCTCCTGTCCAAGCAGCAAATGAACCCGGTGGCCAAGATCTGGACCGTACCGGACCAGAAGAACGACCTGGCCCCGGTGGGCTCGCCCGACTATCCCTACGTGATCACCACGTACCGCCTCACCGAGCATCATCTCTCGGGGGTCATGTCGCGCTACCTGCCGATGCTCGCCGAGCTGTTCCACTCCCACTTCGCCGAGATCAGCCACGAGCTGGCGGGCGAGCTCGGTATCGCCAACGGCGAGCGCGTGACCGTCTTGACCCCTCGGGGCAAGATTCACGTGACCGCGATGGTCACCCATCGCCTCAAGCCGTTCATGATCGACGGCAAGAAGACGCATCAGATCGGCGTGCCCTGGCACTGGGGGTACAACGGCATCTCCAAGGGCGACATCACCAACGATCTCTCCGCGACGGTGGGGGACCCCACGGTCTACATCCAGGAGACCAAGGCCTTCCTCTGTAACGTGAAGAAGGGGGAGGTGTAGCCATGGCCCGCACGCTCGCGATGTTCACGGACACGTCGCTCTGCATCGGCTGCCGGGCCTGCCAGGTCGCGTGCAAGCAGTGGAACGAGCTCCCGATGGAAGAGCCGCAATGGACCGGCTCCTACCAGAACCAGGCCCACTTCACGGACAAGACCTATCGCCTGGTGCGCTTCATCGAGAAGCCGCAGCCCAACGGGGAGCTCCAGTGGCTCCTGATGTCGGACGTGTGCAAGCACTGCGCCCAGGCGGGCTGCCTCCAGGCCTGCCCCACCGGGGCGATCTACCGGACCGAGTACGGCACTGTCAACATCAACCAGGACGTGTGTAACGGCTGCCGGTACTGCGTGAGCTCGTGCCCGTTCGGGGTGGTGGCCTTCAACCACGACACCGGCCGTGCCAACAAGTGCACCTTCTGCAACGATCGCATCCACAACGGGCTCGGCCCGGCCTGCGCCAAGACCTGCCCCACCGAGTCCATCCAGTTCGGCTTCCGCGACGAGCTGGCCGCGAAGGCCGAGAAGCGGGTAGCCAAGCTCAAGGAGATGGGCTACACCGGTGCCCAGCTCTACGGCGTGGATAGCAACGGGCCCCTCGGCGGGCTCAACGCCTTCTTCCTCCTGCTGGACAAGCCGTCCACCTACAACCTGCCCGAGAAGCCGCTGCTGCCACAGCGCAACGTCCTGGTGGACTCGGTGCTGTCGGTGGGCGCCGCGCTCCTGGTCGGGGTGACCGCGGTGGTGGCATTCCGCGAGCGAGGCGGCAAGGGGGCCGGCGATGCTTAAGACCCCCGGCTGGCACCTGCTGATCGTCTGGTATTTCTTCCTGGGGGGCATCGCGGGCGGCGCCTACTTCACGGCCGCCATCGCCGACAACTTCGGCAGCTCCCGCGACCGCAGCGTGGTGCGCACCGGCTACATCCTCTCGCTGTTGATGATCGGCGTGTGCGGCATGCTCCTGATCCTCGATCTGGGGACGCCAAGTCGCTTCCTCAACATGATGATGCACTTCAAGTTCTGGGACCCGATGTCCATCGGGGCCTGGATGCTGGGGGTCTTCGGCCTCTTCGCCTTCGTCTCCTCGGCCTTGTCGCTCTCCCCCGACGAGCGGCGGGCCGCGCTGCGGCGGAGGGTCAGCCTGGTGGGCATCATCTTCGGCTTCTTCCTCGCGAGCTACACCGGCGTGCTGCTGAGCGCCACCGCGCTCCCGTTCTGGAGTGATGCCCGCCTGATGGGGGCGCTCTTCCTGGCCTCGGGTGCGTCCACCGGCATGGCCGCGATCTCGCTGCTGCTCTACCTGAGCGGGGACTCGGCGGGGGAAGGATTCAAGAAGGTCAAGCGGGCGGACAGATTCGCCATCGTGTTCGAGATGGCGGTGCTGGTGCTGTTCCTGGTCCTCCTGGGATCCGCCGCCGCGCCGCTCACCTCCGGACACCTGGCCCCGCTCTTCTGGGGCGGCCTCGTGGTGCTCGGGCTGGTGATCCCACTGCTGGTCGACGTCCTGGGGGCGCGGTGGGTGCCCGCGGTGATCCCGGCGCTGCTGGTCCTGGTCGGCGGCTTCATCCTGCGCTACGTCGTGGTGATGACGCACGCCTGAGACCTCACCACCGGTCCGGCTGCACAAGGGGCCCCGAGCGGGGCCCCTTCCTTTATACTGAGGCCGGCAGCCACCAGCATGCGGACCTACTTCCACGTCAAGGGCGGCCGGCTCGAAGAGGTCAAGGGCGAGGTCGTCCGGGAACAGCCGTTGACGGTCTACGTCAACGAGGAGCGGTTTCTCACGCTGCTCTGCTCCCCCTTCCAGCTCGACGCCCTGGTGGTCGGCTATCTCTGGATGGAGAAGGTCGTGGAAGATCCCGCCGAGATCACGCGTCTCGACATCTCGGAGGTGGACGGGCGCGCGGACGTGACGCTGTCGCATCCCGTGACGCTGCCCACCGAGCGTATCCTCACGTCGGGCTGCGGCGGCGGCATCACCTTCCGCATCGACCCGCGGCTCTTTCCACGGCTGCACTCCTCTCTCCGGGTGACGCCGCTCGAGCTCGCGGGGCGGATCAAGGATCTCTACGGGCAGGCCGCGCGATACCAGGCCTCCCGGGGCATCCACGGCGCGGCGCTGGCCGACGCGGAGCGGATCCTGGTGATGGCGGAGGACGTGGGGCGCCACAACGCGGTGGACAAGGTGAAGGGCGAGGCCTTGCTCAAGGGCATCCCGACCGTTGACCGCATCCTCCTGTCCACGGGCCGGGTGTCGTCGGAGATGCTGCTCAAGGCCGCGCGCATGGGCGTGCCGCTGGTCGCCTCGCGAACGTCGCCCACCGAGATGGCGGTGGGGCTGGCCGAGCAGCTCGGCATCACCGTGATCGGCTACCTGCGGCCGGACGGTCTCAATCTCTACGCGGGCGATGCGCTCATCGCCGATTGACGCCATGCCCGACTACTCCGCGTTGATGACCGACTGGCAGGCGCTGCTCACCCGGCGCGCCGCGCTGGCCGAGCCCCTCCGCTTCTGGACCGCCATCCTCGAGGGCTGGGTGGCCTGGAAGCCGCCCGCCGCACTCGTGCCGCTCGTGTTCTCCGCGGAGGAATGTCGGGGGCGATGGCAGGCCGGTCGTTCCTTGCTGGCCGAAGTCACCCCGGAGATTCCCGCCGTTTCGGTCGAGGATCTGGTGGGGCCGGTGATGGAGCGGCTGGCCGCCGACGGGCCGGAGTCCGCCGCCGCCCTGAGCCGGTTCGCTCAGGCGTGGGACGAGGGGCAGGTGGACCCGACGGCCCTGCTGCCCGCACTGGATCGCGACCCGGCGACCACGCTCCAGGAGCGCTTCGGACTCGGATCCCACCTGGGCGCGTTCCTGCCGGTGGCGGCGCTGCGCCCCGCGCTCGAGACCTACTTCGAGTCCGTGCGTGACCTGCCGGACGGCGTGTGGACGCGCGGCGGCTGTCCGTGGTGCGGTGGCGCGCCATCGTACGGCGATCTCGTCGAGGACGGCCGCCGCCGGCTCTCCTGCCACGTGTGCGGCGGCGCCTGGATCGCCGCTCGCCTCCGGTGCCCCTTCTGCGAGACCTGGAACTCGCGGGATCTCGTCCGGCTCGTGGCCGAAGAGCTCGACGAGGGCTACTTCATCGAGGCCTGCCGGGCCTGCCAGGGGTATCTCAAGGGTGTGGATCGTCGCCAGCGCTGGAACGCGGGTGCGCCTCTCGTGGAGGACTGGGGCTCGCCCCACCTCGACCTCTACGCGGCCCGCGAGGGCTACTGGCGCTCCACGCCATCCCTCGCGCACCTGCTGCCCCCCGAGGCGCCCCAGGGGGAGGACCGCGCGTGAACGCGGTGCTCTACGACGTGGCGCTGACCGCATACATCCTGGCCGCGGCGGCGGCGATCGCCTCGCTCGTCGTCCGCCGCGATCAGTTCGCGTGGGTCGCCCTGCTCCTGACGCAGGCGGGCTGGATCTGCCATACCGCGGCGGTGATCACCCGGGGCATCGAGCTGGGCCGCCTGCCCTTCATGACCATGCCGGAGGTGATCTCGCTCGTGATCTGGGCCGCAGTCCTGCTCGACTTCTGGGTCGAGCGCCGTCACCGGATCCGACCGCTCAGCGCCTTCGTGCTCCCGGTGGTCCTGACCCTGGGGCTGGGGCTGCCCACCGGGCTGCGGTCGATCGCGCTGGAGACGCCCGTGAAGAGCGGCTGGATCATGGTGCACGTGGCCCTGGTGCTGGTGGGCCTGGCCGCGCTCGTGCTGAACTTCGGCATCGCGCTGATGTATCTCCTGCGCGAGCGGCAGCTCAAGCACAAGCGAACCGGCACGTTCTACCGCCACCTGCCCCCGCTCGAGACGCTCGATCGGCTCGCGGTGGCCACGCTCACCATCGGCTTCCCGTTCCTCACCGTCGGGCTGGCCCTGGGCGTCCTCTCCGCGCCCGCCGCGTGGGGGAGCCTGCTCACCTTCGATCCCCTCGCGCTCTTCTCGCTGGTGATGTGGGTGATCTACGCCGCCACCCTGCTCGGTCGGGTGATGGGTCAGTGGGGCGGCCGGCGCGCCGCGTACTACACCATCGCGGGCTTCTGCGTCCTGCTGGCCACGCTGAGCGCGGGGGTGTTCCTCCACGGCCGGCACGGGTCCTGAGGGATCACGAATGACGCCGGGGAACATGCTCTTCGTGGCGGGCCTGAATCATCGGACCGCGCCGGTGGCGGTGCGCGAGCAGCTCGCGCTCGAGGAGGACAAGATCCGCGAGATCCTCGCGGATCTCACGGATCGTAGGCTCCTCGACGAGGTCATGATCATCTCCACCTGCAACCGGGTCGAGGTCTACGGGGTGGCCGCGGTGCCCGGCGAGGCGCGCACCGCCGCGTTCGGGCGGCTCGGCAGCCACCGCGGGCTCCACTGGCGCGACCTCGAGCCGCTCGTCTACACGGTCACCGGCGACGAGGCGGCGCTCCACGCGTTTCGCGTGGCGGCCAGCCTGGACTCCATGGTCCTGGGCGAGCCCCAGATCCTGGGCCAGGTGAAGGACGCCTTCGCGCTCGCCCAGTCGGCGGGCACCGCGGGACCGGTCCTCCACGCCCTCATGAGCCAGGCCTTCGGCGCGGCCAAGCGCGTGCGAACCGAGACCGAGGTCGGCCGGCTGGCGGTCTCGGTCTCCTACGCCGCGGTCGAGCTGGCGCGGAAGATCTTCGACGGGCTCGAGGGCCGAGCGGTGCTGCTGGTCGGCGCGGGCGAGATGAGCGAGCTGGCCGCGCGACACCTGGTGGACCACGGCGCACTCCCGGTGTACGTGACCAACCGGACATGGAGCCGCGCCCAGGAGCTGGCGAGAGGATTGAGCGGCACCGCGGTCCCGTTCGACCAGCTGGCGGCCACCCTGGCCCTGGTGGACATCGTGGTCACGTCGACCGCCGCGCCCGAGCCCATCGTCACCGTGGACCAGGTGCGCGCCGCCCTCGAGAAGCGCCGGACGCGGCCTCTGTTCTTCATCGACATCGCGGTCCCGCGCAACGTGGAGCCCGCGGTCAACGATCTCGAGAACGCCTTCTGCTACGACATCGACGATCTGCGCTCGGTGGTCGAGGCGAATCTCAGGGAGCGGCAGCGCGAGGCCCTGCGCGCCCAGACCCTGCTCGAGGGCGAGGTGGTGAAGTTCGCGACGCGTCTGCAGCAGCTCGAGGTCGTGCCCACCATCGTGTCCCTGCGGGAGAAGCTCGAGGCCGTCCGCCGTGCCGAGCTGGAGCGGGCGCTCGGGCGCCTGCCCGACGCGGGTGAGGAGACGCGGCGGGTGATGGAGGCGCTCAGCCAGGCGATCGTGAACAAGGTACTGCACGCGCCCCTGGTCAAGCTGAAGGACTCCTCGCGGGCCGGCCATGCCCGGCGGTGGACCGAGATGATCTCCGAGCTGTTCGGGCTACGCGGCCCCGGCCGGCCCGGCTCGCGCGAATGAAGATTCGCCTCGGCACCCGGGGCAGCCGCCTCGCGGTCATTCAAAGTGAATCGGTGGCGGCGGCGCTGCGCACCCGCGGGGCCGAGGTCGAGATCGTGGTGATCAGGACCACCGGGGATCGCCTCGCCCAGGTTTCACTCGCCGACTTTGGCGGCAAGGCGCTCTTCGTGAAGGAGATCGAGGAGGCGCTGCTGGCCGGCCAGGTGGATGTGGGCGTCCACAGCCTCAAGGACATGCCCTCCGAGCTGCCGCACGCTCTCATCCTCGGCGCGTTCCCCCTCCGCGAGGACCCGGGTGACGTGCTGCTCGGCCGGCGTGACGGGGGATGGAACGCGCTGCCCGCGGGCGCGGTGGTGGGAACGTCGAGCCCGCGGCGCCGTGCGATGGTGCTCACGCACCGCCCGGATCTCCGGACCGAGCCGATCCGCGGCAACGTGGACACGCGTCTCGAGAAGCTGCGCGCCGGCTCCTACGATGCGCTCATCGTGGCCGCGGCGGGGCTCAAGCGCCTGGGGCTCAGCCCGCCACACTGCACGCCGCTCGATCCGGGCGAGTTCGTGCCTGCGGTGGGGCAGGGGGTCCTGGCCGTCGAAGCCCGTCAAGCCGACCGGGAACTGCTTGAACTTCTGCGCGCCGTGGACGACACTCGGACGAGACTCGCGGCCCTGGCGGAGCGCGCCTTCCTGGCCCGGCTGGGCGCGGGGTGCCACACGCCGGTGGCCGCTCACGCACGTCTGGACGGCCCTACCCTGGCGCTGACCGGGGTCGTGTCGAGTCCAGATGGAGCGACCATGCTGCGGGCCAGTGCGGAAGGGTCCGCCGTGGACGGTGAACGGCTGGGCGTGGCGCTGGCGGACGAGCTCTTGGCCAAGGGGGCGAAGGCGGTTCTCGATGCGAGTCGTGAGTGATCAAGTGATGACCGAGGTGAGGGGCAGTAAACCCCTGGCTGGTCGAGTGGTCCTGGTGACCAGGGCGCGTGAGCAAGCCGGGGTGTTCGCCGAGCTGCTCGAGTCGGCCGGGGCCCGGGTGATGCTCGTACCTACCATCGCAATCGAGCCCCCGGACTCCTGGGCCCCCCTCGACAGTGCCCTCGCCGAGCAGCACGACTGGGTGGTGTTCACCAGCGTCAACGGCGTGGCCATGGTCCGGCGCCGGGTGGAGGCCACCGGGGGCGGCCGGGCGCTGCTCGAGCGGAGCCGCTTGGCCGCGATCGGCCCCGCGACGGCGGCCGCGCTGCGTGACTGGGGGCTGATCGTCGAGGTCGTGCCCGAGGAGTACATCGCGGAGGGCCTGCTCGATCGGTTGCGCCCATTGGTGGCGCAGGGAGCCCGCGTGCTGCTCCCTCGTGCGGCGGAGACCCGCGACGCGCTGGTGCGCGAGCTCACCGCGCATGGGGCCCATGTCACCGAGGTGGCCGCGTACCGCACGCGCGCGGCCACCGAGCACGCGGCGGGACTGCGCGAGGCGCTCGCCGAAGGTCGGGTGGACGTGGTGACCTTCACCAGCTCCTCCACGGTGCGGAGCTTCTGCGCGCTCTTCGGGGGAGCCGAATTGCCGCGGATCCTCCGGGGCGTCACCGTTGCCTGCATCGGCCCCATCACGCGGGCCACCGCGGAGGGCCGCGGGCTCGCCACCCAGATCGTTCCCGCGGACTACACGATCCCGGCCCTGGCCCGCGCCATCGTTTCCCACTTCGACCCCGCAAGGAGCTAGCGTATGCCGTTCCCCGTCTACCGTCCCCGCCGGCTTCGGGAGTCACCGCTGATGCGCTCCATGGTGCGCGAGACCTCGCTGCGCATCGACGATTTCGTCTACCCGCTCTTCGCGGTCCACGGCCGCGGTGTCCGCGAGCCCATCAGCTCCATGCCCGGGCAGTACCGGCTCTCCATCGACGAGCTGCTCAAGGAGTGCAAGGACGCCGCCTCCATGGGTATTCCGGCGGTGCTCCTGTTCGGGCTGCCGCGCGACAAGGATCCGCGGGGCACCGAGGCCTACGCGGAAGACGGGATCATCCAGCAGGCGGTGCGGGCGGTGAAGGACACGATCCCGGATCTGCTGGTGATCACCGACGTGTGCCTGTGTGAGTACACCAGTCACGGACACTGCGGCGTGGTCGAGGACGGCCGGATCAAGAACGATCCCACCCTCGAGCTGATCGCGCGCACCGCGGTCTCCCACGCGGAGGCCGGCGCGGACCTGATCGCGCCGTCGGACATGATGGACGGCCGGGTCGCCGCGATCCGGGAGGGGCTCGACGAATCGGGCTTCCCGGAGACGCCGATCATGGCCTACTCGGCCAAGTACGCGTCCGCCTTCTACGGCCCCTTCCGCGAGGCGGCGGACTCCACCCCGCAGTTCGGCGACCGGCGCTCCTATCAGATGGATCCCGCCAACGTGATGGAGGCGATGCGGGAGGTTGCGCTCGACGTCGACGAGGGCGCGGACATCGTGATGGTGAAGCCCGCGCTGCCCTACCTCGACGTCATCGCCCGCGTGAAGGGGGAATTCGGCCTGCCGGTGGCCGCGTACTCCGTCTCGGGCGAGTACGCGATGCTCAAGGCGGCCGGTCAGCTCGGCTGGCTCGACGAGGATCGCGCGGTGCTGGAGGCGCTGATCGGCATCCGGCGGGCCGGGGCCGACATCATCATCACCTACTTCGCCAAGGACGCGGCGCGGCTCATCGAGCAGGGCCGCGCGTGAGAATCTCGGCGAAGGGCGAGTACGCCATCAAGGCGATGGTGGACCTCGCCCTTCACGACGGCCAGGACCTCCAGCCCATCCAGGACGTCGCGTCCCGCCAGGGCATCCCGCAGCGCTATCTCGAGCAGGTCCTGCTCCAGCTCAAGCGCTCGGGCTTTCTCTACGCGCGGCGCGGGTCGGCGGGCGGCTACCGGCTCAGCCGGCCCGCGGACCAGATCACGGTGGGGGCGCTCCTGCGGGCGGTGGAGGGCCCGTCGGCCGGACCGGATTCGGCGCGGCGGGGCGGCCGTGGTGAAGACGTGGCGGGGCTCCACGATCTGTGGCAGGAGATCGAGGAGGCGGTCGCGTCCGTGGTGGACCGCACCACGCTGGACGATCTGCGCCGGCGCGCCCTCGATCGGCGGCGCGCGACGCGCCCGATGTACCACATCTAGCTCGGATATGAAGAACAGGACACGATCATGACGACCAAGCGAGCGACCGCGCCGGCGCGGCCGAAGATGGCGGGCTCGGTGCTGGAGCTGGTGGGCGGCACGCCCCTGGTGCGCCTCAACCGCATCCCCAAGCCGGGCGGCGCGATCGTGCTGGCCAAGCTCGAATCGCTCAATCCAGGCGGGAGCGTCAAGGACCGTATTGCCCTCGAGATGGTGGAGGACGCCGAGCGGCGCGGGGTGCTCAAGGCGGGCGCGACCCTGGTGGAGCCCACCAGCGGCAATACCGGCATCGGGCTCGCGATGGTGTGCGCGGTGCGGGGCTATCGCATCATCCTCACCATGCCCGATGACATGAGCGCGGAGCGGCAGCGCCTGCTCGCGCGCTACGGCGCCGAGATCCACCTGACCCCGGCCATCGAGGGCATGAGTGGCGCCGTCTTCGCGGCCCAGGAGATCTGTCGCGAGCATCCCGAGTACTTCATGCCGATGCAGTTCGAGAATCCCGCGAATCCCGAGGCGCATCGCCGCACCACCGCGCTGGAGATCCTGGACGCCACCGAGGAGCACCTGGACGTCTTCGTCGCGGCGGTCGGCACCGGCGGCACCGTGACCGGGGTGGGCGAGGTCCTGAAGGAGCGGCTGCCCGGGGTGCGCGTGGTCGGTGTGGAGCCCGCGCGGTCGCCCGTGCTCTCCGGCGGGCGCTTCCGACCGCACGGCATCCAGGGTATCGGGGCCTCGTTCGTGCCGGGGATCCTGAATCGTTCCGTGCTCGACGACATCATACAGGTGCGCGACGAGGACGCGACGACCACGGCGCGGCGGCTCGCCCGTGAGGAGGGCCTGCTGGTGGGCATCTCGTCCGGAGCCAACGTCTTCGCGGCGTGCCAGGTCGCGGAGACGCTGCCCGCCGACCAGGTGGTGGTCACGGTGCTGTGCGATACTGGGGAGCGCTATTTGAGCGTCACCTTCTAGGAGAGCGGCCATGAGTGTTCAGGTCTACATCCCGACGCCGTTCCGCCGCGCGACCAAGAACGCGGACCGGGTGGCCGTCGAGGCGCCCGACGTGAGGGGGCTGCTCGACGAGCTGGAAGATCAGTTCGGCGGCCTGAAGGGCCTGGTGCGCAACGACCAGGGTGAGGTCCATCACCACGTGAACATCTACGTGAACAACGAGGCCATCGAGGCGCTGCAGGGGCTCGAGACCACGCTCAAGGACGGGGACGAGGTCTCGATCATTCCTGCCCTCGCGGGCGGCCGAGGGTGATCGCGGCGGGATGATCCTGACCCCCGAGGAGCTCGTCCGCGTGCGCGCGCAGGCCGAGGCCGAGTATCCCGCGGAATGCTGCGGCGTGTTGCTGGCCCGCTCTGCGCCCGCCGACCGGGCCCTGATGCCCTGCCGTAATATCCAGGACGAGCTTCACGCGCAGGACCCCGTGCGGCACCCGCGCAATTCGCGGACCGCCTACTTCATCGACCCCAAGGATCTGCTGGCCATCGGGCGACGCGAGTCGCAGGGCTATCGGGTGGCCACCATCTATCATTCCCACGTGGATACCGGCGCGTACTTCTCGCCCACCGACCGGCAGAACGCCCTCATCAACGGCGAGCCGTCCTATCCGGATGCGGTCTACGTGGTTCTCTCGGTGCTCGAGGGCCGCGTGGCCGACGCGGCCGCGTTCATGTGGGATAGCTCCACCCGCGATTTCGTCTCCACCGACTTCCCGAAGCCCTGACCGACCCCGTGCCCGACTCCGACGCGCTCTTCGAGGCCGCGCAGCGCCTGATGCCGGGCGGCGTCAATAGCCCGGTGCGTGCCTTCCGCGGCGTGGGTGGCACGCCCTTCTTCGTGGCGCGCGCCGAGGGCGCGCGGCTGATCGATGTCGAGGGGCGCTCCTATGTCGATTTCCTGGGCTCGTGGGGCCCGCTGATCCTGGGTCACGCGGCGGCCCCGGTGGTCGAGGCGGTCAGCGAGGCGGTCCGACGCGGCACCAGCTACGGCGCCCCCACTGCGGGCGAGGTGGAGATGGCCGAGCTCATCCGCCGCGCGGTGCCCACCATGGAGATGATGCGGCTCGTCTCGTCGGGGACCGAGGCGGCCATGAGCGCGCTGCGCGTGGCCCGGGGCGCGACCGGGCGGGACTTCATCCTCAAGTTCGAGGGCTGCTACCACGGCCACGCCGACAGTCTCCTCGTCAAGGCGGGTTCGGGCGGGGCTACCTTCGGGGTGCCGGACAGCCTGGGCGTGCCGTCGGCGCTCGCGGCGCTGACCCTCACGGTGCCGTTCAACGACCTGGACGCGGTTCGTCGCCAGCTCGAGGCGCATCCGGACCAGGTCGCGGCGGTGATCGTGGAGCCGGTGGCGGGCAACATGGGCGTGGTGCCGCCCGCGCCCGGCTTCCTCGCCGGGCTGCGCGAGCTCACCACGCGGCACGGCGCCCTCCTGATCTTCGACGAGGTGATCACCGGGTTCCGCGTGGGGTGGGGCGGGGCCCAGGCGCTCTACGGGGTGCGTCCGGATCTCACGTGCCTCGGCAAGATCATCGGCGGCGGCCTCCCGGTCGGCGCCTATGGCGGAGCGCGCGCGGTGATGGAGCGTGTCTCGCCGCTCGGCGGTGTCTACCAGGGGGGCACGCTCTCCGGCAATCCGCTCGCGGTGGCCGCCGGGTTGGCCACGCTCCGGGCGCTGGAACGGCCGGGTGTCTACGAGCGGCTCGAGGCTCTGGGCGCCCGGGTCGAGCGCGACGTCGCCGAGGCCGCCTCCGCCGCGGGGCTGCCGGTGCGGATCAACCGGGTCGGCTCGATGCTCACCGTGTTCTTCACGGACGGTCCGGTGACCGACTACGCGTCCGCGAAGCGGGCGGATACCGCGCGCTACGCGCGGTACTTCCACGCGATGCGGGAGGCGGGCGTGTTTCTCGCGCCGTCGCAGTTCGAGGCCGCGTTCGTGTCGCTGGCGCATGGGGAGGACGACCTCGCGGCGGCCGCGCGGGCGTGCCGGGGGGCGATGGAGGCGGTAGGGCGAGGCGCAGCCGAAGGCGAGCCGAGCGGATACAACAAAAGAAGCTAAGGGTCGACGGCCCGCGGCGGACGACCCGTCGTGGATCGCCGCCAACCTGTTATTGACACCCGGATTTTCCACGTGATAGGGTTCACAAGGCTGGAGCCCGGAAACACGTTTCTTGCCCCGGTCTTCATCCTCAGCACGCCTCGTCGAAGGAGTCTGTTCACCTGGCTGCGCCGAGTAGGGCGGAGGAGTGGATGAGCGGGATGGATCGCCGGTCGTTCTTCAAGATCGTGGCCACCACGGGCGCCGCTGCGGCGGCCGGGGGCTGCGGACAGTCGGCCGAGCAGCTCATCCCCTACGTCATTCCACCGGACAACATCGTCCCCGGTGTTCCCGCCTACTTCGCGAGCGTCTGCCGTGAGTGCCCGTCGGGCTGCGGCGTCATCGCCAAGAACCGCGACGGCCGGGTCATCAAGCTCGAGGGAAATCCCGATCATCCGACGAATACCGGCGCGCTCTGCGTGCTGGGACACGCGGGCCTGCAGGCCCTCTACCATCCGGATCGTTTCCGCGGCCCGCTGAGCGGGGGCAAGCCCGTCGCGTGGGCCGACGCCCTCAAGCAGCTCGCGGACAAGCTGGGGGCACTCGCGAAGGGCCGGCAGGGGGCGCGCGTCGCGGTGGTCAGCGGGCTCGAGACCGGCAGCCTCGCACGCCTCATGGACGAGTGGGTCCGGCTGCTCGGCGCGCGCGCCCGCATCGCCT
>Ga0114129_10004400_pt1 | contig 19870 bp, 16 predicted proteins | sample RhiMetdeltSRZDD1_FD_80071 | JGI IMG/M metagenome (GOLD analysis project Ga0114129, IMG submission 80071) | Populus rhizosphere microbial communities from Tennessee, USA - Rhizosphere MetaG P. deltoides SRZDD1 (version 2) (version 2) | ecosystem: Host-associated > Plants > Roots > Rhizosphere >...
GACGTCCACACCGTCGTCGTCACCGTCTTCGAAGACGAGAACCGCAATGGCCGGATCGACGGCGACGAGACGCTGTGGGTGCCCGACGTCGACATCGAGATCGGCGGCAAGGTCGGTCGCAGCGAGAAGCGGAACGGACGCACGACAGTGACCGGCGTCCCGCGCGGGACGTACACGGTCAGCATCCGCACGAGCAGCCTGCCGCCGTACTACCAGGCGGGCGCGATGCCCTCGATCAGCGTGCCGCCGGCGCCCGACGCCAACATCAAGATCCCGGTGATCCTGCCTATCGGCAACGCCATGATCGCCGGCTACTACTTCCTCTCCGGTGACAGCATCAGCCAGGGCGAAGGCTCGACCAGCGGCCTCGGCATCCGGCCGCTCCTCCAAGAGCGGCTGCTGGACCACTTCGGGCGCGGCACGGTGTTCTATCGCGGCGGAGGCGGAGGCGTGACGTCGGAAGGCGCGCAGCGGATGGACCGCGACCTCGACAACATCCGGCCCGCGTACACGGTGTTGAACTGGGGGGTGAACGACTTCCACGAGCTGGGATGCAGCAACCCCGCCGCGGCGACGTGCCTGCTCGTCAGCAACCTGAAGTCGATGGTCACGCAGGTACGCGCGTTCGGCAGCCTGCCGGCGCTGTCCACCATCATTCCGTGCAACACGAGCGACCCGCGGTGCCCCGCCGAACGGAACACGTGGGTACGGAGTGTCAACGACCTGATCCGCAACCTCGCCCGCACGGAGCGCGTGCTGCTCGTCGACACCGGCGACGCCTTCTTCAAGGCTCCGAGCCTGACGTCGCTCTTCACCGACCACGTGCATCCGAACGACGCCGGCTACACGATCATGGGCGACGTCTACTACGCCGCGCTGACGCACGGCACCCTGTCCGCCAGCTCCGTGGGTGCGATGTCGTTCGGGCTCGCCGCGCCGGGCGCGCGACAGTAGTTTCTATTCGGCGAACGCGCTGCGGTAGTCTTCGAGCAGCAGCTCCTCGGGCGCACGCCGGCCGGGTTCCGCGTGATGGCGGATCCAGGCCGCGCCGTCGGGCTCCACGAGCACCGTCGCATACGCCTGGCCGGCGCGGGAGCGCACCGACCACAGCCAGTATTTCATCTCCCCGATGCGCGCCGTCCGCACGAAGCGGACGCTGAGGCCGCGCTCACCCATCTCGCCCAGAGTCGCGGCGAGATGCGCGCGGAGCTGCGGCGCGGTGACGGGACAGGACGCCGGCGAGTCCCGATCGAGGTAAGGAAGGGGGGGCGGCGGAGGCAGGACGCTTAAGGCCATGGATGCACCTCCACGAAAACTCACTGCGACCACGGTAGCGCGCGAGTCTTCCGCTGGAGGTCCGCTGCGGCGGGTGGAAATCAGGTGTTGGGATTCTGCCCGCTGGAGACGGTGGCGCAGTACTCGTACTCGAGCACGATGCGCTCGATGCGGGCACGATCGCCGGCGGGCAGCGACATGAAACGAAGACCGCAGCCGGGCGGCATGCGATCGAGGCGCAAGGCGTCGGGCGGATTGCGCCAGACGACCTCCGCCGTCGCCACGAAGCGGCGCGATTCGCGCGGCAGCATGAACGAGACCTCGACGCGCTCGCCTTCCTCGGGGATCTCGTCGAGCGCCGCGTAGAGACCGACGGCGCTCACGTTGCAGACGACACCGAGGAGGGGCCGGGAATCCACCATGATCTGGCAACGGCGAAGGTACGGCACGCGCACGAAGCCGGTGAACGGCTGCGCGGCGCCTACCCCCATGGGGAGCGCGCCCTTGTACTCGGAGACGAGGCGTTCGATGCGCTCGCGGTCCTGCGGCGGCAGCGATTCGAATCGGATGCCGCAGCCGGGCGGCAGCATCTTCGCGAGACCCGGCTCCTCCGGGTTCTGCCAGGTCACCACCCCCCGCGAGGTGATCGGCTCCCCACCGCCGGGCAGCGTGAACGACACCTCGAGGGCCTCCCCGACCGGGGGCAGCGGATCGATGGTCACGTAGATGCCGAGCACGCTCACGTTGCACAGGACCGCGTCGGCAGACGTTCCGCCACGGGTCAGCCGGCAGCGTTGTGCGTAGGGGATGCGAGTGAACCCTGTGTGGGGCTGGTTCAGCATCGGGGCCGCATCAAGGCTAAGACGTGAGAGCGGCCGAGTCAACGAGGGTCAGGTCTGGCGTATGGCCTGTGCGTCGGCTATGCCCCATAGGACAGACCTGACCCCGTGCGCTAGAACGCGGCCGGACGGCAGGTCGAGCGCCAGGCCTGCTCACCGCGGCGCAGCTGGCCCCAGGAGAACTGGGCCTGGTACTGCTCGTTGAAGTCGTTGCTGTTCTTGATGGCGATCTCCTTGCCATCCCAGATCGCGCAGTATCCGCGGGCGATGAAGCCGTTGATGATCTGCTGGTGATACTCGTCCCAGCTCCCGACCATCCAGCCGTCGCGCACGAGGTCCGTCCGGTCCTTCTCGATCTGCGCCACGATCTGGTCCATGAGGCCCGCGAACTGCGGCGTGCCCGAGCGTTCACAGCCGTACTCGCGGCTCGAGGGCAGGCGGCAGTCGCCCCGCTGCCCGAGCGGCTCGGGGTTCACTGGGAAGTTCGCGGGACGGCAGGTCGAGCGGTACGCGGACAAGCCCATGCGCACGGTGCCGTTCGAGACGGCGACGTTGTACTGCTCGCTGTAGGCGTTGCTGTTCTTCACCATCAGCTCGCGGTGGCCCTCGCGGTCTTTGTCCCAGGCGGCGCAGAGGCCGGCTGCCTCGAGGTTGCGCAGCACGCCGACACGGTAGCGCGGCAGGTCGCGGATCACGTTGCCGTCGAAGATGCTCGGCTCCTGCGACATGAGCCGGCTGATGGCGGCGTCGACGGCGCTGATGAAGTCCCCGGTCTCCTGGCGCTCACAAGAATTGGCCTCGTGCGTCACCGCCGGCAGGTTGCAGGACATCCCCGGCAGCGGCGTGCCGGTGGGAGTAGCCGCCGCCGTCGCCGCGGGCGCCGGTGGCTCTGTGGTGGGAGGCGTACTATCCGACGGCTTGTCGCCGCCGCACATCGCCAGGACGAGAGTGAGAGCCGCCAACGACGACAACCTGACCGACCGCGAACGCACCGACACGAACATCACGACCTCCTGAAGACCGTAAACGTGCCCGCATATCCGGACCCGGAATCCCCTGCCGCGCCACACGATGACGCTCGTCGCCGCGCTGCGTCAGCTCAAAAGCAACAAAGCATAGCACCACGCACGCGCGACGCAACGAACGCCCCGACTGGCCTGACGATTTCAGTATGCCCCGGCGACCCGCCGGGGCGAGACCGAAACTCCGTTCCGGCCGCGCGGCGATCGCGTGCTAGTGTGTGGAGTCACACGTGAGCGACACGTCCCTCCCCCTGCGGCGACCCCGGGTCCTCGATCTCCTGGTCTACCTCCTCGTCGCCGCGATCACGGTCGCCTCCCTCTACGTTTTTGTCTGGACCTTCCGCCACACCCTCGCCATCCATCGGCTGACGCGCGGCGTGGGGGACACGATCTTCTACGCGCGAGACGGGCGGGCCTGGTTCCGCCTCGACGAATCGCGCCGGGACGTGCCCCTCGCCCGTATCTCGCCGCACCTGCGTGAGGCCGTGATCGCCGTCGAGGACCACCGGTTCCGCCGTCATCCCGGCATCGATCCCATCGCCTTCTCGCGTGCCGTCGTCCACAACCTGGAGGCGGGCCGCATGGTGGAGGGCGGCAGCACCCTCACGCAGCAGCTCGCGCGCACGCTCTTCCTCTCGACCAACCGGACGTGGGGCCGCAAGCTCAAGGAGGCGGCCATCGCGGTGATGTTGGAGATGCAGCTCTCGAAGGACCAGATCCTCGAGCTCTATCTCAACCGCGTCTTCCTCGGCGCCCGCGTGTACGGCGTGGAGACGATGTCCGACCGCTGTTTCAAGAAGCGCGCGTCCGACCTCAGCGTGGCGGAGGCCGCCTACATCGCGGGGGTCATACGGGCGCCGTCCGCCCTGTCGCCCTGGTCGAACCCGGAGGGGGCCCGCCGGCGCAGCCACGTCGTGCTGCAGCGCATGCGGCAGGAGGGATATATCGACAAAGCCGAGGAGGGGCGAGCCCGCGCCGCGAAGCTCAAGCTCGGTCCACCTCCGACCGTTCAAACGGCCCGCTTCGGATATGCGAAGGAGTACCTGCGACAGGCGTTCGAAGACGAGATCGGCGGCGACCACCCGCCGGACTGGCGCGTGGAGACGACGTTCGACGCCAGGCTGCAGGAGGAGGCGGAAGACGCGGTGGCGAACGGCCTCCGGCGTCTGCGCAGGCCCGGCCTTCAAGCCGCTCTCGTGGCCCTCGATCCGCACACCGGCGACATCCTGGCCATGGTCGGCGGCGCGGACGCCTCGAAGTCCGAGTTCAACCGCGCCGCCCGCAGCCGCCGCCAGCCCGGCTCGGCGTTCAAGCCGTTCGTCTATGCCGCCGCCCTCGACAAGGGATACTCGCCGGCCAGCGTCCTCGAGAACCTGAGCGAAGTCACCGTCGCCGGGCGCGAGGAATGGACACCGCGCAACGCCCATGAAGAAGAGGAGGGCCCGGACGCCCTCAGCTTGCGCGAGGCCCTGCCGCAGTCGAACAACAAGGCGGCGGTCGCGCTGCAGCAGAAGATCGGAACGGGGGCGGTGCGGGGGCTGGCGGACAAGGCGGGACTGCGCGACCTGCCCGACGTGCCGTCGCTGGCCCTGGGCAGCGGCCTCGTCACCCCGCTGGCTCTCACCGCCGCCTACTCGATCTTCCCCAACGGCGGCTACGCGGTGCGCCCGCGGGCACTGCTCCGCGTGACCGACGACGACGGCGACATCGTCCTCGACGAGACGAGCGCGTCGTTCCGGCGCGTGTTGTCCGAGCCCGCCGCCTTCCAGGCGGTGACGATGCTGCGAGACGTCATCGACTACGGCACCGGCGCCTCCGCCCACGAGCTCGGCCTGCGGGCACCGGCCGGCGGCAAGACCGGCACCACGAACGATTTCATGGACGCGTGGTTCGTCGGCTTCACCACGTCGGTGGTCGTGGGCGTGTGGGTCGGCTACGACCAGCCCGCGCCCATCGGCGAGGAGGCCTACGGTGCCCGCATCGCGCTGCCGATCTGGACCGACTTCATGCGACGCACCGAGCGCCTGCTGCCCGCGCAGGGCTTCGAGGACCCGCCCGGCCTGCGGGAGGTCGAGTTCTGCCGCATGTCGTATCGGCGCGCGGTCAGCGAGTGCCCGACGTACACCGAGTATTTCAAGGACGGCGACGACGTCCCCCGCGAGCGCTGCCCGATCCACGAGGGCGACATCAAGGAGCAGCTCGAGCGCGCCTTCGGGCGGCTCGTGGAGGACCTCGGCAAGCGCCTGCGCCGGATTCTCAAGTAGCCCGAAGGCCTAGGATCGGCGATCGAACGAGGCGTTCGGAGCGGCAACCTTCCGCCCGCATTCATCGCAGAGTGCGCTCGTGATCGACGCCAGCCGGGCGATCGCGCTCTCCGCGCGCTTGCGCTCGATGGCGTAGCGCAGCGATCGGTCGAGGAGCTTGCCGTCGACCTGTCCCTTCACGAGATAGTCCTGCGCGCCTTCTCTCACCGCCTGCAGGCCGACGGCCTCGTCGTCGAGCCCGGTGAGGACTACGATCGGCAGCTCCGGAAAGCGACGCGTCAGCCGCCGGAGGCCGGAGATGCCGTTCGAATCCGGCAGGCCGAGGTCCAGGAGAACCACCGCCGGAAGCTCCCTGCCGATCCGACCCAGGCCCTCGTCGAGGGTGGACGCGGAGTCGACCTTCCATTCGGCGTGGGACACCAGCCGGGAGAACAGCGCGCGGTCGTTCTCGTCGTCCTCGATCAACAGAACCGCGGCCATGGAACTAGCTTATCCTTGTTGGGTGGGGGCTTTCCTCGCCGGGCTCCGTCTCGGCCTCCTCGCCGTGCTGGCGATTTTCGGTGCGAGCTTCTGGTGGCGGCAGGCCCGTCCCGGGTCGGCCGGCCCGAGGATGCGTCCGGCGACGCCAACGCGGGTGTCCCTTCGCGACCCCGGTCAGCCATCCCTTCCCGATGTCGGCCCCCTGCCGACGTCCGACGCGGAGATCGACCGCCTGCGCGCCCGGAGCCTGCTCGTGCCCGTCGAGGGCTACGATCTCAAGCGCCTGCGCGACGGCTTTCGCGAAGCCCGCGGGGCGCGCGTCCACAACGCGATCGATCTCATGGCCGCCCGCGGCACGCGCGTCCGGGCCGTCGACGACGGCGTGGTCCGCAAGCTGATCACGAGCGCCCGCGGCGGGGTCTCCATCTACCAGCTCGATCCCGAAGGGCGCTACTGCTACTACTACGCGCACCTCGATCGCTATGCGCCCTTCCTGGCCGAGGGTAAGCCGATCCGCAAGGGCGAGGTGCTGGGCTACGTCGGCAGCACGGGCAACGCCCCCGAACACGCGCCCCACCTTCACTTCGCCGTCTACAGGCTCCGCGATCCCGGACGATGGTGGGACGGCACCGCCCTCAATCCCTATCCGGTCTGGGCCGGCGGATAGGAACGGACGACCGCAGCCGGACGAGAAGGGCCCGGCAGAGCGCGGCGCCCGAGCGGGTCCAGAGAGGATCCGCGAACGCAGCCTCCGAGACCACGCGGTGCATGGCGAGCAGAGAGGTCACGCGATCCGTAGACCCGTCGCGGCCGCCGGCCTCGCGAACATAACACCCGAGCGGTCGGAGGACAGCCCGGGTATGCGAGCGATGATGGATCGTGGCGGACGTCATCGTCAGTCCCACACGGACGGGGCATACGCCCTGGGACGCAGCCACAGCAGGAATGAGCGCAGGTCCCCCGCCGGATGCGCCAGGGCGCCGGTACGCTCCTCTTCGGTCAACGAATCGGGTTGATCGGCCGGGATCAGGTAGACCAAACCGTTGCGTTCGAGGCGCAGCAGATGCTGGCTGAAAGCCTGCGCCTGGACTTCCGCCAGGCGACGCCGCAGCTCTCGAATGCGGATGACACCCTGTGGCTGTCCGTTCCGTCGGATCTCCTGAGAGGCGATCCAGGCCATCTGACGGAACTGCTCGTACCCGACGGCGGGAGCGATCGCGATCGTCCGGCCGGCCGGAACGTCCTTGAGCCTGAGCACAGCCTCTTCCTGCATTGATCCTCCTTGTTGGCCCTCAGAGGAGGGCGGCCGTGTGGTTCGAGCAAGACCCCTGGCGGGTGCAACGGCGGTGCCAAACGCTCGGCTTGGAGCGCAGCGGCGGAAGTCTCGAATTCACGAGCCTTTTTCTCTCCGCCCACGACTGAAGAAAATGCCCCACCTGTAAAGATTGCATCACCGGAGTTACATCGCCGCGACGAGGCCGCGGCAGGTGTTTGACAACCCCATTCGGCGCACGTACTTTGAGGGGTCATGATCATTGTGATGAAAGCCGACCTCCCGCCCGACTCGGCGGAGCTCAAGCAAGTCCTGTCATTGGCGGAGAGCTTCCCGGGCATCTCCACGCAAGTTCATCGGATCCAGGGCGCCACGCGGTCGCTGACCGAAATCTATCTCGTCGGGCCCACCGGTGTCGTGCCGGAGGCGCCGTTCGAAGAGTTCGAATGCGTGGAGAAGGTCGTCCGCATCACCCAGCGCTTCCGCGCCATCGGGCGGCACGACTCCGGCCTGGAAGCGGTCGGCTTCGAGTACAACGGCGTTCACATCTCCCAGGACACCTTCCACGTGTTCGCCGGACTGTGCGCCATCGACAACCGCGAGAACGTCGAGAAGACGTTCGCCGCCCTGCGCCGCGCCGGGATCGTCACCACCCGCGCCGGGGCTTACAAGCCGCGCACCAGCCCCTACGACTTCCAGGGCCACGGCGCCTCCGCCCTGCCTTACGTATTCGAGCTCGCGGGCAAGTACGGCATCAAGATCATCGCGATGGAGATCACCCACGAGTCCCAGATCGACGAGATCCGGCACGCGTTGAAGGACTCCGGCAACGCCACCGGCGTGATGCTCCAGATCGGCACGCGGAACGCGCAGAACTTCGAGCTGCTCAAGGTCGTCGGACAGCAGACGGAGATGCCGGTGCTCTTCAAGCGCGGCATGGGCGTGACCCTCGAAGAGTCGCTGAACGCCTGCGAGTACATCGCCTCCGGCGGCAACCGCCGGATCGTCTTCGGCCTCCGCGGGGTCAAGTCACACCTGGGCGACCCGCACCGCAATTTCGTCGACTTCGCCCACGTGCCGGTCGTGAAGCGGCTCACCCGGCTTCCGGTCTGCGTCGACCCGTCGCACTCCGTCGGGCGCCGCAGCGGAGGACCGGAAGGCATCCTCGACATCTTCCACGTCACCGCGCAGGGCGTGATCACCGGCGCCAACATGGTCCTCGTCGACGTGCACCCGAAGCCGGAGGCCGCGCTGTGCGACGGTCCGCAGGCGATGCTGCTCGAGGAGCTGCCGCACTTCCTCGACGACGTCTCGATCTGCCGCCGCGCCTACGAAGAGCGCCGCAAGCGCGCCGCCATGCCGGAAGCCGCCACGGCATAAATCGCGAATACAGTAGCGAAAATCTGCCACCGGCGTGATGCGTGCTGCCGAGGCCGGCGGCCCGTCCACGGGGTTAACTCCTGTCAGGCCAGCGGCCCTTGCCTCCCCTCATTTCGGCGAGCGCCTGGCGCAAAACTTGCTGTAGACGGCCCTCGCACGCGTGTGCCTGGGAACAGGGGACAACGAGTGAAGGCTCTGATCATCGACGACGATCCGGACGTTCGGAAGATCGCCCACTTGTGCCTCCGCCAGTTCGGGGGCATGGAAGTCATCGAGGCGAGCAGCGCCGACGAAGGCCTGCGGCGCGCGGCGGCTGAGCAGCCGGACGTGATCCTCCTGGACATCATGATGCCTCGCGTCGATGGCCTGGCCGCGATCGGCTCGCTCCGCCGCCAACCCGAGACCGCCGACATCCCCGTGATCTTCCTCACCGCCCGCAGCGGGGAAGACAGCGAGGCTGTGGTACGCAAGACCGGAGCGCGCGGCTTGCTGAGCAAGCCGTTCGACCCGACGACGCTGGCCACGAAGGTCCGGAGTCTGCTGAGGGGCTGATGGACTCCTGGGAAGAGACGCTCCGCGACCTGCGCGCGGGATACCTGCGGGAATCGGCGGCCAAGCTCGAAGGCTTGGCCGCGGCCGTCGATCGGCTGGCCGCGCAGCCCGAAGACGACGATCTGCTGAACGAGCTGCTGCGCCGCTTCCACGCCTTCGCGGGATCGGGGCGCACCTACGGATTCCCGCAGGTCAGCGCGTTGGGCCTCGAAGGCGAGACGCGCAGCGCCGACCTCGCCCGCGAGGGCACACCGCCCGCCGCCGCCGACTTCGCGCAGTTCCGCGGCCTGGTGGAAGGACTGAAGCGGGAGTTCGCCGAGGCAGGCGCCGAAACGTCGACGCCCCGGCCCGTGCCGCCCAAGCCCGCCGCGCGAACGTTCGACATCGTGGTGGTGGACGACGACGACGAGATCCGCGAGAAGCTCGCGCAGCGTATCGGGCAGGAGGGCATGAGCGCGCGCGCGGCGGCCAACGTGGCCGGGGCCCGCACCGCCATCGACGAACGCCTTCCCGACGGGATGATCACCGCCATCGGGCTCCCCGACGGCTCGGGGTACGAGCTCGTCGAGTATCTGCGCGCGCAGCCGGGAGGCGAGCGTCCGGCTGTCCTCGTCGTGAGCGCCCTCGGGAACTTCCTCGACAAGGTGGAGGCAGTGCATTGCGGCGCCGACGGGTATTTCGAGAAGCCCGTGGACTGGGAAGGCCTCATGCGCCGCCTGCAGCACCTCCTCGAGTCCGACAAACAGGAGCCGGTCCGCGTGTTGTCGGTCGAAGACGATCCGCAGCAGGCGGCACTGCTGCAGGCGGTCCTCGAATCGGCCGGGTACGAGGTCCGCGTCTGCGACGACCCCCGGCATTTCGAGACCGACCTCATCGGCTTCGCACCCGATCTCGTGATCATGGACATCCTGCTCCCCGGCGTCTCCGGCTACGACCTCGTGCGTTATCTCCGCCAGGACGAGCGCTACGCCACCCTGCCCGTCCTCTTCCTCACCACCGAGCGCGAGGTCCACGCGCGCATCGAGACGGCCCGCGCGGGCGGCGACGATCACCTCGTGAAGCCGGTGTCACCCGGGCTGCTCCTGTCGACGGTGACGGCGCGCATCGAGCGGGCACGCTTCGTGAAGAGCCTGCTCGACCGTGACGGCCTCACGCGGCTGCTTACCCACACCGCCTTCGTCGAGCGGGCGCGAGCGGCCGTCTCGTTGAAGTCGCGCAACCCGGCGCGGAGCTCGGCCTGGGTGATGATCGACCTCGACCATTTCAAGTCGGTCAACGACCGCTACGGCCATCCCGTCGGCGACCGCGTATTGTCGGCGCTCGCCGCGCTGCTCCGCCGGCGGCTCCGGCAATCCGACACCATCGGCCGCTACGGCGGCGAGGAGTTCGCCATCCTCATCAACGACCTGCAGGAACACCAGGTCGTGCGCCTCGTCTCCCGCGTGCTGGCCGAGTTCGCGGCGATCGAACACCCCGCCCGCGACAACGCCACCTTCCGCACCAGCTTCAGTGCCGGCATCGCCATGCTCGATCCGTCCACCATGGACCTCGACGGTTGGCGCAAGGCCGCCGACGATGCCCTGTACGAGGCGAAGGCCGCCGGACGCAACCGCGTGGTGGCCGCACGGCGGGCCGGTTCTCCGGACGAAGGCGCACGGCGCCCGTCCGCCGCCAACAGCCGCTCCTGACCTGCGGTTACTGGATGTCGGGCTGCGCCTGGCTCCTGCCGGTGATGGCGAGCTGCGCCTGGCGGCGGACTTCCGGATCACGGTCCTCGGTGGCCGTCTTCAGCGCCGCCACCACGTCCGGCCGCGACGGCGCGATTCGGCCGAGCGCACGTACCGCCTGCGCCCGCACGTACTCGTGGTCCTCGCGGGCCGCCTTCAGGAGCGCGGGCACGGCGGGGGTCGCGGCGGCGCCGATGCGGCCCAGGGTGCGCGCCGCCTTCCAACGGCGGTCGACGTCGGGCGCGCCCAGCGCGGCCACGAGGGGCGGCACCGCCTGCCGGGCGGCGGGACCGATCTTCGCCAGCGCCGCCGCCGCCCCCGCACGCCCGAAGGCATCGTCGGTCGCGAGCCCTTCGACCAGATCCGGCACCGCCGGCTCCGCCCGCGGACCGAAGTTGCCGATGCTCCACGTCGCGAAGCCGCGGACGTAGCGGTCCTCGCTGTTCATGGCCTGCCGCAGCGGCGGCAGCGCGACGTCGGCGGGCGGCTGAAGGACGTGGAGCGCCTCCGCCGCGCGCCAGCGCACGAGCGCGCGTGGATCCCGGAGAGCGTCGAAGAGCGGCGCCGCCGAGGTCGCGGCCCGTCGGGCCCCGAGGGCGCGTGCGGCGTTCGCGCGGACGACCTCGCTCCCGTCGCGTTGCAGGGCGTTCACCAGCGCCGCTTCCGCGGCCGCGTCCGAATCACGGTGGCGCCCGAGAGCCCAGGCCGCCGCCGCCCGAACCGGCACCTCCACGGCGGAGTCTTCGAGAGCGGAACGCAGGGCACGGACATCGTCGTCTCCCGCCAGCACCTCGCGCGCGGGGGCGGGGAGCGCCGGCACCTCGGCCTCGACCAGGGCCTGGGCCACGCGGCGGGATCCGGCCGGGCTCAGGTGGTCGTAGTCGACGAACGCGGCCTCGCCGAGATCTCGGAGCGACGGGAGCAGATCGGCGAACGACATCTTCTCTTGCACCGCGAACGCACGGATCTCCTCCTGCACCACCGGCACGGATGCGCCCGGCAAGAGCTGGAAGCGAAAGGGAAAGACGATGACCCCGAAGCCGGCTCCGTCTTTGCGCACCTCGTCGCGCAGGGTGCGCACCTCCGCAAAGAATCGGTCCATCGCCTGGCGGACGATCGGCGATTGGGGCCGCTCGAACAGCTCCTCCACGCTGGCGATCTCCCTCGCGGGCGCGCGCACCACGGCACGAACGAGCGCGGAGCGCCGGTGCCACTCCGACACCAGCGGACCCGGCCGCGTCAGGTTGTTCTGCAGCTCGGGGATGTCGTTCAGGCACACCGCGAGCACGACGTGGTCCGGCCGGTATCGGCGCACGATTCGCTGGTACGCGATGCGCTCCTGCCGCGTCGACCACCCGAGCAAGCCGACGTTGAAGACCTCGACCGGGCGGCCCTCGTCGTCGAAGCGGGCCTGGAGCTGCTGCGGATAGGCCTGCTCGGGCTTGATGCCGTCGCCCAGCGTGACGCTGTCACCTAGAAAGACGACGCGGCGGACGCCGTCGGGCTTCTCCACGGCGTGAGTGCGATCGCGAACGCCGTCGGCGTTGAACTCTTCCCACGGGGGCCAGCCCACCGCGTCCGACGCGAACACGTAGAAGTCGCCGTCCCAGCGCTGCTGCCAGTCCCACAGATACTCGGCCACCGGACGCGGCGGGTGGAAATGCTCCCAGACACGAGCGCCGCCCTCGAGGACGGCCAATGTCAACAGCGACACCGCCGCCGCGAGGGACAGGTTCACGAGCCGGGTCCTGGTCATCGGGACCGCCCAGCATATACTGTCGCCAGTCGAGGAGGGTCTTTGAGTAGTCAAGCCCCGACAGACGGTCCCCTTCGCGAGCCTTGCCCCCATTGTGCCGAACCGATTCCACTCGAGGCGAAGCTCTGCCATCACTGCCAGTCGGATGTTCTCGTGAGCGTGGTGCTGCGCGCCCCCATCGCGGACGGGCGCGCGCGCTACCAGACGGCGCGCGGCCTGCACGCGCTGCCGGGCAGCCCCGGCCTCTCCGCCCTCCAGGCGGCCCTGGCCGCGACGCCCTCCGCGGCCGCCCACGGCGTGACGCGGGCCTACGCGCGGGACGTGATCGCATTCCTGGCCGCGAACGGAGTCCAGGCTTCCGTCGACGTGCCGCGCCGGGCATCGGCGAAGGCGAGCGGGTCGTCGCCGTCGCTTTGGATCGGCGCCGCCGCCATCGTCGGCATTCTCGCTGTCGCCGCGGTGGGTTACCGCCTCACGCACCGTTCCGCGGCACCGCCCGCCGCCGTTCTGAACACGCCGGCGGCGGCACCCGTGGCCGCGACCGTGAACGACGCGCCGCTCACCGGACGCGAGATCGCCCAGCAGTCGCTGCCGTCGACAGTCTCCATCCGCTGCCGGAACTCCATCGGCAGCGGCTTCTTCGTGGCCCCCGATCTGGTGATGACGAACGCCCACGTGTTGTGCCAACACCAGGACCCGATCCAGGTCATCCTGTCCGACGAGCGCAAGCTGGCCGGCGTCGCCGAGCGCTCCGACGACACGATCGATCTCGGCCTCGTGCGCGTTCGCGGGGCGAACGCCCGCCCCCTGCCCCTGGGTGACGTGTCGAGCCTCGCCCCCGGCGACAAGGTGACGATCATCGGGAGCCCCGTCGGCCTGATGTTCACCGTGCACGACGGCAGCATCAGCAGCCTTCAGCGCACGACGCGCGGTGTCGCCTACATCCAGCTCGACGCGAAGATCAACCCCGGGAACAGCGGCGGTCCGGTGATCGACGCGCAGGGCCGCGTGGTCGGCATCGTCACGCTGAAGCTGCAGGCCGCCGAGGGTATCGGCCTCGCCGTTCCGATCAACTATGCCTACTCGCGGCTGGGCTACCTCGCGCCCCCGAGCCCGGAGGCGGCGCGATCGGCGGCATTCGCGAAGATGCTGGAGCGCGCCCAGGCGGAACGCAGCCAGACCGCGGAGGACAGCGAAGAGATCGTGCCTTCTGTCGTCGATGTCTTCGAAAACTATCCGTTGCTGGTCGCCGCCTACAGGGACGAGTACCAGCGGCTGGTGGCTCGCCTCATCCGCGTGCAGCCGGCGCCGCCGCGCTACGAGGAGATCGCCCTCAAGGTGTGGCTCGGTACCGACCACTTCTGCACGCTGAAAGGCGACGTCTCGACCTGGAAGCTCCTCGATGCCTCGAACGCGCCGCGGCTCATGTCACCGCGCCTGTCTCAGGCCCTCGGGAACCGCCGGGTCTACATGGGCGAGTCGCCGCTGCGCTGGGACCTGTGCAACCGAGACAAGATGGTGAGCGGGATCGAGCTCGAGCTGATCGGGGGCCATCCCGAGGCCAATCGCCTGGTGATGTCGTCGCAGGCGCCGTCGTACGGCCGCCGGACGACGGGCTACTAGGACCACGACGCTGTCGCTGCGCCTCGTCCCCCTCTCGGGAAGCCTGACCGGCCGCGGATGGCCCCTCACTCCCGGCGAGGAGCTCGTCCTCGGCCGAGACCCGCGGGTGGCCCAGGTCGTCTTCGGCCCCGACGACAGGCTCGTCAGCCGCCGGCACGCGTCGCTGCGCCTGCAGGACGACGTCGTCGTGCTGCGGGACCTCCATTCGAGCACCGGCACCTTCGTCGACGGCCAAAGCGTCGAGGAGGCCGAGCTGCAAGCCGGCGATGTGTTCGAGCTGGGACCGGGCGGGCCTCGCCTGCGTATCGAAGCCGCCGCCGGCGGCGAGACGATCGTCGTCCCCTCCCGGGGCGTTGGAGCGCGGGCGCCGGATCGGACCGAGGAGCACATCCCCGAGCCCCCGCTCCCGCCGGGCGCGCAGCTCCGCCTGCAGATCACCGGCGGCACGCGACAGGGCGAGACCATCACCGCCGGCGGGCGCGTCGTCCGCCTGGGAAGGGCCGCCGCCAACACGGTGGCCTTCGCCGCCGAGCCCATCGTCTCCGCGCAACACGCGAAGATCGTGCGCCTCGAGGACGGCTTCGTTCTCGTGGACCTCGAGAGCCGGAACGGCACGTTCGTGAACGGCCGGAGGATCCAGCGCGCGCGGCTGCGCGACGGCGACCGCGTCGTGCTCGGTCCGGCCGGGCCGGAGCTGGCGGTGGCGATCGCCACCCAGGCGGACGCCAACACCACCGTCGTCATCCCGAACTTCGCCGACATCGCCGCACGGCGCGGCGTGGCCACATTCGTTCGCGAGGTCGAGGTGCCGGCCGTCGGCCTCGTGGCCGGCCGTGGAGACGGCGCCGGGTTGCGGTTGGACTCGCCGATCGTGAGCCAGCCGCACGCGCGTTTCACGGTCGACGGCGGCACCCTCACCGTCGAGGATCTCGGCAGCACGAACGGCACGTTCGTGAACGGCGAGCGCACCACAAGGCGGACGCTCTCCGGCGGCGACCGGACCGTCATCGGGCCGTTCCGCCTCGAGGCCGACGGGGCGCGCCTCAAGGTCTACGACACGCGGCGGCGGGCGGAAGTACAGGCCTCCGGACTCGTCGTGCGCGCGGCGAGCCGGCGGCTGCTCGACGACGTCTCCTTGCACCTGGAGCCGGGGTCCTTCACCGCTGTCATCGGACCCTCCGGCTCGGGAAAGTCGACGCTCCTCAAGGCCCTGTGCGGCGCGCGTCCGGTCGACGGGGGCGAGGTCCGCGTGAACGGCGGCTCACTCTACGCGGCGCCCGGTGCCCTGGCCGGCATCATCGGCTACGTCCCGCAGGACGACGTCGTGCACGCCGAGCTCACCCCGCGGGAATGCCTCGAGTACACGGCGAGGCTGCGGCTGCCCGCGGACACGACCGGTGCCGAACGCGCGCGGCGCATCTCCGACGTGCTCGCCACCCTCGAGCTGACCGAGCGCCGCGACGTCCCCATCCACCGCCTCTCCGGCGGCCAGCGGAAACGCGTCTCGATCGGCGTCGAGCTCCTCACCGAGCCGGACCTGCTCTTTCTCGACGAGCCGACGAGCGGCCTCGACCCCGGCCTCGAAGAGTCGCTGATGCTCCTGCTGCGGGAGCTGAGCTTCAAGGGCAAGACTGTCGCCATCGTGACCCACACCCTCGATCACATCGCGCTGTGCGATGCCCTCGTCCTGCTCGCCGCCGGGCGCGTGGTCTTCGCGGGACCGCCGGCGGACGCGCTGCGGCGCTTCGGAATCGCGCACGCGGCGCAGCTCTACGCCCGGCTCAAGGAGAAGCCGGCGGAAGAATGGACGGCGGGGGCGACCGCCACCGCCAGGGCAGAGCCGGCGGGGGCGGCCGCGCGTCCGACGACGCTGCCCGCGACCGCGGCCGGACCGGGCGCTTGGCGCCAGCTGCTCGTGCTCGCCGGCCGCTACCTGCGCACGATGACGCGCGACGCCCGCAATGCCGGCCTCCTCCTGGCCCAGGCGCCGCTCGTCGCCGCCCTCATCGGCGTCTCGATGCTGTACGGCGCGGGCGACGTCGCGGCGACGAAGCCGAAGAACACCCTGGTGTTCCTCCTCGCCCTCACCTCCGTCTGGTTCGGCTGTTCGAACGCCGCCCGCGAGCTCGTCAAGGAGCGCGGGCTGTACCTGCGCGAGCGGATGGCCGGCTTGCGGGTGCTGCCGTACGTGGCCAGCAAGCTCGTCGTGCTCACCGCGCTGGCCCTGCTCCAGTGCCTCGCCTCCCTCGTCATTCTCGACCTGTGGTTCGGCATCCCCGGCCGGAAGCCGGCGCTGCTCGCGGCCATGGTGCTGGCGGCGGTGGTGGGCGCGCTCCTCGGCCTGGTGGTGTCCGCCGTCGCCCGCACCGCCGATCGTGCGATGACGCTTCTGCCGATCGTCCTGATCCCGCAGGTGCTGTTCACCTTCCCCTCGGTGCAGCTCGACATGAGGGGGCCGGCCGGCCTCGTCGCGCGAGCGATGCCGACCTGGTGGTCCTTCGACCTCCTGCGCCGCCTGGCGCTGCGGCCCGACGAGAATGCCACCGACGACGAAGTCGATGCGCGGCTCACCCGTGGCGGAAGCGCGCTCATGACCAGGCGCCGCTTCGAGCGGATGCTCCAGGACGGCTATCCGATGTGGAACCACCGCAGCCTGGTGGAGGTCACCTGGACGGCGTCGGCGCCCGAGCGATGGGGGGCACGGCTCCCCGAACGGCTGGGGGACAGGCGGCCGGTGATGGTGGACATCGGCGCCCTGGGCGCGATCGGAGTCGTGCTCCTGGCCGTCGTGGTCGGAAAGGAATCGAGACGGCGCGAGCCCTGACGGCTACGGCAGCCGCGCGGAGCGCGCGTGGCTTGCGCCCGCCCCCGCGTCGCTCGACCGTGCGCCGTGCCCGTCGCGCACCGCGTAGTACCCCAGCCGATGCCGCAGGGTCACCCCCTGGCGCGCCGTCACTACGAGGATCTGGCGCCAGGCGCCGTCGAGGCGGCGGTTCGTGGGGATGTAGCCGATCGAATACTGGCTGTGCAGCTCCTGAGCGATGCGGTCGTAGATCCCCGCCAGGCGCGAGACCTCCGTCGGGAAGTACGCTTCGCCGCCGCTCTCACGGGCCAGCGCGTTCAAGAGGTACTTGGCCTGCTCGCCGACGGCTTCCCGGTCGAAGCCGGGCGCACCGATCTTGATCGAATAGATGTTGATCTCGGCCGCGCGCGCGAGCTCCATCACCTGCTCGTCGGTCACCATCGAGGCGGTGTCCTCGCCGTCCGAGAGGAGAACGACCGCGCGCCGCCGCAGCTGCTGCGAGGGACCGTTGCGCATCAGGTCCTTGAGGGTGATGTACAGGACGTTGTGCAGGGCGGTGGATCCGCTCGGCCGGGCGTCGCGGATCGCCGCCTGAAGCGCCTGGGCATCCGACGTAAAAGCCTGGAGCACGCGCAGTCCCTGGTTGAACTGGATGATCTCGGCTTCGTCCTCGGGCTGCAGCTTCGAGACCAGGCGCTGCGCCGCGCTGCGCACGGCCTTGACGTTCGCGGCCATCGACGCCGACATGTCGAGGAGCACGACGAGGGAGAGCGGAAGCTCCTTCTGGGCGAAGAGCGTCGTCTCCTGCGGTACGCCATCCTCGAGGATGACGAAATCCTCACGGGCGAGATCGGTGACGAAGCGATCTCGTGTGTTGAGGACGGAGACGTTCACGTTCACGAACTCGACGCCGGCGGGGATCGTGAGCGTGTTCGGTCGGCGTTCCGCTGAATGCGCCCAGGGCGCCAGCAGCACGAACAGCAACGTCGCCGACCTCAACACGATTGACTTGCGCATCCCGCCCCCTTAGCCCGATCCGGTCGCTTGGATCGCGATGCAAGAGGCAGGCCACGATTTCGGAGACGTGCCTTGCAAGCGAATCAAGCATTTACGCGCGTTGGGTTCACGATCGGACAGACAAAAAAGACCGACTCTGGGGCGGTAACCACATTTAGGAATCACGCTTCTGAATCTTGGACCTCTCGGCCGGCGCAAGTGGTGGCGGCGATCACTGCGAGCGTCGCCTGACCATCCACATCGCGGCGAACACACCCGCCGCCGCGCCGGCGACGAAAGCCCCGACCCGTCGGCGCCGCCCCGGCGTGTCGCCGGAGTCGTGCAAGATCGGCGAAAGGCGGGAAGGATCTTCACGCTCCATCGCGGCACCGGACGCGCCGCCTTCGTCGGCCATCGACGCTTCGCGCTCCTCGTCCAGCGCGGCGAAACCGCCTCTGGTGTCGGGCAGGTTGGGTTTTCCGGCCATGGGCACACCTCCTCTTATAACAAGAGGCCGTGCAAGGGGCGGGCCGACTCTAGCGCTGTACGGTGAAATACGGATTGCGCTCGAGCTTCTGGTATCCGGCGGGCGGGATGCGGAACATCTCCGAGTTGAGCCGCTTGTCGTGTCGGATGCCGCTCACGAACATGCGAAGCGCACCGGCAGACCGGGCCTTGCTGCCCGCGCCCTGGGTGATCGACATCGACAGCTCCATCGGGAAACCGAGCTCGGTGGCGGCGACCTTCTGCACCGTGCTCGTCTTGTCCCGCTGGAACTTGAAGAAGAAATGGTCGAGCAGGGCCCGCGACACGAGCGCGGGCGTGTGCCACACCTCGATGTCGTTGGTCTGCTGCACCATCACGCGGTCGCTCTCGAAGGGGACCGAGCTCACGTACGTCACGGCGAGTGTGGTCTTGCGGCACGGCACGCCGCCGATGTCCCTCTTCTCTCCGGTGTGCGTCGCCTTCGCGCTGTACTGGCTGTTCTCGATGCCGATGCCGCCTTCGAGCGCCTTCAGGATTCCTTCGGCATCCATCACCACGTAGGTCTGGGCCTTGGGATCGGCGATCACGTAGAACTTCGACCCCGCCTCGTGGAGGATGACAGTACCCGCCGGCAGGGTGAAGTCGGTGCTCAGCACTTCCTGCCGTGAGAGGTCGCGGGCGAGGAAGAGCTGGGTCTTGAGCGTCGCCTTGTCCCGAAACTGTCCCAGGAACGCCTGCGCCTCCGGCGACGCCGTCGGCGCGTCCGTGAGGCCCGCCAGCGTCATCTCGACGAGGAGCTCGCCCACGAGCCCCTCGATGGGCGGCGGAGGCGTGGCGGTGGGTGGAGCCGTCGGGGGCACCGCCGCCGCGCGGGGGGCAGCGGGCGCGGGACGTACCGCAGGGCTCTGGCCCCAGACCGGCATCCCGAGCGCAACGGCGCCGACGACGATCCAGATGGACGGCGAGACCCGCATGCGCGCTCTCCTTTGGGTTCGAGCGGTCATTCTCCGAGGGGGTGCCTACGGTGTCAAGGAACTACAATGCACCTTTCATGCGCCTGCCCCGGCTCCTGCTCGTGGCCGTCTTCGCGCTGGTCTCGTCCGCCTGCGAGCGCTTCCACGGCCCGCTGCATCTGCTGCAGCGGCCGGCGTCGGGGTCCGCCCCGCCCACGGGCTCGATCAGCACCGGAGGCGAGACGCGGCCCGCGCTGCTGGCGTCGGCCCGGTACGAGGTACCGCTCCCCTCGCGCGGCCTCCTCACGTTCGGCATGGGCGTGCAGAACCCGGCGGGTGTCGAAGTCCCCGGCTGGTATCGGCTCACCGTCAAGAGCGGGGACACCGTCCTCCGGCAGCCGCAGATCAACCCGCGCGAGCTGCACGGATGGCGCGACATCA
>Ga0114129_10004401_pt1 | contig 19869 bp, 17 predicted proteins | sample RhiMetdeltSRZDD1_FD_80071 | JGI IMG/M metagenome (GOLD analysis project Ga0114129, IMG submission 80071) | Populus rhizosphere microbial communities from Tennessee, USA - Rhizosphere MetaG P. deltoides SRZDD1 (version 2) (version 2) | ecosystem: Host-associated > Plants > Roots > Rhizosphere >...
GACGCAGTCGCGCAGCGCCTCGAGCCCGCGCTCGGCCTGCATCTGCCGCTTCTTGCCCTCGAATTTGAAAGGCTTGGTCACGACCGCCACGGTGAGCGCGCCGAGCTCGCTCGCAAGGCTCGCAATCACCGGCGCGGCGCCCGTGCCGGTACCACCGCCCAGGCCGGTGGTCACGAACACCATGTCGGCGCCGTCGAGCGCCTGGATGATCTTCTCGGTGTCCTCGAGCGCCGCCGAGCGGCCGACGTTCGGATCCGCGCCCGCGCCGAGTCCCTTCGTCAGCTTCCCGCCGATCTGCAGCTTGATCGGTGCAGCGTTGTTCGTCAGCGCCTGCAAATCGGTGTTGGCGACCATGAACTCCACGCCGTCGAGCCCGACGCGGACCATGCGGTTGACGGCGTTGCCGCCGCCGCCGCCCACCCCGATGACTTTGATGCGGGCTGACATTTCCGCCTTTTCATCGTCGAGCCGCAGCCGCAGTCGCCTCGACTCACGGGAGTCGTCGGCAAAGTGTGAGGTGTGGTGATCGGCCATTCGTCGCTCCTGTAGTGCGGGCCGTAGCCCGCCAAACGCCGTGCTGTCGGTGCAGGCCTTCAGGCCTGCCAAACCTGCTGCTGTAGTGCAGGCCTTCAGGCCTGCCGAAAACCCATCAGAAAAATTCCCTGAACAGTCCACGCAGCCTGCCGGCAACGCGCACCAGCGCGCCGGCGCCGACAGGCGCGCGCGACAGGTCGCCGGCCGTATTGCGATAGCCGTACAACACGAGCCCGACGCCGGTGGCAAACGTCGGGCTGTTGACGTGATCCGCGAGGCCGCCGACGTCGGTCGGACAGCCGCGACGAATCGGCAGATCGAAAATCTGTTCCGCGATCTCGGGCATGCCGTCGAGAATGGCGCCGCCGCCGGTGAGCACGATGCCGGAGTTCAGGCTCTTCTCGTAGCCGGCGCGCCGGATCTCATCCCACACCATGTGGAAGATTTCCTCGGCGCGCGGCTGCAGGATTTCGGACAGGATGCGGCGCGCCATCACCCGCGGCTTGCGGCCGCCGACGCTCGCCACTTCCATCGTCTCGTCCTCGTCGACCATGCCCGAGAGCGCGCAGCCGCATTTGCGCTTCACCTTCTCCGCGTCGGGCACCGGCGTTCTCAGCCCTACCGCGATGTCGTTCGTGAAATGGTCGCCGCCGACACCCATCACCGCGGTGTGCCACAAGCTGCCGCGCTCGTAGATCGCGATGTCGGTGGTGCCGCCGCCGATGTCGACCAGCGCGACGCCCAGCTCTTTCTCGTCCTCAGTGAGCACCGACTCGCTCGCCGCCAGCTGCTCGACCACGGTTTCCGCCACGCTGACGCCGGCGCGATTCACGCACGCCACCATGTTCTGCGTCGAGCTCTGGCTGCTGGTGATGATGTGGACGTTGACCTCGAGCCGCGCGCCCGTCATCCCCACCGGCGCGCCGATGCCATCCTGTTCGTCGACGACGAAGTCCTGGGGCAGCACGTGCAGGATCTCGCGGCCGATCGGCAGCGACACCGCTTTGGCGGCGTCGATCGCCCGGCGGACGTCTTCGCGCGTGATCTCGCGGTTCTTGCCGGCCACTGCAATCACGCCGCGGCTGTTGAAGCCTTTGATGTGCGGGCCCGACAGCGCCAGGTGCACCGAATCGATTTCGACGCCGGCCATCAGCTCGGCTTCCTCGATCGCCTTCTTGATTGAGTCGACGGCCGCCTCGAGGTTGACGACCACGCCGCGCCGCATGCCGCGCGACTCGGCCACACCGAGCCCGACGATGTCGAGGCCACCGTCGAGAATTTCTCCGACGACGGCGGTGACCTTCGACGTGCCGACGTCGAGGCCGACCAGATATCGTTCCTTACGCGCCACGCTTCACCATATGACTCCCCGGCAACCACCAGGACTAACGGCGTTCGGCCTTCACCGGCCGGACATAAATCCGATCGTCAAACCGCAGATCGACGTAATCGATGTCCGGCACGCGCGCCTTGAGCGTCGGCGACAGTTCCAGGTAGGACTGAATCCGCTGCAGGAACCGGTCTTCGCCGACGTAGATCACCGCGGGATCGCCGCTCAGGATCACCGCCGCGTTGTGAACGTCGGTGACGTCGATCTGCGACAGCCGCCGCGCCACCTGCGGCTCCGATCGCAGCGCGGCAATCAGCCGCGCGGCGAGCTCGGCGCGAGGGCCGTCAGACATCGTCGCCGCGCCGCCTCGCGACGCGAGGCCGTCGACGATCGGCAAATCCAGATTCCCGTACTGCGCGCTGTACTGATCGATGACCGTGCCGCGATCGTCGACGAGATACAGCTCGCCGTTGAGGCGGCCGATGGCGATCGGTGCGCGCTCCGACACGACCACTTCGACCGTCGACGGCAGCGATCGCCGAAGCGCCGCATCCCGCACCCACGGCGACACCAGCAGCCGCTGCCGCCAGAGGCTCAGATCGGTCCAGACGATGTTTTCGCCGCGCAAACCGTTCAGCACGGCCAGGACCTCGCCGTTTGAGATCCGCTCGTTGCCATGGACGATGATGCGATCGATCCTCAGCATCGGGGCGTGCGCGACGACCGATGTGCCTTCGTAGGCGACATAGCCGGTGACGAGCGCCGCCAGGCCGTACTTCACGACCGGGCGCGCGAACGCGGCCAACGCGCCGCGCTTGCGCGACGGCTTGACGTGAGCACGCCGGAAACGCCGGTCCGCCGGCGCGGCAACCGGGCTCACGGCCGTTTCCCCTGCGTTGTCGTCGGGGCCGAGCTTGCGGCCCGGCTCCGTCCCGAGAGCATTTCAATCAGCCGCTCGGCGACTGTGCCGATGGACCCTGCGCCAAGCGTGATCACCACGTCGCCGGGCCGGGCGATGCGCAGAACCGCCGCAGCCACGTCCTCGACGGGTCCCACGACTTCCACCGGCGTGGACGCGCTGCTCCGAATGGACGCCGCGAGCGTCTCGGCGGTGATCCCGGGAATGGGATCCTCGCCGGCGCCGTAAATCTCGGTCAGCACGATATGGCTGGCGCCGGAGAGCGCCGGACCGAACGCGTCCATGAGCGCGGCCGTCCGCGTGTAGCGGTGCGGTTGAAACGCAACGACAATCCGGCGTTGAAGTCCCCGCGCCGCCTCGAGCACCGCCGCGATTTCGGTCGGATGGTGTCCGTAGTCGTCGACGATCAGAATGCCGTTCGGCTCGCCGCGCACGTCGAAGCGGCGCTCGGCGCCGCGAAAATCGCGGAGGCCGCTCGCGATCTGCTCGAAGCTCAGCCCAATCTCGAGGCCGACGGCCACGACGGCGAGTGCGTTCTGCAGGTTGTGCCGCCCCGGCACATTCAGCGAAAGCGGGCCAAGCCGCAGCGTATCCGCGGGATCGCGCGCGCTCCGGTCACGCCGATGGACGATCGCCGCGCCGGCCATCGGCCCGAGCGTGATGTCGGTCGCCGTGATGTCGGCGCCTGGTGAAGTCAGACCGTAGGTCGTGAGCCGGCGCGTCACGCGCGGCAGGACAGCAGTGAGATTCGGATCGTCGGCGCACGCCACCACCGCGCCGTAGAACGGCACCTTGTTGGCGAAGTCGACGAACGCCTGCTGCAGCTCGCCGAAGCCGCCGTAGTTCTCGAGGTGTTCGCGATCGATATTCGTAATCACCGCCAGCGTCGGAAACAATTTCAGAAACGACTGATCGCTTTCATCCGCTTCGGCGACCATCAGCTCGCCGCGCCCCAGCCGTGCGTTGCTGCCGAAAGCGCTCAAGCGCCCGCCAATCACCGCCGTCGGATCCAGCCCGGCGCGCTCGAGCACCAGCGCAATCATCGACGTCGTCGTGGTCTTGCCGTGCGCTCCGGCGACCGCGATCGCGTAGCGGAGCCGCATCAGTTCCGCCAGCATTTCCGCGCGCGGGATCACCGGAATCTGCCGCCGCACCGCCGCCAGCACTTCCGGATTCGTGCCTCGCACGGCGGAGGAAACCACGACGACATCGGCGTCACCGATGTGCGCTGCGGCGTGACCCAGCCGCACGCGGATGCCCAGCGTGGTCAGTCGATCGGTCACGCTCGACCGCTTCGCGTCCGAGCCGGTGACTTCGTACCCGAGGTTCGCGAGCAGCTCGGCAATCCCGCTCATGCCGATGCCCCCGATCCCGATGAAGTGAACGCGGCGCGTCTTGCCTAACATGTGCCTTGCGCGCGAGCTGAAACTCGGGCCTGCGTACGATTACGTCGGTCGCTTCTTCGTTCCATCACGAGCACGTCATGCGACGAGCTCCAGAGCCCGATCGACGATGACCTTCGCCGCGTCGGGCCGCGCCAGCGCGCGAGCGGCTCGGGCGACCCGCATGCGACGCTCTCGATCTGCCGCGAGCGTCAACAGCAGCTCCGACAGCGACCGGCCCGTCATCTCGGCCTGCAGCATCAGCTCGGCGGCGCCCGCCGACGCCAGCGCTTCGGCGTTCTTGCGCTGGTGATCGTCAGTCGCCGTCGGCAGCGGCACGAGAATCGCCGGTTTCCCCGCCGCCGTGATCTCCGCGAGCGTCGTTGCGCCGGCGCGGCACACGATCAAGTCGGCCGCGGCGATCCGCGCGCCCATGTCGAGCAAGTACGGCTCTACTTCGGCCTGAAGCCCCGCCGCGCGATAGGCGGTGCGCACCATCTCCACATCCCGCTCTCCCGTCTGGTGCGTGACACGAAGATGCGAACCATCGGCCGCCAGCCTCGGCGCTGCCTCCACCATGGCCACGTTGATCGCGTGCGCGCCCTGAGAACCGCCAAAAACTAAGACCCTGAATCGGCCGCCGTCATGGGTGTCCGACTCTCCCTGTGGGCGCACCGCGCCCAGAAATTCCGGACGAACCGGGTTCCCGCTCACGAATCCCTTCGCGCCGAAAAACACCCGCGTCGAGTCGAACGTCACCGCCGCCGCCTTCACAAACCGCGAGAGCAGCCGGTTGGTGAGGCCGGGCACGGCGTTCTGTTCGAGCAGCATCGTCGGAATGCCGCGCAACGCCGCCGCCACGACTACCGGTCCCGAGCTGTAGCCGCCCACGCCAATCACCAGCCGGGGCCGCCTGGCGGCGACGAGGCGCCAGGCGTCGAGCATGCCGAACGGCAAGAGCAGCAACCCGTACATCCGATGCGTGATTTCCTTGCCCTTGAGCCCGCCGACCCGCACCAGGTCGAGCGCAAAGCCCTCGTGCGGGACGACGCGCGCCTCGATCCCCCGCGCGGTTCCCGCAAAGGAGATCTGCGCGTCGGGCTGCCGTTTCAGCAGCTCGCGCGCAACGGCGATTCCCGGATACAGATGTCCGCCGGTGCCGCCACCCGCGATCACGACACGCAGCGGCTCGTTCACTCATGCCTCGGACAACGCGTGCTGCGAGACATTGAGGAGCACGCCCATGCCCACCAGGTTCACGAGCATCGACGATCCGCCGGCGCTGATGAACGGCAGCGGAATGCCTTTGGTCGGCATCAGCCCCAGCACGACGCTGATGTTCACGAACGCCTGCACCGCCACCATCGTCGTCAACCCGATGGCGAGAAACGCGCCGAACGAATCGGGCGCGCCGAGCGCAATGCGCAGACCGCGCCACGCGATCACGCAGAAGCACGCCAGCACGAGGGTCGCGCCGATGAGCCCGAGCTCCTCGGAGATGACTGCATAGATGAAGTCGCTGTAGGGATACGGCAGGTAGAACAGCTTTTGCACGCCGTTCATCAGCCCGCGCCCGTCGATGCCGCCCGTTCCGACCGCCAGAAGCGATTGAATGATCTGAAAGTCGGTCCGGAGCGGGTCGTCCCATGGATTGACGAACGCGAGCAGTCGAGTGCGGCGATACGGCGCCGCCATCGCAGCGAGCGTCGCGAGCGGCACGAGCGCCAGCGCGGTGCCCACGATGTAGCTGTAGTTGAGCCCCGCCGCGAACACCATCGTCGCCGCGATGAGCACGAGCGTCACGGAGGTGCCGAAATCGGGCTCGAGCATGATGAGCCCGACCAGCGTGCCGACGGCGATGACGATGGGGAGCAGCGAGTAGCTGACGTCGTTGATCCGGTGCATGCGGCGTTCGAGCAGCGCGGCGATGAAGAAGATCGCGCTCAACTTGGCCAGCTCCGACGGCTGCACGCCGAGACCGCCGAGCGCGATCCAGCGCCGCGCGTTGTTCACCGGCGGGCTGAACAACACCGCTGTGAGCCCCACCAACACGACCCCAAGGCAGCTCCAGATGAATACCGGCTCGCGATAGACGTGATAGTCGATACGCATCACGAGGCCGAGCGCCCCCACGCCGAGCAGCGCCCACATCGCCTGGCGTGTCAGGAAAAGGTAGGGCTGCTGATAGCGTTCGAGCGCCATCACCGCGGAGGCGCTGTAGACCATGAGGATGCTCAGCCCGACCAGCAGAATGGTCGCGAGGAACAAGATGCGGTCGGACTTGAGTTTTCGGGCCATTTGCGTCTATAAAGCCCCGCTGCCCATCATCCGAGAAACTGTGAGCGGTCAGCAGTCATCAGTCGGCCGCGGACGAAGGCACCAGCTTCGCGAGCCGGGGCAGCTCGCGTTCCCAGCAGCCAGTCCCACGCCGCAACGACCGACTGATGACTGCTCACTGCTCGCAGTCACCGCACGCCCGAGCTAAAGCTCGGGCCTACGTACGGTTCTTTCACCACAACCCTCGACTCATCAGTACTGCCTCGCCGAGCGGTCTCATGAGTGACGACCGCGCACAGCCTGCCTCGCCGAAGCGGTCTCATGAGTGACGACCGCGCACAGCCTGCCTCGCCGAAGCGGTCTCATGAGTGTCGACCGCGAAGGCGGGCGACTTCCTCTTTGAACCTGCGTCCACGCTCCGCGTAATCGCGAAACATGTCGAAGCTCGCGCACGCGGGCGCGAGCAGCACGACGCCCGACGGCTTCGCCAGTTCGAAGGCAGTCCGCACGGCATCCTCGAGAGAGGCCGCGTCGTGGACCTCCACTGCATCGTGCAGCGCTTCTCGCACCAGCCCCCGGGCCTCGCCAATCGCGACCACGCCTTTCGCACGAGCTTTCAGCGGCTCGCGCAGCAGGCGAAGATCGCCGCCCTTGAAGCGCCCGCCGATGATCGGTACGAGGCCGGCGTCGAAGCTCTCGATCGACCGCAGCGCCGATTCGACGTTGGTTGCCTTCGAGTCGTTGACGAATCGAACGCCGGCGACGTCGCCGGCAAGCTCCATTGCGTGCTCGAGGCCCGGAAACGTCTCGACCGCAACCGTCATGGCCGCCGGAGCGACGCCGACGAGCGCACCCACCGTGGCCGCCGCCATCACGTCGTCGACCAGATGCGGCCCGAGCAGATGAATGGCGTCCAGCGGGACGAGCCGATCGCTCTTCGCACCGTGCCGATCGACGATCCATCCGTCCTCGATCCTGGTGGCGTCGGGCAGCGACGTCCGCCGCGCGAACAGCCGCTTCGCCGCGCGCGTCCGTTCGGCGAGCCGGAGCACCGACGGATCGTCGGCGTTGATAACCGCCCAGTCCGCGGCGTCCTGGTTCTCGAAGATGCGCGACTTCGCGGCGGCGTACGCCTCAACGGTTGGATGCCGATCCAGATGGTCGGGTGAAAAATTCAGCATCACCGCGATCCACGGATGAAACGTCTCGATCGCGTCGAGCTGAAAACTGCTCGCTTCGACGACATGCAGGGTGTCTGGCGTCGAGCGGGCGACCTGTGCACTGAGCGGCGCGCCGATGTTCCCGCCCACCGTGACGGTGTATCCGCCGGTTTCCAGAATCCGCCCGGTCAACGCGGTCGTCGTCGACTTGCCTTTCGTGCCGGTGATCGCGATCACGCGGCCGAGCAGCCAGCGCGACGCGAGCTCCAGCTCGCCGATGACCGGCACGCCGCGACCGCGTGCGGCCGCCACCGCGGGCTGCTCTGCAGGCACGCCTGGACTCATCACCACGAGATCGGCCTTCGCAAACGTATCGATTTGATGCCCCCCGAGCTCGAGCGAAACGCCGTGTGCTTTGAGCGGCGCGGCCTCGGGCACGTCGGCCCGGATATCCGACAGCGTCACGTGCGCGCCACGTCGAGCGAGCAGCTCGGCAGCAGCAATCCCGCTTCGTGCGGCACCGGCTACCGTCACGCGCCTGCCCTCCACTGAGAACGCCGGCCGTCTGTCCATGTCACGTGGGGCTCCGCCCCACACCCCGGCCCGGTCCTCATCGCAACTTCAGCGTGGCCAGGCTGAAGAGCCCGAAAATGATCGACACGATCACGAAGCGCGCGATCACCTTGGGCTCGCTCCAGCCAATCAGCTCGAAGTGGTGATGGATCGGCGCCATCCTGAATACGCGCTTGCCCGTCAACTTGAACGACAGCACCTGAACGACGACCGACAGCGCTTCGAGCACGAAGATGCCGCCGACGATGACCAGGAGCAGTTCCTGCTTGATGAGCGTCGCGACGGTCCCGATGGCCGCGCCGAGCGCCAGCGATCCGACGTCGCCCATGAAGATTTCCGCGGGATAGGCGTTGTACCAGAGAAAGCCGAGCGCGGCGCCGACGAATGACCCGCAGAAGATCGTCAACTCGCCGGCGCCCGAGAGGTGCGGAATCAACAGGTACTCCGCGAACTTGGCATGACCGGTGACGTAGGTCAGCGCCGTGAACGCGGCGACCGCTACGGCGAACGTGCTGATCGCCAGACCGTCGAGGCCGTCGGTCAGATTCACCGCGTTCGACCAGGCGGCCAGCCAGACCATCGTGAACGGCACGTACCACCAACCGAGATCGGGAGACAGCCACTTGACGAACGGAAACACCAGGTCGGTCGTGTACTGACCTTGTCGCCCGAGCGAGACCAGGACCACGCCGACCGCGAGCGCGATCACCAGCTGCGCCCCGAGTTTGTATCGCGGCCAGAGGCCGTGGTGATTGCGGCGGACGATCTTGAGGTAGTCGTCGAGAAAGCCGACGGCGCCGAAGACCGCCGTGGTGATCACGGCAATCCAGACGTACACGTTGCGCAAGTCCGCCCAGAGAAGCGTGGGCACGAGCGCAGCGGTCAGAATCAGCAGGCCGCCCATCGTCGGCGTGCCGGCCTTTGGCTTGTGGCTGGCCGGTCCTTCCTGGCGAATCACCTGACCGATCTGGAATGCGCGCAGCTTGCGAATCATCCAGGGGCCGAGGAGCAGGCTGATGGCGAGCGCCGACAAACTCGACGCGGCGGTGCGGAACGTGATGTAGCCGGTCACGTTCAACACCGACAAGTCGGTCCGGAACGAATACAGCAGATAGAACAGCATCTGTTCTAACAGACACCGGAGTTGCTTCGCCGGCGCGCCAGCGCCTCGCGCGCCACCGCGACATCGTCGAACGGCAGCGTCTGGTTGCCGATGACTTGATACTTCTCGTGTCCCTTGCCGGCGATAAGGACGAGGTCGCCGGGACGGGCGAGCTCGACCGCTTTCGAAATCGCCGAGCGGCGATCCACATTCGTGAGGCACCGCTGACTGCTGTCGCGCACTGTGTCCGGCGTGATACCGCGCCGGATCTCGTCGATGATGCGCTGCGGATCCTCGCTGCGCGGGTTGTCCGACGTAATCAGGATCAGATCGCTCAGCCGCCCGGCAACGGCGCCCATCAGCGGCCGCTTGGTGCGATCGCGGTCGCCGCCGCAGCCAAACACGGTGATCAGCCGGCCGCGCGCGAGCGGCCGCGCCGTCTCCAGCAGATTGCGCAGCGCATCGTCGGTGTGGGCGTAGTCGACGACGACGGTGACTTCATCTTTTGCGCTGGAAACCACCTGGAATCGTCCGGGCACACCTTCGAGCGATCGGACGCCCCGCTCGATCGCGTCAAACGACAACCCCAGCGCGGTGGCCGCGGAGACAGCCGCGAGAATGTTGTAGACGTTCGGGCGGCCGACGAGCGCCGACGTGATGTGCAGCGTGCCGCGTGGCGTACGAATGTCGAAGCTCAGCCCTTCGAGCGAGTACGACAGCGGTCCGGGCGAGATGTCCGCGGACCGGCTGATGGCGAACGTCACCGGACGCTTGCCGAGCTCGACCAGCGCCTGACCCCGCGGATCGTCGAGGTTGATCAGACTGGGCGCCCCGGGCGGGAGCATCTCGAACAGGCGGCGCTTCGCCTGAAAATACGTTTCCATGTCCGCGTGGAAATCGAGATGGTCGCGCGTGAGGTTGGTGAAGATGCCGGCAGCAAACGGCAGGTCGTCGACCCGGCGCTGCGCGAGCGCGTGTGAGGAGACCTCCATCGCACACGCCCCGCATCCGCTATCGGCCATCTCGCGCAGCAGCGCCTGAACCTCGGGCGCTTCGGGTGTGGTTCGCGCCGCTTCGCGCGTGAGCTGTCCGATTCGATAACCGACCGTCCCGAGCAACCCGCAGCGAATGCCCGCGGCCTCGAAGATCGACGCCACCAGATACGACGTCGTCGTCTTCCCGTTGGTGCCGGTGATGCCGACGACCTGCATTTCCGCAGCAGGGTTTCTGTAGTAAGCAGCCGCCAGCACTGCGAGAGCCAGCCGCGCGTCGCCGACCGTCACCCACGCCACGGTTACATCGCCAGGCGCAGGCTTTTCGGACACAATCGCCACCGCGCCGCGTTCGATTGCATGCCGTGCGAACGCTGTGCCGTCGGCTTGAAGGCCCTTCAGCGCCACGAAAACGTTTCCACGCTCGACGCGCCGCGAGTCGTACGCAATGGCGGTGACCTCGCGATCCGCGGACGAAGAGATCGGAGCGGACGTGAGGAGCCCGCGGGCCCGAAGCACGGCGGACAGATCGCCCCACGTCATCGCCGGAGCGCCTCTGCGCCGGCCGATTTCGGCGACGAGCGATCGAGCAGCAATCGAACGACGCCGCCGACGGTTTCGAGCGGCGCGCCTGCCGCCGGCTCCTGAGACACGACGAAGCCGTTCCCCGTCATCTGAGCGGTCAACCCGACCTTGACGAGTGCCCGCATGGCATCGCGCGCGCTCAAACCCCGAAGATCGGGCAGGCTTCCCGGGGCGCCGTCGGCCACGAGGCTGATGACCGGCGCCGCGGTCTCGGCGGTAGCCGTTGCATGCGGCCCGGGAGCGTCGCGCCTCGCTACCAGCACCGGCGGCATCGGATCGATCGTGGGCGCCACGCCCAGATGGCGCAGCGCGGCCTCGGCGATTCGCCTGAAAACGGGTCCCGCGACCGGGCCACCGAAGTGTGGGATGGTTCCATGCGGCGAATCGATGACGACGATGATGGCGAGCACGGGTTGACGCGAGGGCAGGAAACCGACAAACGAGACGTTGTAATCGGATTTCGAGTACCGGTTGTTGACGAGTTTCTCGGCTGTGCCGGTCTTGCCGGCGACCGTGAAGCCCTGGATCTTCGACGGCGTGCCGGTGCCGTGCTCGACGACGCCCTCCATGATCGTCGTCAGCGTCGCTGCGGTGTTGGCGCTGACGGTCCGTCGCACGACCTTTGCCTGCACGCTGTAGCGGCGGTTGTCGCGATACGCCGCACGCACGATGCGCGGTTCGATGTACTGACCGCCGTTGGCGATCGAGCTCACCGCCGCGACCATCTGGAGCGGCGTCACGCCGACCTGGTAGCCAATCGCCACGTGCGCCAGCACGCCTTCGTTCCATTTCGCGGCGTCCCAGACGATCCCCGGGCTTTCGCCGGGGAAATCGCGCGACACCGGACGGCCGAATCCGTAACGTTCGACGTACTGACTTAGACGATCGACGCCGACTCTCAGTCCGATCTTGATCGCCCCGACGTTGCTCGAATCGGCGATGACGTCGGCAAACGTCAGGACTCCGTGATCTTTGGTGTCGTGCACGATGTTGGAGCCGACGTGAATGTAGCCGGGACTCGTGTCGATCAACGCATCGATCGGCATCACGCGCTCTTCGATGGCCGCCGACGCGGTGATGAGCTTGAACGTCGAGCCGGGCTCGTAGAGATCCTGAACGGCGCGGTTGCGGCGGCGATCCTCGGCCGTTTCCTGAAACGTGTTCGGGTTGAACGTCGGCTCGCTCGCCATCGCGAGGACCTCGCCGGTCCTCGGATCGAGCACGATGACGCTGCCACCCGCCGCCCGGTTCTCGAGGATCGCCGCGTGAAGCTCCTTCTCGGCGACGTGCTGGAGGTACTGATCGATCGTCAGCTCGATCGACGACCCGGAAGTGGGAGGGCGTTCGACGCTGTTGAATGCGTGACGCCGCGCATCGGTGTTGACGAGAACGCTGCCGTCTTTGCCTCGAATCAGACGGTCGTAGGCGTATTCGATCCCGCTCAGGCCGGTGTTGTCGACGCCGACGTAGCCGACCAGAGGGGCCGCGAGCTCCTTGTTCGGGTAGAAACGCTTGGTTTCCTTGACGAAGCCGATGCCTTCGAGGTTGAGCGCGCCAACCTTCCGCGCCTCTTCCGGTGAAACCTGGCGACGCACGTACGCGAAGCGATTCCGCTTCCCGAATCGCTCGACCAGCAGCTGCCGTTCGCGATCGGCGCAGTCGCCGAACGCGCCGCACAACCGGGCCACCGTCTCCTCGGTATTCTGAATCGCGGACGGAACCGCGTAGATCGTGTCGGCGTCGGCACTGGTGGCCAGGACGCGCCCGTTGCGATCGAGGATGTCACCGCGCTTGCCCGGTGCGCGCACGGTATGCTGCTGCTGCCGCTCCGCCCGCTCCGCCAGATCGCCGCTGGCAATCACCTGCAGGTAGAAGAGCCGCGTCTCGATCGCGCCGGCCCAGAGCACGAGCAGGGCGGCAGCGACGCGAATTCGGCTCTTCACTGTCAGACGCCAGTCATTGCCCATGTCCCGCCCGCCGAATCGGCCCTTCCGTGCGAACGCGTGCCGCAGCCCGTCGATCACCGGCGTGCAACGATCGATTTCGCCGGCGGGTCGGCCGGCACGACGCGTTCGATGACGATGGCTTCGTCCCCGGTCGGCGCGACCAGGTGCAGCTGCCCGGTGGCGAGCGTCTCGATCCGCTTCGGCGATCGCAGCGTGTCGATTTCGAGACGCAGTTGCCGCGCTGTCTCTTCTTCGGTGGCGCGGTCGCGCTGCATCTGCTCGACCTCGTAGCCGTGCCGCAGCAGCTCGTAGTGCTGCCAGGCGGAGAACAACAGCACCAACACCAGGAAGCCGGCGATGGCGGCTGACTTCCACAGCTCGCGCTGCCGGATCTCGTCGACCTCGCGGACAATCGGATTGTTCCGAATGTCCTTTCTGATTGCGTACTCGAAGGGCTCGGCCATCAGACGATCCGTTCTGCGGCGCGCAGTTTCGCGCTGCGCGCCCGCGGATTGCGCTGGACTTCCTCGCCGCCCGGGACGATCGGCTTTTTCGTCAGCACCTTCACACCGCTGTCGCCGCGCTTCTCGAGCGCCCGCAGCGTGTGCTTGACGATGCGATCTTCGAGCGAGTGAAACGTGATGACGACCAGCCGGGCGCCGGTGCGCAGCCGGCGGACGGCCGCCGCCAGAAATCGATCGAGGCCCTCCAGCTCGCGGTTGACCCAGATGCGAATCGCCTGGAACGTCCGCGTCGCCGGATCGATGCGCGACGGTCCACGCCGCGGCAGCGCCCGTCGAACGATCGCCGCGAGCCGGCCGGTCGTCTCGATCGGCTGCTCGCGCCGCGCCTCGACGATCGCTCGAGCGATTCGGCGCGAGAATCGTTCTTCCCCGTACGCGTAGATCGCATCGGCGAGCTCGCGTTCGGTGGAACGGGCGACGAGATCAGCGGCTGTCTCGCCGGTCGTCGGATCCATCCGCATGTCGAGCCGCTCGTCGCGCTGAAAACTGAACCCGCGGCCGGGCGCGTCGAACTGCAGCGACGAAACGCCGAGATCGGCCAGCGCGCCGTCGACGAGCTGGAGGCCGCGGCTGTCGAGCACCTCGTCCAGCGCGCGGAAGTCGGCGTGCACGAGCTCCACGCGATCGGCCCATGGGGCGAGCGTGCTGCCGGCGATCGCCAGCGCCTGCGGATCGCGATCGATCCCGACGATCCGCGTTGCACCGCGTTCGAGCAACGCACGCGCGTGGCCGCCGAGGCCGACCGTGCAGTCGACGAACAGACCGCCGCGATCGGGCCGCAGCAGCTCGAGCGCCTCCGACACGAGCACCGGCACGTGCGTCGTCAAATGCCGAACTCCGACAGCGCCCGCGCGTCGTCGTCGCTGTACGGCTCGCGTTGCAGCTTTGACAGGAATCGTTCGTGGTTCCAGACGTCGAGGAACGTCACCGCGCCGAGCACGTCGACATCGCCACTCATCGTGGCGGCGTCGCGCAGACGAATTGGTATGATCACGCGGCCCTGTGCGTCGAGCTCCACGGCCTGGCCGAAATAGCTCACGCGATCGAGAAAGCGTTGACGTGACGGGTGCGCCGACGGCATCGCTCCGAGTTTCTGTTCGATCTCGAGCCAGACCGGCATCGGATAGACGCGAACCGACTCTCCGGACACGCTGGTCAGATAGAGCTCACGCCCGTACTTGCTTTCGAGAAGCAATCGAAAGCTGTTGGGCAGTTTGAGGCGCCCTTTTTCATCGATTCGTGCCGGCGCGTTGCCCCTAAACACGCGACACGACTCCACTTTGGACCACTAATTTCCACGGAGGATGTTAGGAGAGGCTCAGCGGGAAGTCAACGCAAAACTCAGCCCGTCAGTAAGTTACGGTCTTGATTTTCGCTCTTTCATCGCCTTGGCGCGACGGCTTGTGATGACCGCCAGGTGGGCCGCTATGGCGTCGGGTTGGAGTTCCTCTCGCCGGACCGGATCGCGACCTCACTTGAAAATGGGCGCAATTCGACGCCGGCACCGAAGAAAACTCAAGCCGACCTCGTTTTTGGTACGATGCCGGGCTTCTCATGCTCCGAGCGGCGCTCATTGGGTTCGGATCCACCGGAAAAACCACTCTTTTTCAGTTGATGACGACCGCCCGCGCCACGCCAGGCAAGGGCGACGTGGCGATTGGGATCTCGAAAGTTCCCGATGCGCGGCTCGATCGCCTCACCGAGATGTACAACCCGAAAAAGAAAGTGCCGGCCACCGTGGAGTTTTCCGATCTCGCGGCGGCCGCGCAGGCAGGAGGAGCGAAGTCGCTGGTCGACGTCGTCGCCTACAAGAACGCGGACGCGCTGGTCCACGTCATCCGCGCATTCGAAGACCCGTCGGTGCCGCACCCGTCGGGCGCCGTCAATCCCGCGCGCGACGCGCAGGCCATGGAAGACGAATTGATCCTCGCGGATCTCGGCGTCGCCGAACGGCGTCTCGAGCGGCTGGAAAAAGATCTGAAGAAGACGCGCAGTCCGGAGCTCGAACGCGAACGCGACGTCCTCACCCAGGGCAAGACGTCACTTGAAGAAGGACGGCCGCTCCGTGCGCTGGATCTCAAGGGCGACGACCTGAAGCGCCTGCGCGGTTTCCAGTTTCTCTCGGCCAAACCGCTGCTCATCGTCATCAACCTGGATGAGAGCGCGCTCGCCGGAAGCGGTTCGCATCTCGAACGCGCTGCCGACGCCAGCGGCCTCAAACCGTTTCTGGCGCGCGCCGGCACCGCGGCGGCGGCCGTCTGCGCCAAAATCGAGCTGGAAATCGCGCAGCTCGAGGCCGCCGACGCCGCCGCGTTTCTGGCCGATCTGGGCCTCGCCGAATCGGGGCTCGACCGCGTGATCCGCGCGAGCTACGACCTGCTCGGCTATATTTCCTTCTTCACGGTCGGCGAGGACGAATGCCGCGCGTGGTCGATTCCGCGGGGCACGCCGGCGCAGCTCGCGGCGGGAGAAATCCACTCCGACATCGCGCGAGGCTTCATTCGCGCGGAGGTCGTCACGTACGACGCGCTCATCGGCCGCGGCTCGATGGCGGCCTGCCGCGATCGCGGCGAGGTCCGGCTCGAAGGCAAAGAGTACGTCGTGCAGGACGGAGACATCATCAACTTCCGTTTCGCCACGTGACCGCGCTGGTCATCGTCCCGACCTACAACGAGCGCGCGAACCTGCCCGTGCTCGTCCCGGCGCTGATGGCGCACGCCGGCGTTCGTGTCCTGATCGTCGACGATCAGTCGCCCGACGGAACCGGCGAGGTGGCCGAAGCGCTGGCGCGTCAGTATCGCGATCGTGTCGAGGTGATGCACCGGACGGGACGCCGCGGTCTCGGCCGCTCGTACATTGACGGCATCAAGCGCGCGATCGGCGAACCGGTGGACGTCATCTGCCAGATGGACGCCGACCTTTCACACGATCCGAAACATCTGCCGGATCTCTTGGCGGCAACGGCGGGCGCCGATGTCGTGCTCGGATCCCGTTACGTTCCGGGCGGCGCCGTCGTCAACTGGCCGAAACGGCGCCGGCTTCTGAGCCGTTTCGCGAATCTGTACATCCGGGCGGTCACGCGGCTCGGCGCGCACGACTGCACAACCGGATACCGCTGCTGGCGGCGGAACGCGCTCGCCGGCCTGCCGCTCGACTCGTTTTTCTCCGACGGCTATTCGTTCCTGGTGGAGATGCTGTTCGTCGCCGCGCGAAGCGGCTGCCGGATTGCGGAGGTGCCGATTACCTTCGTCGAACGGCGCGAGGGCGAATCGAAAGTGTCGCGCGCCGTGCTCCTCGAATCGGCCATCACGCCGTGGCGGCTGATCGCGAACCCCCGCCGGGCGCGAAAAGCTCCGCCGCCCGCTTCGGGCTGATCTTTTTGTGCTAACGTAAGCAGCCCCGTGGTTCAGACCAGCTGCTAAAATTTTTCCATGTCAGCCTCGCCCGGTTCGCCCACGCCGAGCCTGAGCGTCTTCTTTCCGGCGTACAACGACAGCGGCACGATCGCCAGCATGGTGATCCGTACCGTGAAGACCGCCGCCGAGCTGACGCCCGACTTCGAGGTCATCGTCGTCGACGACGGGAGCGGAGACGGGACGGCGGACATCGCGGACGAGCTCGCGCACACCTATCCGCAGGTGCGGGCGGTGCACCATCCCCGCAACCGCGACTACGGCGCGGCTCTGCAGACGGGTTTTCGATCGGCGACCAAGGAACTGGTCTTCTATACGGACGGCGACGCGCAGTATGACCCGACCGAGCTGAAGCTGCTCTGGGAGCGCATGACGCCGGAGGCCGATCTGGTGAACGGCTACAAGATCAGCCGCCAGGATCCGCTGCACCGCGTCATCATCGGCCGTCTCTACCATTACATCGTCAGCATTCTGTTCGGTCTCAGGCTGCGCGATGTGGACTGCGACTTCCGGTTGATGCGTCGCGCGATCTTCGACCGCATCAACCTGGAGAAAACCAGCGGCATCATCTGCGTCGAGATGATCAAGAAAATTCAGGACGCCGGGTTCCGCGTCGTCGAAGTCCCCGTCCACCATTACCATCGGGCGTTCGGCAAATCGGAATTCTTCAACTACCCGCGCCTGTTCAGGGTCGCGCGGGACCTCGCGCTGCTCTGGTTTGCGCTCGTCATCAGGCGCGAGCACCTCCGCCCGGGCGTGACGCCGCTGGCGAAAACCGCGGTGGACCCCGCCAATCGGGTGTATCCCGGCCAGCCCCGGTAGACGGCCGTGGCTTACACCGATTTCTACCGCGGCAAGAAAGTGATGATCACCGGAGGTCTCGGCTTCATCGGCAGCAACCTCGCCCGCAAGCTGGTCGATCTCGAGGCCGATGTCCTGCTCGTCGACTGCCTCATTCCTGATTTCGGAGGAAACCTCTTCAACATCGACGGCATCGAGGACCGCGTGTATGTGAATGTCGCTGACGTCCGGCAGCGCAGCACGATGAATTACCTGGTGCGCGACTGTTCGGTGATCTTCAACCTCGCCGGGCAGGTCAGCCACATCGACAGCATGCGCGACCCGTTCGCCGACATGGAGATCAATTGCGAGGGTCAGCTGACCATCCTCGAAGCGTGCCGCTACAACAACCCGGGCGTGAAGGTCGTTTACGCCGGCACGCGACAGGTCTACGGACGGCCCGACTCGCTTCCCGTCGCCGAGAGCCATCTAGTCCGCCCGACCGACGTCAACGGGATCAACAAGGCTGCCGGCGAGTACTACCATCTCGTCTACAACAACGTGTTCGGCGTCCGCGCCTGCTCGCTGCGGCTCACCAACGTTTACGGACCGCGGCAGTTGATCCGGCACAACCGTCAGGGATTCATCGGCTGGTTCGTCCGGCTCGCGGTTGAGGACGGCACGATTCAGATTTACGGCGACGGCTCGCAGCGCCGCGATTTCGTGTACGTCGACGATGCCGCCGAGGCGTTCCTCCGCGCCGGCGAGAGCGACTTGTGCAACGGCGAAGTCTTCAACATCGGCGGCGACGAGCCGATCAGCCTCAAGGATCTGTCGACGATGCTGGTGCAGATGGCCGGATCCGGCAAAGTGCAGTACGTGGAATGGCCTGCGGAAAAGAAGGCGATCGATATCGGGGACTTCTACGCCGACTCGACGAAATTCAAGTTGACGACCGGCTGGCAGCCGACAGTCAATCTGAAGGACGGCTTCAAGCAGACGATTGCCTTCTACAAGAAGAACCTCGCTCGCTACGTCGATCACGGAGACCGGACCAGCCGAGCCGCGGAACGCGTGTGACGGCACCGCGGATACCGTTTCTTTCACTCACGCCACACGAGGACGCGCCGGCAGTGCGCCAGGCAATCGACCGGGTGATTGCGAGCGGCTGGTTCGTACTCGGTCCTGAAGTGCAGGCGTTCGAGCGCGAGTTCGCGCAGGCGAGCGGGGCCGCGCGCGCGGTCGGCGTCGGCAACGGCACTGATGCCATCGCGCTGGCGTTGCGCGCGCTCGGCATCGGACCGGGCGACGAAGTGATCACGGCCGCGATCTCCGCAGCGTACACGGCCCTTGCGGTACTGATGGTCGGGGCGCGTCCCGTCTTCGCAGACATCGATCCCCTGCGGTACACCATCGATCCGGATGCTGCGGCGAGTGCCGTCACGTCGCGAACGCGTGCGATCGTCCCGGTCCATTTGTACGGTCAGGCCGCCGACATGGAAGCGATCGCCCGGATCGCATCCCGCCACAACCTGGCGATTGTCGAGGACTGCTGCCAGGCGCATCTGGCGACTGGAGCCGGGCGGGCCGTCGGCACGTTCGGCGCGGCTGGCGCCTTCAGTTTCTATCCGACCAAGAATCTTGGCGCGCTCGGCGACGGCGGCGCGGTGGTCACCGGCGATCACGCGCTCGCCGATCGCATCGCACGGCTACGCAATGGTGGCCAGATCGATCGATACCGGCACCAGGAGACCGGCGTGAACTCGCGGCTCGACGAAATGCAGGCCGCCATTCTTCGCGCGCGCCTGCCGCTCCTCGCGAACTGGACGGCACGACGGCGCTCGCGCGCCGCCGCGTACCGCGACCGGCTCGCCGGCGCGGCCGCCACGCCGCCCTTCGAAGCCGATTCAGGACACGTTTATCATCTGTTCGTCGTGCGACACGCCCGCCGGAACGCGCTGCAGTCGCATCTCGCGTCGAAGGGCATCGAGACGCTGGTGCACTACCCGCTGCCGCTTCCCGAGCAGCCGGCGCTCGCGGGCACCAGTCCCGCGGCGTGCCCACGCGCCGCGGCGGCGTGTGCCGAAGTCTTGTCGCTGCCGCTTCATCCGGGTCTCGGCGATCGCGAGATCGCAGACGTTGCGGCGGCAATCCGCGACTTTCAGTGAACATGCGACCACGAAGTCACGAAGATTGTTTTTCCCAAGAAGTTGTTCGTGTTCTTCGTGCCTTCGTGGTTGCATGTTGTAAGGAGTGACGTGCGAGCGTTCATTACCGGCGGCGCCGGCTTCATCGGATCGCATCTGAGCGAGCTGCTGCTCGAGGGCGGTCACGAGGTGCTCATCCTCGACA
>Ga0114129_10004403_pt1 | contig 19866 bp, 16 predicted proteins | sample RhiMetdeltSRZDD1_FD_80071 | JGI IMG/M metagenome (GOLD analysis project Ga0114129, IMG submission 80071) | Populus rhizosphere microbial communities from Tennessee, USA - Rhizosphere MetaG P. deltoides SRZDD1 (version 2) (version 2) | ecosystem: Host-associated > Plants > Roots > Rhizosphere >...
ACGAGCAACGAGCAACGAACCACGGCAGCTTGTTATCGCAGGTCTTTCTTAATCATCAACACCAGCACATCACGCGGCTTGAAGGCATACGTGTAGGTAGGCCCAGATGGGCCGGCGACGAAGTTGACCGACGCGCCGGTTTCCAGATTCAGCCAGATCGCTTCGGGCGTGCCTCGCGAGAACGTGAACGTCACCTTCTGCGCGGCTTCCGAGTGGTTGATCGCGATCAACATCGTCGCCGCTGATGATTCGAGGTAGCGCGTTTCGACCTGGCCGCGGGATCCGCTGATCTGCACGTCTGGAGTGACGCCGGCAAGCGCGACGAGCGCGCTCAGCAGATCGCCGCTGGCGCGCGAGCCTTCGGAGTCGAGCTCGAACGCTGCCGACGGAAAGCTGCCGAGGAGAACAGCGGTCCCGGCTCCGTACTTGGCCATCGTGATTGCCGGATCACCCGCGACGCCTTCGTCGCCGTGAAACCTCGCGATCACGCTCACGTTCGATCCCGTAATCTGCAGATGCTCGGCGAAGCCGCTGCCTGGAATCGTCTTTCCCGATAGCGGCGCAAGAGGTCCCTCGAGACCGGCGGCAGCGGTCATCTCGATCTTCTCTGCGGAGCGGAGCATTTTCTCGCGAACGCCGAAGACCTCGTCCAGGCCACCGCCCGGGATCCGCTCGTTGGCGTATCCGCGCTCGTCGTTCCACGCCGGCCGCGCTTCGCTGATCAGCGTGCCGCCCGCCTTGACGAAGGCCTTGATGGCGTCCGCGACCGGCTGCTGCAACATCAACGGGTATCCGAGAAAGATCACCTGGTAGTCGGCCGCGCGGCCCGCGACGATCTCGTCGGGGTGGATGAAATCGACCTGAACATTCTGCTCGAACAGCGCGCGATAGAAACCCATCATCGAGTTCCGCACAGCGTTGCCCGGTGCGACCGTATTGCCGCCGACCATATACGACAACCGGTTGTAAAGGATGGCGACCTTCGAAGGGCGCGGCCTGAGCGGTACAAACAGCGCGGGGTTCCGCGAAATGATGCCCGCGAACGCGCCAGCTGCCCGCGCGCGATCCGTGATGCTTCCATCGAGCTCGATCATCCCGTAGCCGTTGGACTCGTAGCCGGAGCTCATGGGGTACCACGCGTAGTAGCTGATGGCCCGCGCGCCGCGCGAGAGCGCCGCCCAACCCCACAGCCGCACATCTGGCGCCGTCACCGGAGCCGCCACTCTCACGCCGGTGGCGCCCTGCCCCGCCTGCAGCTCGCCGATCCACCATCCACGCTCACGCGCCGCTGACCGGATCCCGTCGAGCGCCACCGTCAGCCTCACCGCGGACCACGGCGTGGCCGCCGCCGCATGTTTTGGATAGATCGAAGTGCCGTAGTAATCGACCGAATGGCTCATCCACCAGTCGTCGGGGCTGCCGAACCCCGAAAGCGGGCTCAGCATGACCGCCGGCGCATCCGAGTGGCTGCTGACGAGACGTCCGGCACGCGACCCGGACGCGTCGGCCTTGAGCTTCAGGTCTTCTCGGAGCTTCAGCGCCACGAACGTTTTCCAGTCGATGAAATCTGTGTAGGAAAGGATGGTTCCGTACCGCGGCGCTTCGGCCTGTTCCCAGTCGCTGAAGGTTCGATACCAGGCGCGGTTGAGGTTCTCGATCGATCCGTACTTCGATTTGAGCCACTCTCGGAAACGCCGCTGCGTGTGCGGGCAGTAGCAGAATTCCACGGGCGAGTTGAACCACACCCAGTTGACGATATGTGGCTCGCTCCAGACGTCGACGGCGTAAAAAGATGCGTGCCGCGCGGCGCGAGTGGCGACGGCGTCGATGAACGCCGCGACCGACTTCCGCACGCCGGGATGATCGAGGCAGAAGCCGGGCGATGCCTGCGATCCGATGCGTACGCCCTGTTCGGTCACGAAGCTCGCGTCGGCGAACTCGCGGCCCACCCATTCGGGCGCGGCGTCTGCATAGAGCTGGACGATCACCCGCAGCCCTACCTGGTCTGCGAGCGTGAGCAACTGATCGAGCGCGTCGAAGCGGAAGCTGCCGCGCGCGGATTCAGTGCTCGCCCAGTCGACCCACGTCCTGATGCTGTTGAACCCCAAGGATCGAATCGCTTGCAGATCCTTGAGCCACGCGTCCCGCTCGCGGGCCGGATCGCGCGCCACCATCGGCGCACGCACGGTTCCACCACCATACCAAACGGCAATTGGCACGAACGGTGCCGTTCCTCGCTCCTGTTGAGCCAGCGATGAACGGCCGCCGACCTGCCCTGCAAGAACCGCCGTCAGCACCACGAGCACGGCTGTGCGCATGGCGCACAAGTGTAGCGAATGTGTGAAGTCGGGACTCGAGGCTCGTGAGTCGACGCTCGGGAGATCGGGCTTGCCCCGCCGTAGCCTTGGCGAAGGCGGGTGTAGAATTCCACGGAGCTTTCTGCACGAAGGAGGAGGATGGCTATGCGCACTCGAATCGTCGCGATCGCGCTGACACTCGGCATTGGCACGACAGCCGGGTTGCTCGCGCAATCCGCGGCGTCATCCGGATACCTGACGCCACCGAAGGAGATCGTCGACATTCTCGACGCCGAGCCGATTCCGACGGTAACCGTCGGGCCCAACCGCGACACCCTGGTGCTTGTCTCGCGGCGTGGGATGCCGGGTATCGAAGAAGTCTCGCAGCCCATGCTGCGCATTGCCGGTCTGCGCATCAACCCGCGAACCAACGGCCCGCATCGCGCACCGGCCGGCACGGGCATCACTGTTCGCACGATAAGCGGAGGCGCCGAACGCAAGTTGGCCGTCCCCGCGGGCGCGAGGATCGGCGCAATCACCTTCTCGCCGGACGGCAAACGCTTCCTGTTCACCAATACGCGCGACACGCGGATCGACCTCAACATCGTCGACGTCGCGACCGGGCAGATCAGAACCGTTGACGCCGCGTTGTCGGGCATCGCCAGCGAATGCGAGTGGCTCGACGACAGTTCCGCTGCGCTCTGTGGCTTCGTTCCGGCTGGGCGTGGGCCGGCGCCCGAAGAACCGAAGGCGCCCTCAGGACCGAACATTCAGGAGAACTCCGGCAAGCAGGGGCCGGTCCGGACGTATCAGGACCTCCTCACCAGCGCGCACGCCGAGGCGCTGTTCGAGTACTACGCCACCCATCAAATGGGCCTCGTTGATGCCGCGACCGGGCGTCACACGCCGATCGGCAAGCTCGGCATGATTAGCCTCGCACACGCGTCGCCAGACGGGCAGTTCTTCCTTATCGAGCGAACGAAGCGGCCGTTCTCCCGGCTGCTCACGGCAAATGGGTTTCCATCGGATGTAGAGGTCTGGAACAGGAAGGGCGACAAGGTTCGAACGGTTGCCGATGTGCCCATGAGCGACGTCGTTCCGATCAACGGCGTGATGACCGGGCCGCGCAGCTACACGTGGCATCCGCTCGAGCCCGCGACGCTGGTGTGGGTTGAAGCGCTGGACAAGGGCGACATCAAGAACAAGGTTCCGCATCGCGATCGCGTTGTGACCTTGAAGGCACCGTTCACGGGTGAGCCCACTGAGGTCGCCAAGACCGAGTACCGCTATTCAGGCGCAAGCTGGACCGACAACGGCACCATCCTTCTCTCCGAGGCTGACCGCGCGACGCGTACGACGCGTACCTGGGTCATGACCTCGAGCTGGAGCGATCCGCGAAAGCTGTGGGACCGCAAACAGCAGGACTCGTACGGCAACCCCGGCACGCCGATGATTCGGCCTGGAAAGAGCACGATCCTGCAGAGCGGAGAATCAATCTATCTGGTCGGCCAGGGGGCCTCGCCGGAGGGCGATCGGCCATTTTTGGATCGACTGAATCTGAAGACCCTCGTGGCGGAACGGCTCTTCCGCAGCACCGGAGATTCGCTCGAGAGTGTCGTCCTGCTGCTGGATGATCAGGGCGCGAAGGCGCTGACGCGTGCGGAGACACGCATGCAACCGGCAAACTACTTCGTGCGCGATGTCCGAGGCGGAACCACGCAGGCGGTCACCAGCTTCAAGGATCCGCATCCGCAGATCACCGCCGCCGAGCGCATGCTCGTGACCTACAAGCGCAAGGATGGCGTGCAGCTTAGCGGCACGATCTACCTCCCGCCCGGTTACAAGAAAGGTGAACGCGTGCCGATGTTCGTGTGGGCGTATCCCCGCGAGTTCGTCGACTCCGACGCCGCCAGCCAGGTCACCGGATCTCCGAATCGTTTCACCACGGTGACCGGCGCTTCGCATCTCCTGCTACTCACCCAGGGCTACGCCATCTTCGATGGACCGACGATGCCGATTGTTGGACCCGGTGAGACGGCGAACGACAGCTATGTCGACCAGCTTGTCGCCAGCGCGCAGGCGGCCGTCGACAAGGCCGTCGAGATGGGGATCGCCGATCGCGCACGCATCGGCGTCGGCGGTCACAGCTACGGTGCGTTCATGACGGCCAATCTGCTGGCGCATTCCGACATCTTTGCTGCCGGTGTGGCGAGAAGTGGCGCCTACAACCGCACGCTGACGCCGTTCGGATTCCAGGCCGAGACGCGAACGTTCTGGGAAGTGCCTGAGGTCTATGCCCGCATGTCGCCGTTCTGGTATGCGAACAAGATCAAGGAACCGATCCTGATGATTCACGGCGAGGCCGACGACAACTCGGGAACGTTCCCCATCCAGTCCGAGCGTCTCTACATGGCGTTGAAGGGCCACGGGGCGACGGTCCGGTACGTGACGCTGCCGAACGAAGCGCACGGCTACGCGGCGCGTGAATCGGTGTTCCACACCGTCACCGAGACCGTAAACTGGTTGAACAAGTACGTGAAGAATGCACCGGCCCGTCCGGTGACGGATTCCGCGTCGAAATAGGTGTCGGTACGTTCATGACCACTCCCACGACTGCAGCAATCGTCTCGCTCGACTCGATCCGGCAGGCGGCAGAGCGCATCAGGCACATCGCGCGGCTGACGCCATTGATGGACGTGTCCGCTCAGGCGGGCCGTCCATTATTCCTGAAGTGCGAGAACCTGCAGCCGGCGGGCGCGTTCAAGATACGCGGCGCCTACAACATGGTCGCGCAGTTGACGCCCGACGAACGCGCGCGTGGCGTGGTCACCTACTCGTCAGGTAATCACGGCCAGGCGGTGGCCCTCGCCGCTCGCGAGCTCGGTGCACCGGCGGTCGTCGTCATGCCGACCACGGCGCCGAAAAACAAGATCGAAGGCGCCAAGGGCTTCGGGGCCGAGGTCATTCTCGCGGGCACGACGTCGATCGATCGCAAGCTCAGAGCGGAAGCCGAAGCGGCGGCGCGCGGATTGACGATGGTGCCGCCGTTCGACCATGAATGGATCATCGCGGGTCAGGGCACGGCAGGACTCGAGATCCTCGAGCAGTGTCCTGACGTCGCCGCCGTGCTCGTGCCGATCGGCGGCGGCGGCCTCGCCGCCGGCGTGTCGGCCGCCATCAAGCAGAGCAAACCATCCGTGAAAGTGATCGGCGTCGAGCCGGCCGGTGCGGCGGCCATGAAGGCGTCGGTCGACGCGGGACAGCCGGTCACGCTTCCCAAGACCGCCAGCGTGGCGGACGGCCTGATGCCAGTTCGTCCTGGCGACATCACCTATGCGCATGTCAGCCGCTTTGCAGACGCCGTGATCACGGTCGAGGATCCGGCGATCGTCGACGCGGTGTTCTGGATCTTCTCGAATGCCAAGATGGTGGCGGAGCCAAGCGGTGCAGCGACTACGGCAGCCGTATTGAGCGGCGCACTCGACGCCACCATGAAAATCAACGGTCCCATCGTCGCCCTCGTCAGCGGCGGAAACATGGCTGCCGATCGCCTGGCAGAGCTCGCCGCGACCCGATAAGTCCTGCACAATCATCCAATGCCTATTGAAACGTTCGCGATGGAACGCATGCAGTCGACGTGGGAGAACCTCGTCGACTACGACATGAGCGAAAGCGGGGTCCGGCCATTGACGATGCGTGAGCTCGTCGAGATGGGGTTCGACCTCGAAGCCTTTCTCGATCAGCCGCTCGGTTACAGCCAGTCGAATGGCACGATCGAGTTGCGAGAACGAGTTGCCGCCTTGTACCCGGGCGCGACAGTCGATTCAATCGAGGTGACCAACGGTACGTCGGAAGCCAACTACCTCGTCGCCCTCAACCTCCTGGGACCGGGCGACGAAGTCGCGATGGAAGTGCCGAACTACATGCAGATGCCAGGCATCGCCAGGAGCCTCGGTGCCGTGGTGCGTCCCTTCCAGCTTCGGCAAGAAAATGGGTGGGAACCGGACTGGCAGCGGTTCGAAGTCGCGGTGACGTCGCAGACGAAGTTTCTCTACCTGTCGAATCCGAACAATCCAACCGGCGCCGTCCTTTCCGAAGTCGCCATGAAACGCATCGTCGAACGATGCGAGATGACGAACACGTGGCTGCTCGCCGACGAGGTCTATCTCGGCGCAGAGATCGACCGGCCCCGAACCCGAAGCTTCTGGGGCATGAGCGACCGCGTGCTCGTGACGAGCGGATTGTCGAAGGCGTATGGAATCCCCGGTGTGCGCATCGGCTGGCTCGTCGGACCGCCGACCTTCGTCGCGGACTGTTGGTCGCAGCACGACTACCTGACGATCGGGCCGAACAAGCTCTCGGATCGCATCGCGCGGATCGCCGTGGAGCCGAAGAATCGCGACAAGTGCTACAGCCGCACGCGCGAGATCCTCCGAAAGAATTTGCCGATCGCGCGGACGTGGGTCGAGAGCTTCGGCGGCCGGCTGACGTGGCGCGAACCGGCCGCCGGGGCGATCGCGCTCCTGAAGTACGACGCGGACATTCCCAGCGTGGAGATCGCCGAGCGCGTGCGCAAGAACCAGAACACGCTCATCGTCCCCGGATCCCATGTCGGCCTCGAGGGGTACCTTCGCGTGTGGCTGGGCGGCAAGGAAGACTTCCTGCGTGAAGGGTTGAGGCGGATCGGCGCCGAGCTGCGACCGCTGTTCGATCAAGTTCCAGCCGTTCAATGACCGCAGCGCCCACGCTCAACGGCACGCTCGAAGTCGCGCTTTATGTCGACGACGTGACGAGGGCGGTCAAGTTTTACGAGCGGGTACTCGGCCTGACCGTCCTCGAGGCCGATGCACGTCTGACCGCGATGGCAGCGGGCCGGCAAATCATCCTGGTCTGCCTCCGCGGCGCGTCAGTCAAACTCCCGAAGACCGCCCACGATGCGAAGGGACCGCAACACGTCGCCTTCTCTGTTGCAGGCGTGGACCTGCCCGCCTGGGAAGCTCACCTCCAGGCCAGCGGGGTCGACATCGTCGAGACCCGCGCCTGGGCCAGAGGCGGCCGGAGCCTCTACTTCCGCGACCTGGACGGACATCTTCTCGAACTCGCATCGCCCGGCGTGTGGAGTATCTACTAACTGTTTTGACCGTAGTCCGTAGTCCGTGGTTCGTCGCTCGTCGCTAGTCGCATGTAAAACCCTTAGCGAGGAAGAGGTTTCTACGCGCCACGGACCACGAACTACGGCCAACCGCCCCTCCAAGCAGCCAGAAGTTAACCATCAGCCTCCCCTCTTCGTAGATACAGAGTGAGGAGCAGTTTCACGATGGCGCAGGCAGGCGTTCGACCCTTTATTTTCAGCACCTTAGTGGCCTTCGGGACGCTGGCACACCCGGCTTGGGCGCAGCAGCCGCCGCGTCCCGAGATCCCCGTCGAGCGCCCTGCCGATCGGACGACCCAAGTGGTCCTTGCCCAGGACGCCACCGAGACCCGTGAGGAACTCGAAAGCATTCTGAAACGCATGCCGCCATCCGTCGGTCGGGTCCTCCGGATGGATCCGTCGTTGATGCGCAACCAGGCCTACCTCGCGCCCTACCCGGCGCTCGGCAACTTTCTGCAGCAGCATCCGGAAATCGTCAACAATCCTGGCTACTATCTCGAGAACGTGCGAATCGAGTTGTGGTACCCACCATCGCCCCGCGATCGGCAGAGCGACGTGGTCAACCTGTGGCGGAACACGATTGAGGGCTTTACCATTCTGATCGTGTTCGTCGTGGTCAGCGCCGGTGTTCTCTGGATCATCAAGTCCGTGCTGGATTGGCGGCGATGGACGCGCACGTCACGCGTCCACGCGGAGGTGCATAACAAGCTGCTGGATCGCTTCACAGCCAACGAGGATCTGCTGACCTACATTCAGACGCCGGCCGGTCAGAAGTTCCTCGAGTCGGCTCCGCTGCCGCTCGAAAGCCCGGCGCGGCCGACGTGGGCGCCATATACGCGCATCCTCTGGTCCATGCAGGCCGGGGTCGTATTCGCTGCGGCGGGTATCGGTCTGTTGTTTGTCAGCGGGCGTGTCATCGAAGAGGTCTCACAGTTACTGTTAGCCGTTGGAGTGCTCGCGCTGGCCGTAGGGGCTGGCTTCGTGGTATCGGCCGCTGCTTCACTCCTCCTATCGCAGCGTCTGGGACTGCTGAAGGCGCCTGCCACGCGCGAGCACTCCGATCCTACGGGCGCATGAGAGATTGATGTTTCGAGACGTGACACTTTCGGACGTCGAAAGGCTGCAGGCCCAGGCCGAAGACGCAGAAGTTGCGTTCGAGATGGACGAGGATTCGTTCCGCGCGTTCTACGAGCGCACCGCACGCCCTCTCTGGGTCTACCTCTCCCGGATCTCGGGCGATCGGCAGGTGGCCGACGACCTGCTGCAGGAGGCGTACTATCGACTCCTGCGCGTGCGGCAGTCGTGGGAGAGCGAATCACATCGTCGCGCGTATCTTTTCCGCATCGCCACCAATCTCGTTCGTGACCGCTATCGCCGCTCGCATTTCGAGCCCGTGGCGCTGCCCGAACCTGACAGCGCCTCGATGGCCTCGCGCGAGGAGAGCGTCGCCGACGCGATGGTCAGGCGGACGGACCTCCAGCGCGCGATGGCCCGGCTCAAGCCCCGTGAACGCGCGCTGCTCTGGCTGGCCTACGCGCAGGAGCATCCGCATTCGGAGATCGCCGTCACGCTGGGAGTACGAACCGGCAGCGTGAAGCTGTTGTTGTTCAGAGCGCGGCGGAGGCTCGCGCAAATCCTGCGTTCCAGTAAGATCAGAACTGCAGAAGGACGTCACCGTGCCCAACGTTGAATGCCCGCGTGAACAGGATCTGCTGGACGCGCTGACCGCCGGCCGCTGGCCGGAGCGCTGCGAGGCAGAGCTTCGCGCGCACGTTGACGGCTGTGCCATCTGCACCGATCTGGTCGAGGTTGTCGGTGCGTTGTTCGACGCGCGCGACGTCGTCTATGCCGACGTCGCCGTACCGGCGTCAGGAACCGTCTGGTGGCGTGCGCAGATTCGCGCCCGGCGCGAGGCCAGCCTGCGTGCTGCACGGCCGATGACCGTCGTTCAAGCCGTGGCGGCCTGTCTCGGGCTGGTCGCAGTGATCGGCCTGTATTTCCTGGCGGCTCCGTGGCTCAGTGATTCCTTTGCGCCGCTCTCGGGCCTGATGACCTTCCGGTTCGATGGGTTGACGCTGCCCGGCATCGACGCAGTCAAGCAGTGGGCCTGGCCGATCGCCGTCATCCTCGGCACGTGGCTCATCGTCACCCCGATCGCGATCTATCTGACGGCTGGGAAAGAGTAGCTGGACCTTCCTGGCTACCGCTTCTCTCCCACCTTCTCCGACGTCAGCACCTGACCCGACCTTGCGTTGGTGTGCTGACCGTCGCGCACGACCGGCACGCCGTTCACGATCACGTGCGGGACGCCGGTCGCAAACTCGTGCGGGCGCTCGAACGTTGCGGCGTCGCCGACGGTGGCCGGATCGAAGATCGTCAGGTCCGCGGCGAAGCCTTCGCGGATCGAGCCGCGGTGCGCGAATCGGAACTGCTCGGCGGGGAGCGAGGTCATCTTGCGAATCGCATCTTCCATCGTGATGACATGGCGCTTGCGGACGTACTCGCCGAGCACGCGAACACTGTTGCCGTAGCCGCGTGGATGCGGAACACCCTGCCCAGGCGTCAGCACCGACGCGTCCGACGCGAAGCCGACCTGCGGGTGCTTCATGATCCGCTCGACATCATCCTCAGACATGAAGTGGTAGACCATCGACGCGCCGTTGGCGAGCATCATGTCGCGGGCAGCTTCGAGCTGCGCGTCAGCGGTGTCGCTGCCCTTCAGCCTCGCGGCGACCTGCTTCATGGTCAGGCCGTTCAACGAAGGATCGGCGCGATGCGAAGCGACAACGGCGAATGACAGGTCGGAGAGGCCCCGCTCGGCGAGCAACTGGACGATCTCCCCTTTGATCTTCGTCCAGGTCGCTGAATCGTTGAGCCGTGCAGCGATCTGCTCCTGCCCACCCTCGAGCGCCCACGCCGGAAACCGGATGCCTAGCGAAGAGCTGGCCGCCGTGTAAGCGTACTGATCGGCATTGACGAGCGTCCCCCGCGCTCGCGCTTGATCGATCAGCGCGAGGGCCTTCACGCTAGCGCCCCATTTGTTGGGGCTGTCCACTTTGAGGTGCGAGATCTGAATCCGCGCGCCGGCAGCCTCACCGACGCGGATCGTCTCGCGAATGGATTCTTCGAGCGCGGTTCCCTCGTTGCGCATGTGCGAGGCATACACTCCGCCGGCGCCCCCTGCGACCCTGGCGAGCTCGATGATCTCGGGGATCCGCGCGTAGGTGCCTGGGACGTACTGCAGGCCAGTCGAGAAGCCAACGGCGCCGTCGGTCATGGCGCGCCAGACGAGCGACTTCATTTTCGACAGCTCGGGGATCCGCGGCATCCGGTTCTCGGTGCCCATCGCGGCCCGCCGCACCGTGTTGTGACCGATGAACGTTGCGAAGTTGACCGAGACGCCAAGCTGACGAACCTGGTTCAACGATTCGGCGATGTCGAGTGCGGAGCTGCCGCAGTTGCCGGCGATGATCGATGTGACCCCCATCCTGACAAAGTTTTCGGCGCGGGGCTGCTCCGTGATGTCGTCCGCGTGCGTGTGGACATCGATGAACCCCGGTGCCACAACGAGCCCGGTCGCATCGATCGCATCACGCCCGTCCTGCTTGGAGAAGGTACCAACCGCCGCAACCTTGCCGTCCTTGATCCCGACGTCAGCGCGACGCGCCGCGGCTCCGGTGCCGTCGACGACGCGTCCGCCGACGACGACCAGGTCGAATCGGGGCGGCGTTTGCGGCTGCGCGGTCATCCAGGCGACGAAGAGTACTGCCGCGGTCCCACGATTGGCGAGCATGGGCCGCATTCTATCGCGGGGGGGAGGGAGGTTGCGTAGAGGGAGGGGACGGAGGGCACGGAACAGGCTCAACTCAGAGACTCAGAGACACGGAGCGGATTGCAACCGAACCCGGCGTCACTCACCGGCCGATGACGGCCCGGCCATCGGCCGGGCCGTGCGATGGACTGACACGCCGCGAACTCAAGCCCACGAGCATCAGTCAGGTGGGCTTGGGTTCGCGGCGTGCCAGTCCATCGCCCGCCGCGCAAGCGCGGCGGCATCGGCCAGCCAAACGCTCACCTAGAATTGCATGATCTCCGTGTCTCCGTGTCTCCGTGTCTCCGAGTTGAGCTCGTTCCGTGTCCTCCGTCCCCTCCGTCGTGCCACTACGCGATAGGTGGCCCCAACCCCGGATCGCCCTGCTTGATCTGCATCCGGGGTCTGGTCACGCGCACGCTGCCGATGATGAAATCGGCGTGGGCGTCGATATCGCTCCGGTTGACGTTCATGAGGCCTGGCTGCTTGACGATTGACTCGCCGTCCCGTAACTCCACCTGAACGCGATGCTTGCCGGGCTTTACCTTGAATGTGAAGCCGCCGACATCGGTCGTGGTCAGTCGCTGCCGCTCGCCAGTCTCGGTGTTGACGACCTCGACCACACGCCCTCCGACTGAACGAGACCCCTGCGGAACCCGCACGGTGCCGCTGATGGTTCCTAACGCTTCCGGCGGCCTCGAGCTGGTGTCACTCACTGAGGCGCTTCGCTGGCAGCCCATCGTGAACAGCAGCATCAAACCCAGAAGGAGGGCAGCGGCTTTCAGCAGCCCGGAACCGTGTCGGAAGGTAGTACCGAGGGTCATTCTGTAGAACCGTTGTGCAAGCCGAGGGCCATGGCGAATCGCCCGAGGTGTGAATGAATGTTTGGCCGAAATGTCTGATAGTCCGACGCCTGAATGGATGAACTTGCGCCGCCAGCGACGAGAAAAGTCAACCGGACCGGGTATGCGCATTGCACAGGTGAGTATTCCCGCTCACCCCGTGATGAAGACCTACCAAACCGCACCGACGACGCCCGACGCTGGGCTCCTGACCGCCGCCGGCCGCGTCGAATTCTCAACTGGGGGACGCGGCTACGTCAACACGCCGCATTCGTGGCGGCTGAAATCCAACGAGTCCCTTCTCCTCGGCCGCGCGCCGGACAGCGCGGACGTCAGGCAGAGTTAGTCGTGGAACCGCTGATATCAGTCATCATTCCGTGCTACAACCACGCGCACTTCCTGGGCGATGCGATCTCCAGCGTGAACAAATCCGAACAGCCCGAGGTCGAAATCATCGTAGTCGACGATGGCTCAGACGACGACCCGGGTGAGGTCGCCACATCGTTTTCGCGCACGAAGTGCATTCGTCAGGCGAACGGAGGTCTGGCGAAGGCGCGAAATCGTGGACTGCAGGAGAGCCGCGGCCGGTTTGTCGTGTTTCTCGACGCCGACGACATGCTGGCGCCGGGAGCTCTCGACATCGGCGTGTCGGCATTGGCCGCGCACGCCAGGGCCGCGATGGTCTATGGCCGCTGCCGAAGAATGGCTCGCGACGGCACCATTCAGTCCACCCCCGAACAGGAGCGCATCGAGCACGATCACTATCGGGAGCTGTTGAAGAAGAACTACATCTGGATGCCGGCCATGGCCATGTTCAGGCGTGAAGCGCTCGAACGTGCAGGGGGCTTCGATCCGAGCGTGAACGCGGCCGCCGACTATGGTGTCTACCTGCGGGTCGCGCGCAGCCATCCGCTCTACGATCACGCTCGAGTCGTTGCCTACTACAGGAAGCACGACGCCAACAAGAGCGGCAATGCCGGGCGGATGCTGCAGGAAAGCCTCACCGTCCTGAGGCGCGAGCGTCCCTTCGCCGAACATGACGCCAGCCTTCTGGCGGCGTACTACGAAGGCTGGAAGACCTGGCAGGAATACTATGGAACGGCGCTCGTCAACGAGATCCGCTCGCACGCCCGCGGCCACCAGTGGACGCGCGTCCTGCGCAAGGGCGCCAGGCTGGCATGGCTTCACCCGGGTGGTTTGCGCGAGCACGCGTTCCGGAAGATCTCGCTGAGCCTACGCGGGGCGCGCGATACCCGACACTGATACCACTACGCCGTGCGAAGCCGACGGCGTTCAGCGGACGAGGAAAGCAATGCTCTCGTGCGCACCTTCACCAAACCTGGCAAGCTCGGCCATCCGATGCCTTTGGGTCAATGCCTCGAGGATCGCATCTCGATCTTCCTGAGGGTACGCGCCGACGTGAAGAAGCAGATAGCGAGCACCGTCGCGCTTCAGACGGAGAATCGATGAATCGTCCGGGAAGGTACGGAGTGCATCGGTGCGGTCGACGTACGACGCTGGGAAGAACCCGCTGTAACCGTTCAGGAGCGGATGCCAGTGAAATGTCGACAAATACGCGTAGCGAGCATCGGGTCCCGGCAGGGCATCGGGAACTGGCATCGGTAGCTCGACGACAACACCGGATGGCTGCTGCGCCAGCCAGGCATAGATCGGCGGCGCTTCGTTCGGATAGGAAAACAGCGTCAACCGGTGAACGCGATACTCGCCGATCAAGACTGCCACGATCACAGCGAGGAACACCATTCGCGGAATTCGCCGCAGGCTGCTGGCAATTGCTTCGTAACCGAATGCGGCCAGTGCCGCGAGAAAGAACACGACGAAGATGCCGGCGCGCGCCATCGCACGCAGCCCCTGAAACATCGGCACGTGATCGTAGAGAAACCGGAACGAGTAACCGGAAAACCCGAGGGACATCTCGAAGGCTGCGACACCTCCGATCAGGTACACGATGGCCGCACGCGGTGGCGGCTTGAGGAGGAGACCGATGACGGCCAGAAGCAGCGCCAGCGCGCCGGGGAACAGCCGACGCTCGGGGCGGCCGCGCGACGCAAATGCGCGGCCCCAGAGGACGTTGTCGGGCGTGGCGACGAGATAGCTGGACGGCCGCGCGCTGAACGTGATGATCTCGTCGTCCGACCGTCCTCCGACCTGCTGCTTCGACGCGAGATACGGGATCGAGTAAGCCGCAGACAAGATCGCCGCCAAGGCACCACCCGCGGCAAGCGCCTTGACGATGCTCAGCCGTCTGCCATGCGCCCCGAGCAGCAAACAGAACGCGCAAAGACCGAGCAGCGTGCCGAGAAACAGGCCGTAGTAGATGCTCGAGAGCATCTGTAGCGCGACGAACATTCCGGTCAGCAGCCCGTAGCGGAGTGAGCCGGTGAGAAACGTTCTATGCAGCGCCCAGAAGGCCCATGGAGTCCACATGATCCACTGCAGCTCCATGTGCATGTAGTGGTCGAACCGGTAAGGCACGAAACTGAAAATGAGGCCGGCGACGATTCCAGCACCGCGGCTGCCTGTCAGGTCGCGCGCAAGCACGAACATGCCCACACCCGATGCGACGATCGCGCCGAGCAGCAGAAGATTGTGAACGAGCATCGGTGGCAGGCCGATCCACATGAGAGGCGCGCCGATCAGCCCCTCGACCAGCATCGCATCTGAAAACGTCAGCGCGCGCGGCTCCGGGTAGAAGATGTTGCCGCCGAACAGGTCCCACGGCGACGTGGATAGCGCGTGCGCCACCCAGCGCAGGCGCCAGAGATTGAAGTAGATGTCCTGATGATCGACCGCGTGCGTCGTGAGCACGATCGCCTGCGGCCAGGTCAGCATCGCGGTCACCACGATGAAAAACAGCGTCACCCAGAACGTGTGACGGCGCTGCCGGTGTGGCTGAGCGGACTCCGCAACCCTCGAAATCATCGCAACCGATCCAGCCTCACACGTCGATGCCGATCATTTGCATCAGCCGCAATGCGTTTCGTGACGTGGCAAGACCCGGCCGCAGACGGTAATCGAATCGCATGACGCCATGGTCGTCCACCGTTTCCGCGAAATGCACCAGCTGTGATGCGCTCTTCAGCGGCTCCTGCTCCGCCAGGCCGAGATCGTGCGTCGTCATCGCTCCAACCGCACCAGCCTCGAGCAGGTGACGGGCCACGGCGCGAACCGCCAGGCTGCGCTCGACGCTGTTCGTACCCTGAAGGATCTCGTCGAGCAGGTAAACCAGGACGCGGCCGGGGCGCTCGTGCTCTGCGGCATCGACGACGCCTTTCAGCCTTGCCAGAGCGGCCATGAAATACGACAGTCCGAGCTCGAGCGAGTCCTGCACGCGGATGCTCGTCTGCAAGTCGCTTTCCGGCATGCTGAAGTGAGCCGCACAGACCGGCGCTCCCGCCTGGCCGAGGACCAGGTTCAGGCCAATCGAACGGAGCAGCGTGCTCTTGCCCGACATATTCGACCCGGTGACCAGGAGCACGCTTCCCGGAGGACCGACGTCGACGTCGTTCGTCACGCGTCGTTCGTCTGGCAGCAACGGGTGTCCGACCGCCTTGCCGGCGATCAGCGGCGCCTCCGAGACGACCGGAAAACACCACTCGGGATTGTCACGGCGTGCGGTCGCGAGAAGCGACAGCGCATCGAGTTCGGCCAGCGCGGCAAGCCAGGCGCGGACGCGGCGTCCGGTCGTGCGGCGCCAGCGCTCGAGCGCGAAGTACACCCAGAAGTCCCAGAGCGTGAGCGCTTGAATTGGAAAATGAAAGATCGCCGCTCCGCGCCGCAGCTCGGCGAATCCGAGAATGGTGTTGAGCCGGCGCATGCAGGCAGGCGCCAGGATTCCTTCCGCCGACAGCTCCTGGTGAAGCTCGACGAGCAGCGGCGCCTTTGACGGCGCTTTCACGGCGTGCTCGAAAACCCCTGCGTACCGTCGCAGCGCATACTGACCACCGCTGGCGCGTTCGAAGGCAATCGTGAGAGGAACCACAAGCGCGAACGAAAGGATCATCCCGGCAAGAATGGGTAGCAGCCAGAGTGCGCTGTTGGTGACACCAAGGTAGAAGAGCGCCAGCAGGAGCCAGATGGACACCGTGATCACGATCACAGCCGCGCGAACCAGCGGACCGAACCTGCCCAGCGCGCTCTCGCTTTCCGCCCATTTCAGGAACGCCTCGAGATGAGACGCACGTGCACCTGCCGACAGCATGCCATGAGCCGCGAACTGCGACCGCCACTCGTCCTCGGGTGCAAGCTCGTCAACCGCTTGTTGACGGCGGAGAATCTCGGCCTTTGGTGCGGGGCTCAACAGCCAACCCGCCAGCACCTGCCCACCGCCAGCGGTGGCGGCTGGACCGAGCCACTGCGCCAGCGATGCGCGACCGAACAAATCCAGATCGACGGCATACGCGTGATGAGAAAGGTCGTCACCCGGCGCCGCTTCGGCGGGCGGCAGCTCGTGCCAGTCGCGTGCCGAGCGCGCGGAGCCCCACACGTTGACCTGTCGAAGCGCATCGTGCCACTCGACCCGCTCTTCGACGCGCGCATGCCACACAACGAGCGCACCAAATGCGACGAAGAGCACGAGCGCGACTATCAAGGGAAGCCACGCGAAACCCTCGGTCAGCATCCAAACGAAGAGCCCGGCGGCGGGCAAAAAGGTCGCGAGCCTGAACCTCGAGATCAAACGCGACCGGCGCGCATCCTCGTCGCGCCGCGCCGCATGCGCCGCCGCATTCTCTCTATACGGAACCGGCGAGCTCATCAGGCCGCGATCTCGCTGGCCGCGGGCTTGCGGCCGAACAGATTCAGGCGCCAGTAGTCCAGCGTGAACGCTGGATCGTCGGTCGCCGCCATCGACGCGAGGTCCTGAAGGAACGACGGGCGCTCGTGATCGGGCAGGCGCGCCACATGGTGTCGCACGCAGACGGTCGAGAGGAACTCGATGTAGGTCGATTCATCCGGAAGCGTCGTCGGCGCAGGCTCCAGCGTGACGTCGATCCTCGTGTAGCCCGCACGTTCCAGACGTCCGAGCGTCGAGGGCACGTCGGCAAAGTTCCACGGATCAGCCCAGCCCTTGAAATAGCATCGATACCGTGGTGAATCCATGAGCTCGTGTGCCCGGGTCAGCAGGCGATCCAGATTCGGACCGCCGCCGCATTGCGCGACGAGCCGGCCTCCCGGAGATAGTGACTGATAGACGCTGGCGAAGAGCGCATCATGATCCCCCACCCAATGAAACGTGGCGGTGCTGAAGACCGCATCGAAGGCCCCGGCAAAGGGCAGGTGTGCCGCATCCGCCCGCACGAGGTGCACCAGGTGGGTGTCTTCCGTAGCGTCGTGCAGCCGTGAACCGCGATGCTGCCACGCCTGCTCCGCTGCTGCCTGCGTCAGCATCGACTCCGACCGATCGACCGCAACGACGTGGCCCTCGCCCATGGCGCCGACGAGTTCCGCGGTCAGGCGGCCCGTGCCGCATCCCAGATCGAGAATCCTCTCTCCGGGCTTCGGCGCCAGACGCCTCAGGACCTGCCGTCCCCAGGCAAACTGCGGTTCAGACAAGCGATGATAGCGCTCGGCGTCCCAGTCCATCAGGATGCGCTCGACGTCAACGAAGCGGAAGCACCGCGGGTAGTGTACAGTTCGGCCGGCATGATTGAGCGTCTATAACAGGAACGATCTCGCATTCGACAGGAGTTGAGCCAGCAGCTGTATGCGTACGATCATCATCGCCATCGCTCTGACCTTTTCAACTGCCGGACTGCCTCAATCGGGACCTGTGTCACAGCCAGCGGCGCGGAGTTATCGGCTCCAGGACCTGACCTGGCGGGAGGCGGAACAAGTCCTGACACCCGAAACGGTCGTATTGATTCCACTTGGGGCTGCGACCGTCGAGCACGGACCGCACCTGAAGCTGCACAGCGATCAGCTGATAGCTGAGCACTTGACGGCACGCGCCGCGGCGTCCACATCGGTCGTAGTCGCTCCCACACTCACGTATCACTATTATCCTGCGTTCCTCGAGTATCCTGGCTCCACTTCCCTGTCGCTCAACAGCGCGCGGGAGGCGACGGCCGATATCGTCCGCAGCCTGGCGCGCTTCGGCCCGCGACGTTTCTACGTGTTGAACACCGGCATGACGACACGACCCTCGCTGGAGGCCTCAGCGCAGGCTCTCGCCAGTGATGGCATCCTTTTCCGATATACGGATTGGGAGCCGCGGCTCGACATGGCGGCTCGCGGTCTGCGCGAACAGGAAGGCGGAAGCCACGCCGACGAGATCGAAACGTCGATGCTGCTGCACGTCGATCGCGCCAGCGTCGACATGACGCGTGCGGCAAAAGAGTTCGCCACGCGCACCGAGCCGTTCATGCTGACTCGCCGTCCCGGAATGCGCGGGATCTATTCGGAGACCGGCGTCTGGGGCGATCCGACGCGGGCGACCCCCGAGAAAGGGCGTTTCGTTGTCGACGCCCTCACGTCACTGATCGTCAAGGAAATCGAATCGCTGAGAAACAGTCCGCTACCGGCCGCGGCGGGCACGTCGGATCAGCCGAGGGCGGCAGATCGCAGCCAGATCGCTCGCGCAACACTCGACGCGGGCGGGTGCAGCGAAGGGGACGCCCGTGCCGTTCGAGGTATTGGCGACGTGTTTGCGTCCCATTGGGCGAACGCTGATGCCGAAAGCCTGGGCCGCCTGTGGACAGGAAACGGCGATATCGTGCATCCGGACGCATCGGTCGAACGGACGCCTGTGATCATCACGCAGAATAGAGCTGAACTGTTCAAGCGGCGAGAGTATCGCGCCACGCGCCATCCGATGCAGGTCGGCCCAATCCGCTGCCTTGCCGACGGCCTGGCGGTTGCGGACGGAAAATGGGAGTTGCGAGGGATCACTGACGCAAACGGCAAGTTCCTGCCCTCGTTGCGCGGGCTCTTTACCATGGTCGTCGAGCGCTCGGACTCGACGTGGAGGATCGTAGCCTATCGTTACACCATCGATCCTGCAGGTCCAACTGTCCCCACTCTTCTGAAAAGACCTGGATATCCGGGAGAGGCTGACCTTCGCTGAACGGGCAGTGGCCTCGCCCAGCGGCGGTGGTTCAGCGCACGACGTGTCGCTCCGCCGTCACTTTGATGTGTGCGAGCACCCGCTCGTGGATGTCGTGCAGGATGCGGTCGGCAATCATGTTCCAGTACGGGGCTGGCGACATCCGCAACGTGTACCAGCTATGGCCCTCGAGGCGCGTGCGTCCGCCGGGCAGGGCGATCAGCCGGAACTCGCCCCGCTCGGTTCGGAAGTATCCATCCAGATGGGGGGCATACACCTTCGAGTACGGGCTCCACTCCTGTAGCGGCGGCGGATGGCTCGCCACATCGAACGCCAGCCGATGCGGAGCGTCCCAGGCGGTGATCGGTTCGACGAATGCACCGGTCGTGAATTCGCAGTAGCGCATCGCGCCGACACCGCTTCCGACGATCCGGGCCCGCAGGGGATACGCGAGGCCCGTCCGGAAGTACCACGCCGGCGGCGTCGAGATCTCCTCGAACGATACGACAAACGGCCACACCTGCTCGGGTGACGCATCCACCTCGATCGTCGTCGTCACCACCCGCGCGGGGACTGGGCTCGTCGCGTGCTCGATGAGCGAGCCGGCCGGCACGAGAGCAAAAACCATCGCCAATCCGGCAAATGTCGTGGAGTGCCTGCGCGCGACCGAGTGCCCGACGAGCGCGCCAAGCACGACGCCG
>Ga0114129_10004404_pt1 | contig 19866 bp, 19 predicted proteins | sample RhiMetdeltSRZDD1_FD_80071 | JGI IMG/M metagenome (GOLD analysis project Ga0114129, IMG submission 80071) | Populus rhizosphere microbial communities from Tennessee, USA - Rhizosphere MetaG P. deltoides SRZDD1 (version 2) (version 2) | ecosystem: Host-associated > Plants > Roots > Rhizosphere >...
ACCGGCGCAGCGCGCGGCCGCGGCGGTAGGACTCCTTCAGCAGCCGCCCGAGCCGGGCGTCGTCGCGATCGCGGCGATGGACGAGGCTGGCCCGGGCGAGATACACGATCCGCCCGCCCCCGGCCCGCAGCCGCCGCTCCCACATGTCCTCGTCGAAGCCGTATGGGACGCCGGGGTCGAACATGCCCGCAAGCTCCAGCGCGCGCCGGTCGAGCGCCATGTTGGCGCCCCAGACCAGCTCGATCTCGCGGTCGTCCGGGCCTCCTTCGAGAGTCGTCAGCGGTGGCGGCTCCCTGCCGCACATGGGCAGGCGCGAGCCCTCCAGGCGCAGCTCGATGGGCCCCCCGAATGCGAGCGCCTCCGGATGCCGCGCACGGCCTTCGACCAGCTCGCGCAGCCAGGCTGGAGGCGCCTCGACGTCGTCGTCCACGAACACGATCAGGTCGGCTGCCGCCGCCGCGATCCCGGAGTTCCGGGCCGAGTTCAGGCCCGGGACGCCCTCGCGCTCCACGTACTTGATCGGCGCCGCCGACCCCGCTGCCGCCTGCTCGACCACGGCGCGGGTGCCGTCCGCAGGCCCGTCGTCGACGACCAGCACCTCGTAGTCCGCGGCGTCGAGGTCCTGGCCGGCAAGCGAGGCCAGCGTCACACGCAGGTATTCGGGGCGATCGCGGGTTGGCACGACCACCGATGCTCTGAGAGCCATGCGCAATATCTTCCCGTCCATGCCGGAGCCGACCCCCGTCGACGTCCTGCTGGTCTCGCCGGGGACGACCGCGGGCTGGCGCCGGGTGGACGGGGAGCTGGCGGAGCTGCTCGCCGAGCTCGGGCTCTCGACCGCAGTCGCCTCCACCGACTTCCGGATCGCGGGGCGGTTCCGGCGGGGAGTGGTGATGACCGACCTGGCGGAGGCGTTCGCGATGCGCCGTGCCCTCACCCGCGCGCTTCGGCGGCACCGCCCGCGCGCGATCGTCTACTCGAGCCCGCAGGCCACGATGCTGCAGCCGGCCGGCCGCCTCGAGGGCGCGACGGCGGTCCGCTTCGACGAGCCCGCCGCCACCAACCGCGCAGGTCCGGCCAGGGCGCTGCTGCACGCGCTCGAGCGCCGGGCGCTCGGCCGCGTGCGGCTCTTGCTGCCGCTGGGCGTCGAGCCAAGTGCCGAGGCGAGAGTGCTCGACGTGGAGCGGCCGATGGTGGCGCTCCCGGTCGGGATCCCCGTGGCGACCGCCGCCGGGCGGACCAGGGAGCGGACCGTCGTGCTTTACGCCGGAAACCCCGAGAAGAAGGGACTGGCGAGGGCCGTTAGCGCCTGGGCCCGCTCCGCGCCGTCCGGCTGGCGCCTGCAGGTCACAGGGATCGAGTCCGAACGAGGCCGCCGCCACCTCGACCGCCACGGGGTACGCGAGCCCGGCGGGATCGAATGGGCCGGCATCGTCGCTCCCGAGCGCTTCGGGGAGCTGCTGGCGCGCGCCTCGGTGTTCGTATCCGCCTCGCGACACGAGGACTACGGGCTTGCCCAGCTCGAGGCGCTCGGCGCCGGCCTCGCGCTCGTGACGCTCCCGGCCTCGGGCCCCTATCCGGCGCTCGCGCTGGCGCGCACGCTCGACGCGCGGCTGGTGGCGCGCGACGACTCCGCGGAGGCCCTCGCCGGCGCACTCGAGGCGGCACTCGACCTGGACGACGCCGCGCGAGCGCGTTACGCGGAGCGCGCGCGCGGGCTGCTTCGCCCCCATTCGCGGGAGGAGCTGCGGCGGCGTCTCAGCGAGGAGGTGCTGCCGGTGCTGCTGGGGCCGCCCGGAGTTTCAGAAAACCGGCAGTAAGGGGATCGGTTATGGGTCGCATGTGACTTTCGTGCGGCCCCGGTGGCGGATGTCGCGCTTCTACGCGCGCTCGGCAGCCCGTTTGCAGGCCCCAAACGACGCGAAAACGCATTACGGCTCAAAAGCGCTTAATCGACCGCGACGGACCACCCGCTGCGCAAACCGCGCGCCTTCCGCAACACTCGATCACGCCCCTGAACCCCTCCCTTTAAAGCCCGATTTTGGGAGGGTCTTGGAGTCTGGCCCGGCTGGGTGCCTCGGGTTTTCGACCCTCGATGCGCCTACCTCGCGGCGGCGCGCGCGTCCCGGTACCACTCCACGGTCTCGGCGATGCCGTCGTGGACGCCGATCTCCGCCTGCCAGCCCAGCACCTCCCGCGCCTTCTCGGTCGACGGCCAGCGCCGCTTGACGTCGACCTCGAACGAGGGCAGGTGACGAAGCTCGAGATCGGCGGCGTCGTTGCCGCACGCCGCCCACACGATCTCCGCGATCTCGCGCACGGTCAGCTCCTCGTCGGCCGACACGTTGAAGTCCTCGCACAGGGCCTCGGGCTTGGAGAGCGCGGCGGCGACGCCGCGCGCGATGTCGTCGATGTGCGTGAGCGTGCGCGTCTGCTCGCCCGAGCCGAAGATCGCGAACGGATGATCGTGCCGCAGCGCGCGCTCGATCAGATCCGGCACGATGTGTGCGATGCCCGGCTCGTCGCCCGGCATCTCGCCCGGACCGTAGGCGTTGAACGGGCGCACGATCGCGAATTGGAGCCCCCACTCCTCGTGCGCGGCGTGGCAGTAGTACTCGCCCGCCAGCTTCGAGTAGCCGTACGCGGAACGTGGCGAGAGCGTCCGGTCGAGCGCCTCCTCGGTGGTCGGGAACTCGGTGGCTCGCTCGAACACCATGCTCGACGAGACGTACACGAGGCGTTCCACATCCTGCTCGATCGCCGCGCGGAAGAGCGAGTTGTAGAGCGCGTTGTTCGCCTCCAGCAGCGTGTACGGCAGCCGGTGGAAGTTGGCGATCCCGCCCACGATCGCGGCCAGGTGCACGACGCGTTCGCAGCCGTCGACCGCCCGCCTCGCGCTCTCCGGCTCGCGCAGGTCTGCGGTGTGGACCTCGCACGAGTCGCGCATCCACCCGGGCGCCGCGTGCTGGTCGGAAACGCGCACGTCGAAGTCCCCGTCCTCCAGCAGCCGGCGCACGACGGCGGTCCCGATCGTGCCCGCGCCGCCGGTGACGAGGACCCTGCTCACCGCTGCGTCGCCGGCTCGCGCGAGCGCACGACAGTTTCGTTCACCGACGCGAACACCTGCGCGGCGCCAAACGCGTTCCAAGGATCGACGAGCAGGCAGTCTTCGGCGGTGCGTTCGGCCAGTGCGGCCAGCGCCTCTGCACCGGAGAACGCGGTGTGGTTGGTGGCCACCACGACCGCTTCCGCGCCCCGCAACGCATCGTCGAGCGGCTCCGACGCCACGGGCGCGTGCGGATCGTGCGCGACGACGATCGCCAACTCGCGCTCCAGCAAGCGGATCAGCTTCGGCGCCAGCGAGTCGCGAAGGTCGTCGGAGTCGCGCTTGAACGTGAGCCCGAGCACGCACACGCGCCGCCCGCGCAAGGGTCCGAGCCGGCGCTTGATGCCCTCCACGAGGAAGTAGGGGATGCTCTCGTTGACGCGGGAGACCGACATCAGCATCCCGGGCGCGTTCGACCGCTCCTCCGAGAACGCGAAGTCCTTGCGCAGGCAGGTTCCGCCGGTGAGGCCGGGGAGCGCGATGCCTCCCCGCGGATAGTCCCGGTTGATCAGGTCGATCACGTCGAACACGTTCGCCCCATGCTGCTCGCAGTTCATCATCAGGAGATTGGGGAGCGCGAAGTTCGTGTACCGGTAGATGTTGGTCCAGATCTTGGCGAGCTCGGCCTGCACCGGCGTAGTGCGCTCGATCGGCGACCCGAACACGTCGAACAGCGCCGCCGCGGCGTCCGTCGACGGTTCGTCGACCCCGCCCACGATGTGGGGAAGCGTCGCGATCTCCTCCACGAAGTGGTTCTCGGCGATGCGCTCCGGGACGTGTGCGACGCACACGTCCTGGCCGATCGCGAAGCCGCGCTGCTGCTCGAGGTAGCCCGCCACGAAATCCGTCGTCCCCGGGCCCACGGTGGAGCGAAGCACAAGCACGTGACCCCGGCGCAGGACCGGCAGGAGCGCGTCCAGCACCGAGCGGATGTCGGAGATGTCGATCTCCATGTGCCAGAGGCTGGGCGTCCCGAGCGTCAGCACGATGTGGCGGGCGGCGGCAGCGTCCTCCACCCGCTTCGACAGACGCAGGCCCCCGTGTTCGCGCACGCGTTCGAGCAGCTCCTGCGTGCCGCGCTCCTGGAAGGGCATCACGCCCGCCTCGACCGTGTCGATCAGGTCGGCGTCTTTGTCGATGCCGATCGTCCGAAGGCCGCGGTCGGCGAAGCTGAGGGCAAGCGGGAGACCCACCCGACCCAGGCCGACGACCGAGACGTCCTGCTCGAAGTGGCTATCGGCTGCGTCCGCCACGTTCCGAAATGTACTGACGCGCGAAGGCCGCCACGAAGGCCGGGTTGTACCGCAGATACCGCGGCGCGAGCCGTACGGGGTCCTGGGACAGGCGGAAGAGCCACTCCAGGCCACGGCGCTGCATCCAGGCGGGCGCCTGCCGCTTACGGCCCGAGATGAAGTCGAATGCTGCTCCCACGCCGGCCAGCACGGGCGCCTCGACCAACGGCCGCATGCGCGCCATCCACCGCTCCTGCTTGGGGGCGCCGATCCCCACCCACACGACGTCCGGTGCGTCGGCGTTGATCCGCTCCGCGAGCGCCTGCTCCTCGGCCCGGGTGAGCGGGCGGTGCGGCGGCGAGTAGCCGCCCGCGACGCGAATCCCCGGGAACCTGGCCGCCAGCACCTGCTGGAGCTCCGTGAGCGCGGCCGGCGTAGCTCCCCCGTACAGCCACACCCGATGGCCGCGCTCCGCCGCGCGGCGGCAGTAGCGCTCGGTCAGCTCGGGGCCGTACACGCGGTCGGAGAGGCCCGCTCCCAGCAGGTTCAGCGCCCACACCAGCGGGCGCCCGTCCGGCAGCACCAGCGATGCTCCTCGGAGCGCCGCGCGGGTCTCCGGGTCGTGGCGCGACACCATCACGACGTGGACCGCGGCGGCCGACACGTAGCCTGGCGCGCGGCGTTCGATCATCCCGTCCATCGCGTCCATCGCGGCGGCGTAGTCGACCAGCGCCATCGGGACGCCGAGCAGCTCGCGCCTCGGAATTTGGTCGACCGCGGGTGCCGGGGCATTCATTCCACGCCGCCATAGACGTCCATGAGCGCACTGTAGAAGCGCTCCTCGCCGAACAGCTCGCGGGCCCGCGCGAGCGCGGCTGCGCCCCGCGCGCGGCGCAGCGCGGGATCGTTCCAGAGCGCCGACATCGCATCCGCCCAGCTTTCAGCGTCGTCGACCGGGACCGCCGCATCGGGCCCGATCACCTCCGGGATCGCACCGATGTCCGAGCCGAGCACCGGCACGCCGGCGGCCATCGACTCGATTGCCGCATAGGGGCACGGCTCGTCCCACCGCGACGGCACCACGGCGATCGCGGCCGCACGGCGCGCGTCTGCGAGCGCATCCGGCCCGAGCCTGCCGAGAAACGCGACGTCGGCCCCAAGGCGGGCGGCGAGCGCCCGCAGGCGCGGCTCGTCGGGGCCGGCCCCCGCGATCGCAAGCGGCAATTCAGCTCGCGCGACGGCTTGGATGACGGTGTCGGCACCCTTCTCGGGCACGAGCCGCCCCGCGAACAGGATGTGACCGGGGCCGCCGTCCGGCGGCCCGGCGGCGAACTCCCGGTCCGGGAGGAAATTCGGTGCGATGTGCGGTACCGGCAGCGGCACGCCGACTTCCGCCAGCCGGTCGCGGGCAAAGGCGCTCGGCACGATGCAGCGGTCGACCGCGTCAAGCACGCCGCGCTGGTGCAATGCCATACCCGCCGCGTACGCGGCCGCCTCGGGCAGGTTGCCGCGGCAGCGCAGCCTCACCCCCGGCAACGTGTTCTGGCCGCGGCATCTCGTGCAGACGCGGCCATCGCGGAACTCGACTGCGATCGCGCAGACCAGCCGATAGTTGTGCACGTGGAGGACCACGCGCGCGCCTTCACGGCGTGCGGCACGCAGCGCGCGCACACCGAACAGCGGATTTATGTTGTGGGCGTGCAGAACGGCGGCGCGGTGCCGGCGCACGGCCTCCGCGACCTCGCCCGGGTCCAGACCGCCGGCCAGCATCCCGGCCCCGGCACGGAGGCGGCCGCGGGTCCCGGCCAGCGAGGAGCTCGAGCGCTCGAGCACGGCGACGCGGTGGCCGCGTGCCTCGAGCAGCGCCGCGATCGCCTCCAGCGAGCGCTCCTCCCCGCCGGGCTCGCGGTAACGATTGTGGAGAAGCAGTACGTTCAATTGGACCTCAGCGTATGCCGATCGCGCTCGTCACCAACTACCTCCCCCCGTACCGCCTGCCGCTGTACCGCTTACTGCACGAGCGCTACGGCGTCGAGGTGCACTGCTTCGGGGGCGAGCCACACTACGTGCCCGAGTCCCTCCGCGACCTCGACCGGCAGATCGAGCAGGCGCCGTTTCCGGCTCACCGGCTCGCCCGCCAGAGCGACGCCGAGGCGCTGGCGCGCAGCAACGATGCCGTGATCTCGGTGATCGCCGGCCGAGTTGCGTTGCCGGCGGCGTATCGTGGCGCCCGCCGGGCCAAGACACCATTCGTGCTGTGGGCGTCGCTCTGGCGCCACCCCCTCACGATCCCCCATACGTTCTCGCTGCGCCTGATGCGCCGCATCTACCGCCGCGCCGACGCGATCGTGACCTACGGCTCGCACGTGTCGCGCTACGTGTCGCGCTACCGCAGGAGCACCGAGGGCGTGTTCGTCGCGCCGCAGGCCGTCGAGCCCGAAATCTTCGGGCGCGAGATACCCCTCGACGAGCAGCGAGAATGGCGGCGGCAGGCGGGTCTGCCCCCCGACCTTCCGATCATTCTGTTCGTCGGGCGCCTCGAGCGCGACAAGGGCGTCGACGTGCTGTTGCGCGCCTGGGGCAGGCTGGGCCGCGAGGACGCGGTCCTGTGCTTCGTCGGCGACGGCCCGCGCGCCGGCGCGGTGCGGTCCGCGGGCGCGGGCGTAGTCTTCGCGGGCGCGCTCGAGCGGACTCGGCTGCCGGTCGCCTACGCGGCCGCGCACACCGTCGTGGTTCCCTCGATCGCGACGCGCCGGTTCCTCGAGCCATGGGGACTCGTCTGCAACGAGGCGATGCTCCAGGGAACACCCGTGATCGCCAGCTCGGCGGTGGGTGCGGTCCCGGGCGCACTTGTCATCCACGGCGCGAGCGGCCTGATTGTGCGGCCGCGCGACGACCGCGAGTTGGCCTCCGCAATTGCGCTCGTGCTCGACGACGAGCGACTGCACGAGCGCCTCGGGCGGATCGGTGAAGCGGCCGTCGAGCCGTTCAACTACGACGCGGCCGCGGACGCGTTCGGCGAGGCACTCGCGGTGGCCATGGCCGGCGGGCGTGCCGGCCGGTAGGGCATAATCGGGACGATTTGCTACACGCGGACGGAGCACGTAAAGCCTTCAGCCGACTTCCCGCGCGAGTACCCAAACGGCTGTTCACATACAACAAGATGCGGAGCTTCGGCGACAGCCTCCGCCTCCGCGAATCGACGATCTGGGTGCATGCGCTCCATGGCGATCCCATCAAGGGAAAGTCCAAGCGCGAGGTCCGCGAGGAGCTCGGACTGGTCAGCGAAGACGAGGAGGCCAAGCTCTCCGAGTTCATGGGCTTCGACCTCATGTCGCTCAAGGCTGTGGTTGAGAATCCGACACCCCACGGTATGCCGCTCGCCTACCTGGACGGCCTGGCCCACATGCATATCTCAAACGCCAGCCGGCAGACCACGGACGGTGTGGTGGTGTTGCGCTTCGAGGTCGTGGGCGAGCACGCCCACCCCATCCTTGGGGTTCAGCCGACCGGCCGGAACGTGACGGTGGCCGGAATTACATGGCTGAAGTTCGACGAACAGCCGACTCCGGAAGGAGGCTTGCTGTTCACGTGCACTGACTACTGGGCCTACTGGGACCTGCCGGCCCTGATGGAGCAGATCGGGGCGACTCCGTGAGCCTCTTTCGCCGGAGCAAGAAGGCGCAGGCGACCGAGATCGATCCCACCACGGACGAAGGGATCGTCGGCCTCTTCTACTCGATCCTCGGAGAAATCGTCGATGACTTTGCGACCGCTGCCACCGACCACCTCGGGCGCGTCCACGAGCCCGGCGGTCTTGCGCGAGAGAAGCAGCGCCGGGACTTCATGGAGCTCGGCATGGATCGGTCCTATCTGGACGCGCTCGACGACATGGAGTTCACCGTCGACGGCGCCATCAGCGTGCCCCAGATGGGAGTCCGCAACCGCGGCACGGCCGTGGTCGTGACTCGCTGGACCGCGCGCGGGGTGCACGCCCGGCCGCTCGACGGGGTCGAGCCGACCGGCGAGCAGGTGACCATCGAGGGCATGAACTACACCACGTTCCGCAACTTCAATATCCGCAGCGAGTACACGTATTGGCATGTGGTGGAGTTCACGCGGAGGATGGTCGAGCGATAGCCGAGGGGACGGGCACGGTGCCGCGGGTCGCCGTCATCATCGTCAACTCGAACAGCGGCACCTATCTCCCCCGCGCGCTCGAGGCGCTCGGGCGGCAGTCGCTGGCCCCGGCCGTGAGCTATCTGGTCGACAACGGCAGCACCGATGGCTCGGCCGACGACGCGGAGGCGCGGTTCCCCTGGATCGAGGTGATCCGGCTCGGCCGCAACGCCGGCTTCGCTGCCGCCAACAACATCGCCGTCCGCCGCACCGACTGCGACTTGGTCGCGTTGCTGAACCCCGACGCATTCCCGGAGCCTGAATGGCTCGAGCGGCTCGTGGACGCGGCCGGCGCCGCGCCAGGGCACGCCTCCTTCACCAGCCGCCTGATCCTTGCCGCCGACGAGAGCGTGCTCGACGGCGAGGGCGACTCGTACGGCGTCAACGGGTTCGCGTGGCGCCGGCATCATGGCCTTCCCGTCGCGGACGGTGACGCATCGGGTGGAGAGGTGTTCTCGGCCTGCGCGGCGGCCGCCCTCTACCGCCGCGATGCGTTCTTGGAGGCGGGCGGCTTCGACGAGCGCTTCTTCACCTACCTCGAGGACGTCGACCTCGGCTTCCGGCTGCGACTGCGGAGCGCCGGCTGCCTCTACGTGCCGGAATCGATCGCGCACCACGTCGGCTCCGGCGTCACCGGGCGGGCGAGCGACTTCAGCGTCTACCACGCTCAGCGCAATCTCGTGTGGACCTTCGTGAAGGACATGCCGGCACCGCTGCTGTGGCTTTACCTTCCGCAGCACCTGCTGCTCAATCTCGCCGCGATCGCCTGGTACTCGCTGCGGGGTCAGGCCCGGACGATCCTGCGGGCGAAACGGGACGCAGTCAAAGGCCTGCGCGCGATCCGAGCCCAACGCCGCGAGGTCCAGTCGCTTCGCACGGCGCCGCCGGCCGCGCTGCGTCGCGGGATGGTCAAAGGCGGCCGCGCCTTCGCCGCTGCCCTGGGCCGCGCTTCGTCGGCTTGAGACAGCCTCTCAACCGCCCTGTATCCTCGGCGTCCGCCGGGCATCGCCCGGCGTTTGTCCGAGAGACCGAAAAGGACCGATGAAGGCCGTCATCCTCGCCGGCGGTGCCGGCACGCGAATCAGCGAAGAGACGATTCTGCGCCCGAAGCCGATGATCGAGATCGGCAACAAGCCGATCCTCTGGCACATCATGAAGCTGTACTCGGCCCACGACATCAACGACTTCGTGATCTGCCTGGGCTATCGCGGCTACATGATCAAGGAGTACTTCGCGAACTACTTCCTGCACACGTGCGACGTGTCGTTCGACATCGCCAACAACAGCATGGAGGTGCACGAGAGCACCACCGAGCCATGGCGCGTGACGCTCGTGGACACCGGCGAGGAGACCCAGACCGGCGGGCGCCTCCGAAGGGTCCAGCGGTACCTGGACCCGGACGAGGAGTTCTGCTTCACGTACGGTGACGGCGTCTCGGACATCGACATGCAGGAGCTGATCGCGTTCCACCGCGAGCAGGGCGTGCTGGCTACGGTCACGGCGGTCCAGCCCCCGGGCCGGTTCGGGAGGCTCCACGTCTCCGAGGACCGGGTGCGCGGCTTCCACGAGAAGCCCCACGGCGACGGCGGCTGGATCAACGGCGGCTTCTTCGTCCTCTCCCCGAAAGTGGTCGAGTACATTGATTCCGACCAGACCGTGTGGGAACGCGAGCCGATGGAGCACCTGGCCCGCGAGGGGCAGCTCGCGCCCTACGTCTACGAGGGCTTCTGGTACGCGATGGACACGATGCGGGACAAGAATCACCTGGAGGACCTGTGGACGACCGGCAAGGCACCGTGGAAGACATGGTCGTGAACCCCGCCTTCTGGCGGTCGCGCCGGGTGCTGGTGACCGGTCACCGCGGCTTCAAGGGCAGCTGGCTGTGCCTGTGGCTGCAGCACCTCGGCGCCGAGGTGATCGGCTACTCGGCGGGCTCCCCCAGCAGCCCCTGCATGTTCGACCTGGCGGGCATCGACGGCGGCATGACCAGCGTCACGGGCGACATCCGCGACACCGAGGCGGTGCGCGACGTGTTCGCCGCACAGCAGCCCGAGGTCGTCATCCACATGGCCGCGCAGCCGCTCGTGCGCCGGTCCTACGTCGACCCGGTGGGCACTTATGCGGCCAACGTGATGGGCACCGTGAACGTGCTCGACGCGGTCCGTCAGACCGACGTCGTTCGCGTCGTGATCAACGTCACCACCGACAAGGTCTACGAAAACCGCGAGTGGGAATGGGGCTACCGCGAGGACGAGCCGAAAGGCGGGCGCGACCCCTACAGCAACAGCAAGGCCTGCTCCGAGCTCGTCACGTCCGGCTATCGCGAGTCGTTCTTCGGCGCCGACAGTGGCGTCGTGGTCGCCACGGTGCGTGCGGGGAACGTGATCGGCGGCGGCGACTGGGGCGAGGATCGGCTGATTCCCGACATCATGCGCGCCGCGCTCAACCGCGAGGAGCTGCTGATCCGCAATCCCGACGCCGTGCGCCCGTGGCAGCACGTGCTGAACCCGCTGAGCGGCTATCTGGAGCTGGCGGAGGCGATGTGGCACTCGCCCGAGCTCGCGGACGGCTGGAACTTCGGACCCCATGAGCGCGACGCGCGGCCCGTGCGGTGGATCCTCGACCGCCTCAGCGAGCTGTGGGGCGAGCCGGTTCCGTGGCGGCACGACGGAAGCTCGCAGCCGCACGAGGCGATGTACCTGCGCCTCGACTCGTCGAAGGCACGAGTGCGGCTGGGCTGGGAACCGCGGTGGGACCTCGACCAGGCGCTCGCGAACGTCGTCTCCTGGTACAAGGCATTCCAGGCAGGCGACGACCTGCGCGACCACTCGCTTCGCCAGATCGAGGAGTACGCCGGGGCGCCGGTGCCCGGCAGCGACCCCGTCGAATCGAGATGAGCCACCCCTCCAGGCGGTCCCGCGGACGCTGCCGCTTCTGCGAGGCCCCGCTGGTGCACACGTTCGCGGACCTCGGCATGTCGCCGATCGCGAACAACATCCTGACCGAGGAGCAGCTCGGTGCGATGGAGCCCTTTTTCCCCCTGCACGCGCTCGCATGCGACCAGTGCTTCCTCGTGCAGCTCGAGGAGTTCGAGACCCCGCAGGCGATCTTCTCCGACTATTCCTACTTCTCTTCCTACTCGACCAGCTGGCTCGAGCACTGCCGCGGCTACGTGGAGATGGCGACCGCCCGCTTCGAGCTGGACCAGGGCTCGCAGGTGGTCGAGATCGCCAGCAACGACGGCTACCTGCTCCAGTACTTCGTCGAGCGGGGGATCCCCGTGCTCGGGATCGAGCCGGCCGCCAACGTCGCAGAGGTCGCGCGCGAGCGGGGGGTCCCGACGGAGGTCGAGTTCTTCGGCCGCGAGACCGCCGCGCGGCTCGCCTCGAGCGGCCGGCCCGCCGATCTGTTGATCGGCAACAACGTGCTCGCGCACGTCCCCGACCTCAACGACTTCGTCGGAGGGATGAAGGAGATGCTGGCGCCGGGCGGCACGATCACGATGGAGTTCCCCCACCTCGAGCGCCTGATCGAGGAGCGGCAGTTCGACACGATCTATCACGAGCACTTCTCCTACTTCTCGCTGCTGACGGTCAGGCGCGTCTTCGCCGCTCATGACCTGACGGTGTTCGACGTCGACGAGCTACCGACGCACGGCGGCTCGCTGCGCATCTACGCCGGCCACGAGGACGAACGATCGCGCGCCGTGACCGACGCCGTACGGGGGCTCGAAGCGCGCGAGGAGCGCGCGGGCATGACGGACATCGACACGTACGTGGCCTTCGGCCACGCGGTCCAGCAAGAGAAGCGGGACATACTCGAGTCGCTCATCGGCCTGAAGAACGACGGCAAGACGATCGCCGGTTACGGGGCTCCGGCGAAGGGGAACACGCTGCTCAACTTCTGCGGGATCGGCACCGACTTCATCTCGTTCACGGCCGATCGCAGCCCCCACAAACAGGGCCACTACCTGCCCGGCAGCCACATCCCGATCCGAGCGCCAGAGGAGATCGAGCGCGCGCGGCCGGATGTCGTGTTCATCCTGCCGTGGAACCTGCGCGAGGAGATCATGGAGCAACTTCGGTTCGTCTCCGACTGGGGCGGCCGGTTCCTCGTGCGAGCGCCCGCGCTCGAGCTGTACGCGTGAGGTTCGAAGAGACCCATCTTCGCGGCGCGTTCGTGATCCACCTCGATCGCCTCGAGGACGAGCGCGGCTACTTCGCCCGTACGTTCGACGTGGGCGAGTTCATCAATCACGGCCTCGATCCGACCGTGATCCAGTGCAACACCTCGTTCAACACTCAGCGGGGGACCCTGCGCGGCATGCACTATCAGGCCGATCCCGATGGCGAGGCCAAGCTCGTGCGCTGCACCCGCGGCGCCATTTACGACGTCGCGGTGGACCTCCGGAAGCAGTCGGAGACCTACTGTCAGTGGTTCGGAGTCGAGCTGACCGCCGAGAACGGGCCGATGCTCTACATCCCGGTCGGGATGGCACACGGTTTTCAGACGCTCGAGGACGGCTCCGAGGTCAGCTACCAGATGTCGCATCACTACGTCCCCGACGGCGGGCGCGGAGTCCGCTTCGACGACCCCGCCTTCGGGATCGAATGGCCGCTGCCGGACCCGATCGTGTCCGAGCGCGACCGGGAATTTCCAGACTTCCGCCCGTGAGACGCGTGCTGGTCACCGGCGCGACCGGCTTCATCGGCCGGCAGGCGCTTCCGCTGCTCGCTGAGCGCGGCTTCGAGGTCCACGGCGTGAGCAGCGCCGACGCCGACCTGCTCGACCCGGAGGCGACGGAGTCGCTGGTACGGCGGGTCCAGCCGTCTCATCTCCTTCACTTTGCCTGGTATGCGGTACCCGGAAAGTTCTGGACCGCGCCCGAGAACGGCGCCTGGGTCGAGGCGAGCGTTCGTCTGCTGGGCGCCTTCGCGGACGTGGGGGGGGAGCGCGCGACGATCAGCGGCAGCTGCGCCGAGTACGACTGGACTGGCGCCGGCGTGCTCTCGGAAGCCACGACGCCGCTTCGCCCTGCGACGTACTACGGGGAGTGCAAGGACGGAATGCGGGCGGCGGGCGAGGAGCTGGCGCAAGAGCGCGGCATCGGCTTCTCGTGGGGACGGATCTTCTTCGTGTACGGACCGCACGAGCAGCGGGGGCGGCTCGTGTCCCAGGTGGCGGAGGCGGTCGTCAAGGGTGAGCCGGCACCGACGTCGGAGGGCACCCAGCGCCGCGACTTCCTCCACGCGCGCGACGTGGCCGGTGCGTTCGTGGCGCTGCTCGACTCGGACGTCGCCGGCGCGGTCAACGTCGGCAGCGGCGAGGCGGTGCCGGTGCGCGACGTGGTGACATTGATCGGAGAGGCGGCGGGCCGGCCCGAGCTCGTGCGCCTTGGCGAGGTGCCGCACCGTCCTGGTGACCCGGAGCTGATCGAGGCCGACGTGCGCCGCCTTCGCGACGAGGTCGGCTGGCGGCCAGAGATACCGCTCTCCGACGGCATCCGGGAGACGGTGGAGTGGTGGAAAGCGAACACCTGAAGCCTCAAGACGCCCCCGCTCCCGCGCCCGACCTGCTCGACACGCCGGAGGCGGGCGCCGCCGCGATCCGGGGCGGCGCCCTGCGGCTCGCCGGCTACGGCGGCGGGGTGGGATTCGCACTCGCCTCGATCCCGCTGCTCGTGCGCCACCTGGGCGTGGTCGACTTCGGGCGCTACACGCTCGTGGTGTCGATCATCGCGATGGTCCAGGGCCTGACCGAAGGCGGCCTGCAGGCGATCGGGGTGCGCGAGTACTCGGTGCAGTCGGCCGCCGAGCGCGACCTGATGATGCGGCGCCTGCTCGCGCTGCGCGTGATCGCCACGCTCACGGGCGTCGCGCTCGCGCTCGTCTTCTGCGTGATCGCGGGCTACGACTCGACGATCGTCCTGGGCACGCTCGTTGCGGGGCTTGGATTGATGTTGCTTGTTTTGTTCAACCTCCTGTGCGTGCCGCTCGCGGCGAGCCTGCGCTTCGGTTGGGTGACGATCGTCGACCTCGCGCGCCAGGGCCTCGCCACCGTGCTGATCATCGTGCTCGTGATCGCGGGCGCCGGCATCGTGCCGCTGCTCGCGGTGCAGATCCCGGCAGGCCTGCTGGCGGTCGGCTTGGCGCTCGTGCTGGTCCGCGGCATGACCCCGCTCAAGCCTGCGTTCGACCCGGCCTCCTGGTGGTCGCTGCTGCGCGACACGCTCCCCTACGCGATCGCGATCGCTGTCAGTGCCCTCTACTTCCGGATCACGATCGTGATCATGTCGCTGGTCTCGACCGAGACCGCGACCGGCTATTTCGCCACCTCCTACCGGATCATCGAAGTGCTGATCGGCATCCCGCTGCTGGTGGTGGCGGCCGTTTTCCCGGTGCTCGCGCGCGCTGCACGCGACGACGCGGAGCGGCTGCGCTACGCGTCCCAGCGGACGCTTGACCTGATGCTCGTGCTGGGTGTCTGGGTCAGCATCGCGGTCGCGGTGGCCGCCCCGTTCATCATCGATGTGATCGCCGGGAGCGACTTCAAGGCCTCCGGCACGGTCCTCCGGATCCAGGCCGTGACGGTGTGCTGCACGTTCGTGTCCGTCACCTGCGGGTTCATCCTGCTCTCGCTCCGCCGCCATCGCGCGATCCTGCTCGGGAACGTGGTGCCGCTCGCATTCGGGGTGACGCTCACGCTGATCCTGGCCGGGCCGCACGGCGCGAACGGTGCCGCGATCGCGACTGTGGCGGGCGAGGCCGGGCTCGCAATCGCGATGCTGAGCCTCGCGGTCGGCAAGCGGGCGGGCCGCGTGCCGCTGTCGCTGCGAGCGTTCCCGCAGGTCGCGCTCGCGGCGGGGCTCGCGACCCTCGTCTCGGTGCTGCTCCTCCCGCACGTTCACGAGCTGGTCGTCGCGGCGGTCGCGACGCTCGCGTACTTCGGCGTGCTGTACCCGCTCGGCCTGATCCCGTCGGAGCTTCGCGACGCAATCGCCGCCCGGCGCCGCTTGAAGCAGGAGGTCGCGGCATGAGGCTCGCGTGCCCCCTGTGCCAGGGACCCTCGTCGTTCGTCTTCAAGACGCGCGATCGCAATCGCGGCCTTTCCGACGACGAGTTCAGCTACCGCCTGTGCGACCGCTGCGGCACGATCTTCCTCGCCGACCCGCCGAAGGACCTCGGCCGCTACTACCCCGACGAGTACTACGTGCTGCCGAACGGCGACGCGCTCGCGCAGGCGGCTCGGGCCGAGCGGTACAAGCTCGCCATGATCCAGCCGTACGCGAGTCATGGACGGCTGGTTGAGATCGGCCCCGGGCCCGGAACCTTCGCGCTTGCTGCGCGTGAGGCCGGTTACGAGGTGACCGGAATCGAGATGGACGAGCGGTCGTGCGAGCACCTGCAAACGGCGATCGGCGTCGAGGCGGTCCAGAGTGACTCGCCGGCAAGCGCGCTCGCGGACTTGCCCCCGAGCCGCGTGATCGCGATGTGGCACGTGCTCGAGCACTTGCCGGACCCTTGGGCATCGCTGGATGCGGCCGCGCGGAATCTCGGGCCGGACGGGGTGCTGGCCGTGGCCGTGCCGAACCCTCGCGCGCTCCAGTTCCGGATGATGCGGGCGCGCTGGCCGCACGTCGACGCGCCGCGGCACCTGTTCCTGATCCCGGCACGGCTGCTCGCCGAGCGTGCGCGGGCGGCTGGACTGGAGCTCGTGCGGCTCACGGCACGCGATCGGGGCGGCATATACTGGAACCGCTTCGGCTGGCAGCACGCCCTGATGCGGCCGGGGCAATCGAAGGCGCGCACGGCCGTCGCCCTCGCGTTCGGCACCGGCGTGGCGGCCCTGATGGCTCCGATCGAGCTCAGCGACCTGCGCGGAAGCACCTACACAGCCGTCTTCAGGAAGACCCCGCAATGAGGCTCTCGGTCCTGCTGCCCACCCGCAACGGCGGGGCACTGCTCCACGACTGCGTGAAGTCGGTGCTCGACCAGCCCTACGAGGACGTGGAGCTCGTCGTGTCCGATAACGCCAGCGAGGACGAGACGCCTGACGTGCTCGCCGGCTTCGACGACCCCCGAATGCGCGTCGAGCGCCTCGGCGAGCCGATCCCGGTCACCGACAACTGGAACAGGGCGCTCGCGCGCAGCACGGGCGACTACGTGCTGCTGATCGGCGACGACGACTACGTCCTGCCCCGCTACTTCGAGCGCGTCGACGCGCTGCTGCGCGAGTTCGGCGATCCGGAGTGCCTCAGCTACGAGGCGTATGCGTTCGCCTATCCGGGGGCCCTCCCGGACAGCGACGAGGGCCACTATGCGGACCCGTTGTTCCCGCCCGATCCCGCGCTGCCGAAACACGGGCTGATTCCCAGCTCGCTGCGACACGACTTCGCGCGCGACGTCTTCAGGTTCCACTACCGCTTCTGCCTCAACCTGCAGACCACGCTCGTCGCCCGGCGTGCGATGGAGCGCATGCGCAACGGCCTGTTCCAGCCACCCTTCCCGGACTTCTATGCGCTGATCGCACTGATGCTGCTGACCGATCGCTGGGCGTACTCGGACGAGCGCCTCGTGATCGTGGGCGTATCGCCGAAGTCGTTCGGCAGGACGCTCCATCGCGGCGGGCAGGACGCCGGCATCCGCGCCCAGGGCATGGACTACCTCGGCATCTCGACGGACTTCGAAGGCCAGCTGCCGGGCAACGAGATGGTCAACGGCACACACATGTCGCTGACCGAGTTGAAGCGCGACTACGGTCCTGAGCTTCAGGGCATCCGCGTGAGCCGCGGCGACTACGTATCCCATCAGGTCTACAACTGGTTCATGCGCTGGCGGCTCGGCTGGCTGCCGGGCAACGAGATGCGCCGCATGCTGCGGCTGCTGCGGCCGCGCGATTGGGCCGCGATGACCCTCGCCCTGGGCCGGCGCCTGAGGCCGGCGCTGGTACGCGAGCGGCTGCGCGTCAATCGCGAGGAGCCGGCGGAGGAGTTCATGCCGGGCATGCGCCCGGCGCCGGGCGTGGAGACGATCGCCGGCCTTGCGCGCTGGCTCGAGTCGGGACGCTGATGGAGGGTCCCGCGGTCACGGCGGTCGTCTTGAACTACAACGGGCGCGAGTTGCTCGACACGATCATGCCATCGCTCGAGGCCCAGACCTATCCGAATCTGACCGTGACTGTGCTCGACAACGGCTCGAGCGACGGCTCGGCGGACCACGTGCGCGAGCGCTGGCCACAGGCTCGTGTCGTGGCCCTCCCGGAGAACGTGGGCGTGGCGGCCGCGCTCAACCGGGGTCTCGAGAGCGTCGAGACCGAGCTCGTGGCGCTGCTCAACAACGACATCGAACTCGAGGCGGGATGGGTCGAGGAGCTTGTGGCGGAGCTGATGGGGCATCCCGAGGCGGCGTCCGCGTCGGGGAAGCTCCTGCGGTTCGACCGGCGCAACGTGATCGACTCAGCCGGCGACGGCATGCGCTGGTCGAGCGCGGCCTTCAACCGGGGCGCCGGCGAGACCGACGAGGGCCAGTACGACCAGGTGCAGCCGGTGTTCAGCGCGTGCGCCGGGGCGGCGCTCTACCGGCGCGCGGCCTTCGACGACGTGGGGCCCTTCGACGAAGACTTCTTCGCGTACCTCGAGGACATCGACTGGAGCCTCCGCGCGCAGCTTCGCGGCTACTCGTCCCGCTATGTGCCGGCCGCCGTCGGGTACCACATGCGCGGCGCCACCACCGGCGGCGCGCGCAACCGCTACCGCGTGATGCAGCGCCGCAACCAGATCTGGCTGGTGGTCAAGAACTATCCGCGCGGCGCGCTGTTGCGGCGCACGCCGGGGATCCTGCTGCTGAACGCCGGCCTGGCGCTGCAGGACGCGCGGCAGGGCGGCCTCACCGCCACGCTTCGCGGCTGGTGGGCGGCGCTCCTGGGCCTCCCGCGGATGCTCGCCAAGCGCCGCGAGATTCAGAGGGCGAAGCGCGTCGGCCTGGCGGACCTCGACCGGGTCGTCACGCCCGAGCCGTGGGCCAAGGGCAGCATCGGCGAGCGTGTACGCGCGACCGCGGCCACCGTCGCGCCCGTCTTCGGGAAACGACGGTGACGAAGCTCTCGGCAGTCGTCGTGACGTACAACAGCGCGGAGGCGGTGGGGCGATCGCTGCCGGCGTTGCTCGGCGAGCTGTCTCCCTCGGACGAGGTGATCGTCGTCGACAACGCCTCGGCCGACGGAACCGCCGATGCGGTGAGCGCGCTCGTGCCGGTCGCGACCGTGATCCGCAACGACGCCAACACGGGGTTTGCGGCGGCGGCCAACCGCGGCGCGGATGCTGCGAGCGGCGATGTGCTCGTGTTCCTCAATCCGGACGCGGTCGTCCAGCCGGGCTTTCGCGAGGCGATCGTCCGCCCGCTCGCCGATGGGCGCGGGTGGGCCGCCTGGCAGGGCCTCGTCACGATGGACGGCGGCGCGCTCGTGAACAGCAGCGGCGGCGTGATCCACTTCGCCGGCGTGTCCTGGGCGGGGCAGGCGGGCGCGCCGCTTGGCGACGCTCCATCAAAGCCGAGCGAGGTCGCGTTCGCGTCGGGCGCATGTCTCGCGGTCCCCGCCGGCCGCTGGCGCGAGCAGGGCGGCTTCTCCCCGGACTTCTTCATGTACTGCGAGGACGCCGACCTGTCGCTGCGGATGCGTCTCGCGGGCGGCAAGGTCGGCATCGAGCCGGACGCACGTGTCGATCACGACTACGAGTTCGCAAAGGGCGCTTCCAAGTGGCGCCACTTGGAGCGAAACCGGTGGGCGCTGGTACTGCGGACGTATCCGACCTTGCTCTTGCTGCTCGTCGCGCCCGCGCTGGCCGTGACCGAGGTGACGCTGTGGGCGGTGGCGCTCGCGGGCGGCTGGTGGCGCCAGAAGCTCTTGGCCACCCTGGACGTGATTCGCGCGCTCCCGCGGCTGCGGCGCGAGCGGCGCGAGATCCAGGCGGCCCGGCGGGTGAGCGCCTCGGAGTTCGCCGCGTTTCTCACGCCGGAGCTGTCGTCGACGTACCTAGGGTCGCTGGCCCGCAACCGGGTACTCGGAGCCGCCCTGCGCGCGTACTGGGCCCTGGTGCGCGCCCTGCTCTAGCTCGACACGTACCGCTGCTCGGCGGCCGTGACCTCGGGTGCCTCGGTCGGCTCGGCGGCCTCGCCGGGCTTCGCGCCCGGTGCGAGCTCGCGAACCTCCTGGTCGAGCCGGGCGACCTTCTGCGCCAGCACCTTGGTCTCGCCCGAGAGCCGCGAGATCGCGATCGAGAAGTGCAGAAGTAGCACGAGCACGAACGCGAACGCGATCATGAACAGGGCGTTCGGCGGATAGACGATCCCG
>Ga0114129_10004405_pt1 | contig 19861 bp, 12 predicted proteins | sample RhiMetdeltSRZDD1_FD_80071 | JGI IMG/M metagenome (GOLD analysis project Ga0114129, IMG submission 80071) | Populus rhizosphere microbial communities from Tennessee, USA - Rhizosphere MetaG P. deltoides SRZDD1 (version 2) (version 2) | ecosystem: Host-associated > Plants > Roots > Rhizosphere >...
AGCGCGAAGACGAGCTCACCGTGGCTGTCGTGCTCCGGCAGCCAGTCGGCGCCCTTGCGATCGACCGCGCACGGCACGTTGCCATCGGCACCTTGATGCGGCGCATACCAGTCGAGGAAGTCACGCACCTCGTCGGCGCAGCCCATGCGCAGCAGCGCGGCCGACATCGTGGCGGCGTCGCGAATCCACGACCGCGTGTAGCGGCGCGGGCCGGGCTGGATCGCGGGGCCGTCGCGGTTGACCAGGATGTGCGCGGTCGCGGTCCGTACGGTGTGGACGCACTCCACCGCGCTTTCGGGCAGGCGAATGCCGACGGCGCCCACCTTGCCCGCCCAGTAGCGCCTGACCTCGTCGAACGTGACGGCGTTGTCAGCACCCATGTCGGCCGACCGGACGGGTCCGAGGGCGGGGCGACCGGCAAACGGCACGGCGACCTGCACGTCCGCGGTGGTGCCGGGCGCGAGATCGAGGTCCCACGCGAGCGCGCCCGACGCATAGCCGAACGTGTCTTCGATCTCGGTGTGCGGCGGCAGCTCGCCGCGAGCCATGTGGCGCAGCGCACCGCCCTGCTCGAACGCCGTCGCGCCGAACCCGGACGGAGGCGTGAGGGGGACGACGCGCGAGCCACCGTCGACCACGACGGCGCCGTCGCGCCAGGTCAACGAGCGGACGCGTGCCGGTCCGCCGAGACCCTCGAACGACTGCCAGGGAGGCGTCACCTGGAACGGCCGCAGCGCGACGAAGAGCCGGACCCGCTTCCGGCTCCTCCCGTGGTTTTCGAGTCGATACCCGGCACGGGCGGCAGGACCGCCAGGACCCGCGACCGCGAAGGCCGTGATGGTAAGGACGAGACCGCCATGGCGCCACGTAGACGACGGGATCGGCAAGTAGTTCCGAGCGAGGGAGATGCCGAGGTCGACGTCCGCCCACGTCACCAGGCGGCCGTCGGTGTAGAGGAACGGCTCGAGCGAGAACGAGCCACGATCCGGTTCGAGCAGGCCTTCCTCGTTCAGGATGGCGGCACTCGACGCTCCGGCGACACCGATGGGCGTCCAGTACGACTGCTCGCGATGCAGCCAGCGTGGAGAATGGCCTCGCGGCTCCGCCGCGGCGACGGCATGGAAAAAGTCGGCGAGCGAACGCGCGAAGTCGAACGAACGCACGTCCAGCCTCACGATGCCGAACCCCTTCGTACCGGCCGCCGGTTCGAGCAGATGGAGGCGCAGATAGCGAGAGCGAGCACCGCCGGGCACGTAGACGTAGCTCCGCTCACCCTCGGCCTGGCGCGCGGACCAGAGCGTCGTCCACGTCGCGTGATCGTCGGAGCGCTGGACATCGAAGGCGCGCGCCTCGGCGCCGGGCTCCCAGTCGACCACGAGTCCGCCGTACTCGTGCTCGCGCCCGAAGTCGAGGGCGATCCACTGCGGGGTCGTACCGGATGCGGCGCGCCAGCTCGTGGCCGGCGCCACATCGACGACGTGGGCCGGCTCGTGACCGGGAGCGGCGCTCGACGCCTCCACGCGCGGCGGCCCCGTCAGCGAGAGATCCTCGAAACGCAGGTCGGCTAACGACACCGTGCCGTGGCCGCCGGGCCCGGCGACGATGGCGATCTCGATCGCGCCGAGCTCGCGCATGGCGCCGCCGCCGGCCGGTCCCCAGGCGAACGAGACCTCCGAGCTACGGACGCGAAGGCAGTGCCACGCATCGTCGAACTCGAAGGCGTCGCGGCGCCACCACCAGACGTCGCGCCCGTTGGGATCGGCGAACTTGATCTCGAGGGTGTTCGCTGGGGCCGCGCCGCGGAACTGGACCTCGATCGCCCACGACTCCGGCATCCGGTGCGCGAACCGCTTGCGCGCGACGACGAAGCCGCCGCCGTCCTTGAAGTCGTAGTCGAGGCGGAGCGCGCCGCCGCCCGGGCCGCTGTCGCCACTGAGCGCGAGCTGCGCTTCACCGGAGGTGACGGGACTCCAGCCGGACACGTCGCGGAAGTCGTCGAGGATCTCGCCGGACATCGGTTCTTCAGCGGAGCGCGTTCTTCAGGGCAGCGCGACCACGAGCTCGTTGCCGGCGTCGCGGAGCCGCTCGCGAAAGGCGTCGATCGCGACGACGGCGCCGCCTTCGCGGTACGGGTTCGACTCCCGCGTGAAGGGCAGCGGAGCGCCGTTGCACACCAGCGACTCCGGTCCATGCCCGCGGGGACCCACGCGGTAACGCAGTTCGACGAGGCGACCGGCGATCTCCACGCGCGCGGTGAGCCCATCGAGCGAGCGCGGGAGGACGGGATCGATGCCGATAGAGGAACGGCGCAGACGCAGGCCGAGCAGGCACTCGCGCACGAGTCGCACGGCGATTCCGGCGCCGCTCGAGTAGACGCGCCAGCCACCTTCGACAGCGACCCCTCCGGTGCGCACCGACTCGTAACGCGCGGAAGCGTCGTAACGATCCGCGAACTCCGCGTCCGAGCTCGACGTGTAGCAGTTGGCCTGGCGCAGTCGCGCGTTCGGCACCGCGTCGCGCAGCCCCACCGGGTTTGCCTGGCGAAGCGCCTGGACGAACGCGTCGCCATCGCCGAGATGCGCCATTGCCTCCGCATACCGGAGGTGAGCGTGCGTATAGAGCAGGCCGATCTCCCGGCCGAAGTACGGGCTCGACTCGGCGCGCTGGAAGCGACGCTGAACGCCGCCGTGGTACGGCAGCGGTCGATCGAAGAGCCGAGCGCCGTCAGCGCCGAGCAGATGGCGCCGGATTTCCGCGACGTGTCGAGCGGCCTGCTCGCGCGTGAACAGGTTGGCCAGGATCCCGTGGATCATCGGCAGCAGGCTCCAGTGGATGCCGGTGTCGCGGTCAGCGGGATGCAGCCACGGATCGATCCGCCCGCCCTCACCGACGTGGGCGAGTCCCATGACGACACCGTCGACGACGAGCAATCGGTGGAAGTCGTCGTGAATGCCGGTGAGGGCAGCGCAAACCGCCGCCGCGAGCGCGTCACGGCCGTGCCGGCGCAGCGCCTCGGCAAGGCACTGAAATGTCTGGTAGTGCAGGGTCACCGTCCAGGCGCTGCACAGCCGGGCCGCAAGGGCGTGGTCCACCGGCTGGAGTGAGTCGTTCCAGTCGCCGTTGCCGTAGGCGACAAGTCGCGTACCCGGAAGGACGCGCCGGGCGATCAGCGCGAGAGCGCGCTCGACGTGCTCGACGATGGTGCCGCGCTCGGCCTTCGCCTCGCCGTAGGGGTGAAAGAACGGCACGTCTTCGTCGAGGAGCGCGGCGTCATCCGAGGCAAGCAGGTACTGCCCGACGGCGAGCAGCGGCCAGAACACGATGTCGCCGTGCGAATCGCCCGCGCGGATGCCGCGCTCGCGTTCGAAGAACATGAACCATTGAGGCCAGTCGCCGTCCGGGTTCTGGTTCCGGAAGACCCGCAGGAGGATGTCGCGAATCGGTTCGAAGCGGCCGAGCGCGAGCAGCAACTCGAGGGGCCCCTGACAGACGTCGCGCGTGCCCCAGCCTCCGCCGGAGTACTGTTCGAGCCCGCGCGGCGCGAGGTAATGGATCCACGCGTCGTGGACGAACCACGGCACGATCGCGTCGAGGCGCGCGACGTCGCCGACGGCCGGCAAGTCCATCGCGAGCGAGCCGCGGACCGATCGCCAGAAGCCGCGGGCGGCGGCATCATCGGCGCCGTACTGCTCGTGAGGCCGGCCCGGAGCGGGCGCGGACTCCGGCAGCAGAAGCTCGCCGGTGATGCGCAACCCGAAGGAACGGCTTGGCGCCGTGATCAATACGAGGAAGGGGTGACCGCGCGAACGACCGTCGGCGAAGAGCAGCTCGTCGCCGCCGATCTGCTCGAAGGCCGTCCCCTCCGCCGCGTCGATGCGGAAGCCGCCGTCCGGGAAGCGCCGCCCGACGTCGGTGTCGCGCACGGTGCCGACTCGCACCCCGCGCGCGTCGCGTGTCCAGCGCGCGGGCAGGGCCTGGGAACCGTCGTCGCCGTTCAGCGCCACATGGTTCGAGATCAGCAGCCGGCAGGCGGGCCCGGCGAGGACGCGCCCGGAGAGCCACAGTTCGTGGCGATCCGCCGGCGCCCAGCTGCACATTTCGAGCACGCCCCCGGCGTGCTTGTAGAGCCAGCGCGCGCTGTTCGGTGTCATCGCGAACGCGGACGGCAGGCCGAGGAGGTGCCAGCTGCCGCCCACCTCGATGAATACGCGCTGCCCGTGCGAGCGAAAGAGGCCGAGATAGGAGTGCGTCGTGGACAGGAAGCGATTGATGCTGACGTGACCCTGCGTGACCATCGAATGGAAGACGCCTCCCATCCACACGGTCGTGGTGAGCGACGCCTCGTCCGCCTCGAGCCGGTTACCGGTACGGAGAATCTGGCCGTGCGGGCGCAGGGTGGCGCGCTCCTTGGCCGGCAACACGATGTGGGTGTCGGCACCGGTGAAGAAGGACAGCAGGCGGTCGCCTTCGCGCTCGACCGCGCGCCGGTCGTCGCCGCAGAACGCGGTCAGCTCGATGTCATCCAGTTCGGCGGCGACAAGGAACGGGCGCTCGCTGAAGAGCGTCGCGGCGGGCGCGACTCCGTTGTCGGAGTCGAGCGGGGGAGGCGTCGCCTCCGGAAGCGCGAGCGCGCGATCGGCGAACGCCAGGTCGCGCGGACCGCTGGCGTCCGCGTGGTCGGGCTCGAGCCAGCCGAAGAAGCCGAGCGTGGCGCGCGCGCCGGGATCGAGCGACACGGGAGCGTCCTGGACTACCGCCATCGCATGCTCGTGCTGCCGGCGTACGCCCGGCAGGCTCGCGCATTCGAGACCGACGGGCGCGCCGCCGGCCCGTGTGGCGAGGCCGTGGAACTGGAGCCCGTCGGTGCAGAAGCTCGCCCCCTTGGCGAGCGAGCCGACGAGCGCCCACGGGTGACGTCCGCCGATCGAGAGGTTCTGTCGCGCGGCGAGCACGACGCCGCGCACGGGATGCACGAGCGGCGTGTGGTCGACGTACTGGCTGATGTAGTACTCGTTGAGCCGCACACTGCCGTAGTCCGCGAGCGCGAGGTCCTGGGCGTAGATCAGGTCGACCGTCATGCGGCTGCGGCCGGCGTTCTCGATCGCAATGTGCCAGAACCACACCGGCGCGGAGGCCGCGAGCCGCAGCGCCACGCGAAAGCGGAGCTCGTGCCACTCACCGGTGACGTCGAGGCCGCGCTCATCGAGTCGGACCACGCCGGGACTGCGCGGCCCGAGCAGCGGTGTCCACTCGACGCGCGCGCCGTGGCGGCGCAGGAAGAGGTTGGCGGGGCCGCCCTCGAGCTCGTTGCCGAGGAAGGCATTCACGCACACGTCGTGATGATCGATCCGATGGATCGAGCCGTTCGGGTTTACCTGGAACGCCAGCGCCGAGGTGCTGACGAGGCGGACCGGCTCACGCAAGCTCATGCGCCGGGCTCTGCTCGCGGGTCGGTTGCCACGTCCAGCTTCCATCATCCGCGAGCTCGAGGAGCGCATCGTGCTGAGGCGCGAGGTCGTGTTCGGACGCGAACGTGACACAGGTGATCCCGTGCGCGGCGAGCAGGTCGAGCGCGCGCGCGCCGTCCTCTGGACCGAGGAGCGTGCCGGGACGGTCGAGCAGCACGAGGCGCGGCGCCGCCAGCACGACGTGGGCAACGGCGAGCTGTTGTTGCTCGCCGAGCGAGAGCACGTCGTCCCAGTCGTGCTCGACGTCGAGGCCGCCAGCGCGTGCCACGACGCTCTCGAGACCGAGACCCCCCAGCACGGCGACGATCCGTGCGTTCTCCATCGTTGGCTCGCTGCCGTTCGGCGCCAGGCTCTGGCGGAGCGTTCCAGGCGGGAGGTACGGGCGTTCGGGGATGAACATGATCGCGTCGGACGGCGGATGCGCGATCCGGCCCTCGCCGGCATGCCAGAGTCCGGCGGTCGCGCGGAAGAGCGCGATGCGCCCGGCTTCGTTCGGACCCGTGACGAGCACGCGCAGGCCCGGGGGCACCGTGACCGAAAGGGTGTCCACCAGCACCCGTCCGTCGTGTGGTGATCGAAGGGTCAGGTGTTGCCAGGCGAGGTTCCCCTTCGTCACGTCGATTTCGATGCGCGATGTCTGCTTCGCCACCGCGCGATCGGTGCCGTCGACGAGCGCACTGAGTCGCGCCACGACCACGGCGTAGGACGAGATCTGCTGGAACTGGGTGATGATGAGCGAGAAGGCGCCGAGCAGGTGCGCGAACGCCATCGCCGACTGGGGGATCACGCCGAAGGGCACCTCCCCACGAATGAAAATCGGCACGACGATGAGGGCCGGGATGATCTGGATCATGTAGTTGTAGCCGGTCGTAAAGAACCCGAGATTGCGATTGACCGCGATGATGCGCTTCGTGTTCACGACGATGTCGTCGACCCGCCGTTGGAGTCGCGCCCCCAGCTGGTCTTCGCGGCCCTGCAACGCCACCGATTCCGCGTTCTCACGGAGGTGCACGAGGTCGGCGCGGAAGCTCGCCTCGCGGTCCGCCTGGTTGTAGTTCAGCCGGATGAGGGGACGTCCGAGCAAGATCGTGAGGCCGGAGCCGAGCGCGGCGTAGAGCACCGCCGCGACGAAGAGTGATTCGCTGATCGACCACAGCACGCCCGAAAATGCCACGATCGTGAACGTCGCGTTGAGCAGGACAAGGCCAAGCGAGAGCGTCATCGCGGTGAACGTGCGCACGTCGTCAGCGATACGCTGGTCGGCGTTCGCCACCTCCGGGTGCTCGCGGAGCCAGTAGTACGCACGGTCCCGGAAGTAGCGGGCGAGGAGCTGCCGGGTGAGCCGTTCGCGCCAGAGGAGGCCGAGACGCTGCTCGGTGAAGCTGTAAACGACCGCCGTCACGGTCGACACCCCGAAGACACCGATGTAGAGCAGCGCTTTCGCGACAAAGCGCGACAGGTCGCGCTGCTCGATGGCGGTCATGAAGTCGCGAGCAACGTAGCTGTTCACGACGTTCAGTGCGTTGATCGCGAGCAGGAGAGCGAGGAGTGATCCGAAGAGCGCCTTGGCGCGGCCACCAACGTCGCACGTCGCGGCGGTGTGGACGGCGTTCCGCCAGCACTTCCAGGTGACACCATCGAGCGGGACGCCGCGCTCCATCGACTCAGTCGCCCCTTGCCGTCCGGCGCGTTCCCAGCTTCACCACGTCGTGCGGCAACCGCTCGCGCCCCGGACGCTGCATGCTGATCCTCCTGGCAATCGGGCCCGCCGATGACCCGCGCGAGCGACAGTATAGCGTCGGGAAGTACCGGGTCGCGGAAGAGTTGCCACCAGGCGAGGCTGGGGGCGACCCGGGGTGCTCGCGGCCTACCCGAGCGAGGCCTTCCGCTTGCCCGGACTATGAGGTTAGCGGCCGCGGTCCGGTCGAGGTCGCGCTGAGCCTATCAGCAGCGCACAGATCGTTCCCGCGGGAATTCCTGCGAGGAGGAGTCGTCGGAGAAATCCGATTTCCAGATCACCAACCGTCCGGTCCGGTACGGTCAGCAGATCGTACGCGGACACCAACAGGAAAAACGCGAGACAGCCGAACAGGCCGGCGCTGGCGCCCAGAAGCGCTCGCATATACGCCAGGGACAGGGAGCGGTTTCCGCGGCCTCTCAGGCCTCCATACGCGACGCCGGCGATCAACGCCGGTATGCCGCCGAAGACGTACGACAGGACCAGCACGTCACGGAAGCTGGCTGGCGGTCGCTGGAGCGATATCACGACCGCACCGATAGCGGGCCCCACCGCGCCGAAGACGCCGGTGGTCATCGCGATCGTCCGAAGATTCTTCATTGGCAACGGGGCGGTCCGGCGGATCGGGAGTCGCCGGACCACATCTCGATGAAGTCCGCGCGCTGCTTCTCGAGCGATGACAGGTCGTGCGGCGGCAGGTCGACGGGCAGATGAGCCAGGGAAAAGTCGAGATGGTCGTACGCGGGGTCGATGATGAGCGCGAGCCAGTCTCGTCGCAGATAGCGGAACGTCCTCACTCGTTGGCCGCGCTGATCCAGGGAGAGCTCACATAGAAAACCACCCCACGTCTCGCTATGTCTCAGCGTGAGTGAGCCATCGAACAGCTTCCACTTCTCGGCGCCGATGGAGAACCAGGCCTCGCGATCGAGGAGATACTTCGCGACCAGCACAGTCCCCTCTCGAGGGGAGCGAAGCAACTGCGCCATGCCAGAATAGCCGGCACGCTGCGTTCGAGGCGTCAAAAGCTTCAGGTGCGAGTAGACGCCGGTATGGGGATCGAACTCGAAGCAGCACTTGTCCGAAGAGCAGTCCGCCAAGCGCATCTCAATATTGACGTGAGTGGCCGTCGCCGCTAGCCCCGTCGCCGAGGCCGGCGAGATGCCGTGTCGATAGACGTGCGGCGCGCCTTCTGCGGTTCTTCCGCCCGCTCGCGAAGGCGATCGCGGAGCGGCCCGGCCGCCGTGTCCGGGGCCAGGACCAGCGCGAGAACGAGCCGCATCGCCGATCGGACACGCGATGACAGGATGATCAACGATAGCGCGCAGGTCCCGACTCCAGTAGAAGAATCCGATCATGGCTGTTCGGAGGGACCGGCTCGATCGCGCACCGGGTCGCGCGCTCGGAACTGTTGCCCCGCTCAGGCCGCCGGGTCGCGTTGACCGCTACTCGGTGATCTCCCGGATGACTCGGCACGGGGTCCCGACGGCGAACACCCCCTCGGGCACGTCCCGCGTGACGATGCTGCCGGCGCCGATGACGGTCCGGGACCCGATCCGGACGCCCGGCAGGATGAGCGCCGCGCCGCCGACCCACACGTCCGCTCCGATCTCGATGGGCTTCCCGTACTCCTCGCGTCGCCGCAGCTCGGCGTTCATCGGGTGCACGGGCGTGAGGATCTGCACGCCGGGCCCGAAGAGCGTGTAGTCGCCGATCCGCACGTGGCAGACGTCCAGCACGACGCAGTTGAAGTTGAAGAACACCCGCTCGCCGAGCTCGATGTTCGTTCCGTAGTCGCAGAAGAACGGCGGCTGCATCCACACCGTGTCGCCGCCTCGGCCGAACAGCTCGCATAGGATGGCTCGGCGCGCGGCGGCCTCGCCTTCGCGCGTCGCGTTCAGGGCTTGGCACAGGTCGCGGGCACGCTCCCGGCCAGCGACGAGTTCAGGGTCGAGCGGATCGTACAGCGCGCCCGCCAGCATCTTCTCACGCTCGGATGGCATCCACGGCTCCAGAGAAACGTTGCGGACTCGCCGCCGAACTTCAGCGCCTCGATCACCACGTCGTTTTCGCTACGCTGTTACTTTTCTGGACTCGCGCCCAATGTATCCGGCTGACCGGTTGTTGTGCGAGCGCCCTCGAGCGGCGTAGGAGTGGCGGGGATTCACGCGAGATGCCGTTTACCTCAGGCCACCCGACACCAGCAGCGTCTCGCCGGTCATGTATTTCGAGTCGGACGACGCGAGATACACCGCCGTCGGCGCGATGTCGTCGGGCTGCCCCATGCGCCCGAGTGGCGCCTGCGCCTCGACCATTTTCTGAAAGTCGCTTCCGACGAAGCCCCCGGCACGCGATCCCTCGGTCGCAATCATCCCAGGGCTGATCGCGTTCACACGAATGTTCCGCGGGCCCAGCTCCTTTGCGAGCACGCCCGTAATCGCATCGACCGCGGCCTTCGAGGCCGCGTAGACGGCGGAATTGGGCGCGCGCATCGAGCTCGCCAGTGAGCCGATGTTGATGATGCTCCCGCCGTCGGACCCCATATGCTTCACGGCCTCCTTGGTTGCCAGCAGGAGGCCCAGGACATTGAGGTCGAAGTGTTTGTGAAAGTGTTGCTCGGTCACCGCTTCGAGCGGCGCGAATTCGTACACGCCGGCGTTGTTCACGAGGATGTCGAGCCTGCCGAATGACCTCTTCGTCTCCGAGAAGAGGCGCTCGATCTGCGCGGAGCTGGAGACATCCCCCGGCACGGCGATCGCTCGCCCGCCGCGCGTAGAAATCTCCGCGACGACGCGCTCGGCGTCTTGTTTGCTTGACGAATAGTTCACGACGACGGACGCGCCTTCCTCCGCTAGCGCCTTGGCGATGGCCGCCCCGATACCCTTGGACGCGCCCGTCACAACGGCGACTCTTCCGGCAAGCTTCTTGTCCATATCCGCCCTCCTCATCCCGGTCAGCCTGTTCCTTGAAGGACGCAGACCCGCGCCGCCCGGATTCGTACTGGCTGGCGAGCCGCGTCTGCCAGCGTCGAACGCCGGATTTTCGCTTTCGCTGGGTCCGACAGGCGGTGCGTCTTCGGCCCGATCCTACGATTTCGGATGCGCCGGACGGCTGAGCGGTTCCAGGAGTCCGGCCTTTGGGCGCCTTCTCATTGACCGGGGCTCATTACATGCCTTATGAGCTACAGTCCACATAGCATTCGGATAGAACGCATTCGAGCTCCATCAGTACTTCTCCGGATGGAGCACGTGCCGCGTGCCAGCAAAAGCCGCTGGTCGTGGGACCCGTCCTGATCGCGCTCGGGGCGTGCGGCGGCGCTATTGCGCGGCGACGCGGGGGCGCAGCTTCAGTCGAGCTGAGGAAACGATGATCAAGAACATCGTCGGACCGCGGTGGTTCGCGTGTGGGCCATCGCTCTCCCGGCTCTGCTCGGTCTCCTGGCGCTCCCGCCGCGGCCGACCGTCGCCGACGACACCTTCGAGCCCGCCGACGGCCGACAGCTACCTCGCGCGCACGTTCCAGGTCTGGCCGCAGGTGCGCACCGCGTTCCTCCTCTCGGCGTACCCGCTCGTGCAGCTGCTCATCCGCCTCGCAACCTCGGGCGCTCTCGAGCACGACGAGGCCGAGCAACTCGTCGTCACACAGTCGCTGGCGCTCGGCTACGAGGCGGCGGCCGCCCAGCCACCGCTCTACACGTGGTTGCAGGTGCTGTTCTTCAAGGTTTTCGGAATGTGTGTTTTTGCGCTGGCCGCGCTGCGGGCGCTCCTCCAGATCGTGACGCAGGTCGCGTTGTTTCGGACCGCCCATCTGATCCTCGGCGACCGCACGCTCGCCCTCCTCGCCGCGCTGTCACTCTGGCTGATCCCGCAGTTCTCGGTCGAGTCCATGGGCAAGACGCACTCGGTGCTGGTGACGTGCCTCGCCGCCCTGTTCCTGCACGCCCTGGTCCTCGTATGGATGTCGGGCGGCTTGGGGGCGTACGTGTGGCTGGGCGCGCTGCTCGGGTTCGGCGTGCTCGCCAAGTACAACTTCGCGATCTTCGCGGCCGCGCTCCTGGTCGCCGCCCTCTCGGTGCCCCCGCTGCGCCGGCGCCTCGCGGACCGCCGCCTGGGACTGGCATTCATCGTGGCGGTACTGATTGTGGCTCCACACCTGAGCTGGGTTCTCGACCATCTGACACTGGCGGCCACGCAGATCGGTGACAGGCTCGACGTGCGGCCCCAAACCCGTTGGTCCTTGAGGAGCGCCCTCCACAGCTTCCTGAGATTTGCCGAGACCCCTCTCGGCTACCTCCCACCAGTCGCGCTGCATCTCGCGGTATTCGGACGCCCCCGCGAAGCCATCTCGTCGGCCGCTGCGTCGGCGGCTCACCTGATCGAGCGGTGCTGGCTGCTCGGCTTGGTCATCTTCACCATCGCCGTGGTCGTCTTTGTCATGCCGAGGTTTTACGAACACTGGCTCCAACCGTTCCTGTTCATGCTGCCCGTCTACATGTTTCTCCGCCGACCCTCCGCGAGCGCGGAGCGTCGCGGGAGAGCGGTCTTCACGGCGGTGGTGGGGGCGGCGCTCCTGCTGTTCGCGGGATGGCGGCTCATCGAGCCGTGGGCGGGCCACCACTTCGGCGCCTACAGCCGACTGAACGCGCCCTACCCCGAACTCGGCCGCAGCATCGCGGAAACCGGGTTTCGCGATGGCGTGATCGTCACGGATCACCACGTTGTGGGCGGCAACCTGCGCTTCGTTCTCCAGGACGCGAAAGTGATCCTCCCACGCATGGCCGACGCGGGAGCCGTCGTTCCTCCCGGCCCGTGCCTGGTCGTCTGGGACGCTCGCCGGCAGCCGGCAATACCGCCGGGGCTTGCGGACTGGGTGGAGACGAGCGGCTGGGCGGTACCGCCGGTGCGCCACGTGGAATCGCATGGCCGGCGCGCCCGCGCCCCTCTCCGGCTCGGCTTCATCCTGCTTTCGAGTTGCCGGCGGTAATCCCGCGGCGACCACCGGCGGCGCCAGTTAGGCCCACGCGTAGCGTGAACCGACGTTCTCGCCCCACTGCGGCGGATTGGAGATGCTGTTGGGGCGAGCGCTATCGCGAGATGGTTCTCGACGTGTCGGTGTGAGCTCGTCGAGGACACGGCTCTGCCCGATGGTCCGCGCGGCGGAGACAGGCCCGATCGCGTCTATGTCCTTGGCTTTCTGGTGCGGCCGATTGCGAGGCCGTTGCGGCCCGCCCGTACCCGCGCGACCATTCCTGCCCCGGGGGGAAAACGGACTCTTTCACGCCACGCGAAAGCGCATCCGGGGGCTCGATCAGACCTCGATCCGGGAAACACGGTCTGTTCGGTGCTCGGACACTGCGCCGCAGACATCGACGGGGACCGGAATACGTCGTGCGAGTCATTGACACCGTCGGCGGTCGCGCATAGGTTTTCGTCAAGCGCTGCGTCGCTCGCATCGTGACGGTCTCACTCGCACTCTCCGGCCGATGACGACACTGGACCGATGTCCGCCCGTGCCTGCGGTCATCCTGATGTCGGGATTGCCGGCATCCGGGAAGACCACGGCCGCCATGCGCCTCCATGACGAGCTGGGCGGTGCGTTGATCCGAAGCTGTGACATTTACCAAGAGCTAGGGATCGTCATTTCGGAATGGGTAGAGCGGACACGACGGTTCACGGTCGACGTCAGGGCCTACGATCGCGTGCGCGACCAGGCGTACGTTGAGATGGCACGGCGGGTCGACTCGAGTCTCGCTGCCGGTGCGTCGCTCACCATCGTCGATGCCGTACACGGTGAGCGAGACAAACGATGGCGACTCTATGAGATCTGCCGTGTGCGGAGGGCGGCACCGGTTCTCGTTCTCTGTCGGTGTGAGGATTTCGAGGAGGTCCAGCGGCGATTCCGCACTCGCCGAGGTCGCGAGCGCGAGCCGCAGCATGAGGCGAGCGACCTCTCGGTATTCCGCGATATCGGCCGGCGTTGGCAGACTCCGCTGCAGGACGTGTTACCGGATGGCACGTGCCCGACGATCGTGACCTATGACACACTGAGGAGCCGCGCGGAGGCGGTTCACGTCGCCATGCCGGAAGTGGCCGACCGTATTCGTCTCACGCTCGCGGCGCCATGACGCGAGGCAAGTGACGAACCCGTCGTCGTCGCGCGGATGCAGCCTTCCGTGCCCGAAGGGAGCTCAGGTCGGTAGACCGCGCCGATCACGAGAGTGCGTCAGCTCGTGGACCGGCCGCACCTCGATCACGCCGACGCGCGCCGGCGGGAATCTCGCGGCGACCGCGCAGGCCTCGTCCATGTCCTTGGCCTCGATGACGAAGAAGCCACCCAGCTGCTCCTTTGTCTCGGCAAAGGGACCGACGGAGGTGGAGACCTTGCCGCCTTGGACGCGGATCGTCCGGGCCGTCTGCGTCCGCTGCAGGGCATCCGAGGCGATGTAGTGGCCGCTCCGTCGGAGCTCCTCGGCATACTCGATGGCGGAGTCGACAAGAGCCTGCATCTCCTTCTCGGGCATCGCGTCCAGCACGTTCTCGTCGTGGTAGATCGTGAACATGAACTTCATCGTGTTCTCCTCACGGGCGAAGGATCCCGCGCCTCGACTCAGCGTACCAGGAAGCAGGGAATCAGGAGCATGGAGCGAGGCGCGCGCGCCCGAGCGCGGCGATGCGCCGATAAGGATCGGAGTCGAGCTCAGCCGCGAGGGCGTCCAGTGACGCGAGCGCGCTCTCGATCGCGGTACGGTCGGCGGCGGCCTCCGAGGTCAGGAAATGAACCCACGCCTGCGCGACATCGAACGCGCCAAGCCGCCAGCCTCGTCCGCGGTCCACGAGCTCACGCGCCTCGGAGAGGAGCGCGCGGGCTCGCAGGCGGTCACCGGCAGCCACCTTCGCCTCGGCGAGCGTCGCGAGGATGCGCGGCTCGTACCACAGCGCGGTGTGTCGATCGCGAGCCAGCGCGAGCGCCCCCTCCAGCACACCCGTGGCCGCGGTAAAGTCGCCGTCCGCGAGCTCGGCCGTGCCGAGAAACGCCGCCGCCTCCACCTGAGAGAACACGCTTCCGCGCTCTTGCGCGACCTCGACGGCACGCCGGCCGTGGGCGAGTGCGCCGGCGAGATCACCGCGCAGGCGGAGCACCTCGCACAGGAATGCATGCGTTCCGTAGAGGGCGTGGAGGGCACGCTCGCTCTCTTCGGCGAGGAGTGCTTGGAGCGCCGCCTCAGCCTCGGCGGTGCGCCCGAGGTGAGCGCTCGCCAGCGCCCACCACACGCGGCACAAACCAGGCGCGGTGGAATGCCCGACGGCCTCCCGCAAGCCCGCCACTTGGGCGACCTCGGCCAAAGCACGCTCGGCGGTCGCACGGGCCGCAGCGAGGCGGCCGACCGCGAGCTGTGCGTGCGCCAGCACCGAGCGCATCTCGAACTCGAACGCGGCGTCGGATCCTTCCGCGACCTCCGTCGCGCGCTCCGCGCATGCGAGGTACTGCGCCACGTCGCCCGCGAGCCCGCAGAGCCGTCCATAGGACGTGAGCAGAAACGCGTGGCCGGCCTTGTCTCCAAGTCGCTCCGCGACCGCGCGCGCGTCGTCGAACAGCTCCCGTCCCTCGCGTTCCTCGATCCCGGCGATCCGGCCGATCTCGAGGAGCGCGATACGCGAGGTGAGCTCGAGCATCAGCGTCTCGCGGGACTCCGGAATACCGGCGAGGAGGGTCGAGACGCGACGGCAGTGTCGCACGCCTTCCGCCGGGTCACTGCGTGCGACGCGTCGTCCGGCCTGTTCGTGCCAGCGTGCCGCCTCGAGTCGCTCGCCGGCCTCGTCGAAGTGATGGGCGACGAGCGCGGCGTGCGTACCCACATCCGATGTGTGGATGGTGAGCAAGGCGCGCGCGATGGCGGCGTGGGTTCCGCGTCGGCGATCGAGAAGCTGTGTGCGGTACGCGACCTCCTGCGCGAGAGGATGCCGGAACGCGTGCTCTCCCGGGGACTCGGCGGGACCGAGGAGCTCAGCTCTCGAAAGGCGCTCGAGCGACGCGGTGAGCTCGCGCGCGGGCAGATCGACCACGGCGCGCAGCAGCTCCACGGGCACGTCCCGTCCGACGACGGCCGCGGCCTGGAGCACGTCCTTGTCACTGTCGGCGAGGCGATCGATGCGCGACGCGAGGACCGCCTGAACGGTCTCGGGCAGCGTGATGTCCTCGATCGGCGAAGCGAGCTCATAGGCGCCGCGTTCACCACGCAGCACGCCATGCTCCACCAGTGAGCGAATCATCTCCTCGACGAAAAGCGGATTGCCGCGACCCCGGGCCTCGATCAGGGCGCGCAGGGGCGCGAGCATGTCGTCGGAACCGAGCCAGTCGTCCAGCAATGCCCGGGAGTCCTCCACGGCGAGGGGCGCCAGCGTGAGACCCTCGACCCGTGAGGACCATACCGGCCGATACTCCGGCCGCGTCGTCCCGAGCAGCAAGATTCTGCTCCCGGCTGATTGCGGCATCAGGAGACCCTCGGTGAGCATTGCCAGCGCCACTTCGCTCGCGGGGTCGAGCCAGTGGAGGTCTTCGATCCAGAGCACCGTGAGCTCGCGCCGAGCGCGCGCCTTGATCAGATCGAGCAGTGACCGGAACAGGCGTGTGCGGCGCGTTTCGGGATCGAGTCCCGAAGGAGCCGGGATGTGGTCGGAGACGGAGAGAAGGTCGAGCCAGAAATCCAGGGCGATCGGATCCGCCTCCGCGCCGCCGAGACCGCGACTCACCGCGTCCCGGACGTCGGAAGGGGACGCGCCGTCACCGACACCGAAAAGGCTGCGCCCAAGCGCGACGATCACGTGAAAGGGAAGCATCCGTCCGTGGGAGAGAGCGCGGGCATCGTGAAGCGCCATGCCGCGGGCGCGCTCGACGAACTCGTGACAGAGGCGGCTCTTTCCCGCGCCAGGCTCCGCGGTCATCAAGACGACTTTCGGTCGACCTGACTGCGCCTCACGCAGAGCCCTCTCGAGCAGAGCGAGCTCACGCTCGCGGCCGACGAAGCGCGAGAAGCCACGCGCCCGCGAGCTCTCGAGGCGGCTCCGGATCTGGCCCCGACCCCGCAGCTCGAACACGCGCACGGGGACACTTGCGCCCTTGAGGCTCTGTTCGCCGTGGTCGACGAAGTCGAAGAAGCCCGCGGCGAGGCGCGCGGTCTGCTCGGTCACCGTGACGCCGCCTGGTGGCGCCAGCTGCTGCACCCGGGCGGCGAGCCCGACGACGTGCCCCTGAGCGGTGTAGTCCATGCGCAGGTCGTCACCGATCCGACCGACGACGACCTCGCCCGAGTTCAGGCCCATTCGCACCGCGAACTCGAGCCCGCTCTCGAGCCGCACGTCTTGCGCGAGCTCGCCGAGCTCGCGCACCAGATCGAGGGCGGCCGCACAGGCGCGCTGGGCGTGGTCCTCGTGGGCGATCGGAGCGCCGAAGAGCGCCATGATGCCGTCGCCGGTGTACTGGTTGATGGTCCCCTCGTATCGGTGAACCCCACCCGTCAGGATCCGGAACAGGCGGTCGAGCAGGCGATGCCATTCCTCGGGATCGACGCGCTCCGCGAGCTCCATCGAGCGCACGACGTCGGCGAAGAGGACGGTGACCAGCTTCCGCTCACCCCTGAGCGCGCTCCGGGAGGCAAGAATCTTCTCGACGAGATGTCGCGGCGTGTAGGAACGCGGCTCGGGGGTGGTTGCCGGCGCGGCGAGGGACGCGCCACAACCGTTGCAGAACCTCGCGTCAGCGGGGTTCTCGTGTTGACAGATTCGGCAGTTCACTGCGCGTTGCCCATCTTAGCCTCGTCCACGTGTAAGTCACGTCGGCCCGTTCTCGTGGTGGTGCCCGACGGGAGGGCCGGCAGACGAGTCGCACGGGTGTCGATCTGGGCGGCCGCCGTTCGACCTACTGCTGAGCAGAGAGGGACCGCCGGCGTCGCGGCTGATCGCTCGTGAATGACGCGCACACGGCAGAATCGAGCTAGCGATAATGCATCTCGAAAGGAGCCGATAATGTCCAATACCGTTCACTTTCACCGGGTGCTGCGCGCAGCGCCTGAGAAGGTCTATCGGGCGTTCCTCGACGCCGACGCCATGGCGAAATGGCTACCGCCGAACGGATTCACCGCCAAGGTTCACCACATGGAGCCCAAAGTCGGCGGCACCTACAAGATGTCGTTCACGAATTTCACCACGGGGCGGAGTCATTCCTTCGGCGGGGAATATGTCGAGCTGGTGCCACACGAACGCATTCGCTACACGGACAGGTTCGACGATCCGAACCTGCCCGGGGAAATGCAAACGACGGTCACCTTGAGGGGAGTCTCCTGCGGAACCGAGTTGAAGATCGTGCAGGAGGGCTTGCCGGCTGTCATCCCGCCGGAGGCGTGCTATCTGGGCTGGCAAGACTCGCTCAGTCTCTTGGCCAAGCTCGTCGAGGCCGAGATTCCGGATTAGGTTCCCCCCGGCGCGCCGTGATGATGGCGGTTCCTCTCCCGCGTTATCCTGTGCAGGCGACGCAGGCCACGACGTCCACAGAGGAGACCACGCCATGGCGAAGGCAATGCCGAAGACGGACCCGCGCCGCCTGATCCACGAGGTGTTCGCGACCGAGTCGTCGCACATGAGCCTGGACGAGGCGGTCGCGGACTTCCCCGTCGGTTCGATCAACGCGAAGGCGCCGAACGTACCCTTCAGCTTCTGGCACATCCTCGAGCACATCCGGATCGCGCAGACCGACCTGCTCGAGTACGTGCAGACCGCGAAACACGTGTCACCGTCGTGGCCCGACGGCTACTGGCCCAAGCCCGACGCCACGACCGACGCGGCCGGATGGAAGCGCACGATCGCGGCGATCAAGAAAGACCTCAAGAGGATCGAGCAGCTCCTCGCCGATCCGAAGGTCGATATCTTCGCGCCGGTCCCGTTCGCCAACGGGAAGTCCGTCGTCCGCTGCGTGTTCCTGGCGATCGATCACAACTCCTATCACCTCGGGGAGTTCGGGATTCTCCGGCAAACGATGAACCTTTGGCCCAAGAATCGAAAGGACGCGTAAGCGCGGTTACCGCAACGACTGGAGGAGTGTCTTCGCCGTCACGAGGTCCGCGGTGTCAAAGCCTTCGGTGAAGCGGCGGTAGACGGCGGCCAGCAGCTTCCGCGCTTGAGTTGTCTTGCCCTCTCGACGCCACAGCCGGGCCAGGCTCGTGGCGCTCCGCAGTTCCCAGGCCAGCGCGCCCTGGCGGCGCGCCCATTCGAGCGACTGCTCGAAGTGACCGTGGGCGCCCGCGGCTGCGTGGGGCGTGTCCTGCAGCAGGATCAGCTCGCCCTTGAGGCGCAGGAGCTCCGGCAGAATCCAGCGCTCCTCGCTCTTTTCTGATCGCGCCAGCGCGTCGTCGACGACGGCAAGGCCGCGGACGACCTCCCCCGCGACGCCGAGGCCTTCCCCGAGCGCGGCGAGAAAGGCCGTGTAGTACTGGACGAAGCGGGCATGGCGAAGCTCCTCGACGCCGGCGGCGAGCATCGGCAAGCCGACGTCGAGCCCATCGCGTTTGATGAGGAGCATGCCCGTGAAGCATCGACCGTACGTCTGCCACACGTCTGCGCCATGGCGCGCGGTGTGATGGGCCAGCATGGTCGCGTAGCGATCCGCGGCGGCGAGGTCGCCGGCGGCGATCGCCAGTGGGCATGCCGCCTGACCCAGCGCGTTGCACAGCGACAGCGTATGCCGGATCGCGAGCGCGTCGTCGATGGCGCCCTGAACGGTTCGCATGGCCTCGTCGGCGAATCCCTGCAGCCACAGGACGCGCGACAGGGTGATGCGCGCGGTCACGCGCTGGTCGAATTGAAAGCGCACGACGTCCGATCGGTTCACGGGGGCGACATAGCGCTCCAGCATGCGCTCGATGTAGCCGCGCGCCCGGTTCTGCTCCCCGAGGAAGTGCAGCGAGGCGCCGGCCATCCGATCGCCGATGAAGCGGTCAGCCGGATCCTTCGCGTTCGTCGCCACCGCGCCAAACCGCTCGGCAAGCTGCACCGCGTACCGGAACTCTCCATTGTTCATGTGACTGGCCCAGAGTCCCCACAGCGCGCGCAACTGATAGTCGGTATCGTGTAACCGCTCCGCCAACTGCAACGCAGTGGCCCAGGCGGCACCCGTCTCGCGCGCGGGCCCCGTGGTGTACATCAGCGACCAGCCGAGCGCGGCCTGGAGCTCGAGCTCGCGGCGTGCGTCGCGCTCCGGACCTGTCGCCAGCGTCGACAGCGCGCGCTCGACTCGCGCCCGACACTCGTCCAGCAGTGAGAGCTGGAACCAGAGCGGCACCGCCGCGCTCGTCAGCGCGACACCGATCGCAGCGTCTCCGGCGGGAGCGAACGCCCAATCGAGAGCCGATCGCAGGTTATCGAGCTCTCGTCCGTACGCGGCCAGCCACTCCGCGGTGGGCTGCGTCTCCCACTCTGCCTGGGCGCGCTCGAACAGACGGCGTTGGTACTCGGCGTGGCGTCGCCCGAAGCGCGCGAGCTCGCCGCTCTCGACGAGCTTTTCGCGGGCGTACGCGCGCGTCGTCTCGAGCAGCCGATACGACGTGACGGCGCCGCCCAGGTCGGCGGAAACGAGCGACTTGGCCACGAGGTTCGCGACGCACTCGACC
>Ga0114129_10004406_pt1 | contig 19859 bp, 14 predicted proteins | sample RhiMetdeltSRZDD1_FD_80071 | JGI IMG/M metagenome (GOLD analysis project Ga0114129, IMG submission 80071) | Populus rhizosphere microbial communities from Tennessee, USA - Rhizosphere MetaG P. deltoides SRZDD1 (version 2) (version 2) | ecosystem: Host-associated > Plants > Roots > Rhizosphere >...
CGCACGGCGCCGAAGTCCTTGCCGACGGCGCCGTCGTCGGGCAGGTGACGAGCGCGACGCGCTCGTTCGGACTGCAGCGTCCCATCGCGCTGGCGCTCGTCAAACGCCAGCACGCGCCCGGCGCTCGGGTGAGCGTGCGCGCCGGCGACGCCACTGCGCCCGCGACGGTCAGCGACCTGCCGTTCGCGCGTTGAGAACCCCGTGAGCGACAATCGCCTGGCCCGCGAGACGAGCCCGTACCTGCTCCAGCACGCGCATAATCCGGTCGACTGGTATCCGTGGGGCGACGAGGCGTTCGCGCGCGCGCGCGCCGAAGACAAGCCGATCTTGCTGTCCGTTGGCTACTCCGCCTGCCACTGGTGTCACGTCATGGAGCGCGAGTCGTTCGAGGACACTGAGATCGCCGCGGTGATGAACCGGCACTTCGTCAACGTGAAAGTCGACCGCGAGGAGCGGCCCGACGTCGATCACATTTACATGCAGGCCGTGCAGTCCATGACGGGGCAGGGCGGCTGGCCGATGACCGTCTTTCTCACGCCCGACGGCACGCCGTTCTATGGCGGCACGTATTTTCCGCCGGTCGACCGCCACGGTCTGCCCGGCTTTCCCCGATTGCTCCAGGCGTTGGCCGATGCCTGGGCGAATCGGCGCAACGACGTGCTCGATAACGGGCGGCAGCTCGCCGCCGCGCTCGGACAGGAGTCACGGCTACGCGCGGCCGGCACGGTGCTGAGCGACGAGATCCTCTTCTCGGCATTTCAAGGCGTCTCGGCCCAGTTCGACGAGGAGCATGGCGGACTCGGCGGCCCCCCGAAATTCCCGCAGCCGATGATCTGGGAGTTCGTCCTCCGCTTTACGCGCCGCAGCGGCAATCCGTATGCGCAGCGGATGGTGCACACGACGCTCGTGAAGATGGCGCGCGGCGGAATCTACGACCAGCTCGGCGGTGGCTTCGCCCGCTACTCGGTCGACCGCCTGTGGCTCGTGCCGCATTTCGAGAAGATGCTCTACGACAACGCGCAGCTCGCCTCGCTGTACCTGCATGCCTGGCAGGCGTTCGGCGACCCCGAGTGCCGGCGTGTGTGCGAAGAGACTCTCGACTACGTCTTGCGTGAGATGACGGATCCGGCCGGTGGTTTTTACTCCGCGCAGGACGCGGACTCCGAGGGGCACGAGGGCAAGTTCTTCGTCTGGACGCCCGACGAAATCCGCCAGGTGCTGGGCCCCGACGCCGATGCGGCGATGGCGTACTGGGGCGTTGACCGCGGCCCGAATTTCGAAGGAAAGAGCATTCTCTGGCTGCCCGGACAGCCGGATCCCGAACGCGCGGCGCCGTGGCGGCACAAGCTGTTCGAGGCGCGCGAGCGGCGGGTGAAGCCCGGGCGCGACGACAAGGTGCTGGCGGCCTGGAACGGTCTCATGGCGCGCGCGTTCGCGGAGGCGGGACGCGCGCTCGGCCGGGCGGACTACGTCGACGCGGCTCGCCGCAACGCCGAATTCGTGCTCGGCAGCATGCGCTCCGGTGGACGGCTGCTCCGGACGTGGAAGGCCGGCGTCGCCAAGCTGAAGGGCTACCTCGAAGATCACGCAATGGTGGCGGCCGCACTGATCGAGCTGTATGCGGCGACGTTCGACCGTCTCTGGCTCGACGAGGCGCGAGGTCTCGCTGATGAGATGCTGCGTCTCTTCTGGGACGACGGCATCGGAGGCTTCTTCGACACCGGCAGCGATCACGAGCGTCTCATCGTGAGGCCGCGAAACCTCTACGACAACGCAGTGCCCTGCGGATCGTCCGTGGCCGTCGAGGTGCTCTTGCGGCTGGCCGCACTCACCGGCGACGAGCGCTGTGAGCGGCATGCGCTGTCGGCCCTGCGGCCGATGGCCGATCTGCTCGGTCGTCACCCGACCGCGTTCGGTCGTTTCCTCTGCGCGCTCGATTTCCACGTCGGTCCGCGCGTCGAGGTCGCCTTCGTGGCGCCGCGTCACATCGAAGAAACGACGGAGCTGGCGGCCGACGTCTTCGCACGGTTCCTTCCGAATCTCGTCGTCGCGGGAGTCGTCGATGGGCATCGCGAGACGGCGACCGGCGTGCCGCTGCTCGAAGGCCGCGTCGCGATCGACGGCAGCCCGACGGCGTACGTCTGTCGCAACTATGTGTGCGAGCTGCCGGTGACCGACCGCACTGCCCTCGGCAAACAACTCGACGGTCTAGGGAGCACCTGATGAGCCTCACGCGCCGTGCGCTGCTGGCAACGATTGCCCTGGGGCTGGTCCCGAGCCGGAGCGCCGCCCAGCTCGACCAGCTTCTCAAGCAGCTGCCGCAAGTACCCGGTGGAACTGGCGGATCCTCGGGACCCGATTCGCTTGGAGACGTGAAGATCGGAGAGGGGCTGAAGCAGGCGCTGCAGGTTGGAACCGAGAACGCCGTGAAGCTGACCGGAAAGACCGACGGCTACTTCAAGAATCAGGCGATCAAGATCCTCATGCCCGAGAAGCTCAAGACGTTCGAGAGCGGGCTGCGTACGGTTGGTTACGGCAAGCAGGTCGACGATTTCGTTTTGCGCATGAACCGCGCGGCGGAGGCCGCGGCCCCGTCGGCCAAGAGCATCTTCTGGGACGCGATCGGGGCGATGACCATCAACGACGCGAAGGGGATCCTCAAAGGACCGGATACCGCGGCCACCGACTATTTCAAATCGAAGACGACGGGGCAGCTGACCACGGCATTCTCGCCGGTCGTGCATCGCACGATGACCGAGGTCGGCGCGACTAAACAATACGAGGACCTCTTCGGGCGCGCCCAGCAGATTCCGTTCCTCAACCTCGAGGCGTTCGATCTCGACCACTACGTCGTCGGCAAGGCGCTGGACGGATTGTTCCACGTAGTCGGCGACGAAGAAAAAAAGATTCGTACGAATCCCGCCGCGCGTGTCACCGATCTCTTGCGCGAAGTGTTCGGCCAGCGCTAGCGCACCGCGATCCGTCGGCCACTGACCATTCCCGTCACGGCGGGACAGATTGGCCGGCTAGTCCTTGACCGGTGAGCGACCGGTCGCCTCGCTAACCCATTGATCCGCTGGCCGTAATGACCGTGGCATCCGCTCTGCACTTCCCATCGCTGCCGACGCGGACACTATCCGCGCGCTGGAACGGCTCTGTGACGCCGTCATTCGCGTGCGCCTCGAGGCGCCGCGGAGGCTGCAATGAACCGTTGCGCTGGAGTTGTCGTCGCGGTCGCGTTGGTGGTGCTCGCGCTCGTTCCGTTCGCCGCCCAGCCGTCGCGGGCCGGTGAGCGTGGCGACGACTCTTCCATCGTTGTCGTGTCACCGAAAGTTCGCAAGAAGATCGCGGACGAAGGACGCGCGCGCATTCTGGTGCAGTTCCGGCTTCCCCGCGGTCACGTTCCAGAGGGCCAGCTTTCCCGCGCCGCCGCCGCCGCCCAGCGCGGGGACATCGCCAAGACCCGCGGATATGTGCTGGCGAAGCTGAAGAAGTACAACTACCGGATCGTGCATCAGTACACCTACGTTCCGCTCCTCGCGCTCGAAGTCGACGCCTCCGCGCTCGCCGACCTCGAGGGCTCGCCCATGTGGGTCGACCGCGTGTTCGAGGACTCGCTGAAGAGGCCGCTGCTGCCGCAGAGTGTGCCGCTCATCGGCGCCGACGTGGCGTGGGGACGCGGATTCGATGGCAGCGGCACCGTCGTGGCGATTCTCGACACGGGCGTGGACCACACGCATCCATTCCTGATCGGTAAGATCGTCGAAGAGGCGTGCTACTCGAGCACGGTCGCCGGCCACAGCACGAGCTTCTGCCCCAACGGCGCCGACGAGCAGGTCGGACCCGGCGCGGCGGTGCCGTGCCCGCTGGACGCGCAGGGCTGTTTCCACGGCACGCACGTGGCCGGCATCGCGACCGGTAACGGTGCGACCGCCGGCGTGACGTTCAACGGGGTCGCCCCGGGTGCCTCGATCATGGCCGTCCAGGTGTTCGCACAATTTAACTCCATCGCGGACTGCGGCCTGTTCAACACACCGTGCGTGGGCGGGTATACGTCCGACCTCATCGCCGGCCTGGAGCGCGTCTACGCGGTGAAGGACATCCACAACATCGCCTCCGTCAACATGAGCCTCGGCGGCGGGTCGTTCACCGCGCCGTGCGACGGCGAGCCGGAGAAGCCGATCATCGACATGCTGCGTTCCGTCGGAATCGCCACCGTCGTCGCCGCTGGTAACGACGGCACGCCGACCGCGCTGGCGTCGCCGGCGTGTATCTCCTCGGCGGTCAGCGTCGGCTCGACGACGAAGGCCGACGCGGTGTCGTCATTCTCGGACGCCGCGCCCTTCATGTCGCTGTGGGCGCCTGGCGAGTCGATCCTGTCTTCGGTCACGGGCGGAGGCTTCGCTGTCGAGAGCGGAACGTCGATGGCCGCGCCGCACGTGACGGGCTCGTGGGCGATCCTGAAACAGGCCGCGCCCAGCGCGACGGTCGACGATGTGCTGAACGCGCTGCAGACGACCGGCATTCCGATCACCGACCTGCGTAGCGGCACGCCCGTGACCCGTCCGCGGATCCGGGTGGATCGCGCGCTGAACCAGCTCGTGCCGCCGGTGGTGACGGTGACGGCGATCTCGCCGAGCAGCGGCAAGGTCGGCTTTACGGTCCCCGTGACCATCACCGGAACCGGATTCGTGAGTGGCGCGACGGTGAGCGCGGGTTCCGGCGTCGCGGTGACCAACGTGGCCGTCGTCTCGTCGACGCAGTTGACGGCGAACTTCGCCATCGATCCGAACGCGACGCTCGGGGCGCGCAACGTGAGAGTCACGCTCCCGACCGGCGCCATCGCGACGCTAAGCCAGGGCTTCACAGTCAACCCGGCCGTCACGATCTCGCTCGTCTACAACGGCAAGCTGCGCGACCGAGTCGGCGGCGGCGATACCGCTCGCGCTCCCGACGGAGCCGCGGACGGCACGTTCACGCTGACGCTCAGCGCGACCGGCGGCCGGACGATCACGGCGCTCCGGCTACAGAACGGCATCGGCGGCGTGTGGGACACGACGGCGCCGAACGCGTCGTGGCTCCTCGGCGTGGCGACGTCGCTCGATGGATCATTGCTGAACGACGCCGTCACCATGGCCGTGAACGCGACGGTGGCCGACAACGGCAGCCTCGTCTTGTTCGCGTCCGACTACGGCAACGGGATCGGCTTCGGCGCCGGCCAGCCGATGACCGTGATCGCGACCTTGTCCGACGGCAAGTCGGTACAGGCGACGACGACCATCACCGCCACGACACCGACGGTGACGGCGGTGACGCCGAATCAGGGCAATTCGGGCACGGCGGTGTCGGTGACGATCAACGGCAGCGCGTTCGCCAGCGGCGCGACCGTCAGCACCGGCGCGGGCATCACGGTGACCAACGTGACGTTCGTGTCCTCGACGCAGCTGACCGCAACCTTCGCGATCGCGAGCGACGCCACGGCCGGCACGCGTGACGTGACGGTGACGAACCCCAGCGGCGCCGGCTCCACGCTCGCCAAGGCGTTCACGGTCAATACGCCACAGACGGCGAAGCTGTCGCTCGTCTACAACGGCAAGCTGCGCGACAGGGTTGGCCAGGGTGATACCGCCCTCGGCGGTGACGGCGCGGCCGACGGCACGATGACGCTGACGCTGAGCGCGGTCGGTGGGAAGACGATCACCGCGCTGCAGCTCTCGAACGGCATCAACGGATCGTGGGACACGACGGCGCCGAACGCGCCCTGGGTGCTCGGTGTGGCGTCGTCCCTCGACGGTGCGCTGCTGAACAATCCGTCGACGATGGCGATCAACACCACGCTGCCGGATGGCGGCAGCGTGAGGCTGTTTGCTTCCGACTACAACGGCGGCCAGGGGTTCGCCGCAGGCCTCACCCTGACGGTGACGGCGACCTTCTCTGACGGGACGTCGGCGCAGGCGACGGCACTGACGACCGCCGCGGTCGTCGTGAGCGCGGTGACGCCGAAGCAGGGCACCCCAGGCGCGGCGGTGCCGGTGACGATCGACGGCGGTGGCTTCGTCAGCGGCGCGACGGTGAGCGCGGGGGCGGGCATCACCGTGAGCAACGTCGCCTTCGTGTCCGCGTCGCGACTGACCGCGACGTTTGCCATCGACAGCGCGGCGGCTCTGGGACCGCGTGATGTCGCGGTCACTAACCCCAGCGGCAACGGTGCGTCGCTGGCGAGCGGTTTCACGGTGGTTTCGCCGGTGACGCTGGCACTCGTCTACAACGGCAAGCTGCGCGACCGCGTGGGCGCCGGCGACACCGCGCTCGGCGGTGATGGTCTGTCCGACGCGACGATGACGCTCACCCTCAGCGGCGCCGGTGGCCGCACGGTGACTGCGCTGCAGCTCTCCAACGGAATCGGCGGTACGTGGGATACGACGGCGCCGAATGCGCCGTGGGTGCTCGGCGTGGCGTCTTCGCTGGACGGCGCGCTGCTCAACAACGCGACCACGATGGCCGTGAATACCTTCATGGCCGACGGTGGCAGCCTCGCGCTGTTCGCCTCCGACTACAACAATGGTCAGGGCTTCGCACTCGGCACGGTGCTGACGCTCACCGTGACGTTCTCGGATGGAACCTCCGCGCAGGCGACGACCACGGTAACGACGGTGGGTGTCACGGTCACCGCGGTCACTCCGAACCAGGGCACCAAGGGCTCCACGGTGGCCGTGACGATCGATGGTAGCGGATTCGTGAACGGCGCCGGCGTCAGCGCGGGCGCCGGGATCACGGTCACGAACGTGGCGTTCGTTTCTTCGACGCGGTTGACGGCCTCGTTCGCGATCGATGCCGCGGCCGCGAACGGGCCGCGCGACGTGACGGTGACGAACCCAAATGGTGCCGGCGGCACGCTGACGAAGGGCTTTGTCGTCAACGTCCCGGTGGCGGCTACGCTCTTCTACAACGGCAAGCTGCGCGACCGAGTCGGCGGCGGCGACATCGCGCTGGCCGCTGACGGCGCCGCCGACGCGACGATGACGCTCACGCTGAGCGGCCTGGCCGGTCGCGCGGTGATCGCGCTGCAGCTCTCGAACGGAATCGGTGGCGCCTGGGACACGATCTCGCCGAACTCGTCCTGGGTGATCGGCGTGGCGCCGTCGCTCGACGCCGCGCTCATCAACAATGCGGGCAACATGGCGATCAATGCGGCCGTGGCGGATGGCGGCAGCCTCACGCTGTTCGCCTCGGATTACGGCGGTGGCCAGGGATTCGGCGCCGGCAGAACGCTGACGGTGACCGCGACGTTGTCGGATGGCTCGAACGTTCAGGCCTCGGCGATCGTGCCGAGCACGGCAGTCACCGTGACGGCCGTCACTCCGAACCAGGGGACGATGGGCGCAACGGTGCCGGTCACGATCAACGGCAGCGGCTTCGTCAGCGGCTCGACGGTGAGCGCGGGAGCCGGGATCAACGTCAGCAACGTCGGGTTCGTGTCTTCGTCTCAGCTGACGGCGACGTTCGTGATCTCCGGCCCGACGACGCCCGGATCACGGGACGTCACGGTGACGAACCCCGATAACACGGCAGGCGCCCTGCTCAAGGGCTTCACGGTGAACATCCCCGTCACGATGTCGCTCGTCTACAACGGCCGGCTGCGCGACCGGGTCGGCGGTGGTGATACCGCGCTTGCCCCGGATGGCGCGGCGGACGCCACGATCACGCTGACGCTGAGCGCGCCGGGCGGGCGTACGGTGACAGCGGTCCAGTTGTCGAACGGAATCGGTGGCCTGTGGGACACGATCTCGCCGAACTCGTCGTGGGTGATCGGCGTGGCGCCGACGGTCGACGCGGCGCTGGTGAACAACCCGACGACCATGGCGGTGAATGCGTTCGTCGCGGACGGCGGCAGCCTGGTGTTGTTCGCCTCGGATTACGGTGGTGGCCAGGGATTCGCGCCGGGACGCACCTTGACCGTCACGGTCACGTTCTCCGACGGCACGTCGCTCGCCGGGACGGCCGTCACTCAGTAGCTCTCAACGATAGGCGCACGGCGGCACCGGCGTCCGATACGGCGCCTGGGTGAGGTGACCGCCGGCGGTGAACAGCCGCAGCTGTTCCGCCGGCGGTCGGCTCGCGACCCGCCGTCCGTGCAGCGTCAGGAAATAGCCCGCGCGCACCACATCCACTCCGGCCGCCGCGAGATCGAATCGGCCGCGCAGCGTCGTCGTCCGACGTGACTCGACCAGCGCGCGTGCCGTCGCCGGTCCAATGCCCGGTACGCGCAGCAGCGCCTCGTACGGCGCCTGCGTGACCTCGAGGGGGAAAAACGACGGCTGTGCGCGCGCCCAGGCGGTCTTCGGATCTCGCTCGAGATCGAGGTTGCCATCGTCACCGAACGCCAGCTCGCGCAGCGCGAAGCCGTACTGTCGAAGCAAATGCTCGGCTTGATAGAGACGAAGCTCGCGCGCCGCGGGCGTGGCCGGGAGGTTTTCGAGCGGCGTTCCGACGACGGGTTGGAATGCGCTGAAGTGCGCATGATGGAGCAAGCGCCGCCGTTCGAGTCGATCGACGACGTCCAGGATCTCGCGATCGCGTTCGCCAGCGGCGCCCACCACGAATTGTGTCGTGGTACCCGACACGGGCAATGCGCCAGGCGCGTGCCGGCGCGCCGCGAGCAGCCGTGCCGCGTGCTCGAGCTTGGGGAGCAGATCGGCGGAGAAGCTCTTGTCATACGTCAGGCGATGCACGTACGTGTCGCTCGGCGCCTCGAGATTGACCGAGATGCGAGTCGCGAGCCTGGCGGCCTCCTCGACCTGCGCAGGCTCCGCGCCGGGCAGCAGCTTGACGTGGACGTAGCCGCTGAAACGCTCGCGGCGACGCAGCAGCGCGAGCGTCTCGAGCATACGATCCGTGGCCCGCGCCGGCCGGCCGGGGACGCCGGAGGTAAGAAACAGCCCCGACGCGAGACCCTTGCGATGAACGTCCATGAACGTACGCGCCGTCTCATCGGGTGAGATCGACACCCTCGGCACGTTGCCGCCACGGAACGTCGGGCAGTAGCCGCACGACAGCGAGCACGCGTTCGTCTGCATCACGCGCATGAGGTTGGTGCAGCCGCCGCCCGGCATCCGGACCGCGGCGATCCCGACCGAAGCGAGCGGATGCTTTCCGACAGGAGATGGCCGGCGCAACTGCGGGACGCCCTCACGGTCCGCGAGCGCGGAGTCGGCCAGGAGCTCCATCCGGCGTCGGAGGTCCATGCCGGATAGATACCAAACAAAAGACGAGTAGTCTAGTCGCGCTGCAAAAAGCCTTCGGTCATCGCGTTGACCTCGGGCGTCGCGGTCCTCGCGATCGCGTTGATCCTGGCCTTCATCTCGGCCAGTGGCCTGAACGGTTTGGCCAAAAGCACTTGGGCGAACTCCCTCGAGTGTTTCATCAGGTCGTTTGCGGTCACGACGCGGTTGACGAGGCCCAGCGACCGCGCTTCCTCCGCGCTATAGCGTCGACACTCGAGGATGATCTCCTTCGCGCGGGCGGGACCCACGAGCCGGACGAAGCGCGTTGTCGACGCGACTCCAAGCGGCACGCCGAGGTCGACCTCGGGGATCCAGAACTGGGCCTCCGACGCCGCGATCCGGAAGTCGCAGGCCAACGTCAGGCCCCAACCGCCGCCGACGGCGTGGCCATTCACCGCGCACACGGTGATTTGCTCGAGACCCTCGAGCATCGTGTTCACTCGCTCAAAGAGCCGACGAAACTGCGACTTGCGGCTGGCCATCGCGTGGCGGCGCTCCTCGGCCGACATCGAGCTCTTCAGTCCCGCGTCGGCGCCGGCCGAAAAGACCGGCGGCGCGCCGGTCAGGATGACGACACGTGTGGAGGCGTCGTCGCGGAGCTCGGTGACGACGCGGCCGAGGTCGGTCAGCATGGCGTCGCTCAGCGAATTGCGACGTTCCGGGCGGTTCAGCGTCATGGTGGCGAGGGCGCCGTCACGGTCGAGGCGGACGTTGTCGGTCATGGGCGAAGGGATATCATAGGAACCCCGATGAGCGAGCAGATCGTTTGGCGGCCGACGCCCGAGTACGTCGAGCGCGCTCGCATCACGCGACTGATGCGGCGCCTGGGCGTGCCGACTCTCGCCGAGCTGCAACGCCGCTCGGTCGACGATCCGGAATGGTACTGGCGCGGCGTGATCGAGGATCTCGGCATTCGTTTCACGACGCCGTTCACGCGCGTGCTCGACGCGTCGCGAGGTCCGGCGTGGCCGCGATGGTTCGTGAACGGCCGTCTGAACTTCACCGACAACTGCCTCGACCGCCACGTGGAGGCGGGACTTGGCGGCAAGCCCGCCATCGTGTGGGAAGGCGATGACGGCTCGACCCGCACACTGACGTATGCTGAGCTCGCGGCCGAGGTCGGGCGTCTCGCCAACGCGCTCACGGCCCTCGGCGTTCGCACCGGCGATCGCGTAGGGATCTTCTTGCCGATGTCGCCCGAGGCCGCCATCGCCACCCTCGCCGTCGTTCGCATCGGCGCGATCTACACGCCGTGCTTTTCCGGCTTCGGCGCTCAGGCCGTGGCGTCACGGCTTCAAGATTGCGAAGCCAAGGTTTTGATTACGGCCGACGGATTTTATCGGCGCGGCCAGGTCGTGAAGATGAAGGAGACGGCCGACGAGGCGGCGGCGTCGTCTCCGAGCGTCGAGCGCGTCGTCGTGTATCGGCGTCTCGGGCGCGATGTTCCGTGGCGCGCCGGACGCGACGTGTGGTGGCACGAGGCCGTTGCCGACGTATCGGCGACGTGTCCGGCGCTGGCCGTCGAGGGCGATCATCCGTGCTTGATCATCTACACGTCGGGCACGACCGGAAGACCCAAGGGTGCCGTCCTCACGCACGGCGGATTCCTCCTCAAGGCCGCGCACGACTTCGCGTACTGCCACGACGTCGGTGAAGGTGATCGGCTGTTCTGGCTGACCGATCTCGGCTGGTTGATGGGCCCGATGCTGATCACGGCCGCGCTCTCGCAAGGCGCAACGGCAGTGATGTTCGAAGGCGTACCTGATTACCCGAAGCCGAATCGTCTCTGGGAGCTCGTCGAGCGCCATCGCATCACGGTCATGGGCCTCTCGCCGACCGCGGTGCGCGCGTTGATGCCGCACGGCCCTGAGCACGTCCACGCGCACGACCTGTCATCGCTGAGAATGCTGGGATCGACCGGCGAGCCGTGGAACCCGGAGCCGTATCGCTGGCTGTTTGAGAACGCGGGCAAGACTCGCATCCCGATCAGCAACTACACGGGCGGCACCGAGATCTCGGGCGGGATCCTCGGTTGTTTTCCGATCGCGCCGATCAAGCCGTGCTCGTTCACCGGGCCCATTCCCGGTATGGCGGCGGAGGTGTTCGACGACGCGGGCCAGCCGGTCCGTGGCGCCGTCGGTGAGCTCGTGGTGAGGAAGCCGTGGCCGGGCATGACGGCCGGATTCTGGCGCGACCCGTCACGTTATGAGGAAACGTACTGGTCGCGCTGGCCTGGCGTCTGGGTACACGGTGACTGGGCCACGATCGACGCCGATGGATTCTGGTACATCCAGGGACGCTCCGACGACACGCTCAAGATCGCGGGCAAGCGCCTAGGACCGGCCGAAGTGGAGTCGGTGCTGGTCGGCCACCCTGCCGTCGCCGAGTCCGGTGTGATCGGAGTGCCGCACGAGGTCAAGGGCGAGGCGATCGTCTGTTTCGTCGTGCTCCGTCCGGGCCACGAGCCCGGCGAGCCGCTGCGCCGCGAGCTCGCGGAACGGGTGGCCACCTCGATGGGCAAGGCGCTCAAGCCCGAGAAAGTGCTGTTCACGCGCGACCTGCCCAAAACACGGAGCGCGAAGATCATGCGTCGCGTGATCCGTGCAACCTATCTTGGGAAAGAGCCGGGAGACCTCTCGTCGCTGGAGAATCCTGCTGCCGTGAAAGCGGTGGGGGAGGCGACCTGACGTCAGCCGTTCAGGCTGATGGGTACGGTGACCGGCTCGGCGTCCTCGAGCATCAGCGTCGTCGCGCGCACTGAGAACAGCGCCAGCAGCGCGGCGCCGATCGCGACGCGTAGCCAGCGCGCGCGGACGCATTTCACGCCGACGATCCCAAGGATGGCCGCGCCGAGCACGATCTGAAAGGTCGTCGTCAGGCTGGCCCACTGTCGCTGCAGCGCGGCGAGATTCGCGCCCGCGCCGTACCCGAGGAGCACGTACGCCGTGGCCCACATCGCGCCGCCGATCGCGTTGCACAGCACGAAGCGGCCGTAATGCAGACGGCGCGCGCCGGCCAGCGGCGCCACGACGACACGCGCCCCGACGACGAACCGCCCGAACACCAGCATCGTGATCCCGGGTGTCCAGCGCTGCCCGAAGCCCACCCGCGCGATGACGCGGTGCCCGCCCAATCGCCCCATCCAGTAGCTGATGGAGTCGGCGATGATGACGCCCGCGGTGGCGACGGAGATGGCCCACACCGGATCCAGACGTCCCTGGACGGCGAGTCCGCCGATCGTCAGCAGCAGCAGCTCACCTGGGATTGGCAGCGCGGCGCAATCGAGAGCCACGGCGACGAACACCACCAGGTAGCCATGCGCCAGAACCAGCGTCGTGAGGGCGTCGAAGTTCACGCCAAAAGGTGAGAGCAAGGCCGGTACCAGCTCTAATTTGCAGATAAATCAATAACTTACGTACGGGACCCAGGCAGGGGGCTGGTCAGCGATTGATCGGCTGGTCGGTCCTCATCCTTTGACGGCTCCAGCCGTCAGGCCTGAGACGTAGTAATCGAGGAACCACACATAGATGACGACGATCGGGACGCTGGCAATGACGGCACCGGCCATCAGCGAGCCCCAGTAATAGATGTCGCCGCGGATCAGATCCGCGGTGACGCCGACCACGGCCGTCTTGTTGGCGCTCTGCGAGACGAACGTGAGCGCGTAGATGTACTCGTTCCAGCACAGCGTGAATCCGAACAGCGCCGCGCACACGAGCCCGGGAACGGCCATCGGCAGCACGATGCGCGTGAGCGTTTGCATGCGGCTGGCGCCGTCGACCAGCGCGCATTCCTCGACCTCGCGCGGCACCGTGCGGAAGTAGCCCATCAGCAGCCACGTCGAGAACGGTACGAGGAAGGTGGGATACGTCAGGACGAGGGCCCAGATCGAATCGGAGAGGCCGAGCCAGTTGATCACCTGAGACAGCGGCAGGAACAGGAGCGTCGGAGGTACGAGGTACGTGATGAACACCGCGGTGCCGAACGAGGCGACGCCACGATAGCGCAGGCGCGCGAGGCTGTAGCCGGCGAGGATCGCGATGATGAGCGAGATCGTCATCGCGATCACGCTGATGGTGAGGCTGTTCTTCATCCACGTCAGGAACTCGGTCTTCTGGAAGAGAAACGCGTAGTGATCGGTGATGGCGCCCGTCTGGATCCAGAAGGGGACGGCCTTGAGATTGTAGAGCTCGGCGTTGCGCTTGAACGAGGTCACGAACATGAAATAGAACGGGAACAGCGCGAAGAAGACGAACGGCGTCAGGTTGGCGTAGGTCCTCGCCGCCTGCCACCACGCCGCCCGCCGCAGACTGGCCGTGCGCGTCACGCTCAGTCCTTCCTGATGTAGCGGAGCTGAAGGAACACCACGAGTGCCAGCATCGGAAACAGGAACAGCGAGATCGCCGCGCCCTGCCCCAGGTTGCCACCCTGCAGGCCGATCTGATAGGCGAGCGTGGCGAACAGATGCGTGGTATTGACCGGGCCGCCGCGCGTAAGCACCTGCACGATGTTGAAGTCGCTGAACGTGAAGATGGTCGAGAAGAGAATGACCACGGCGAGCACCGGTTTGAGGAGCGGCAGCGTCACGTACCAGAACCGTTGCCGGCTGGTGGCGCCGTCCACCTCGGCGGCTTCGTAGAATTCGCGCGGGATCGACATGAGCCCGGCCAGCACCGTGATCGCGAAGAACGGCAGCCCGCGCCAGGTGTTCACGACGATCACGGCGGCCATGGCGTAGTTCGATTGGCCGAGCCAGTTGGGGCCGGGCGCGCTGATGAGCCCGAGGTGGATGGCCGTCCAGTTCACGACGCTGTAGAGCGAGTCGAACATCCACCACCAGCCGAGCGTCGAGAGCGCGGTGGGAATCACCCAGGGCAACAGGACGGCGCCGCGCAGCAGGCGCTTGAACCGAACGTCTCGCGCGAGGAGCACGGCGAGCCACACACCGAGCACCGTCTTCAGCGTGAGCGCGACGCCGGTGAAGACGAACGAGTTCTGAACGGTCTGGCGAAAGACGTCGTTGCCGAGGATCTCGCGGAAGTTCGTCAGGCCGACGAACGGGCCCGGCGAGCCGACCCAGTAGTCGGAGAGACTGAAGTAGATCGCCATCCCGAACGGATAGGCGACGAGGCAGGCGAGCAGCAGCAGCGCCGGCAGGATCAGCCCGTAACCGAAGACGTGCTCCTGCTCCCACCAACCGCGAAGCCGGCTGAGACGGCCGGACGCGGGGACAAGCTCGAGCGCCTCCAGCGCGCGCGGGCGAACCGCCACGCTATCCGACCTTGAGCTGACCCTTGATGGCGCGCGCAACCTGGTCCTGTGCCCACTCCATCGCGCGCTTGGTCGGCATCCCGTTCACAGCCTTGGCCGTCATGCTCGGCAGGACATAGGCTTCGTCGACGCGCTGGGCCGCGTCGCTCGGCTTGGCGGGCCAGCCACGCGGGTGCGCATACTCCGCCTCCTTCGGCAGCATCGCGAACTTAGGATTGCGCGCCCAGATCGGATGGTCGGCCAGGTGCCGCAGCGGTGGATGGTTGAACGCGTTGGACGCGACGATCCACGCGTCGTAGTTCTCCTTGCGGAACAGGAACTGGATGAACTCCTTCGCGACGTCGATATTCTTGCTGAACTTCCAGATGCCGAGGCCGAGGATGGGCACCGCGGAGTGGATCCCGGCCGGCCCGGCGGGGCTCGTATGATGGTTGATGTCGTCGGCGATCGGCATCTTCTCCTTCAACGCCGCGTTGTACGGGCTGATGGGGTTGTGAATCCACGAGCCCTTGCCGGAGAGGATGAAGCGGTTGTTGGAGGCGTCGTCCCACGACAGGACCTCCGGCTCCATCGCGTCCTTGAAGAGCTCCTTCCACCACTCGATGACCTGCGCGGTCTTGTCGGAGTTGATGGCGGGCGTCTTGCCGTCGGCTTCGAAAACCTTCGCTCCATAGGACCACAGCACCGACCACGCGGTCGTGTTGGCGTCTCCGCAGAAGCTAATGGCGATTCCGACAGGGTTGCCTTGCTTCTTGAGCACCTTGCCTTGCTGCAAGAGGTCGTCCCATGACTTCGGATGCTCGAACCCGGCCTTTTTGAAATGCGCCATGTTGTAGGTGGCGGGGAAGGAGATCCAGAACCAGGGCACCGCTCGCCAACCGGCCTTCGTCTGACACGCCTCCGCGGCGAAGGGATACCAACCACCTTGCTGCTTGCCGAGCTTGTCGACGACGTCCCCCACGTCGGCAAGCTGGCTCTCGAACAAAAACGGCATGGCATCGTGCGTGCGGATGAGGTCGTGACCCGACTGCGATTGAGCCTCGGCGGCGAATTTCGCGGTGAGCTGCAGATGCGCGATCGTGTCCACGCGCACACTGACGCCCGAGGCTTTGGAAAACGCCTCCGCCTGCTTGCGAAGCTCGTCGTCGGAGGCCGGGACGAAGTGGTTCCACGACAGGAAGGTCAGCTCACGCTTCTGCGCGTACGCGGGGGGCCTGCCTAGCGCGAGCCAGGTGGCGGCGCCGGCGGTCGCAGCACTCGAGGTCTGGAGGAACTGGCGGCGGGTTGTTCGCTTCATGGGCACGCTCCTGACAAGGCCATGATGGGACGCGCGTCGCGAACCGTGGCGGACTAAGTAGCATCCGGCCCGCGGCAAGTCAACGGCGGCAAGACTCTTGTGGCGCACGCTGGTATACTTCGCCCTGGCGTCGTGGGGGGAGGATTCCTGAGAACCGGGTGCGGCCCGGGACCCCTCGAACCTGCTCCGGGTAATGCCGGCGAAGGGAACACGGCGTGAACAGACGCGGCCGCACCCTCGACAGGAGGGAGCGGCCGTTTTCGTTTTGATGAAGATCACCGTCAACGGACGCGAGATGGAGGTCGCCGACGGGCTCAGCGTCGAGGCGCTCCTCGTTCACCTCGCGGTGAAGCGCGAGTTCACGGCGGTGGCGGTCAACCGAGAGATCATGCCGAAGGCGTCGTACGCCTCGGTCGCGCTGCGCGAGGGAGACCGCGTGGAAATCGTTCGGCCAATGGGGGGCGGGTAGCATGTACGACACGAATCTCGTGCTCGGCGGCAAGGACTTCACGTCGCGGCTCATCGTCGGGACCGGCAAGTACCCAACCAACGAGATCATGCGTCAGGCGCACGAGGAATCGGGGGCGGAGATCGTCACCGTGGCCGTGCGGCGTGTGAGTCTGCCGGGCAAGGGCGAGTCGATCCTCGACTTCATCGATACGAAGCGCTTCACGCTGCTGCCGAACACGGCAGGCTGCTATACGGCCGACGAGGCCGTCCGCACCGCGTATCTCGCGCGGGAGGCGGGACTGGGCGAGATGGTGAAGCTCGAGGTCATCGGTGATGCCCGCACGCTGTTTCCCGACGTGCAGGGGTTGCTCGAGGCGACCAAGACGCTCGCGCGCGAAGGCTTCGTCGTGATGCCGTACACCAACGACGATCCGATCATCGCCAAACGGCTCGAGGATGCCGGCGCGGCGTGCGTGATGCCGCTCGGGGCGCCGATCGGATCCGGGCTCGGCATCCGCAACCCCTACAACATCAAGATCATCCTCGAGACCGTTTCCGTGCCGGTGATCGTCGACGCGGGAGTGGGGACCGCGTCCGACGCGGCGATCGCCATGGAGCTCGGCTGCGACGGCGTGCTGATGAACACGGCGATCGCCGGCGCGCAGGACCCAGTGGCGATGGCGCGCGCGATGCGGCTGGCGGTCGAAGCCGGCCGGCTCGCCCGCAAGGCGGGCCGCATCGGCAAGAAGCTCTACGCGACAGCGTCCTCGCCGATCGAGGGCCTGCCCGATTGGACCAGCTGAGGCTCTGCCTCGTCACCGACCGCAGCCAGACGCGCGGCCGTGACCTCGTCGGCGTCGTGGACGAGTGTCTCGTCGCGGGCCTTCCCGCCGTGCAGGTGCGTGAGAAGGATTTCACCGCCGTCGATCTCGCCGCGCTTTGCCGGCGGCTGCGCGGGCCCACACGCGCGCGCAACGCGCTGTTGATTGTCAACGACCGTGTCGACGTCGCGCTCGCCACGGACGCCGACGCCGTGCAGCGCACGAGCGCCTCGCTCGCCGTCGACGACATCCGCGCGATCGCGGGCGCGCGGCTGCGCGTCGGCGCCTCCGTGCACTCGCTCGATGACGCGGTCGACGCGGAGGCGAAAGGCGCGGACTGGGTCGTGTTCGGTCCCGTGTACGACACGCCGTCCAAAAGACGCTATGGCGCGCCGCAGGGACTCGACGCGCTCGCGAAGCTGACCGGACGCGTGCGCGTGCCCGTGATCGCCATCGGCGGCATCACGCCTACGCGTGTGCGCGAGGTGCGGGCCGCCGGCGCTCACGGCGTGGCAGCGATCGCCGCCATTCTCGACACGCCGTCGCCGGCGGACGCTGTGCGGCGCTTCCTCGAGGCGCTGTCCGCCGCGTGAAGATCACGGTTGTCGGCGGCGGCGTCATCGGCTGCGCGACGGCCTACGAGCTGGCCAAGGCGGGATGCGCGGTCACGCTGTTCGAGCGCGCAACGCCCGGTGCGGAGGCGTCCGGCGCGGCGGCGGGACTGCTGACGCCGCTCGGCGACTCCCGAGGCTCGGCCTACGATCAGCTGAGGCTGGAGGGCTGGCGGCTCTATCCCGCGGTCGTCGACGAGCTGCGCCAACGCACGGGGATCGACGTGGAGTACGTCACGCGCGGCGCGATCTACCCGCTGTTCGATGCCGACGACGTTCGTCAGGCGGAGGCGCGCGTCGCTGGTCGCGAAGTGGATGAGTTCGGTATCGAGGCGTGGGACACCGCCGACGTCCGTGTCCGCGAGCCGGCGCTCGCGACGCGCGTGCGGGGCGCGATGTTCATCGGCGCCGAGCACTGGGTGAACAATCAGCGGCTGGTCGTGGCGTACGCGCAGGCGGCCGTGGCCGCGGGGGTCGTGCTCCGCGCCGGTACGTCGGTGAGCCGGGTCATCGTCGAGGATGGCCGCGCTCACGGCGTGGTCGCCGACGGCGATCGTTGGGACGCCGATGCGGTGCTGCTCGCCGCGGGCGCGTGGACCGCCCCGCTGGCCGCGTCGTTCGGCGCGCGGTTGCGCCTGGAGCCGGCGCGCGGCCAGATGATCGCGCTCGCCCACGTGCCGCCGGTCTTGAACCACGCCGTGCACGCCGACGACGTCTATCTGGTGCCGCGACCGTCGGGCGAGCTACTCATCGGCGCCACCGTCGAGCGCGTCGGCTTCCAGCGCTCCGTCACCGCGGAGGGCATTGCGACGATGTTGGGGGCTGCCACGGCACTGGTGCCCTCTCTCGGTCCGTTGCCGATCACGCGGACGTGGTACGGCTTCCGTCCGTGGGCGCCCGACAGCATGCCGATTCTGGGACCGTGGCCCGACGTCGACGGGCTGTGGTTGGCGACCGCGCACTTCCGCAGCGGCATTCTGCTGGCACCGATCACCGCGCTGGTAATGACCGAGTGGATGACGAGCGGCGCACCGCGGTTCGACCTCGGCGCCTTCGCTCCCGAGCGCTTCCTGACCTGGGAACGAGGCCCCCTCCGAAGTTCTTAGCGGGGCTCGCTCGACTTCTTGATATCGAGGATCGGCGGCAGGGCGCCGATCTGGGGCGCCTCCTCGATCTGCGTAATGCGGTTCATCCGCGCGACGATATCGCGGATGCGCTCGCCGCCCTCGCGGGCGCGCTCGATCCACTTCGCCTCTTCGCTCTCCGGCGGCGCTTTGCGTGCGACGAGGCCGAGTCCGCCGAGCACGACGGTCAGCGGATTGTTGATCTCGTGCGCGGCGGCGCGTGCGAGGAGCGTCACCGCGCGAAGCTGCGCGGCGTCCCGGCGCGCGGCTTCGGCCGCCCGGCTGGCCACGACGTCGGAGAAGAGCCGGGCGACGAGACCGATCCCGACGAGGTCGAGGACGAGGACGGGAAGCCAGACCGGCGCGAACATGGCGGCGCCACGCTGACCGAGAGAGAGGAACGACATCCACGTGATGACGTACACGACGAGCGCGAGCGCGACCGAGTGCGCGAAGCCGACGCCGCCGTCGCGTTTGGCCCACATCCGCGCGGCCGCGGCGGCGACGACCACGGTGACGATTCCGAGCGCGCCCGCGAAGACACCGCCGCCCCCGACCCAGAGTCGCCGCGCGATCGCGATGCTGGCGGCGATAGCGCCGGCGAGTGGACCCTCCATCAGCGTGATCAGCGCCAGCGGCACCGCGCGCGCGTCGACGAAGCGGCCGTCGCCGACCTGAATCCGGGACGCCATCAGAAAGACCGCGAGCAGGCCGAATACCACACCGTTGAGGAGCGGCCGCCAGCGCGCACGGCGCGGCGACGCCGACGGATCGAACCAGCGCCACGTATAGGAGTAGAAGACGAGGACCAGCGCGACGGCGCCCGCGACCTCGACGACGTGGTGGTAGTCCATGGCGGGTAGAATAGCGCCGGACCGGTTGTGCGAGCCGCAGGACGTCGTGGGGCCGTAGTACGAGCCGCAGCCGCCAGGCGAGGCGAGTCTGCGTGAGTCCCAACCGTCCGAGGCGAGCCTCTGAAGATGTTGTGCGAGCCGCAGGAC
>Ga0114129_10004407_pt1 | contig 19858 bp, 18 predicted proteins | sample RhiMetdeltSRZDD1_FD_80071 | JGI IMG/M metagenome (GOLD analysis project Ga0114129, IMG submission 80071) | Populus rhizosphere microbial communities from Tennessee, USA - Rhizosphere MetaG P. deltoides SRZDD1 (version 2) (version 2) | ecosystem: Host-associated > Plants > Roots > Rhizosphere >...
CTAAGGGCGAGCATGTCCGCGACAAGAAGGTCAAACACAAGGGCGGATTTCCTCAATCATCTCTCTCAGCTCGCCTCGCTTGATTGAGCAGCGGTGCAACTTTGCTGCATCTGCTCACAGCCGTTGGCCCATCGCGACGAAATGGGGATGTCCGCTCCTACGTCAGCTCGTGGGGGCAAACCGGAAGAATTATACTCGGTCTGCGACTTGTAGATTTTGACCCCGAAGCCGACGTTTGCCGGTGCGCTCCCCTCTTGATACGCTCGATCCATTAGTCGGAGGGCCGAACCATGTTCGAGATTTCACGCCGCGACCTGGTGCTTGGCGCAGCTAGCGCTTACGCCGCGTTTGGGCTTGACAGGCCCGTCACTTTTATCGGCGCGGCTTACGCTCAACAGTCCGTCACGCCACCCTTCCGCAAGTACAACGTCGGGAGCATTGAAGTCTTCTCTCTGGTTGATGGCATGCGTGACGTTCCGCTGCGGGAGGGCATGGTCAGGAATGTCGCTGTCGAGCAGATCAAGGCCGCGCTGCGCGCTGCGGGGCTTCCCGACACTCATTCGCCGTTGCGGTTCATCGTCATGGCTCTCAAGTTGCACGACCAATTGGTACTGATCGACTCGGGCACGGGCGGTCATCCGATTTATGGTCAGGGCGTTGGCAAGCTAATGAACAGTATGGCGGCGGCAGGTCTTGACCCCAAGGCGGTCAAAACGATCCTGATCTCCCATCTCCACGGTGACCACATTTATGGTCTCATGGACAACGACACCAACGAGCAGGTCTTTCCAGACGCTGAGATCGTCGTTCCTGCCGCGGAATTGAAATGGTGGACGCGACCAGAAGTCGAGTCCATGGACTTCGGGCCGACGCGCAAAGGCCTTGCCCAGCGTATCCGCGCCACGATAGCTGCGTGGAAGAATGTTAGGCCGTTCGAGGGAGAACCGGAACTTTTGCCTGGTGTTCGTGTCGTTCAGGCGCCTGGCCATAGCCCGGGCATGGTCACGCATCTGATCACCTCCGGCGGCAAACAGTTCCTGATCAGCGCTGACTTGGTCAACTTTGCGCCCCACATTTCAACAGACCCTGGGTGGCAGCTTGCTATCGACATGGATCCGCAAATGGCCGTCGAAACGCGCCGGAAGATCTTCGATCGCGCGGTGGCTGACAAGCTCACAATTTCTGGAACGCATTGGTTGATGCCGAACGTTGGCACGCTGTCAAAGGATGGCAACGGCTACGTATTTGCGGCCGAGGGGTAAGTTCGCCTCGGTCAGCTACAAAAGCAATGTTAGCTTGTGATCGAAAGCACAGGAGGCATCGGGCAGTGAAGCGGCACGAATTCATCACGCTTCTGGGCGGGACGGCAATGTGGCCGCTAGCGGCGCGCGATAGCATGGCGAGCGGATGTGGCGCATCGGCTTGCTGCTCAGAGCTATCGACACGGATCATCTAATGTAGGCGTGCGTCCGCGAACTGCGCGACGGGCTCCGTTTCGATTTTAGGTCGCTGATCAAAGAGTTCCAGTTTGTGTGATCCATTTTATATAACCATCCGCGACGGTGTGGTAGCACTTCCCCGAATGGAGAAACTCAATAGCGACGCAAGAGGACTCCTTTATTGAGCTATTTCAGCGAGAACGCCACGCAAATAATCGACGGCCTCCTCTTCGGCCTCGGCCTGCTGGCAGTCTATTTGGGGGCTGTCATCACAGGTGCGCTCATTCGCTCGCTGGGCGGCGCCGGCAGCACGGGCTTAGCATTGGCATGGCGCTACCTTGCGGGCTGGTTCGATTATCTCCGCGGCGATGACCGTCACACGATCAACGTCACTCTTAACATGATCGTGGATAATCACCTCAAGATCGACACGCTGGTGGCGGACCACCGCGTCTGGGACGTTTGGCCGAATCCCTACCGCGTCCAGATGATTCGGCGCGCCGCCAGGGGTACGACCGCGGAGAACCCGGTGCTCGAGTTTCCGGTCGAAGCGACCACGTCTCTTTGGCTACGGAACAGTTTTTCGCATCGCTGCCGCGAGTTCACCCATGATCTGCTGGCAAGCGTGCATGTAATCGAGAATGGCCGTGCGCGGCGCGTGCGCCTGATGAGGGAGGACGATTATCGGGCTGTCTATGGCCCCCTAATCAGCCTGGTCAGCGAGAAGACCGACAATGATAACGCGATCGATCTCGCGCTTGGGCGACCGATGGAGGAGTATCGGTTCGTGATCGCTCTCACTTTTGAAAAGCTGCACAATCGGCGTGCCCGTCACCTGCGGGCCATGGTCATGTGGGAGGAAGCCCTGCTCGATCTTCCGTCACAGTGTCCGCGTGTCGACTTCGACGAGCACAAAACTCGTTTTCTTACTTTACAGGCGATCGCCAGACGATATCGCGCGCACCCGGAACGTTTCGGGATCGTCAAGGTCTGGCGTCCGCGCGAGCTGAAAGGCACGGGGCGGCGTCGCGCCGAGCTGGACCGTGCCGTGTTACTGGGCGGGCGCGAAGAGACCGCCCAGTAGAAGACGACGACCACGGAGGCGCACCGGCGAAGCGCGCCGACGCTAGTCGCCCGCGCCGACGAGGTGATCGAATAAGGCTGCCTTGCTGCGATTGCTCACAGCCGCTTTTCGCCCGAAGGCGAAGCCGGCGCATGTCCGCTTGCATGTCGGCGGACCTGTCACAAGTGGGACCGATCCGTCGCTGTTGACCCCCAACCAACATTCGCGTTGCCCCTCAGGCCAATATCCTTTCGTGTCCGTTCTCGATCAGGATTGCAGCGTTGTTGCTTGCAAAGGACTGCGCGGCCCTTCGGAGGGGTGAAATTCGTCGACCTTCCATGTGGAGGTAGAGTCATGATCACTCAGCGGTTACTGGCGTGCGCGATGGCGCTCGCTGCATCGATGCCGGCCAGTTACGCCGGCCCATGTTCTCAGCAGATCGACGCCGTGCAGGCGGCGATCGACGCCAAGCTCGAAGCGACAGCTGCGTCCAAGCCGTCCGCGCGCGAAACGACCGCAGCCACGCTGCATCGTCAGCCGACGCCGGGTTCGATCGCAGCCGCCGAGGCAAGGCTTGGGGACTTGCCGCCACAGAAGGTGGAGGCAGTCGCAGCGGCCATGGCGCAGGCGCGCGAAGCCGACCGCGCCGGCGACCAGAGCGGCTGCGAGCAGGCTCTGGCTGACGTGCGCCGCGCTCTAGGTCCGTAGCCGCCGCTCGATGGCAGGTTGAAAGGGCTGCGCGGACATGGCCGGGCGCTTTCGGGTCGTGCGCCGCGCAGCGCGCGGCCATGATTCCTGTAATCGCAAGAGCGCATCATTGTCTTCAAGTCATCAGTGCGGTTGCTCATGAATACCCATTCCGCCCCTTTGGCGCGCCCTCCGGTGTGCCACCTTGCGGCGGTATGGTCGTTTGGCGACATCAGCGCTCCCGGTCGGGGCTGAATGGACAACCTCCTGAAAGTTCACACTTAGTCGGGTCTAAGATCCGCCTATCCTGTCCGTTCCAATTCGGGCGGGTTTCGTTTCTGACGTGCATCATTTTTCGGCTCAGCGAGATGGCCTATCATTCGCAGGATGAACCTTGGCTGGCCCTCTAGGTCGCACGCGGGGTTGCCTTCCGGATCGCGCTCCGCGGTGATCTGGCTTCCCAGCACGCGCGGCGTGGCCGTTGTCACTTGCCTCCTGCTGTTGGGCGGCGCTGCGCTGCACGCGAACGACGCCTTGGATTTCTGGCGGCAGGAATATGCGCGCGAGCGCGGCCGCGCGGATTCAGTTCAGGAACGATCGGACCCATGGCAGGGCAAGCGCGAGGATTCGTTCAGGTCGCGTCCGACCGTGCCGGGTCCAACCATCAGATTCACGGTGCGACCCAGGCGCGATGACGTGCCGCATGCCGGCTATGCCGGCGAGCGTCATTACTGCGTGCGCACCTGCGATGGCTTCTACTTCCCGCTCACCGCCCGTGGCAGCATGTCGAAGGCTGAGATGTGCCGCGCGCTCTGTCCCGCCGCGCCGACCGAGGTCTATCGCCTGAGCGGCGGCGGGGACGCGATCGAGGCGGCGATCTCCGAGCGCGGCAAGCCGTACACGTCGCTGCCGGCTGCGCTCGCCTATCGCAAGAGCCTCAAGCCCGGTTGCACCTGCCGAGGTGCCGGCGCTACCGCGGTGTCGGTGCCGATCACGCAGGATCCGACGCTTGCGCGCGGCGACATCGTGGTGACGCACAAGGGTGTGCACGTGTTCGCCGGCGGGAATGCCCCTCACCGCGATGCCGATTTCGTGCACTACCGCAGTTACCGCGGACTGTCGCGCGAGGTCGCGACGATGCTGTCGCTGATCGACCGGCCGTTCCGCGCCGCCGAGCTCAAGCGGAGGCTCGACGTGCCGCCCGCAGCCCGGTAGCCGCCGAGGTGACGCACCGGCCGCCGGCCGATGTGCTCCTCGAGGTCGGCGATGCGGCGTTGCACCGTGGACTGGCTGACACCCGGCGCCGTGGCGGCCGACTGCATGCTGCCGTAGCGCGCAAATGCCAGAAGACGCGGAGGCGTCAAGAGCGGGAGCGTGATCGCTGCCGATATGCGGCAGCGGCAATCAACTTTGGCCACGTCAGGCTTTGCTCGCGCGAGAGCGCTTTTCACGCTCGCAAGGTGCCGGTCATGAGCACCGGCCTCAGTTCATGGATGCAAAAGTCGATGAATGCGCCAACGCGCCGAGTCTTGCGCAGATCCTTGTGCGTGAACACGAAGATCGGATAGTCGAGCTGGCGAACCGGCCCAAACAGGTCAACGAGCTCCTTGTCTGCACCGGCATGAACCGCCGGCAGGGGCGCAATTCCCGCCGCAGATCTCACCGCAAGATGTGCGCTGGGGATGTTGTCGCAGCGCGCCGCGATGCGCGCGCCCGTGGCATGTTGCTTCATCCAACCCGCCGCCGGCAGCTTCGCGAGGCCTCCGACGAACTCGATGATGGGGAAGGCGTGCAGGTCGCTCTGGGTCGCAGGACGGCCATGGCGCGCGATAAAGGACCGGCTGGCATAGATCGCCCATGGCAGCTCGGCGATCTTCCGGCCGACGAGAGCGCATTCGGCAGGCCCTCCGCCACGGATGGCGATATCGGCCTCTCCGGTCGAAAGATTCACGACCTCCTGTCCCAATAGCACCTCGACCGTGATTCCTGGATGAAGGGCGTGAAAGCGGTCGAGAAAACCGGATCTGATGATGCGCTGGCCTACGGTCACGAGGCTTGCGACGCGGAGGTGACCCAGTGCATCAGCGCCGAGCCCAAAACTCGCGCGAGTGAACGCTTGCACGGCCGCATCGATTGGCTCGGCATGGGGCAAGAGGTGTTGTCCTTGTTGTGTCAGCCGGTAGCCGCCGCTCTGTTTCTCGACCAGCGCATGGCCGAGCGCTGTCTCCAGCGCGCTCAGCCGACGTCGAACGGTAGATTGATCGATCCGGAGCGATCTTGCCGCCGCGCTCAAGCTGCCGGTGCGCGCGACCGCAAGAAAGTGGCGTAGGTCATTCCAATCGAACATCGCGGCCCTCGCATTCCTGCCGGCTGGCAATGCAAAATCGCGGCTCCCCCCGTGCGTGTCCCGCATGGTACAGCCGGGGTAATCTGTTTCTGTTGCGGAGGGCGATTATGAACCTTCTGTCGGTAATTGCGACTGTGGTGGCGATCTCGATCCTAACGCCGGGAGGCTCGGCGGCGAGCGACAACATCGCCAATTCGGCCGACGAGCTGGCGATACGCAAGGTGATCGGCGAGATGACCACGGGGTTCAATAGCCACAGCGGCCGTGCCGCGAGCGCCATGTATCTGCCGGATGCGAAGCTGACGACAGTGCGCGGCGAGGTAATGGACGGACAAGCCGAAATCGAGAAAGGCCTCGACGCGATCTTTGCCACCCGAGCCAAGAATGCCAGTCACCGCAACATTGATATCACGGTGAAGTTCATTCGGCCGGATGTCGCACTCGCTCACGTCACCAACGAGTTGAGCGGCTTGGTCGCACCCGACCGCAAGAGCCTTCCCCCACATCGGGAATTGAGCCTGCGCGTCTTCGTGAAGGAGGGTGGACAATGGCGTGTCGCTGCATTCCACAACACTATGGTTCGACCGTTCGCCGGCACCAACCAATGAGCATGGCAGCCAATGTCGGAGATGCCCGCACGTGACCGTCATGTCTTGCCCGCGCCAAGGTGTCGCCGCCCGACGCGCGAGGCGGCTACGGACGTCGCTGGCCGGTTCCCTTCAACATGTTCTCGATGCGCTCGAGCCGTTCCAGAATGTCATTGAGCCCGTCGGCGATCTTCATCTGCGCGGTGCCCAGGCTCACGACGTAGTTGTGAGTGGCGGCGCCCACGTTGTAGATCGAATCCTTATGGTCGACCGCAATACGCGACAAAATGGACTGCGCCTGCTGGAAGCTCTTTGAGGCGTCTTCAAGGTCTACCTTCTTCACGGCCATTGACTTTCCCTCACGGCGGAACTTTCCCTTCCGCACCGGTCCCACGCATTGCGAAGCGGGTGCTTTTGATGGTGCTGCCGCACCGGATCGAGCTGTCGACCTCTCCCTCACCAACGCCACGGGTGACAGCGTCCAAGCATAGGATCCTGCTCGCACTCTTGCGACCACGCTTCCCGGATTTTGCACAGCTTTGCGGACGTGCACCAAGTGCCGGTGAGATCCGCTTGTCGGTGCGTAGCGGAGGGCGTGCCCAATAGCGCGAGGGCAGCGCATGAGATGGCGGACGCGGGCGGCGGCCGTACCCCCGTGCTCATCGACGGGGCGTACGCGCGGTACCGACGCCCTCAAGGCGCTCGCCCTGGGCGCCACACCGGCGGCATCGGCCGGCGGTGCGTGTGGGCCTTGCATCGTTCGGCGCGGCCGGCGTGGATCGCGTGCTCGATCGTGGACAGCGAATTGGGCACGATCATGCGGCAGGTGGGCGCGCTGGAACATCAATCAGATCACGCGGGACCGCCTCACGCGCGCATAGCCGTGCCAGGATCATCCGAGCTGTGCTACTGAGGGACGGGGCGGCTCTGAAGCTGTCCTGCAATCCAGCGACGGGAAAGCTCCAATGGACACGGCAGCAACCGAGGCTCGGCCTCAGGCCGAGCCAACAGCGACGGTGGCGACGTCGCCGGCGCCTGAGCCGACGCCGAAGCCGCGGGCGCCGGCCGCTGATCGCATTCCGTCCATTATCGTTGCCGTGGTCATCGCTGCGGTCGCCGCGCTGTCCATCTGGTTCCTGGTGCGCGGTGAGCCGCTGCTGGTGCAGGGCGAGGTGGATGCGACGCGGTTCGACATCGCCGCGCGGGTCGACGGCCGCGTCGGAGAGGTGCCCGTCGTGCGCGGCCAGAATATCGACGCCAACGCCGTGCTGGTGCGGATCGACAATCCCGAAACGCTGGCCAAGCACGAGCAGGCGGTGGCCGCCAAGGTCGTCGCCGACGCGCAACTCGCCAATATCAACGTCGGCACCCGTCCCGAGACCATCGCCGCACGCAAGGCGGCACTCGATCGGGCGCAGGCGGCTGTCGTCCTGGCGCAGAAGACTTACGAACGCGTGCGCCTGCTGGCCGAGCACGGCAACGCGCCGCAGGCGCGGCTCGATCAGGTGACCGATAGCCTGCATGAAGCTGAGCGCGCGGTGGATCAGGCCAGGTCGGCCCACGAGCAAGCCGTCAACGGCTATACGCGCGAGGAGCGCGCGATCGCGGCGGCGAACGTCGGCAAGGCGCTCGCCGACATCAAAGCCGTCGAATCGATCATCGATCAGATGGTCGTCTACGCGCCGGTCGCCGCCCAGATCTACCAGCGCAACGTGGAGCCCGGCGAATACGTTTCGCCTGGGGTGCCGCTGGTCACGCTGGTCGACCTCAACGATCTGTGGGTGCACTTCGACCTGCGCGAGGACCTGGTCAAGACGCTCAAGGTCGGCGACCGCTTCGACGTCCGCGTTCCCGCGCTCGGCGACCGCCGCATCCCCGTCGAAGTCAGGCTGATCGCCACCAAGGGCGAATATGCGAGCTGGCGCGCCACCCGCGCCACCGGCGATTTCGACCTGCGCACCTTTTCGATCCGCGCCTACCCCGTCGAGAAGGTGCCGGAACTGCGACCCGGCATGAGCGCCTATATGGACTGGCGCAGATGAGAGCGGCGAAGCCCGGGTTCTGGCTGGTCGCCAGGCGCGAATGGCGATGGCTGCTGCGCGATCCCGTGGCGCTGATCCTGATCTTCGGCGTGCCGCTGTTCGCCTTCGCGGTTTTGTCCGCGGCCTTCAGTCATCCGGTGATCCGCGGCCTCGGCGTGGTCGTGGTCGATGATGACCGATCGGAGGTCTCGCGCGCCTTCGTCGAGCAGGTGGCGGCCTCGCCCAATCTCAGCATCGTCGAGCGCACCGGCGACCTCGCCTCCGCGGCGCGGTCGATCCGCGCCGGCGACGCGATCGCGGCCATCTACATCCCGGCCAATTTCGAGCGTGACCTCAAGGCCGCGCGCCGGCCGCAGGTCGTCGCCTTCTACAACCAGCAATTCCTGACCGCGGCAGGCGTCGCGTCGTCGGGGCTGAGCGACGGTCTTTCCGCCGCCACCAGGAGTGCCGCGGCGCGTGCGGCGCCGAAACCGGCCCGCATCGGCTCGCTGGTCCCCGAAACGATCGTGCTGGTCAACCCGGGGCGCAACTACGCGCAATTCCTGTTGCGCGCGCTGCTGCCGGTGGTCGTCCACGTCATCGTCGCGCTCGCCGCCGGCTATTCGGTAGGCTCCGAGTTCCGACGGCGCAGCATGCGCGTCTGGCTCCGATGCGCCGGCGGCAATCCGATCGTTGCGCTCGCCGGCAAGCTCGCTCCGCTGTTCGCGATCTTCTTCCTCATCATGCTGTGCGTGCCGCTGATCCTGGAAGGCATGTTTGCGATCTCGTTCAAGGGCGACGTGCCGATGATCATTGCGGCCGGATCGCTGATGGTCATTGCCTATCTGGCGCTGGGAGCGTTGCTGCAGCTGCTTGTGCGCGACCTGGCGACCGGGCTTGGCATCACCGGCCTCATCGTCTCGCCCGCCTTCGGCTTCGCGGGGGTCGGATTCCCGATCCTCGCCATGAACGCGTTTTCGGTGGCCTGGGGCGCGATTCTGCCGTTGCGCTGGTACATGGCGGTGCTGTTCGGGCAGGCGGCGCGCGGGCTGCCGCTGCACCAATCCGCGCGCCCGTTCGCGGCGCTGGCGGGACTGGCCGTGCTGTTCGCGCTGCTCGCGCTCCTTCGCCTGCGTTCGGTGGCGGCAGGCATCGACCGCGAAGTGCCGCAGCCGGAACCGGCGCCACCCGCCGCCGCACCGCGCAGCGTCGGCGAAGCTTTTGCAGCCGAATGGGGACGCGTGCTCGCAATGCGCGGCGCCTTCATGATCTTGATCATGGCGCCGCTGATCTACGGCGTGTTCTTTCCGCAACCCTATCTGGGCCAGATTCTGCGCAACATTCCGATCGCGGTCGTCGACAACGACCTGAGCGATTTGAGCCAGAGGATCGTGCAGACCTTGGAGGCGAGCGGCGCGGTCAGCGTGACCGTGCGGGCCAATACGCTCGCCGAGGCACATGCCGCGGTCGACCGCGGCGAGGCCTTCGCGGTGGTCGGCATCCCACCCGGCACCGAGCGCGACGTGCTCAAGGGCGCAGCGGCCCACGTGCCGATCTACGCCGATGCCACCTACCTGTTCATCTTCCGGACCACTGCCAACGGCATTGCGGTCGCGATCAGTACGCTGTCGTCGGAGCTGGCAGCGGGCGGCGCGCGCACCGATGGCAGCCTCGTCAAGGCGACGCTCGCCGCCGCGAGCCCGACCGAAACGCTGTTGCAGCCGATCTTCAATCCGGTCGGCGGCTATGCGAGCTACATCATCCCGGCGGTGTTCGTGCTGATCCTGCAGCAGACGCTCCTGATGGGCGCCGCGGCGCTGAGCGGCCTGGCCGTGGCGCAGTCCGCAGGCGGAGCGATGTCAGGCGTGCTTGGCCGCGGCATCGCCCACCTGACGCTCTATCTGCCGGCGCTCGCGCTCTATTTTGTGGTGCTGCCGCGGCTCTACGGCTTTTCGGCGCTCGGCGATCCGTTGCAATTGTTTGCGATCGCATCGGCGTTCATTCTCGCAACGAGCTTCATGGGCCAGGCGGTCGGCGCCTGGTTCAAGCGTCCGGAAACGCCGACGCTCATCTTTCTCGGCACCAGCCTGCCGCAGTTCTTCTTGACCGGCTTCGTCTGGCCGCTCGAGGGGGTCCCCAAGCCGGTGCAGGCCGCCGGATACATCTTTCCTTCAACTTTCGCGATCGACGGCATCGTCCGCATCAACCAGCTGGGCGCGAGCTTGTGGGAGGTGGCGCGCGACTGGCGGGGGCTGTGGATTCTTGCATTGGTCTATTTCGTGCTCGCCGCAATCTCGGCGGCTCTGGTCAAACGGAGGCAAGCCCATGGCTAGCGCGCGTCGCCGCAACGTTGTGCTGGGTCTCATCCTCATCGCGGCGGGTGCCGGCGGCTATTTCATGTTGCGCCCCGCGCCGCCTGCAGGCATCGCCGGGGTCGTGCGCGCAACGGAGATCCGGCTCGCGCCCGAGGTCGGCGGCCAGCTCGCCGGCATCAAGGTTCAGAAAGGCGCTCGCGTGCGCGCCGGCGACGTCCTCGCCGAGCTCTCGGCGCTCGAGCTCAATGCCTCGGTGGGCCAGGCGCGCGCCGCGCTCGACGCCGCGGCCGCCTCCCGCGACCACGTCTATGCCGGCGTGCGGGCCGAGCAGGTTGCCGCGCTCGCAGCCGAGATCGCCAAGGCGAAATCCAAGCTGGACTATGTGCAGGCGCAGCTCACCCGCGTGGCTACGCTCGCGCGCCAAGACTTCGCTGCGCAGCAAACGCTCGATCAGGCCACCAACGACGTCGCCGCCGCACGGGCAGATCTCGCCGAGGCGGAGGCCAACCATGCCGCCGCCGTGGCCGGGCCGACGAAGGAGGAGCGAGCGATCGCCGATGCCCAGGTGCAGGCCGCGGCGTCCGCGCTCGCGGTGCTCGAGCGGCATCTGGACAAGACCGTCCTGCGCGCGCCCGTCGACGGCGTCGTGAGCGTGATCGTCGCCGAGATCGGCGAGAACGTGCGCGCCGGTCAGCCGGTGCTCGCGATCGCGGCGACCGGGCAGCAGTGGCTGTCGTTCAACGTCCGCGAAGATTTCCTCACCGGCCTCACGGTCGGTACCGCGGTCGAGGTCGCGCACGCGGGCGCGCGCGCGACAACCCCGGCCGTCGTTACCGAGCTGCGGCCGCTTGGCGCCTTCGCGACCTGGCAGGCCGAGCGCGCAGTCGGCGATCACGATCGCAACACGCTGCGCCTGCGCCTCGACCCACAAGGTGCTGCGGCTGGATTCGAGCCGGGCATGACCGTCTGGCTCAATCGCTGAGCGCCAGGTGGTGCGCCGGGGACGCGTCAGTTGCAGCCCTCGCGGCGCCAGCTGAGCCGCCATTGGCGGTCTCCGGCCAAGGTGCCGCCGTATTTGCCCGAGAGCAGAGAGCCTACCCCGGCTCAGTCAACAGAATGGTTCTCAGGTTGCTCGGACGAGGACCCGCCGGTTCCATAGCCATGAGGCGATCCTGCTGCCGGTAGCTAACGGGATGTGATCTTGCCATATCTTCGGAATGTCGCAGTAAGCGAACTTGGGGGGGAGAGCAGAAAGCAATCGAACCAGATCCACGCCCTCGACGTATGCAATGCCGCCGTCGATGTTGGGGTGCCTGACGACCTGACGAACCTCGACGAAGATGCCATCCATCACCGGCGCCGCATCGAGCGTGAGATCGGGCGACACGGCGACCCGATCTGCTGGCGGTCGCGGCGAGGCTTCCAAGGGTGGATTAGGCCGGTAGGCTTCGACCGGTGAGGCGTCGCCTGCACGCTCGCGCCAAAATGCGTTCGGGCACATGGCCGATACCCGCGCATACTCTTGCTTCGTCCTGCCGGTGTAACGACCGACCCGTTCGGCGATGCGCATGCAGAAGAACCGCTGCGCGGCCTGCGCGTTCTCGGGCTTCTTGAGCATGGTGTTGAGGACGATTGCGCCCTGTAGACCTGACTGCAATGCCAAATGCACGCCCTGCGAGGACAATGGATCCACGCTGAAACATGAATCCCCAAGCCGAATGTAGTGATCCCCGATGGGATCCTCGGCGTGATGACTGGTGGCATCGCATGCCTGTGGATCGGAACATTGCCGTCCCAGTTGCTCGAGCTTGAGGGCGCGGAATTGCCGAAGCAGGCCGGAGTACGTCGCTTGCATGCCGCCCTTCTTGCTCACGCGCAGGCGGCGCGGATCACAGAAGATCGAGACGACGGCGCGGTCGCGCGCGGTCTGGGCATACCAGAGCCAGGCGTCCTCCCCGGCCTCGATCAACCCGTCGAACTCGGCCGTCGCCCGCAGCGCCCAATTCGCATGGACCGATACCAGCGGGGGGCCGTCCTTGATGCGAGATCCTCGGATCGCCGGGCGTCTTCCGGCTGCATCGACGATGAACCGCGCCTTCAGGACGTGGCGCCGCGCGTCAGCAACGATCGTTAGCCTCCAGCCGGAATCCCCCAGTCGTTGCACCTCCTGAACCTGGGCCGGCTGGTAGACCCTCGCTCCCGCCAAACGCGACTTGCACACCATGAGCCAGTCGAGGGCGGCGCGATCCACATGATATCCTTGCTGGGGGACGAGCCTTGTTTCCGACTCGCCCCACCTTACGGCCGTGAGATTGCGCCGCCAGAATCGCGCATTGTTGAACTCCTGGCCGAGGCCGAGGTAATCGATCAACGCGACTGTTTCATCCGATATGCAAATGCCGACATGGCTGCGCGGAAAGCGACGGCGCTCGACGACGCCGACGTCGAGCCCCATTTGGGCCAACCGAATGGCGGCCGAGGTCCCCGCTGGTCCCGCCCCGAGGATTACGACATCATGCTCGGCGGAAAGCTTCATGCCTGGTCCGCAGCGCGAGAAGATCAGGGGCTGGCCAGGACCTTCTTCAAGGCGTCCGGCTGCGCCCGCAACAGTTCTGTGTAAAGGCCGAGGCAGTAGGTCAACCACCCCCGAATGTAGTCGCACGCCGGGCGTCCGCGCTTGATCGCTTCGTAGTGGCAGCTTCCGGAACAAAGGTGACGTGCCCAGCAGCTGCCACAGGGCGATTGCTTCTGGAGATGGCGGTTCTCGAGCCAACTCGACTGCTTATCTCGATCCACGCCGTCGAATACATTGCCCATCAGGCCGTCCTCGTCATTGACGAAGCGATGGCAGGCATACAGTCCGCCGTCTGCCGATACGCCCATGTATCCACCTCCGGCACCGCAGGGATACTGGTCCTGCTCATAGAAATGAATGCGCTGAAGTGTCTTGATGACGTTCGCGAACGGCAAGATGCGACCTTGCCGCAATCCCTCACGAAAGATGTTCCCGCATCTGACCAGCTGATCGAGCAGCCGATCAAGATCGGCTGCGAGCATCTCGTCCTTGCCGGTGGGCGCGCTGAGCATGGGTGAGAACATGACGGCATCGAAACCCATTGCCAGCAGGCCGCTCATGATCTCGGGAAGGTCGAGATTCCTCGGTGTCACCGTGACGCGCGCGAATACGCGATAGCGCCGTTGCTCGACCGCCAGCAGGGCATTCACGTTCTTGGCCACCTTTTGGAAGCTGCCGTTGCCTGAGCGGTACGGCCGCAATTGATCATGCGTTGCATGCAGGCCATCCAAGCTGATTGTCAGAACGAAGCCGTACTCCTCGAAAAGCTCGATGTCCTCGTCGCGGAGCAAGGTGGCATTCGTCGTCATGGAGAAGCCGACACGGATACCGCGAGCGGCGGCCTTGCCGGCGGCATATCGGGTCGCGGCATGCAGCGTCCCGCGATTGACGAGCGGCTCTCCGCCCATGAACGCCAAGGTGAGAGTTTCGCCGGGCGCGGCTGCTTCAACCAGCTGGTCGATCGCGGCTTTGGCCACGTCGGGCGGCATATCGGCTGCCGTCCCCCCGAATGTTCCCTGCTGCGCATAGCAATAGGTGCAGCCGAGGTTGCACTTCTGTGCGACCGCGAGCGATACCGCCTTGACAGCAACGCTCTTCGGTACCTCGACCTCTTTTGCAGTCGGGGTCATGATGCCGAACGCCAGCGCCGCCAGCTCGGCGCGGCCCGGATCGCCCAAGCGCAAGGTCGCGTCCAAGGTGCTCGCGTGCTCGGCGGGAAGCCGATGGATGCTCCCGCTCGCCACATCCAGGGCGAAATGCCCTGCCTCGCTGTTGAAGAGATGCAGCCTGGCCGAGCGCGGCCGCGTATGGCTGTGGCGTTCGCCCCCTCGAGTAGGATCGGACATCGTCGTTACGACGGCTCCAGCGGAAACGGCGCTGCGGGAGTGTCGCCGGCATCGTCGTTGCCGTCTCGCTCTGTCCCATGCAGGAACGTGGGGTCGCTCTCGACGTCGCGTCCGATTTCCATCATGTCGATGTGAGCGTTGAGCCATTCGGGATTCGAAATCTGCGGCCCGGCGGAAGCGAAACGCTTGCGCGCAAGGATCCGCGTTTCCGGATCCTCATCGAATGCAACCTCGTTGGGATATGTCGACGTCCAATAATTCAGGCAGGCATTGAGATCGGTTTGCCAGGTCGAGCAAAGACCGGCGGTCAATTGACCGTGCTGCACGGACGCGTAGCTTGGCCGGATCTCATGCCTGTCGATGTGCTGCTGTCCGCGTGGAAAAAAAGCATCGGCGGGGTTGGACAATGCAGCTCCGCGCTCGAGACATATTTCCATGCCCGGGCTGTACTCCGCATTCATGGTATTCATCATCGCGACGTCCATGCCATAGCCAACTCCGACGAGAGTGGCATTTTCAGGTATATTGAGAAGTCGCCGCGTTTCCTTCACGAAATCCAGATTTCGGCTGTTGTTGATTTGCCCCGGGTTCACATCGGGGGAGTGATCCTGCGGAGCGACGATGACGCAAGCAGGCACTATCGGAATGTCGCCGGCGCCGGCAAGGCTGACGCTTATCGAGCCGTCGGATGTCGTGTCCAGGACGCCATTGTCCCGTTGGTGCGAGCCGTAGGGCGGAATGACGTTGTTTTCGGTCTTGCGATAAACGCCCCCCTTCGGGGGTATGAACAGGCCATCGCCCGTGATCTCTCCAAGCCAGACCTTGCCTTCGCGCCAGGGATTGTCGCCCTCCAGTCGCTTTGTCTCGCCACCGGTGGCCGCGGCCTGCGCCGCCACCGCTGGCGTCGCTCCTGCCGACCAAACATTGAGTTTTCGATTGGCCACGCTCGCGGTCCAAGTCGCGCACAGCCCGAGCCGGTCCATGATTTCTTCGGTCAGCTCACCGATCTCGCCGCCGTCGGAGCGGTAGGCAAATATCCTGAATCTCACCGCCTGCCGCATGATCCAGTGCTTGCCGTCACGCATCGTCATATAGCTGAGGCTTTGCGCTTGCCCGGCCTTTCGCTTTTCCTCGTAGTCGAAGAACTCATAATAGTCGTCGTTATTGGCAAGGCGCGCACAACCTATTGCCGGATGGATCTTGAAGGCTGCGACATCCGCTAAATCGTCTGGGAATGCCATGATCATACCTCCGGTTTGGGACGCGTATCCATGGATGCCGTCAAGAGCTGGGCGGTCCGGCATACTCGAAGGGTATGGCGGCCTTTATTCCGCTCGCTTGCGCTCTTTGAACGATAGCGTTGGCGATGTTGGGCATGTTTCGCATGATGCCCACGGCTTGGTCGTAGGCTGCCACAGCCTGGTCCTGCTGCCCCGGACTCGGACAGTTGAAAGCCTCGTGCAACAGGTTGACCATATTGGTATAGTTCTCATTGAAACGTTTCATCTGCCGCGCGACCTGCGGATGAGCTTCATAGTCTTTGACTTTTGCGTTGACATCGAATTCATGCACGCCGGCCGGATCGAACGGGAGATCGCCGCCCGAGAACGAGTATTTCAGCTCGGCGTTCTCATCTGCGATGAGAAAACGCGACTTGAGGATCGACTCGAATCGATAGTGATGCCCCGGGATGCCCTCAGTGGCGAGCGGGTCATAAGGAGCTTCACCTTCGCCCTGATCGACCACCCATGACAGATGCCGGACGGCGGCGGCCTTGTCCGCAATCCTGAAGTCAATATCGGCTTGCAGCGGGTATGTGTGAGTATCTTGGTTGTCGATATAGGCAATCGGCGCGAAAACCGGCGCCACCATCCGTTGCTTGTATGCGTCGCGCTCAGCGTTGCAAAAGAGGTCGGGGATCGTGTCACGCTCGATAATGTCGATGATTCCCGCATAGAACTGCCCGATCGTTTCGGGTCGACGTTGCGCCAGAGCCGACCTGAATTCGATCCGATCCTCCGGCGCTTCGATGCTCATGAAAAGTGTTTTGACGAGGTCGAATGAGAAGGAACGGAGGTCCAATCTTAGCGGAGGATCGAGGACGGTAAGGTCAAATGGATAGCTGGGCACTGCGGCCACGATGTTGGGAGCGATGCCGATGGCATTCATGAGATTGGCCACCGCCGTCATGTGCAGCATCTCTTCGACCGCGACCCGCAGGATCAGCTGATAGAGTTTTCTGTTGGAAGTTAGGCTGAAAGCCGCCGAGAGATACGGCGGGATCGTTGCGAATTCCAGTTGCAAGGCGGACTGCAGCAGTATCCCGAGGGTTTGACGAGCGCTTTCGTCGCGAACCGAGCGTGTTTGTATATGGCGGAGGTTTACTGCCAGATCGCGGTTGATGGTCAGGGGCTTATAATCTACGGCCATAGTCGAGCTCGCTCCCATTGCGCCCGCGTGAGTACCGGTAGTCACGGCCTCCTGGTGGTGAGACTACGCCCTTACGCAGCCCTTCCCAAGCGCTCTAGCGATATGCAGCGCCTCATCGGGACATCTCTACCGTCTCCGCAATGCGCGCGGATCAAGCTCAGCCGCGCAGGCTACTCGACCTACGGTCGAAGGTCAACGAAGGACTACCATGCGGCAGCCTTGCAGGCTCGGACAACTCAGTTGTCGGGAGTGGCCCTTGGCGGAGATGGCGAGGCCCGCGAGCCGCCCGAGCGCTGATCCCGACGTCGGGCGGGAGGGCCTTGATCTCGAGGCGGATCCCGGCCACGGCTCCGGCCCATCAGAGGCGCCCATGGGGGCAGGTCCACCCGCTGCAGGGCTGCTTGCCCTGTGATCTTACATGTCGGCCACTCGGGAGGGGGGCTTCTTTGCCTAAGCTTGGCAGAAACGCGCCTTGTCATTGTGGCAGTGGCAAGAAATACAAGAAGTGCCACTTCGGGGAGCAACGCGCTCGGAGCACACTAGCGGCTCGGGCAAGGCGACGATTCGGTTCGGAGCATGATGCTGGAGGTCGGCAATCGCAGTACGCCCTTTTTAGCCACATCATATAAGACCGTCACTCCATTGGCCTGGCCGAGATGCATCAGACAAGACTCTTGCAGCTTCTCGATGGCAGCGGGAGGCGTAGATGCCAAAGGCACGACAGTTACTCGCTCGGTACGCCAGGCGATCGACGGAAAGCCCGATATATTAAATCCTTCTTTCACGAGACCTGACTCTCGGTGTGCATTGAAAATCCAGGCGGCAACGAACACTAGCGCGAGCACGGCTGCGATGACCGTTGAGATGTTTATCGACCGCCGAACGACAACCCTGCGTGGAGGAGTTGCTGCGGACATGAGTGGATTGTGGACGTACTGGCCGAGTGTCCAAAGAACGGTAAGCGCACCGAGAAAAGCGACCAAGAACAATGTATTGATTATATCCTTAAACTTAACGACGGCCACGAGCGCCGTCACGAAAACGGTGATGATAGCAAGCCGGTGAAGGATATACGCCACTGTCCGCCACGGGTTAGTTTTTCCAGCGGTCAACAGTTCCCTCACGCGCGAGCTAATGTGCATCGAAGCGCTCACGAGCGGCATGATTGTTGGGATGAGGATCAGCAAATTGCCCAGTATCAGCAGGAGGAGGAAAACCACGACGCCTTCAAGGGCTTGGGTGAAGCCAGCGCCAACCTCTTCCGCTGATGTACCGAGCCGGGCATAGAACCAGGATGTTGCCAAGCGCTGAAAGGCGAACAAGGCAGCCAACAACGCTGTAAACAGTCCGGTAAGGTATTTCCACGGGTCCGCCGCGTCACTTTTGACGGGTCGCGCCAACCAGCTTGATTGAGCTCCGGCAATGAGCTCCGTTCGCAAGCGTGACCAACGCCCCGCGTTGGTGAGCGCGCGATCCTCTCGATCCATTGCGCCCCTCGTCGGTTACGGCTTTTCGCGGGTGGGGATAATACCACCTTCATGCGCTGGCGTGAGATCAATTGGCGGCGGTGATTTGCCAATTTGGCAAAATCTCAATCCTACGCTCACTCGCTCCTAGCTAAGCTAGCAGGCAGGATTCCCCCGGACAGTTCTTTCGCGCTGGCGCCTATTCGGGGTCGGTAGCTAGACGGAGAGCATTCTTCAGCTGCAGTAGGAATGCTTGAGCAGCTCCGCCTCGCTATCCGGCACCCGAATGGTTCGGGCTCCGATAGCGAGGAGGAAGAAATGTCTCGCATCACCCCTTTCTACATTTCACCCAGCCTCGATTCGGCGCATCGTTTTCTGAAAAATAGAAAAAGGTGGACTCCGCCAAGGCCTTAACAACCCATTGTAGCAACATGGGAAAAGTGCCATATTAAGGATTAGGGCGGCGGGCCAGGGGCCTTCTGGTCGGGGGACAGAGGCGCTGACACGAATGGCATTCAACGTCCGCAAGGCCGCGCAGGTAATAGCTCTTCTAGCGCGAGAGGCCGGCGGCTCGATCGACCTCATAACGGCCGTCAAGATGGCCTACCTGGCAGATCGCCGGTTCATGGAACTGCGCGACCTTCCCATCTTGAATGACGATCGAGTTTCGATGGAGCACGGCCCCGTCGACTCGGAAACCTACAATTACATTAGGGGCGAAGGCGCGCATCGCGATATATGGACTAAGTACGTTGTGACCGCCAAGCAGGCGAACCTGGTGCAGGTGGCGCGCGAGCTAGGGGACGACGATTTTGACGAGCTCAGCGACGCTGAAGTGTCCGTCATCAAGGACATTTTCAATCGATTCAAAGGACTCAAGCCGTTCCAGATCGTTGATTACGTGCACATGAATTGCCCTGAGTGGGAGAACGTAGGGAAGACTTCAAAATTTCTTCCTTATGAGCGCGTCTTCAACGCGCTTGGCAAAAAGAACGCCAACGCGCTCACAGATAGAGTGTACGAGTTCAGAAATCTTGCAGCAGCCCACGCCCAAGCGAAGTGACCTTCGTTCTGCGCAAAGGGTCGGCATTCTTGGTGCCCTCTGGGCCACGGGATCTCCTACATCTTCACATTGTCCTGACTGAGGCCGACGCCGACGGGATGCATTTGGTCGCTACCGTCTCTTCAGTAAAAGAAGGCATCGAGCACGATAAGACCTGTGTCCTTCCGGTCGGCGAGCACGCATTCATTACGAAGCCTAGCTACGTTGTGTACGGGCTCACGACGCAAATGCGGTAAGCGTCCGATAGGGGCCGCCTTTCGGGTCGCGGTTGTGCGTGGGATAGCTTGCTCATTGAGTGGCAAGTTAATGGGCACGCATGAGCAGGGTAACGGTTCTGACTGGGCCTGAGCGACGGCGGCGATGGACGTCGGCTGAGAAGCGGGGGATCATCGAGGAGAGCCTGCAGCCGGGGGCGAGCGTCACGGCTGTTGCGCGGCGGCACGATGTTCATCCCAACCTGCTGCATGGATGGCGACGGCAGGCACGCACGGGAGCTGTGGGCACGCGGCCATCGCGGAG
>Ga0114129_10004411_pt1 | contig 19856 bp, 18 predicted proteins | sample RhiMetdeltSRZDD1_FD_80071 | JGI IMG/M metagenome (GOLD analysis project Ga0114129, IMG submission 80071) | Populus rhizosphere microbial communities from Tennessee, USA - Rhizosphere MetaG P. deltoides SRZDD1 (version 2) (version 2) | ecosystem: Host-associated > Plants > Roots > Rhizosphere >...
AGCTCGTTCGGTGCGCCATAGCTCGTCCCTGCTTTGACGCGCGTCGCGAGGGATCGGACCAGACCGGGGGGCGCATGACCATGAATCAGCGGTCCCCACGACATCACGTAGTCGATGAAGGTGTTGCCGTCGACGTCCGTCAGCCGCGCGCCGGAAGCGCGGTCGATGAAGAGGGGTGTCGCGCCGACCGACTTGAATGCGCGTACCGGACTGTCGACACCGCCCGGAAGAATCTGCAGTGCGCGCGCGAACAGCGTCGTCGATTTCGTGGTGCGCATGGTCGAGATCGTAGGGGCCGACCTTGGTCGGCCCCCAGATGGCACAGCAAGATTCTGTGCAACGGCTACCGTTGAGGGTGAGGGGGCTCCGCCGCGGCTTAAGGGTGGAGCAACCTGTCCGCCGAAGCCTCGGCGAAGGCGGAAGCGCCGCCCCTACGCCAGCGCGCGCGCCGCGTCGCGTGCGTAGTAAGTAATGATGATATCGGCCCCGGCACGGCGGATGCCGGTGAGCGTTTCGAGCATCGCGCGCGGTTCGTCGATCCAGCCGTTGCGCGCCGCCGCCTTCAACATCGCGTATTCCCCGCTGACGTGATACGCCGCCGTGGGGTAGCCGAACGCGTCTTTGACTCTCGCGATCACGTCGAGGTATGGGACCGCGGGCTTGATCATCACGATGTCGGCGCCTTCCTCCAGATCCTGCTCCACTTCGCGCAGCGCCTCCTGAGCGTTGGCGGGATCCATTTGATGCGAGCGCCGATCGCCGAACTTCGGCGCAGAGGCGGCGGCATCGCGGAACGGACCATAGAACGCCGAGCAGTACTTCGCGGCATACGACATGATCGCGACGTTCTCGAAGCCGCGCTCGTCGAGCGCACTGCGGATGGCGCGGACCCGTCCGTCCATCATGTCGGACGGCGCGACGATGTCGGCGCCGGCAGCGGCTTGTGACACGGCCGCGCGCACCAGCTGTTCCACCGTCGGGTCGTTGGCGATCTCTTCGTCGATGATCAGGCCGCAGTGGCCGTGATCGGTGTACTCGCACAGGCAGACGTCGGTGATCACCAGGGTGCCGGGCACCTCGCGCTTAATCGCGCGCACGGCTGCCTGAACCGGCGCCTCGGGATCGTACGCCGCGGATCCCACGTGGTCCTTCTGATCGGGAAGGCCGAACAGCAGCACGCTGTGGATGCCGTCCGCCTTCGCCGCTTCGGTTTCCCTGACCGCCTCGTCGACCGACAGGTTGAACACACCGGGCATCGACGGCACTTCGCGGCGAACGCCTTCGCCCTCGCAGACAAAGAGCGGCAGCACGAACGTGTCGGCCGACAAACGCGTTTCGCGCACGAGCGCGCGCATCGTCTCGGAAGTGCGGAGACGGCGCAGCCGTCGCGTGAGCTTCAGCGTGCTGTGGGTGTGGATGGCCATCAAAGACTCCAGTCGAACTGGTGAATTGGTGAATGGGAGAGTTGGCGATTCACCAACTCACTTATTCTCCACATCACCAGCTTTCTCCGCACTCTTGTAGTGACCCACAATCGCCTCGACGAGCGCCGGCACGGTGTAGACAGTTGGAATCACCGTCGTCTGAATGTTGTACTGCGCGGCGGCCTCGGCGGTCACCGGTCCGATCGAGGCCACCACGGTCGTCCGCAGCAGATCGGCCGCGGGCTCCGCGCCGAGGAGCTTGACGAAGCTCCGGACCGCTGACGGGCTCGTGAAGGTGACGACGTCGATGCGGCGTTCGAGCAGCATCCGGTAAATGTCGGGCTCGCCTTCGCGCTCCGGATCGGTGGCGATCGTGCGATAGGCGATCACCTCGGTCACCTCCGCGCCGTGTTTCCGGAGTTCGTCGGCGATCACCTCGCGTCCGATATCCGCCCGGGGAAGCAGCACCTTCAGGCCGCGGACATCGCGCGACTGTGCAAACCCCTGGACGATCGCTTCGGCGCGAAATTCGTGCGGGACGAGATCGACCTTCAAGCCAAGACGCGCCAGGCGCTCGCTGGTCGTGGAGCCGACCGCACAGAGCTTGACGTCGCGCAACGCCCTGAGATCGAGCGGCGATGCCAGCAGCCGCGACATCAGCGCTTCGACGGCGTGGCCGCTCGAGAAGATGATCCAGTCGAAGCGATCGAGATGCGCGCACGCCTCGTCGAGCGGTCCGTAGTCGTCGGGCGGCGCGATCCGAATCATCGGCGCCTCAATCGCCTGCGCGCCGAGCGATTCGAGGAGTTCCAGGAGCTCCGCGCCCTGTTCGCGCGGGCGCGTGATCAGGATGCGCTTGCCGAACAGCGGCCGCGCGTCGAACCAGCGCAGATGCTCGCGCAGCGCCGCCACGCGGCCGACGACGACAATTGCCGGTCGCCGATCGTTCGACTGTTTCACCGCGTGCGCGATCTCGCCGAGCGCGCCGAGCGTTGTTTCCTGGGTCGCGAGCGTGCCGTTGTAGATGAGCGCGGCCGAGTCGTCCGCGGAACGGCCGTGCGAGAGCAGCGCGTTCAGCATGTGCGACGCCTGGTCGGGTCCGGCGTAGCACACGATGGTGCCGTCCAGCCGCGCCAGGCTCGTCCAGTCGATGGCCGCACGCGTCTTGCCTTCGTCCTCGTGTCCGCGGACGAAGGTCAGCGTGTCGCCGCCGCCCGGGTAGGTGAGCGGCACGCCGGCGTAGCTCGCGGCGCCGATGCCCGCCGGAATTCCCGGAACGACCTCGAAGCTCACACCCTGCTCGTGAAGGAACAGCGCCTCGGAGCCGCCGCGATCGAACACGAAGGGGTCTCCCCACTTCAAGCGCGCCACGATCTTGCCCTCACGCGCCTTTTCGGCCAGCAGGTAACAAATCGCTTCCTGTTCCAGCGCCTGCGGCGCGGCCACGCCGACGTCGATCTTCTCGGCGTCCGGACGCGCATGCCGAAGCAGCCTGGCGTGCACGAGATGGTCGTACAGCACGACGTCGGCCGACGCGAGACAGCGCATGCCGCGCACGGTGATCAGTCCGGGATCGCCGGGGCCTGCGCCGATCAGATAGACCATGCTCCGCGTCAATTCACTCGAGCTCCTGCGAGTATCTCATCGGCGCCCTGGGCGATGAGGTCTTGTGCGATCCGTGCGCCCAGCGCGGCCGCTTCGCCGACCGCACCGCGTCCGGCCGCCCGAATGATACGGCCGCCGTCGAGCGCGGCGACGACGGCGACGACCTCGATCGTCTTCGAGTCGATGAGGGATGCCAGCGCGCCGACCGGCGTCTGGCAACCGCCCCCCAATCCTGTCACGACCGCGCGCTCAGCGGTGAGCGCCACGTGCGCAGAAACGTCGTTGACCGGTGCGATCGCCCGCCGCGCGACGGCATCGTCCTCTCTGATTTCCACCGCGACAATCCCCTGCCCTGGAGCCGGGACGCAGTCGGCCGCCGGAAGAGTGAGTGTAATGCGATCGCCGAATCCCAGGCGACGCAGACCAGCGGCGGCCAACACCAGGGCGTCGTGCTGCCCCTCGTCGAGCTTTCGCAGCCGCGTGTCGAGATTGCCGCGAATCGAGGCAAATCGCGCCCCAGGGAGTAGCCCCTTGAGCTGGGCAATACGCCGCACGCTGCCCGTTCCAATCGACGGCTCGCGTCCGAGCGCGTCGACAATCGAGTTCATCGTGCCGTCCGCCTTTGGGCGGACTTCGTGAGCAGACCCGCGCAACACCATTGCGTCGCGGGGATCTTCACGCGGCAGGACGCCCGCGATCGCAAGGCCACCTGGCAACACAACCGGCATGTCTTTGCTGCTGTGAACCGCCAGGTCGACGTCGCCCGCGAGCAGCGCATCTTCGATTTCTTTCACGAACAGCCGCTTGCCGCCTGCCTCCGAGAGCGGCCGGTCCTGCAGTCGATCGCCCGTCGTCTTGATGACGACGATCCGGCATGGCGGACCGCCTGTTTCAGCAATGCGCGCGGCGACCGTGTTCGCCTGCCACAGCGCCAGCTGGCTGCCTCGTGTGCCGAGTCGAAGGTCGCGCTCGCGGGCCACGACCGTTCAGTTCCCCGTTTTCGTGGATGACGAGCGGTTGAAGGGTCCTTCGACAACCTTGGGCCGCGACGGCTCGGTTTCGTTCACCATGGTCTGTTGCGCGGCGAGGCCGAACAGTCTTGTCAGCGCCTCGGTGTAACTGGCGGGAGCATCCGAGTCGCCGATCGCCTTGAGTTGCTCGGTCGGCGTGAGGAGGAGTTTCTCGACGATCAGCCGCGTGATCTCTTCAACGCGAGCGCGCGACTCCGGCGGAAGCGAAGAGAGCTTGAGGAGCCGCTCGAGCTCGGCGCGCCGGATTGCCTCGAAGCTTTGCCGCAGCGCGACGACGGTTGGAATCGCGCCGCGCGATCGAAGCCACGCGGCGAACTTCTCGACCTCTTCGCCGACGATCGTTTCCGCGCGAGCCACTTCGCTCTCGCGGCGGGCGAGGTTCTCGCGGACGGTGGACTGCAGGTCGTCGATGTTATAGAGGAAAACCTGCTCGATCTCGCCGGCGGCCGCTTCGACGTCGCGCGGCAGCGCGATGTCGATGATGAACAGCGGCCGGCTCCGCCGCGAGCGCATGATGGTTTCGATGTGCGCCTTCGTCAAAATCGGCGCAGCCGCGCCGGTGGCCGTGATCACGATGTCGCTGGCCGTGAGCGCCGAGTCCATCTCGTCCCATGGCGCCGCCGACGCGCCGCCGATCGCTTCGGCGGTCCGGGCGGCGTTGGCCATCGACCGGCTGACGATCGTCACGCGGTCGACGCCTTGCGACCGCATGTGCCGCGCCGTGAGCTTGCCCATCTCCCCGGCGCCGATCACCACGACGTTTCGGCCTTGCAGATTGCCGAAGATCTTGCGGGCGAGCGAGACAGCCGCGAAGCTCACCGACACCGCGCCGGCGCCCAGACCGGTTTCGGTGCGGACCCGCTTGCCGACGCCGAACGACGAGTGGAACAGCCGATTCAGTACGGGGCCGGCGGTGTGGGCTGTCGCCGCGGCGCTGTGCGCGTCCTTGACCTGGCCAAGTATTTGCGGCTCGCCGACGACGAGCGAATCGAGGCCGGAGGAGACGCGGAACAGGTGGCGCGCGACGTCGAGGTCGGTCAGTTCGTACAGGTGCGGCTCAATCGCACGGCGCTCGACGCCGTGGAACCCCGACAGAAAGGCGAGCAGGTCGGACCGTGTCGACGCGAGCTCGTCGCACGCCGCGTACAGCTCGGCCCGATTGCAAGTCGACAGCACCAGCGCCTCGCGCGTGGAGCCGCGCGCCCCGATCTCGCGCAGCGCCCCCTCGATGCCGCGCGCCTGGAAATCCAGCCGCTCCCGCAGCTCAACTGGTGCGGTCCTGTGACTGATCCCTACAAGCAAAAGATGCATGAGTACCGTGGAATGTGAGGATATAAGGATTTGAGAATCTATTAGAGGATTTTCGGGCCGCAAATCCTCAAATGCATCCTCAGATCCTCACATCCTCACATCCTCACATCCTCACATTCAAGAAACACCATCAGAAGTCGTGACTTCTCGTCAGAAAGTACCCCACCGGCACGAAGTTCAGCAACACGATCGCAAACCCGATGGCTGACAGATACGCCGTGCGCCGGCCGCCCCAGCCGATGCGCCGCGCGCCGAACACTTCGAACGAATACACCGCCCAGCAGACGACGGCCAGAAAGATCTTCGGATCCTGGATGCGCATCGCCTGCACGCGCGGATCGGTTGCCGGCGCCTGCAGCGCCCAGATCCAGCCGACCACCAACCCGATGGTCAGAAACAGCCAGCCGAACACCGCGGCGCGCTGGTTCATCGAGTCGAGCACCTGAAGCGACGGCAGCCGTGCGTAGAAGAAGCCGAGGTGTTTGGCCTTGATTTCCTTGAACAGCAGCACGTAGGTGATGCCAATCATGCACGCGAGCGCGAAGCTCGCATACGCGAGCAGCAGCGACGACACGTGCAGGCTGAACAGCGGGCCCTGCAGCAGGGCATCGCGGTCCTCCACGCCGGGACGAAGCACCGGAATCGACTGCAGCGCGACGATCAGCAGCAGAATCAGCGCCCCGAGCGCCCGCTCGTCGGTCGTCATCTCCATGTAGAGGTAGGCGAGGGCCAGAAGCCAGACGAACGTCGAGATCACGGAGGACTGGCCGGCAAACGGCACGTGACCGATTTCCACGGTCTGCATGCCGATCACGAAGGTGTGCGCGAGCGCGCCGGCGACCATCAGCGTCGTCGCCGTCCGGCCGACTTCGGGCCGACGCCGCGCGAAATGCCACACGTAGGCGATGAACGCCGCGATGTAGAGGGCGAGCGGAATGAGCTGCATGCCGGTGGGCTATCGCCCTGTCGTGGTGGGCGCGAAGTATCCCAGTTTGGTGCGCGCGCTGAGCCCGGGGCGGTTCACCCGCACGACGATGCGGCGCCAGGCGCCGTCGCGTTTGCCGTTCTTCGACGTGTAGCCGACCGTGTACTGGCTCGACAGCTCGTCGGAGATCTGCCCGTAGATCGCGTTCAACTCCGACATATGCGAGGGGAAGAACGCGCGGCCGCCCGTTTCCTGCGACAGCTGCCGCAGGACGAATTCGGCTTCCTTGAAGCCGCGGCTCGTGCTTTCCTCGGTGTCCCTGAGGCCAATCGAGTAGATCGCCGTTTCGGATCGCTTCGCGAGGTCGAGCACTTCCTCGAACGGCAGCAGGCTCGACGTGTCTTCACCGTCCGACAGGATGACAATGGCCTGCCGCCGGATTTCTTCCACGTCCTTGGCGACGATCTTCTTGAGGTCCTTCAGCGCGATGTACACAGCGTTGTACATCGACGTCGAGCCGCCCGCCGAGGTGCGGCGGATCGCCTGCTCGAGGTCGTGCGTGCTGTTGGTGAACGCCTGGAGGATGTTGACGCGGTTGTCGAAGTCGATGATCTCCGCGAGATCCTGTGCTCGCAGCCGGCGCGCGAAACCAGAGGCGGCTTCCTGCGCGGTCTGCAGCCGCGTTTCCATGCTGGCGCTCGTGTCCATCAACAGCGCCAGCGCGATCGGCAGGTTCGTGCGGTTGAATACCGAGACGTCCTGTTTGACACCGTCCTCGAAGACCTGGAAGTCGTCCTGCGTCAGGTCGGTGACGTAGCGCCCTGCGCCTTCGGCAACCGTCACGTTCAGCGACACGAGCTCGACGCCCGCTTTGAACGCCGGCGACTGAATCCTGGGAGGCTGCTGCGCGGACACGACGAGCTGTGCCGAGACGGCGCTCACCCCGAGCGCCACGATCAACCGGTTACGGGCTTTCATGGACGGCGCTGCTCGCGATCTTCCATCACAGGGGTTCCGCGGACGGTGATGCCGGATTTCGGCGTCGACACCGTGATGCGCTCGGGTGGGATGAGCGTCCGCGGCCGGCCATACGTCACACGATACTGGCTCTTCAGCTCACGAGCGACGTCCCGCATCTTCATCGTGAGCGCGTTGCTCAGGAGCACGTTGTCGTAGCGCCCGCCGGTCTCCTGCGTGCCCTGGGCGAGCACGACCGAGCGATCGTGATCCTGGTTCACCGGCCGACCGACGACGACCAGGTGGAGCGCGGCGCCCGAGTCGCGCAGCGGGGTCAGGACCTGCTCGAACTGGCGATCGCTCAGATCGGGGCCCTCGCTCACGACCGCAACGATCACCGGGCGCGGCCAGTGATTCTTGGTGATGCCTTTGCTGACCTCGATGATCCCGTCGAGCAGGTAGGTTCCGCTGCCCGATTGCGAAAAAATGCGCTGCGCGCCCTTCAGGAGCTGTGCCGTGTCGGTCGTGTAGTCCGACACGATCGTCGGCCGCTCGGCCAGGGTGATGAGCGACATCTGGTTCCGCGGGCCATTCCGGTCCGTCATCAGCGTAATGAACGCCGTCAGCGCTTCCCGGTAGTCGCGGATGAATCCTTCGGCCGCCTGACTGTTGTCGACGAGCAGGGCGATCTGCATCGGATCGGCGGCCGGCCCGACGCTCAGCACCTCGCGCGCGACCTTGTCTTCACGGACGATGAAATCGGTGGGGCCGAGGTCGGCGACCGGCGCGCCCGCCCGATCGAGCGCGCTCACGTAGAGCGATCGCTGGACGGCCTGCGCGGAAATAATTGCCGGTGCTGCCAAGAGCAGCAGGGCGACGAGCTTTGCGACGGCCGGCGGGGAGCAGGACCGCATCGACTTTCAGTATAGTTCAGAAGCGTCAACGAAATTCCCGCGAAAACTGTTTTGATTTCTGTAAGTTGCGGGAGATCTTCGTCACCCCGTCCGTTCCTTGACTCCCCCCAGGTCGCGTGTTATAAACCAACCGCTTTTCCGCGACGGCCGCGCAATGTTCCGACGCGGCGAGTCTCATCCCCAATGGCATCTGCGTATCTCCCGATAGTCATGTTTGTCGCCGTTGCGACCGGATTTGCCGTCTTCACGCTCGTATTCACGAGCTTGATTCATCCGAGCAAGTACAACAAGGTGAAGCTCGAGCCCTACGAGTGCGGCATCGAGCCGACGACCGACGCGCGCGATCGCTACAGCATCCGTTACTACCTGGTCGCGATGCTCTTCGTGATCTTCGACGTCGAGACCGTCTTCATGTTTCCGTGGGCGGTCATCTTCGACAAGCTGCTGCTCTTCGGGCTCATCGAGATGATCGTGTTCATTTTCATTCTGGTCGTCGGGTACTACTACGCGTGGCAGAAGGGCGCGCTCGAGTGGGTCTGATTCCAGGCGCGCCGAACGCGCGCCGCCTAGTCTGATGGCTGAAGAACCCAAGACGCCGCCCGAGGCTGCCGCGGACAAGCCGGCCAGCGGTGCGCCGGGCGAACCGCTGAAGGGCGAGGTGTCCCGCACCGACGCGCCGGGCGCCGGCGTTTCTGCAGCGCCGGTCGCGCCGCCTCGCACGGAGCCGCCCGCTCCGAAACCTGAGAACCCGGCCGCCGCACAAACGGCGGCGACCAGCGAAACGAGTTCGGCGAGCGGTCAAGTGACGCCGCCCGCGGCCGCGGTGAAACCTGCGGTGCCGCCGGCTGCCAAACCCGCCGCACCGCCTGCTGCCGCCAGACCTGCCGCCCCTGCTGCCGGGGCGAAGCCAGCCGCGCCAGCGGCGAAGCCCGCTGCGGCCGGTGGCGCCGATCACGTACCGAAAGCTGCGCCGCCGTCAGGGCCGCCCGATCCACCGCCGCCCGCCGACAAGACGGTGCCGGCGTTCATCACCGCCCTGCAGTCGGCGAAGCCTGGCGCCGTCACGCACGTCAGCTTCTGGGTGGGCGACTGGACGATCGTCGTCGCGACCAATCAGGTGCTCGACGTCGCGCGCCATCTGCGCGACTCGCCCGATGCGGCGTTCGACATGTGCTCCGACGTCACGGCGACCGACTGGCCGCCGCGCGCCGAACGCTTCGACGTCGTCTACACGTTGTATTCGACGCGTCATCGCCATCGCATCCGGATGAAAGCCAAGGTGGCCGATAACCAGCCGGTCGCTTCGGTGACGTCGGTCTGGCCGGCCGCGAACTGGCTCGAGCGCGAGGTCTACGACATGTTCGGCGTGAATTTCACCGGCCATCCCGATCGGCGCCGGATCCTGATGCCCGAAGACTGGCAGGGATTCCCCCAGCGCAAGGACTATCCGCTCGAAGGCCCGGGCGAGCTGCTGATGGAGAACCCGATCGATTGGCTCAAGCTGCGACAAGCAAAAGAGGAAGCAGAGATCGAATAGAGCGACATGCAACAAGTTTCAACTGTCCGCCACGGCGCGATGTTCGACACCGACGAGCTCGTGCTCAACATGGGCCCGCAGCACCCGAGCACGCACGGCGTGCTTCGCGTCGTGCTGCGGCTCGATGGCGAGAAAGTGGTCGACGCCGACGTCGTCATCGGGTACCTGCACCGCGGGATCGAGAAGCTCAGCGAGAACCGCAACTGGACGCAGATCATCCTTCTTACCGACCGCATGGACTACGTGGCGGCCGCGACGAGCAACGTGGGCTACTGCGAGACGGTCGAGAAGCTGATGTCGATCGAGGTGCCGCGGCGCGCACGGTACATCCGCACGATTCTGTGCGAGCTGCAGCGGATTGCGAGCCACTGCCTGTGGCTGGGGACCCACGCGATGGACATCGGCGCGATGACGGTGTTCCTCTACGCCTTCCGCGAGCGCGAGCTGATCCTCGATCTGTTCGAAGAATTCTGCGGCGCGCGGCTGACGTACAACTCGATGCGGATTGGCGGGCTGCCGCTCGACATTCCGCCGGGCTGGGACCAGAAGGTCCTCGAGTTCTGCAAGATCATGACCTCGAAGATCGACGAGTACGAGACGCTGCTCACGCACAACCGCATCTGGTTGGAGCGTACCAAGGGTGTCGGCGTGATCCCGGCGGCCGAAGCGGTGGCGCTCGGACTCTGCGGTCCGGCGCTCCGCGGTTCGGGCGTGCCGCGCGACGTACGGAAGGACGAGCCGTACGCGGCGTACGACGAAATGGACTTCGACATTCCGATCGGGACCGCCGGCGACACCTACGATCGCTATCTGGTCCGGATCGAAGAGTTCCGCCAGTCTCTGCGAATCATCCGGCAGGCGACGGAAGGACTGCCGGAAGGGCCGATCGTCGGCAAGGTGCCGCGGCTCATCAAACCGGCGGCGGGCGAAACCTATCACGCCATCGAGTCTCCGAAAGGGGAGCTCGGGTATTTCATCGTGAGCGACGGGAAATCGACCAACCCGTATCGCTTCCGTGTCCGTCCTCCTTCGTTCTGCAACCTGCAGGCGCTGCCGCGGCTCGTGCGCGGCCACCTGGTAGCCGACGTCGTCGCCCTGATCGGATCGATCGATATCGTTCTCGGCGAAGTGGATCGATGAGATGCGATTGGCATCCGAGCCGGAACGCCTCACCGACGGCCGAGGGCGAGAGTCTACGCTCGAGCCCGAGGCAGGGCGAAGCAGTGTTAGCGCGTGGGGGTGGGGCCCCACGCGAGTAAGAAAATGATCGACACCGTCGTCATTCCGCTGCTCAAGATCGCCATCGTGCTGAACGCGACGCTCGTGGGCGTTACCTACATGGTGCTGCTCGAGCGGAAGGTCATCGCCTGGGCGCAGTCGCGGCTCGGCCCGATGCGCGTCGGCCCGTGGGGCATCCTTCAGCCCGTCGCCGACGCCGTGAAGCTGATGCTGAAGGAAGACATCACGCCGACCCGCGCCGACAAGTGGGTGTTCACGGCCGCGCCGATCATCTCGATGGTGCCGGCGTTGATTGTCTACGCGGTGATTCCGTTCGGCGGGGACGCTCCGGGTGAAGTCGCGCACATCTTCGGGAGAGACGTGCCGCTCTATATCACGCGGATCAACGTCGGCCTGCTTTACATCGTGTCCGTTGCTTCGGTCGGCGTCTACGGGATCATCCTGGCCGGCTACTCGTCGAACAGCAAGTACCCGCTGCTGGCAAGCCTCCGCGCCTCGGCGCAACTCATCAGCTACGAAGTGGCGGTGACGTTGACGCTGGTGAGCGTCATTCTCGTCGCCGGGTCGCTCGACATGGTCTCGATCGTCGAACGGCAGCGCGACCGGCACATCTGGTTCTTTTTCCTGCAGCCGCTTGCCTTCGTGATCGTGCTGATCGGCGGGCTTGCCGAGACCAACCGTGCGCCGTTCGACCTTCCGGAAGCAGAGCAGGAACTGACCGGCGGCTTCCATACCGAATACAGCGGCATGCGGTTCGCGCTCTTCTTCCTCGCCGAGTACGCCAACATGATCGTGGTGTCGTCGGTCGTGACGACGCTGTTTTTCGGCGGCTGGCTGCCGCCGCTGCCGACCTGGCTGCCATTTCTCGCCTACGTGCCCGGCTGGATCTGGTTCTTCCTGAAGTCGTTCGTGTTCCTCTATATCTTCATCTGGATTCGCGCGACGCTGCCGCGCTATCGCTACGACCAGCTGATGCGGCTCGGGTGGAAGGTGCTGATTCCGCTGGCCATCGCGAATCTCGTAGTCACCGGCATCGTGAAAGTGATGTTGCTCTGATGGGCGAAGCCGTCGCCTTCTACACGATTTCAGCGTTCATCCTGATCTTCGCGGTGCTCGTGATCAGCACGAAGGACACGGTGCACAGCGTCCTGTTTCTGGTGCTCGACTTCCTGTTCGTCGCGGCGCTCTACGTGCTGCTCGACGCACAGTTTCTTGCGGCCATTCAGGTCCTGGTGTATGCGGGCGGCATCGTCGTCCTGTACCTCTTCGTCGTCATGCTCGTGAATCTCAAACGTCCGCCCGAGGCGTACGAGGATCCACATCGGCGGACGAAGCTCGGGTTCGGGCTGGCGGCCGCGGTGCTGTTCGAGCTTGGCGTGATCGGGCTCTACAGCTATGCCAGCCCGGCGTCGGCGCTGGCGGCGAATCCAACGATTCCGGTGACCGGCAACACCGAGGAAGTCGGGTGGCTCCTCTATACGAGCTACCTGATTCCGTTCGAGATCGCGTCAATGCTGCTGCTCGTCGCGATGATTGGGGCAATCATTCTCGCGAAAAGAGAGTTATGACGGAATGTCGATTTGGTCATTGTCGATTGTCGATTTATTGATCGATTAATTCGCAAATAAATCGTCAATCACCAGATCGGAAATCGAAAATGATTACGCCAACTCACTACATGCTTCTATCGGCGGCCCTTTTCATCATCGGCGTCGTCGGGGTGATGGTGCGCCGCAACATCATCATCATTTTCATGTCCATCGAGCTGATTCTGAATGCGGTGAACATCAACCTGGTGGCGTACTCGTACCAGCTTCACAACGCAATCGGTCAGGTGTTCGCGATTTTCGTGATTGCCGTCGCCGCCGCCGAAGCGGCCGTCGGCCTCGGGATCATCCTCGCGTTCTATCGCAACAAGGAAACGGTCAACATCGACGAGATGAATTTGATGAGGTGGTGAATCGTGAGGTCACGTAGGTCAGGTAGGTCAGGTGGGCCCGGTAGGAAAGATCGCGAGTCCTCTCCGACCTACCCGACTCACCAGGCCTACCCGACCCACCAGACCTAAAAGAAGATGCGCTATATCTGGTTAATCCCCCTGCTCCCCGGGCTCGGCGCCGCGATCAACGGCCTCGTCGGCGTCCGGCTGTTCTCGCGCAAGGCCGCCGGCTTCGTCGCGTGCGCGATGATGACGCTGGCGCTTGGGCTGTCGGTCGTCGCCTTCTGGCAGCTGCTCGGCTTGCCGCTCGACGCGCGTGCCCACGACGAAGTGGTCCTTCAGTGGATTCCGCGGATTCCGCTGGCGACCGGGAGCGGCATCGGCTTCCTCGAGGTGCCCTGGGGATTCCGGCTCGATCCGCTGTCGGCGATGATGATTCTCGTCGTCACCGGCATCGGGACGCTGATTCACGTCTACTCGACCGCGTACATGGCGGATGAACCGCGCGCCGGCGTCGCCCGGTTCTTCTGCTACCTGAATCTGTTCTGCTTCTTCATGCTCATGCTCGTCCTGGGAAACAACTTCCTGGTGATGTTCGTGGGCTGGGAGGGCGTCGGCCTCTGCTCGTACTTGCTGATCGGCTACTGGTACGAAAAGAAGAGCGCCGCTGACGCCGGCAAGAAGGCGTTCATCACCAACCGCATCGGCGACTGGGGCTTCATCCTCGGCGTCTTCCTGATCTACTACACCTTCGGGACGTTCGACTTCCGCAGGGTGCAGGACGCGGCGGCGATGATGCCGATCGAGTCGATGCAGTTCGGCGTGCTGTCGGCGATCTGCGTGCTGCTGTTCATCGGCGCCACCGGTAAGAGCGCGCAGATCCCGCTCTACGTCTGGCTGCCGGACGCGATGGAGGGCCCGACGCCAGTCTCTGCGCTCATCCACGCGGCCACGATGGTCACCGCCGGCGTGTACATGGTTGGCAGAAACGCCGTGCTTTTCTCGCACGCGCCGATGGTGATGGAGGTCGTCGCGATCGTCGGCGTGCTGACGGCGCTGATGGCCGCATCCATCGGTCTCGTTCAGTACGACATCAAGCGCGTGCTCGCCTATTCGACCGTTTCACAGCTCGGCTACATGTTCACGGCGATGGGCGTTGGCGCGTTCGCGGCCGGTGCGTTCCACCTCATGACGCACGCCTTTTTCAAGGCGCTGCTCTTCCTCGGCAGCGGGTCGGTGATTCACGCGATGGCCGGAGAGCAGGACATGCGCCGGATGGGCGGGTTGAAGAAATACCTGCCCGTCACGTTCGCGACGATGATGATCGGCACGCTGGCGATTGCCGGCATCCCGCCGTTCGCCGGCTTTTTCAGCAAGGACGAAATCCTCTACCGTGCGTTCGAGCACAACAAGCTGATCTGGAGCCTCGCGGTCGTCACCGCGCTGATGACCGCGTTCTACATGTTCCGCCTGATGGCGATGACGTTCTTCGGCGGTTACCGGGGCCCGGCCTGGGAAGCCGCCGGCCACGGGCACGCGGCAGTCGCGGACGTCGCGGTCGCGGCGAAACACGGCGCGCCGCATCCCGCCGATCCGCACGCGCACGGCCAGGCGCACAAGCGCGCTCACGACGTGAGCCACGGGCCCGCGGACTCCCATCAGGTGGATCACGACGCAGGTCACGGGCACGGCCCGTGGCACGGACCTCACGAATCGCCGACGCCGATGACGTTCCCGTTGATGGCGCTCGCGGTCGGCGCGATCGTCGCCGGCCTCGTCGGCTTTCCCGCGGCGCTCGGCGGTCCGAACTGGATCGAGCACTTCCTCGAACCGAGCTTCACGCCGTCGGTTCATGGGGAAGCGGTCGCCGGAACGCCGGCCGCAACGACCGCGGCCGCTGAAGCGCAGACGGCGGAACACGGAGAAGAAGCGGCACACGGCAGCCGTGGCGTCGAGATCGCTCTGATGTTCTTTTCCGTGCTCGTCGCAATCATCGGCATCATGATGGCGCGGAAGTTCTACGTCACCAGTCCGGAGATTTCCGACCGCCTCGCTGACCGATGGGCTGGATCGCATCGGTTGCTGTTGAACAAGTACTACGTCGACGAGCTCTACGACTCGACCGTCATCTCCGGCACCATGTCGGGCGGCCGCGGTCTCTGGACGTTCGATCGTCGAGTCGTCGACGGCGCCGTCAACGGATCGGGCTGGGCGACGATCATCAGCTCGTGGTTCTCGGGCATCACCGACAAATACGTGGTCGACGGCGCGGTGAACCTCCTCGGCTGGGCCACCGAGGAGTCGAGCTACTGGTCGCGGCGCCTGCAGACCGGGCTGGTGCAGAACTACGCGCTGTTGATGGTGTTCGGTGTGTTCCTGTTCGTGACGGTGTATCTGGCTTTCCGCTACTGACGCGTCGGGCCGAACCGCGAAGACGTCATCGACGAAATCTATGAATTATCTACTCTCGATCATCCTGTTCACGCCGCTCGCGGGCGCCCTCGTCCTGCTGTTCGTGAACAAGGAAAACCAGAATGCGATCAAGTGGGTCGCCAACATCACGGCGTTCGCCGGGTTCGTCGTCTCCGTTCCCCTCTGGTTCCGCTACGACAGCAGCAGCAGCGGGGCCCCGTATCAATTCGTCGAGCGCGCGGACTGGATCCCCTCGATTGGCGCCCAGTACTTTCTCGGCGTCGACGGCTTTGCCGTCCTCCTGATCCTGCTGACCACGATGATGGGGTTCATCGCGGTGCTGTCGTCGTGGGAAGCGATTACGGAGCGCGTGAAGGAGTACTACATCTTCCTGCTCGTGCTCCAGACCGGCATGCTCGGCGCGTTCATGGCGCTCGACTTCCTGCTGTTCTTCCTGTTCTGGGAAGTGATGCTGGTGCCGATGTATTTCCTGATCGGCATCTGGGGGAGCGCGAACCGGCTTTACTCGGCGATCAAATTCTTTCTGTATACGTTGGTCGGCAGCGTCGTGATGCTGCTGGGCATCCTGGCGCTGTACTTCCACTACAAGACGGCGACCAATTCGCCGACCGGGACCTTCGACATCACCGCGTTTCAGCAGTTTGGTTTCCCGGCGGGGCTGCAGTGGTGGGTGTTCCTGGCCTTCTTCCTCGGCTTTGCGATCAAAGTCCCGATGTTCCCGTTCCACACCTGGCTTCCGGACGCGCACACCGATGCGCCCACAGCCGGCTCAGTGATCCTCGCCGCCGTCCTCCTGAAAATGGGCACGTACGGCTTCGTCCGGTTCAGCCTGCCGATCCTTCCAGAAGCCTCGCGAGCGTTTGTCCCGATGATCGTCGCGCTCTCCGCAATCGGCATCGTCTACGGCGCGCTGGTTGCGCTGGCGCAGAAAGATTGGAAGAGGCTGGTCGCGTATTCATCGGTCAGCCACATGGCGCTGGTGATGCTGGGCATGTTCGCGCTGAACCCCGTCGGCATCACCGGCAGCATCATCCAGCAGCTCAATCACGGTATCTCCACCGGCGCGCTGTTCCTCATTGTCGGCATCGTCTACGAACGGCGGCACACCCGTGAGATCTCGGAGTACGGCGGGCTGTCGAAGGTCATGCCGGTCTTCGCGGCGGTTTTCCTCGTGATGACGATGTCGTCGATCGGGCTGCCGACGCTCAACGGCTTCATCGGTGAATTCCTGATTCTGCAGGGCGTGTTCGTCGCCAACAAGACGTGGGCGGTCATCGCCGCGAGCGGCATCGTGCTCGGCGCCGCGTACATGCTCTACCTCTACCAGCGGACGATGTTCGGCAAGATCGAGAACCCGAAGAACGAGCGGCTGCTCGACTTGAGCGGACGCGAGCTCGCCACCTTCGCGCCGCTAATCGTTCTCGCGGTGTGGATCGGCATTTACCCGAAGCCGTTCATCGATCGGTTGAACACCTCTGTCGCGAGGGTCATCGCGCGCGTCAGCCCTCAGTATTCGGCGTCGATGGCGGTGGTCTGCGGGTCGGCGCCCACGCCGGAGATGATTGCTGCCAATCCGGCCGCCCGATTCCTGGCTGCGGTTCCTTGCGGCCCCGACGGCAAACCGCTCATCGACGCGGCGCCTGCGTCCGCGTCCCCGGCCCAGACCGTGACGCCGCCCGCCGAGGTCACACGCTGATGCCGGCCGGGTTTTCCGCCTCCGACTTCCTCAACATCATGCCGGAGCTCCTGCTCACGGCCGGCGCGCTCATTGTGTTGGTTGCCGACGTCCTGCTGCCTCGCGGCAGCCGCATGCTCGTCTGGGTCACCGTCGGCGTCCTCGGCGTCACGCTGGCCTCGCTCGCCTGGTTCGTCGACAGCGACGTCGAGGTGGCGAACGGCCTGATCGCCGTCGATGGCTTCGCGCTCTTCTTCAAGATCGTCTTTCTCATCTCCGCGATCATGACCGTGCTGATGTCGGTGCGGTACCTGGAGATCGAGGGCGCGAGTCCGGGCGAGTACTACTTCCTGATTTTGTGCGCAACGCTCGGCATGATGATCATGGCGGGCGGTATCGACCTCGTGACCAGCTTCATCGGGCTCGAGACGATGGCGGTGTCGTTTTACATTCTGGCGGGCTTCATCAAGCCCAATCAGCGGTCGAACGAGGCGGCGGTCAAATACTTCCTGCTCGGTGCCTTTTCGCTCGGGATCCTTTTGTACGGGATGTCGATCCTCTACGGGTTGTCCGGCAGTACCTCGCTGCACGCCATGTCGATGGTCTTCGCGAGCGAGCAGCGCAGCGGCCTGCTCGACCTCGCGGTGATCCTCATCGTCGCCGGCATGGGGTTCAAGATTGCTGCGGTCCCGTTCCACATGTGGGCCCCCGATGTTTACGAGGGCGCACCGACGCCGGTGACCGCCTTTCTGTCGGTGGGATCGAAGGCCGCGTCGTTTGCCATGCTGCTGCGGATCTTCATCGAGGGGCTGTCGTCGATGAACGCCGACTGGCGGCTGATGTTCGAGGTGCTGGCGATCGTCACGATGACGGTCGGCAACATTGCCGCGCTGACGCAGTCGAATCTCAAACGGATGCTGGCGTACTCGTCGATCGCGCACGCCGGCTACCTGCTGATGGGCGTCGTGGCCGGAACGCCGCGCGGCGTGACGGCGATGCTCATCTATCTCTTCGTGTACTCGTTCATGCAGCTCGGCGCGTTCGCGATCATCGTCATGATGCGCCGTCAGGACATGGTGGGCGACGAGCTCAAGGATTTCAGCGGCCTTCATTTCCGGCATCCGCTCGCCGCGTTCGCGATGCTGCTGTTCATGCTGTCGCTCGGCGGCATTCCTCCGACCGCCGGTTTCATGGGCAAGTTCTGGCTGTTCGGGGCCGCGATTGAAAGCGGCTATTACTGGCTGGCGCTCATCGGCGTGCTGAACAGCGCGGTCTCGCTCTACTACTACATCCGGGTCGTCGTGTTCATGTACTTGAAGAAGGAGACGACCGGATCGGAGCCGAAAGTGTGCCCGACGCTGGCGCTGGCATTGGGGCTGGCGGTGGCGGCGACCGTCGTCGTCGGTGTCTATCCGCGGCTGTTGTTCGAGATTGCCGACAAGTCGGCGCAGACGCTGGGCCTGGGCGGCGTCGCCGCCGAGATTCGCTAGAAACCACGATTTTCTCGTAATTTACGGCGGAATCTGAGCGCTTGGTGAAGTTTTTCACAAGTTACGCTATACTGCCGGGCGTCGGTGTGAGTGATGCCTGAGAAGCCTCGCGAGGATCCAGAGTCCAACCTGGAAAAATCGGTGAAGGCGTTCCAGGAGAACGTCAGTCACTCCGGGAGCGCGGCCGCGGCCAGCTACACGCTGATTGGCGCGATTGCGCTGCTCGGCGGCATCGGGTACGCGATCGATCGGTGGCAGGGGACGTCGTCGCCCTGGTTCCTGGTTAGCGGGCTGCTTCTCGGCGTCGTCGTCGGCATGTACGAGCTGGCCAAGACTCTCTGGCACAAATGAAGGGCGTCGCGGTCATGATGGCCGCCAGTATCGGGACCTGGCTGGTGGCCTCTCTGGCGATCGATGCGCGCGTGCAGCGTGAGCTGCTGTTTGGAATGCTCGGACCGCTGGCCGGCGTCAGCGGATCGTGGGTGATGGTCGAGCGGACCTACCGTCGCGATCCGACGGCGCTCACGCGCGCGATGATTACGGGGTTCGCGTTCAAGCTCGTGTTTTTCGGCGCATACGTGATCGTGATGCTTCGCGGGCTGTCGCTCAGTCCGGTGCCGTTCGCGGTGAGCTTTGTGAGCTACTTCGTGGGTCTCTATCTGATGGAAGCGCTGTATCTGCGGCAGTTGTTCAAGTGATGGCGACACAGGAACTCGCACACGCCGCGACCGAAACCGCCGGAAAATTCAACGCCGGCGAAGTGATCATCGAGCACGTCTCGAATGGCCAGGAAATCATCCACCTGCCCACGATCCTCGGGATCGATTTTTCCGTCACCAAGCACGTCTTGATGCTGTGGCTCGTCGCCGCGACCGTCGCGCTCGTGGTCATCTTCTTCGTACGGCGGTACCTGAAACAGGACCGGCCGATTCCGACCGGGTTCATGAACGCGCTCGAGCTCGTCGTCGAGTTCGTCCGCGACACCATCGTCCTGCCGAACGTCGGGAAGAAGTGGGTGCTGGTGTGGACCCCCCTGATTCTGACGTTTTTCGTTTTCATTTTCTCGGCAAACTTCGTCGGGATGCTGCCGATCTTCGACGTCGTCGGCCTGCTGGATCGGGCGCTGCTCCACACCCCGCACGATTCGCTCCTGAATCGCGTCATTCACGGCGGGACGACCGCGACCGGCAACTTCAACGTGACCGCGGCGCTGGCCACGATCACCTTCATCGCGATCATCGTCGCCGGCACCAGGGCGCACGGCTTCGTGAAGCACTGGATGAACCTCGTGCCGCACGGCCTGAACCCGGTGATCTACCTGCTCCTCATCCCGATCGAAGTCCTCGGGATGTTCGTCAGGCCGTTCGCGCTGACGA